>LKMJ01001869.1_pt1 | contig 18951 bp, 28 predicted proteins | sample 643391 | NCBI WGS metagenome assembly LKMJ01 (sample SAMN04112250, study PRJNA286221) | soda lake metagenome | biome: soda lake; feature: Kulunda Steppe; material: water; isolation source: sample PL-Br10 brine of Picturesque Lake | place: Russia: Kulunda steppe | collected 2010-07 | reverse complement strand
GGGGGGGGGGGGGGATGACAGAGGCAGGAGGGCTAAGAGGGGAAGGGGCGAGAGAGGGAAGCAGGAGCATGGGTACGGAGCAGGCGGGGAGTGGATGCATGTTTGTCACACCTCTTTGGGCCCAAACAGGGGGTGCAGGGCCTGCAGGAGCTGCGGCACATAGGGTGCCATGGCCTCCAGCCCGCAGCCCTCGACCAGCACTCCTGCTGCAAAGGCCGCGTTCTGGCGGTTGACCGCATCCTCCGAGCGCAGCTCCTTCAGCACTGGCGGCACCACCTTGGGCAGGTGGGGCACCATGTGGGCCTGCACACGCATACACATGCGCGCATGCTTGCGTCTGCATGCACATGCGCATGTGCACGTATGTGTGCATGTGCACGAGTGGAGGTGTGCTTGTGCGTACGCCTGCCGCTTGTATGGACAACTTAGCAGCCTCTGCCCGCATCATGCTCGTCGGGGCTCCACCACCACCTACCTTTGCAAGCGCATGCCCATGCATCTACGCCTTTGCACACGCACAGGCTTTGCCCATGCACCAGACAGAAACTCAGCCAGCACGCACCTGCATGCGCTCCGAGATCTCCGCAAGCACACCCATTGCCACGCCTCGGATGCCATCCGGCTGTTGAGGCCGCAGCCGCAGCAGCAGCGCTGGCAAGTGCTGCGCTGCAAGCACGGGCGCGTACGTGTCTGCGCCAGTGGCGCCTATGAGGGCAGAGGCAAGGTCACCCGCTGCGGCCACCAGATCCTCCACAGCTTCACCTGCAATGCATGCACACAAGTGTGTGCATGTATGCATGTGTGTGCAACCAAGAGGGTGCAGCTAAGCAACAGTCTTAGCTTATTCCTGTTATGATACATGAAATGTGCTGAAGACAAGCGTTGTCAACTTTTTTGTCACAAATTTTTAAGATGTTTTTGTAAGGGTGACTGTTGGCACATGCAAATGTGCAGCCAGTGTCTATGCGTGCATCAAAGACCCTTTCAATCATGCTCTATTTTAATCAAAATATGTTCATCTATGGCTTAAAAAACTTCACTTCAGACCAAATTAAAACCAGGATTTTCTTATCGATCGGATGACTCGCTAAGTAAGCAAAAAGTCTTAGCTTTCGCAACACGCAAACCTCCAGCAATATCAGCGCATACTCGCAGCTTGAGTGAACGCAGCACATTGCTAGGCTGAGATGTGGTGCTGTCCTTTTTGGTTCAGAAGCTTGTGAAGTGCTTTTGGAGAGAGGGACAAGGAAGTGCTGGGATGGCAGTGCCCATATTAACGAAGTGTGCTTGATGGTATAGACACTGCCCCGGAATCTGGCATGTAAAAAACGCCCTTACCCAGGGATAGTGATGTGTATGCATGGGGCCTATACAGAGTACACCCATTTTCAATTCTTGCTCAGATTACCCTATCCTCCAGGCTACTCATACTTCACCATCCTTCTAACCGAAGCCCAAGAAAATGCATGTCCAAGCAAGTGAATTAAGCTGGGAAGCCACCATTGGACCACCAATGGCTGCCCTTACTGAACTACAAATGGACCATCGGCCATTTACTGAGCCACCAATGGACCACCAATGGCTGCCCTCACTTAACATACACCCACCGCCCTCATCGTCTGTGTCCTCCGCGTCCCTGTCGTCCTCGTACTCAAAGCACGGGGCTTTGCTCTGGAGCACACTTGTTATGCCTTGCGAGGCCTGCGCGGCGGTGGCGGCAGCAGCTGCTCACAGCTGGATGCGACTCAAGGCAGCGGCTGGAGGATGAATCCAAACTTGGGCGGCAATAGCAGTCATTCACACTTGGAGCCAAACAGGGGTGCGCACAGTGCATTTGGCGTTCAGGCAGCAGAGCCATGAGCTCACTTGCAGGAAGAGGCATCGTCGAGAGGCAAGGGGAGCAGAGGCTGAAAGCTTGCAAAGCACACCAAAGCAGGGCTACCATGTAAACACACGCATGCCACACCCAGCGCTTGTGGGTAGCTACAGTAGTGTCCCTGCTCCAGCCAGGGCAGCATGGGCACCCATAGAATCAGAGGGCAGGCATTGCACATGCGAACATGCGCACACGTGCGCACGCACACACACTCGCGCATACACACACACAGCAAATTGCCCAGGCAAGCAGTCACGCACCTGCTCCAGCCAGGGCAGCATGGGCTGCGCACCCAGCCCTCCAAGCAGCTCCTTCAGCGACCCCAAGGCCACAGCTACCACACCCTTGTCGCAGTCCTCTAAAGAGCCCAGCTGCAAAGTGGGGTGGGGGAGTAGGGTGTGCATCCAGAGGATTTGGGTGGAGTGAAAGGAAGCAAGCAGATACTGTGCGTGAGCTAGACAGTGCTTTGGTCAGTGCTGCCGGCTTTACTTTGGACAGCCAGATGTGGGGGCTAGGTGGCACAGACACGAAGCATTGTGTAAGGGCGGGCGTGGTAGGTGGTGGGAGGCTAAGTTGTGGCCGCAGCAGCACAGCAGTGAGGCGCTGGCAGATGACAGGAAGTGAGGATGTAGTGAGGATGTAGTGAGGATGTAGTGAGGATGTAGTGAGGACGTAGTGAGGATGTAGTGAGGATGTAGCGAGGATGTAGTGAGGATGTAGTGAGGCGCTGGCAGATGACGACAGGAATGCCCGCTTGCACCTGCATGTGCTGGCCTCATTCTCAAAGGACACCATGCCCTAAGCACACATCTTGCGCCGATGGGTGCTGGCCTCAACAGCAAAGATTGGCATGACTTAAGGACACAGTTTACACCCCTGTCAGCTGACCTCGGCCACTCAGAAAGGCATACCCTAAGCGCTTAGCTTGCAACTGCATGTGCTGGCCTCAACTGTACAATTTAGCATGTCCCAAGCATGCAGCTTGCACCTACATGCGCTGGCTTCAACCCCAAAAGGGCAGCATGCCCTTTGCACACAATTTGTTCTCACATGCACTGGCCTCAACCCCAAAAGGACACCACCCACTTGGCACACATCTTGCACCCATATGCGCTGGCTCCAACCCCGATAGGGCACTGCCTGCTAAACACGCAGCTTGCACCTACATGCGCTGGCCACAACCCTTAAAGAGCGGCATCCATTAAGACGCAGCTTGCACCTACATGCGCTGGCCACAATCCCAAAAGACAGCATCCATTAAGCACGCAGCTTGCACCCACCAGCGCGGGCCCCACTTCTTTCAGGGCTTGGCTCACTTCTGGAGAGTTGGGGAGTGGGGGCACTGGTGGAAAGGCTTTGTGCGTGGCAATGACAAGCTGGGCCAGGGTTGAGCACGACTGCACCGCAGGCAGCACGGGAGCGGTGTGAGCCACAGCACTTCTCGGTGTGTGGTGCACGATGGAACAGGAGGCAGGTTCTGCTATAGCTTGAGAGCAGTCCCACTGCTGCTGCTGCTGCTGCTGCTGCTGCTGCATAGCCCACAAGCCCTGTGAGGGCCTAGGCACACTTTCTTTATCACAAGTGCAGGCTGAGGTGGAAAGTGCACGGTGACTTGTGCCTGAGAAGCGGGGGGAGCTTGGAGGGGCAGGCGCAACGCGCTGCGACAGGATATCACTCCATGACAAACAGACAGCCCAGGTTCTGTATCCTGTTTCCTTAACACTGCGTTTCGCCTCAAGTTCTAGACACACACCACCCACCCACCGGCAAGGCTCCAAGATCACCACACACACTAGCACGGCGACCAAAACGCCGCCTTACGTGTCACTGCCACTCCTGCCCGCCTCTCATAGATGCCACGTACATGCTCCACATGCGACGCACGTTCTGAGGTGTACCTCCATGAAACATGCATGACCCACACTGTGCCCACGCACGCCCTACACATGCATGCCTACATGCACCTCTGCAACCCCAAAGGTGCGCGCGCACCCCTCGCTGTGTTGCCCACGCAAATTGGGTGCATGCTCCTGCGCACCTGCACCCGGATGTCCTCATGGAAGTAGTTAGCACCCGCCGCCGCAAGCTGAAGAGCTTGTACCAGGTGTGGCGCGAATGGCAAGGGCAGGTGCTCAGCATACACACCCAGTGCCTGCAGCGCCGCGCACTTTTCGTCCAGCACGCCCGTGCGCACGCTCATCTGCCGCTCCCGGCCCCCATCGCTGCTGCCATCCTCGTCGCTGTCTGACCGCGCACAATCTGCTGTGCATGCATCACAGCAAGCAGCAAGTGGTGTCACAGCACGTAGTGAGTGATGTCACAGTTAGCAGTGTCACAGCATGCAGCAAGTGGTGTCACAGCAAGCAGTGTCACGGCACGCAGTGAGAAGTGTTACAGAACGCAGTGAGAAGTGTCACAGAATGCAGTGTTAAAGCACGCAGTGAGTGGTGTCACGGCAAGCAGTGTCACAGCACGCAAAATCAGTGCACTCAGTGTTGCGCATGAAAAAAGGTGCATGTTGCGTGTGCATGCGTGCTTGCGGCATTGGAAATGACAGCATGTACTTAGTCTTCTGGAAGGAGCAGAGATTAACAATGCGCTTCAAACCAGCCGTGTGAACAGGTAGGGCGTACACTCAAGGGCAATGTGTACTTTATTGTACAAGTCTGCAAGCCTGTTCCTGTTTTGCGCACATTGCTTGACAGCATGAGTTGCATCAAGGGACGCAGTTGTCATTTGGTGCGAGGCAGGAGTGTGGACAAATAAACCACCAGATCTGGCTGCTGTCCGTCTGCAAGCACGGCTGCACAGCTTTGTCCATAACATACCTAACTTGCAACACCGCCTCCTTCCAGCAGTCTAGTTTTTGCCTCAAACTCATCTCGTGAAAACGCTCAGCCTGTACACAGCTAAAAGCCAGCAGACTGACGCCGCCCAGTCCGGGACACCGTCCCTCTGGCTGCAATAACCTCTGTTCTGGCAGGCGCTTCCTATGCTGTGACACAGCCTTCTGTTCTCTAACGGAGCACCCTGCCGATACACCATGAACCTTTGGTGCAACACAGCCTCTCAGTTCAGAAGGGGCGGCTCCCACCTGTCCCGCTCATAGACGGCCCCGCTCCCTCGTCCTCGCCATCCTCGCCATCCTCGCTAGCCATGCCATCATCTTGCTCCAACGACTGCACTGCCAGCGGGATCACGTGCGGCAGGTAGTCTGCAAACCCAAGCTCCAGGGCCTGCACACAACACAATGGGCAGGAGCGTGGTGCGCAGGAGCAGTACAGTCAAGGGGCGCCAGGTTTTGTGTGCCTGCATCGACTGCCAGCCCCTTGAAAGGCATGCAAAAATGCAATTGGAGCCCTCCATGCAGAGGTTGGCTCCAGCACCTGGCCCAAGACGGCTGGGGGAGCTGATGGCCATGAGGGCAGGCGCAGGAAAATGGTGCATCATGGGATGTGCAGCATGGGATGTGCAGAGGAGGACGGCGTACCATGGGATGTGCAGAGGAGGACGGCATACCATGGGATATGCAGGGGAAGATGATGTACCATGGGATATGTAGAGGAAGACGGTGCACCATGGGTTATGCAGGGCATGGCAGGCAGAATGGCCCTCACACACACAAGGCGGGCACAGCGTTAGATGGAAGGCAGATTTCTTTGTCAAAACGAACATTGTCTGTGCTCGTGCTCCTTGTACGTATGAGCAGGCCATGTCCATGCTCAAAGGGTATATGTAAGTTGAGAGGGCAAGCTGCTCATCTAACCTGATCCATCTCTAACCCACAGGCGCTGTCTGCCTAGACGAACGTCAGTGCTTGCCACGCGCAACACACGCAACCACTATCCTTTGCACACTCAGCTGCATCAACAAGCTGCTGCACCTTTGCAATGCCTGCAAACAGGCCATGCGTGTACTCGCGCAGCTCTGAGTTGTTAAGGTGGAAGCCCTGGATGGCCAAGTTCATGACCTGCGCGTGTGCAGGAGGGGGAGCATTGTGCGCATGGAGGAATGAGAGGAGCAAGAGGAGCACGACCCTACAGAGCATGTGCCCCATGGGTCACAGACTGCCTTGTGCAGATGCATTGGAGATGGCACACGCAGCTGAAACCAGTGCCAGTTTGGCAGTTAGCATGGCAACCCAAGCAAACATGAGTCAACATGGCAGGTTGAGAGGTCAGAATGCAAGGCCGTGCACAAACGGGCATCACAATGCATCTTTGCTACCCTCGTAGAAGCCTGCAGCACATTTTTGGCATTCAATCAACGTACACATAAAGCGGGGACTTGAATGAGCTCCGTGAACCCCCACCCCCCTTGGATGATGTGCGCACAAGATGCTGTGGCTGAAAGCACACATTTGAACAGCAGTTTCAAGCAGCTGCACGCACCTGAGGTATGAGCTCAGTGGCTACCTGCTGCGAGGCGCCCAAATGCTCCAGCAGGAGACCCATACACTCCGTGGCTCGGCAGCGGCAAGGCAACAACTCGGCGTGCTGCACGGTGAGGAAGTGTTGCAGTGCCGGGAGCACCTGCAGGGCATACGCGTACGCCGCAAAAGCTGGAGCAGACTGCGGGCACTGAGCCCTCGGATCCAAAAGCGAAGCATGCATAAGATCTTGGGGCCAAATCATGCCTCCTGACGCTCCTGCCTTGCTACCGTGGGGCGGCCCCGTTTTAAACAAATTGCCACTCTTCTAAGCAGAGGCATGCGTAACAGCGCGAGTCACGTGTCCGCCCAGGCCTCCCCCATTTCCTGGAGCATGCCCCTCTGTGACCATTTGCGCGACGGAAACAAGAGGTCCAATAGGTGTGTCGGCACGCCTCTGGCGCGCAAGGCTAGCGCACACTTGCAAAGCAGTGTGTGCCACACATGGCCACGTACCGCTCCAACGTATGGGGCAAAGTCTACTGCCGCAGCTGCTGCCGTGGACGCAATGGCGCTCAAAGCCATCTCTTGGACATCATGGTTGTTGGTGGTGGCACCGTGGCTGAGCACTGCCACAAGCCTCTCTATCAACTGCGGCAGGCAGCTGGAAATGATACGTTAATTGCAGCGCGGGCAAGTCTAGGAGCAGCCGTTCAAAGGCTGAGGCAGGGGCAGGGCACACACACAGCCTGGTGAAAAAGAATGGAGTGTATACCTTATGTGTGTTTGCTGTAAAAGTGTATGGGGCACAATTTTCCAAGGCTGGGGCAAGGGCAGGGCAACCCAGCGAGAATGGGGAATGAATGAAGGTGCTCATTGCAAGTGTATACTGACTGGGCACATAAAGAGTGAGGTTGCCCCTATTTGCATATACAGAAGGGGCAGCAGGGGGTCTAGCTGAGAGGCCGGATCACAGCTGGGCAAGCAGGCCACATCCCAGGCCACTCAGCACACCGCTGAGGCAGGCGGCGGCACTGCCTGCCTGCAAGGAGGCCCAACCCACTTGCCTGCGGCATGAAAGGCAGGATGTTCTCCCGCTCCATGTTTTCGCAGAACGTGTCCAGCGCATAGCACGCGCGCTCCTGTACGGCAGGGTCGGGGTCTGTCATGATGCCAAAGATGGCGGGCAGCACTGACTCGTAGTGCTCCACCTGCAGCAAGCACAAGCCAGCACCAGTGTACCTCAGGTGGTGAGATTTCGTGTGCAGGCACTGTGGCTGAGTTTGGTGCCTGCTCCCCAGAATGGATAGTCCCAGAGTTAGGGCCTTACCTGTCTGGCAAGCTGCAATTTGAGCACATGTGCACAAAACACACACGCATCTCCGCGCACACAAACTCGCACACTGGAAGGTACACACACCACTGCCCCTGATGCTTTCACACACAGCCCTGCTGCTTGTGTTTGCAGCCACAAGCAGCATCCACTGCGCACCTCTCAAGTGTGTCTTGTTGTCCTTGGAACCTTACAATTCACCATCCTTGAACAATAAGCTAGAAGGCGGCGGCATTAACTTAATCATCTGAACAATAAAACAACTAAGCCATGCAGCACAGAAGCATGCAGGAGGGAATTTTGGAGATGGGTGCAGGCAAGCACCTGCTTACGCCTAGAAATTCTCTGCAAGTCATTTTTCAAAGCTTCATGTCTGGCGGCTAGCGCCTTGGCCCTGCATACATGCAGTGTGTGGCTTGTTTTGATACCTACCCATGCGCCTTTCAACAAGCATGCAGGCACTCGACTCGGTGCACAAGGGAGTTGCGATAGGAACACGTACATGGAATCGTAACCCTCGCGTCATGTACCCATGCACCGCCCACGTCATGTGGACCCCCCACATCATGAACCCATGGACCCCCACCTCATGTACCTATGTACCCACCACGTCGTGCGCCATATACTCGGACATTTGGCCAATGGCAAATGCCGCAGCTCCTCGGACGTTCTGGTCTGGATCCTACAGTGTCAGGGCAGGTGATGCAGCTGCGCGTGGCTGGTCCTGTGCATGCACACACATGCAAGTATGCAGCTTCCAGACCTGTGCAAGCGTGCTCATGGCCTCTATCCAGAACTGATGAGACTGTAAAAAAAGCTGCTGCATAAACACAACCTCCATCACATTCCAGGTCAGGTTTGACAGGTATGCCGTCTTCGCTCACTGATGAACAGCACCTGTCATCCTTTGACCTTGTCATGCCTTGACATATATGCATTGACGTGGATACATAGACTTTGTCGTGCATTGACCTTGTCATGCATGGACCTTGTCAGCCAACACAGAATCATGGGCCTGATGTAACCACTGTTGCCTACAAGGAAAAAGGCAGACCAGATAGCCCATGCTTGCACTCTAATGCGTGCAGGTATTTGCAAGTGTGTGCACAACAGGGGCGTAAATGGATACTACAATGCATCCAAAAGCAGCAAGCTGCTGCAGTAAGAGCCAGATGACCAGGCACGCACATCTCTATCAGTGGATGATCTGCCCTTCTCTCTGCTTGCAATACTCATCTTCCCCCCCTTCCCCGGCCCCCGATAGACAAGCCCCTCACACACACACACACACACACACTCACACACACACACTTTCCATCAGCACAGCCATCTGTTGCAATCCTTGACACAAGGTGATGGGACACGAAAGGGCCTCACTCACTGCATGGGCGTGCGGAGATCAAGGGCATGTACCACAGCACGGTGGGCACACAGGGAGAGGAAAAGGCGCCAGCAAGGCTGCCTGACCCCTCCCTGCCTGTCTGCTTAGGCTAGCATAATCAATCACCCTTGCGTGTGCATGATCTCCCGCCGCCCGCACATACAATGCGGGTACTCACCGACCCAGCCTGCCACACCCGCCTGCAAGTTGACTACAAAACAAATATGGCCACCTAGAGCACGCACAAAGCAAGCGCGGCCGCCAAGAGCACCCTACAGCCTAAGCCCTGCTCGCTCTTGCCTCACCCTCAGGCCTGCCAGCACCAGGGGCAGCAGCTCCTCGCCCAGGCGCTTGCGCAGAGGTGCTGCGCAGCCCTCACAGATCACCGCGAGCACCGTCATGGCTCCACAGCGGTGCTGTGCATCAGGCGAGGCTGCCGCCTGCTGCGCAAAGGCCAGCACCTGCGCACCCGGGGCAGCGGTTCCGATGGGGGCTTGGCGGGAGTGCAGCAGCTGGTGGCACGGATGCAGTAGTGGGCGTGCTGCGAGCTGCTGCTGTGCATGGCCTTCAAGTGCTCCATGCTCCATGTCATGGGCTGACAGCAATCAAGCCTCTACCCACAACGGCCCACCGCTGCAAGCACACCTCTGTCAAAACCACACAGACGCAGCCCAGATGTGCCATGCACCCTCCCTGCCCCTCCCTGACCACCCCGCTGCAACGTGCCACGTACAGTCGTGGTGACCATGCGCACCAGCCCTGCGCATTTCGAGGCACAACCCAAGCAGGAGCTTTGCTGTCCTCACCCCTGCCTGGCCATTCACCAAATGATGCGCACATCGGCCCATTTATACTTCAATCAAAGCCCAAGGAAGAGCAACACATTCGTCCAGGCCCCTGACTATCCTGACGCTGCCCACCTGTGGCTACACCTTCACCGTCTGCAGGTGCAGCACCAGCGCTGGCACTGCCCACCCCGCCACAGCACACCTGTGCGTAAACCAGCACTGGCAACGGCACCGCCCACCCTGCCGCAGCCCACCCGTGCGTAAACCAGCCCCTGCACTGGCACTGTCCACCCCGCCACAGCACACCTGTTTGTACACCAGCACCAGCAATGGCACCGCCCACCCTGCCACAGCACATCTGTGCGTACACCAGCACCGGCAACTGCACCGCCCACCCTGCTGCAGCCCACCCGTGCGTAAACCAGCCCCTGCACTGGCACTGTCCACCCCGCCACAGCACACCTGTGCGTACACCAGCACCGGCAACGGCACCGCCCACCCTGCCGCAGCCCACCCATGCGTAAACCAGCCCTTGCACTGGCACTGCCCACCCCGCCACACCACACCTGTGTGTACACCAGCACCAGCAATGGCACCGCCCACCCCGCCACAGCACACCTGTGCGTACACCAGCACCAGCAACGGCACCGCCCACCCCGCCACAGCACACCTGTGCGTACACCAGCACCAGCAATGGCACCGCCCACCCCGTCGCAGCCCACCTGTATGTACACCAGCCCCAGCACTGGCTCTGCCCAACCCGCCACAGCACACCTGTGCATACACCAGCACCAGCAACGGCACCGCCCACCCCGCCGCGGCCTGCCTGTGGGTACACCAGCACCAGCAACGGCACTGCCCATCCCGCCACAGCACACCTGTGGGTACACCATAGCTGCTTGCAGGTGCAGCGCCAGCGCATCCAGTGCCTGCCCTGCCATCGCCCGTGCTGTCAGCCCCCCCGCCTCCCGCGCCTCTTCCTCGTTCTCGGACGCCTCGCACGCCATGGCGCACAGCGCGTCCACGATCTGGCGCACTAGGGGCTTGTGCTTGGCCAGCTGCCGAGGCTTGTACCTGACGCCAAGCGCACGCAGGGAAGCATGGGGGGGTTGGGGTCGGGTGGCCGTGTGGGTATGCACGCAGGCTTGCCTGGTGTCGCCCGCTTCTGCATGAGAGCGCCTGCCGCATTGTGGGTGTTGCTTTTGCACCCAGGCAGCAGGCAGCAGGCATTATGGGTGCACCCAGGCAGCAGGCATTGTGGGTGCTGCTGTTGCACCCAGGCAGCAGGCAGCAGGCATTGTGGGTGCACCCAGGCAGCAGGGTGTTGCACCCAGGCAGCAGGGCCGCATTGTGGGTGTTGCTGTTGCACCCAGGCAGCAGGCAGCAGGCATTGTGGGTGCACCCAGGCAGCAGGGTGTTGCACCCAGGCAGCAGGGCCGCATTGTGGGTGTTGCTGTTGCACCCAGGCAGCAGGGCCGCAGGAGCGTGGCAGGCGCGCGCACGGCGGAGGACTGGCTTGCTGTGGGATGGGAGGTGCTCCTGCAACATGGGTGGGTTTCAAGGGCTTACGCAACATGGGTGGGTTTCAAAGGCTCACGCAACGTGGACAGGTTCCAAGGGCTCTCACACAACACGGGTGGGTTCCAAAGGCTCACCCACGACGCGCTCAGAGTGACTTTGAGCCGCCTGCAACACCCGCTCTTCCACCTGCAGCGCCGGCTCGCGCGTGCTCAGCTCCAGCTGCCTTGCGAATGGCCACCTCCATGCCCCTTCATCACCGCAACCCCCTACCCCGCGCCCACACCCACCTGGCCACCCACGCCACCACCTGCAGCGCCTGCTCGCGCGTGCTCAGCTCCAGCTGCCTCGCGATGGCTACCTCCATGCAGAAGGCCACAATGGCGGGCAGGTGGGGCTGCGTGAGGGGAGCTGGCACCTCCACCATGTCCACCAGCAGCTGGCACACATACACCGCCACGTCCTCAGAGCCCCCCACCAGCGCCTCGCGCGCACACTGCAAGCATCACAACCGGCAGTGCAGTGCGCGTGTGAGCACCCAGGCCAGCATGCGTAAACCCAAGCCCGAGCACAGGAGTGTGCTCCCCTGAGCAGGCGGGGGCGCTTGGCTGACATGCATGCCAGGCTAACACGCGCACACAAACACTTGCTGACATATATGCTTATTGAAGTCACAGGCAGGACGCTGAGAAGAGATACCTGCCACCCTTTGGGACTCCGTGCCGCACCTTTGCGCCCTTCATGGCATGCAGCGCAAGTGCCGAGCCACAGCTGGCCCCCTCATGTGCTAAGAAAACAGACTCCAGGAGTGCAACCCTGGGAGCTTCATGTTTATGCCATGCATGCCGGCAGCATGTGGCAACGCCAGCCTGTCAAACACATGCAGGGGGCTCACCTGCTAACTGTGCATGCAAGGCGCTTGGCTAGGCTCAGCTGCACGTTTGCACGTCGCGCGCTCACTGGCTGCAGGTCAGGCACTGACGAGCTGACCGCACATGGCCAGAGCCTTGTGCCGTCCGCTTCCATCTTGCAACGAGGACCATCCCGCGCGCGACCACTTCCATGGCTCTGGCCCCGTCTCATTTGCAACACCAGGGCCGATCCAAACCCCGTCCCATTCGCAACACCAGGGCCCCGTCTCATTTGCAACACCATTTGCAACACCAGGGCCCCTCATTTGCAACTCCAGGGCCCCGTCTCATTTGCAACTCCAGGGCCCCGTCTCATTTGCAACACCAGGGCCGATCCAAACCCCATCCCATTTGCAACACCAGGGCCCCGTCTCATTTGCAACACCAGGGCCGATCCAAACCCCCAGTCCCCTTGCCAGCCTAGCTCCCATCAGCTGACCCTCACACCTTACCACTGTTACCACCCAGCCAACATGAAGCTGCATGCATGCCCCGCCCCGCGCATGCAAACACAAACGCACAAGCGCAAAGCAAACAGTCACTCCTGCGTACAGAGACAGCACACACTACAAACGCGCAGACGACATTGCTCACAAACACATGTGATCACACACACGTACGTGCCACCACTGCCTGTGCCCGCCAGGCCCTCACCTCAACCAGATTGACGACCAGGCCATGGAACTGCGTGATGTCAGCCTCGCTGTTTACTAACACCATCAGGGGTTCCACCGCCTTGAGGGCCGCATCGCGTACGCGCTCAGCATCGCGCAAGCCTGCCGAGATGATGCCAATGAGCACAGGCAGAGCGGGCTGCAGGTGCTCGCCTGCGGGGTGTGGCCAGGTCGCAGGCATGTGGAGGCGTGGCCTGGCAGCCAAGGTCGCATGCATAGCCCTAGCGATGTGAGCAGTTTGGGTGAAGTGCGTGACCTAGCATGACACGCGCCCTGGGCATGATTTTCAGAGATGGGCGCTGCGCAGGCACCCTTGCCGCAGGGCAGAGTTCCTCCGAGCAGGTGCACTTCACTCTGTGGCTCCTACCCCTCTGTAAGGCACAGGCGGTCTGCCCCCTTCCCCCCTGATCCTCCTCCCCCACCCTTTTCCCCAGCTTCAGCTTTATCTATGGTCTGGGTCTGCGGGAGTAGCGTGTGGGCTTTCTAACTCAAGCTTCCTGCCGTGGATCAAGCAAGACTGCAGGTGGCAGCAGCATGCGAGCTGTGGGATGTTCTAGCTTTGGGCAGAGTGCTGGGAGGCAGCCAGGAGGGAAGAGGGGTGAGAGAAGCGAGCAACACAGGCAAGGGCCTTGGCAGTACCCTTGTTGGTCTGAGCGGCGCAAAACCCGGGGCAGCTTGCTGCTAAGTCCCAGCTCAGGCTAAAACTTGCAGCTCGCCTGGGCAACTTGCTTATGAGAGCTGTACTCCCTGAGGTCATCCAAAAGGGGCTGTTGTACCACAAGATCTTGCAGCCCACCTATGATCTCCGCGAGTGAGCTGAAGAGCGTGAAGGCTAGCTCACGGCAATCCAAGCTTGTGCTCTGAAGAGAGAGGGCAACACAGGCGCACTCTGTCAAGTTTGGAGCAACTGGTTAAACGCGCATGCCCGATTTAGGCCAAAGCATGCAGAAACATTGTTTGATCCTGAACAGGCGGGTGAGGCAAACGCCTCTTGTTCAATTGAACTCAGCAGTGAGAGCTGCAAGCATCGAAATCCGACAAGCTGGCAGGACAGGAAGTACGGCTGAAAACAAGGATCTCTGAAAGAAGTTTGCACAGTTGTGCATGCAGCAAAGCCCCCAGATACAAACAGCGAACCGTTCATATTCGTCCCTGGCCGTTACACACATCCAAATTGGGCGTGATTGCACATTACCAAGAGCCCCTGGCTGCACCTCATTTACCTGCGACCACTCATGTAGGACGCCGAGCAGCTCGGGCCATTCGCTGCGTGGCATGGCCTGCTTGGCCACTGCAGCTGCAAGGTCTGCAATAGCCCGCCGTACGATGTGCACAGGCTCTTGGGCGATGCGCTGGAGCAGGAGGGCTTGGGCTGCTTGCCTGGCCTGTGAAAGTCAGCAGCACACGTGCATGCACATGCTTCGCAGGCTGTACATGCACACAGCTTGCGTGCAGCTCAGCACACAGAGCATGCCTGCTGCCGTCACAGCTGCCTGCAAATGACTCAGATTGACATATTTGTGCTTGGAAGCTGTTTCACTTGCAAATGCTGCCGCTGATAATGCTGATGATGCTGATGCTCCTCCTACTTCTGCTGCTGATGATGCTAAACTCACTTCCAGGGGGAGCAATTGCCACTGCCGAGCCACCCTTTTGCGCAGTAGCACAGCCGCGAGCTGGCGGAGCTGCGGATCAGGTGCATGCTGGACCCTCTGCAATAGCTCCGGTACTAGCTCAACCCGTCCAGATTGTGCCTTCAGCGCTTGCTCTGCAGCGCTCCTGACCTGGTCCTCGTTGGACAGGCATGCTGCGAGCAAGTTATCAAGATCCATAGCTTTCTTATCAAAGGCTTTGAAAACCACGGTGACCGAGCATGATTGTCACATCACGATGCGATCTTGCACATGCATGTACCCGCTGGAATACCAGGGCTTTAGCGCATTATTAATTCTTATACATATTTTGCTTAACAACATAATATCCCAACCTCACTACACATCCCCCCAAAGTTGCCAGCAACAATGTGTATATAAAGATGAACATTTAAAAAATCGTTGCTCTTTATAGTACCACAGTACTAAGTAAAGAGAAAGACCAAGAGGGTCCTTCGAAGTGCAGCGCCGCTCCTTTCTCTGCCAAGTGCAGCTCATTCAATGTCTTATGAGCTGAGATAGTCCCTGGGATACCTTCGAAGGTCGAGTCATCTCATCCCCTGAATTGAAGACCTAGTGTTGCACAACATGACAGAGGTATCCCAGCAGCAGGCTTTGCCCAGGCAGGGCTCAGTTGCAAGCACAACCATGAGGGAAACTACTATCCTGTATGAGCAGCGGGCTCGGAGGCTCGCAGGTGCGTGAGCCTAAGCGAGGACAACTCAACCTACATGAGGGTGGCTGTGCATTCTGGCCAAGTTGCGCTGCGTGGACCGTACATAATGCATGGTTTTTGATATGACAAATCCCGTTGTTATTGCCTTAAAAGGCTGGACCATTCCTCTTGTTTTGAACGCTGGATTAAAAGACAGAAGCATGTGCAGGCTCAAGCCTAGCAACCAAGTCTGAAGAGCATCTTGATACGTACTTGACCCTGGCGTGAACATGGATGCCACTTTTCCAGCAGGGCATGCCTTAAGTTTCAAGCGTAAAGGGCAGGTGGAGGGGTGGTCCGCGTTCTGAGTGTGCAGTTGGCAGAGCCCACAAGCACAACTTTGTTTTTCTCTCTGACACGCAGAGGAGGACGCCTTACGGCTGTACAACCGCGTACGGCAGCTGCAGAAGGAAGAGAGCAAGGCCCAGAAGCGCATTGAGGAGACTAATAGGCGTGCCAAAGAGATCATCGCCCTGCGTGAGCGCAATGAGCGTGCTCAGATGGAGAAGGAGGCCCGCCTACGGGAGCTACAGGAGGAGATTGAGCAGCAGAAGCTGGAGAACACACGGCTCAGAGAGGAGGTTATCCGCAACCGGACAGAGCAGGAAGCTAGAATATGGGCAGAGAAGGTGGCTATGGCAGAGCAGGCGCGAGAGGAGCGGACCGAGCTTGAGCGGCAGATTGCAGATGAGCGCATCTTATCTCGGAAAGAAGCCCTTGATCAGCGTGAGATGGTTCGCAGAGCGGAAGAGGAGGCGCGGCAGAAGCTGGAGCAGCTCAGGCTCAGCAAACTGCAGATGGTGAGTGCAGGTTGTGTTGCCCAGGCAGGGCTGCTGATTTGTGCCCCATGAATGAGCTAGTTCGCTCTGTAGTTGCAGTTTTGCAAACAGCCTCAGCCTGACCTGGTACTGTTGATGAGAGGGTGTGGGGCTGGAGCAGCCTCTTCGGAGGCCTCTGTCTTGGCTTGCCGCCCGCCATCTACCTCTCAAGGAACTTGGTGAGAATGTGTTGCTGCTGGCCCACCTACCCCATGATCCATATCATGCATTTCCTTTTCAGGCGCAAGAAGACTATGAGAGGCGCCTGAAGGAGGAAATGGACAGCAAGCTGGCAAGAGAGGCAGAGATTGAGCGTTTGGTATGTGCATGAACAACGGCGTGCGTGCATGACACATGAAAGTTCAAGTCAGCATTGGCAAACATAGATCTCAGGCCATGAGGGGAATCGTGAGGGCCCTACTCTGGGCTGAGGCAGTTCTTCGGAGGTGGTTGACTTTTTGCCCAGACGCTACCCACAATGTGCCATCATGCCATGTGCGCACGTCATCTAGCTATAAGGACGTCATGCAAATGCAGCAGAAGAAGAGAAGGCAATGATTACTACAGGGAGGGGGGATGCGAGCACAGCACGCAAAACATGGTGCATAGCTCACGCGCTTATTTACCACGCCGCAACAGCAATGTCCCACAGGGCTTCAAGTTGATGTCTGTTAGCCAAGTAGATACAGCTTCCTAATGCATTATGCCATTATGCTTCGAACACTAATTTCTTATATTGCCGATCAGGACTTCAGCCTGCCCTTCTAGTTGTTGAAAAGGATTGTGAAGAGCAACATCAGATGTGTGAGCTGGAAGGGAAAGGGTATGCAGAATTGACCCTCTTTCTCAGATGCCTTACCCCTGCCAAAAGAGGAGCATGGGCACTCAGGTTTCATTGCTGCAAACGTTTTCTTCCAGGCTGAGGTAGAGATGCAGCTGATTGAGCGGCTGAAGCAGAAGCAGATGCGGCAACGTAAAGCATATCAGCAGCTTGAAGCTGTTCTGGCTCTTGGCACAAGGTCAGTGCCACCCAGTCTCCTGCTTGGCCATGCAGTTGTCGCATCTGGACGTTTGCTGAACCTGTCAATCATCTTCTTGCATAGACGGAAGGAGAGCTTTGTTGTTTGTCAGCGCCTTGACTATGTTCAAGTGCTGCAGGAGCTATAACATTGTTGCCCTGATGTGCAGATCCCTGCCTCCCCTGTAAGTCTATCATGTTACAGATGTATGCCCTTGCTTACATGCAGCACAAGAAAATCAACGTCAAAACCAAGCAGCCCGCAAGTTCCCCAGCAAGCAGCACCCGCTGACCAGGAACCCACAGAAGAAGAAGTGGCACGTGCTTTTTCCATGTATGATACTGAAGCAACCGGCGAGATCTCGACGGCCTCCTTGGATGGTAAGACAGCTCCACTTGTGCACTGCAAGATTTGTGGTTGAAGAGGCTAGCATGTTTCCATTGTCTTTTGAAGAGCCCTCTCTTCATATCCTATTGGGAAGGTGTTCTGTCTTGTCGGCATGTTGCAAAATATGACATGGCCGATGTGGGCATCTGCAGTGCTCCCAAGTATCAGACAGAGACAATCCCAGCGCATGCAGTGGTTTACTGCTCTGTATGTAAGACTTGCGCGGTGATGCAAATTGATTGTAATAAGGCAAGGTGCTTTTCCTGACTGCACGCATTTCAAGTGCATGTTTCTGTTCTACATCTCCTATTCTCTGATGCCTAACGCGCTCACAGGCTTGATGCGGGACCTTGGAGTTGCCCTTTCACCTAGTCAGTTGTCGCAGGCAATCGCGCAGTTAGACACCAGGCAATGCGGGAAAGTGTCCTTTGGGGAATTTTTGCTTTGGTGGAAAGGCTGAATGCTTGTGTGTGTGCAACTCTCACAGAGGACGTCGCTAGCAGCTTGCGCTCCCCTTGATCCATATTTTGTCTTAAACCAAGCATGTACAGTGCGGGTGCTTTCCCAAGCGCTGTTTGTACATATGCATTGCTTTCATGTTCATTTTTGGCGTCTTCCAAACGCCAAGGGCAAGCTACTTGCAAAGAAAGTCTCCTTACAAAGCCAGCCTTGTTCAAAAACAGATGATGTGTGGGTATTGCTGTCATACGCTCCACATGTCATGCCTTGCCACCAGGGATTCCGGGAACACAATCTTTTTTCTTAACTTCAACCATGATAATCTCCATTGAACTGGGAACAAGGGCAGCTTCAAGCTAAGTTAGCCACACCTGTTCGTTCCATTTAAGAGGCTGAGGCTCTTTGGCTTGTTGCCAGCAGGTAAAACTATGGTAACTTGAAGGCGCTTCAAGAGCCTTCAAGTTACCGCAAAGTTTGCTTCAAAGAGAAATGGGTGGGTACGCTCCAAGGTATGTCCCTGGCGCAAGCAGGCCCCAAAGAGAGAGTTTAAGAAAGCTCAGCGCGGGTTCAAAGTAATCTGGGGAAGCTATGCTGCTTAGGTTTAAATAGCTAGCAGATGCAGACTACAAGAGGTCACAAGAGGTTACAAGAAATAGGCCTTCAGTCAAGAATGTGCGACTGCTAGCCTGCTCGAGAAAACTATCAGTGCATGAAGGAAGGAATCTTGCTTATTGTTTTCCTGACCCAGAAAAGCAGACACATTGTTTAAGCCTGCGGAAGAAAATAGGGAAGCAAAAGCCTTTTGCTGACTGAGTCCTTCGGAGAGAGTTCATGTGTGGATGGGTGCAATGAAAAAGGACGTGTTGCTCATCTTGTACATCATTAGGTTAGGTTAGGTTAGGTTACATAGCTGTATTGTACATCATTACAAGTTTACAAGTTTAAGTTTGACCTTCAGCCAGGTAGTTTGACTGATCAGGTTGCTGGTGAACACCAGCCATCATATAAACATCCATAAGCTTTGAAATAAAACGATAGGAATCATTAGTTT
>LKMJ01001868.1_pt1 | contig 18954 bp, 26 predicted proteins | sample 643391 | NCBI WGS metagenome assembly LKMJ01 (sample SAMN04112250, study PRJNA286221) | soda lake metagenome | biome: soda lake; feature: Kulunda Steppe; material: water; isolation source: sample PL-Br10 brine of Picturesque Lake | place: Russia: Kulunda steppe | collected 2010-07 | reverse complement strand
TGGGGGGGGGGGGCGCATTCACACACTTGGCCCAAGCATCACAAAGACCATGGGATAAGGGACCATTGAGCAGGATTCTCACATAGACAAAGTATGAATGCCATGCATGCACAAACGCAAGTGCACATGCGAGTACACTAACGACCCCCCCCCCTCCAACCATACAACACAGCATGACAGGACAGAGCTCCTCCTTCTATGCCGGTGCTGTGACAAGCATGGGCGCTTTGGCAAAAGGCGGCACTCCAGACCGACGGGCTCAGGAAAGCAGCCCCATCTGCTGTTCTGTAGATAATGGAACTTGCTGAGAATGCGCAGCTTGACAACAAGCCTCACACACTAACAGCACGCCAAGGGTGCGCAGCTTGACAACAAGCCACAGGTGAGCATGCACGCACCCGAAGCTCCTGCAACCAGGACCCTGAGATATGGGTTTCACCTGGCAGACAATTGAGCTTCTTAACCCCTACCATGCCATCTGAAAGGTGGCAAGCTGCATCCCTGACCTGCCCTGTCAGTTGAAGCCACAAGCACTCAGGCACGAGGATGCTACCAAAGCCCTTAGCGCCCCTCTCCTCACCTGCTCATCTCCCACCCCCAGGCAAATCCTGCAGCATTGCTCCTCTTTATCATCTCCTCTGCCATACCCGCCCTTTGTCTCAGACCCTCGCCTCCCTTCAGCTATTAAGGTTGAGGGGAGCCCTCCTTGGGACACGGTTGTTGCCACTGCCGCCGCTGCTGCCGGTGATGATGATGATGTAAGGGTCCCAGATGCTGATGCTGGCTGTGGCTGCGTTGAAGCAGCAGCGGAAGCTGCGGCCCCTGACCGCTCTGAGCTCTCCACAACAGGTATCGCATGGCTCGTCATGGGACCTCTGCGTGCGCCCGCAAGCTTGCTGGCTTTCTAGCCAGTATCTGCGCATGCAACTACAAGGAGAGCAAGTGATTTAAGCTTGTCTGCTCCTGTAAAGGATTCATTGCACTCCTAGTGCTCATTGTTCATGCTCTGCAAGTGCACACAAGGGAAATGGCACTATCTGGCCCCTTGCAACTCTTCTCCTCTTCATGTTCATGAATACACCAGCTTCCTCTACATTCAAGTTTGCAAGCGAACGCACCTCCATATGACGGGCCCATTTTCAAAGAAGAGTAATTAAAGGGGAATGCGTATGCGCTCTCGGAAAATTGAAGGCAACTCTCGAAATATTTACCATCACACATCACTTGGATAATTTATAACATAAATAACATACACGAAAAAGCGGGAAGCTAGAGCCCAGAAGTGTTTGGCAAGTTATATTCGCAGGAGTGATGGTACAGCATGACATCATGCCTGGCCATGCCATGGTGAGCAGACACGCACGTGAGGCGCTCGCTAATGCAACAGTGCATGAAAGATGCAAGCTGGCAATTGATTGCAATGGACTGGACACTGCACCGCAACAATTGGAAACTTCCCTCTGCCCGCTCGGCAAAGGCGCAGGTGAAGAGCTTGATTGAGCCGCGGCACCCCCAGGGTGTCCCGGAAAGGGCAGGGTGTGCAAGCAACGCTTCTGTGCATACTGTGCTTTGTAGTAGGTCACACATGATACAGAGTAGAATCATTCTACTAGAATGCTGGTGCAACGTTTGACAGCGAAGTCCGCAGAATTTCAACAAGTGCAGTCAGGTGCTTAGCTTTGAACTCTGAATGCTTCTTGGGCTCCTGCTAAGGGTGAGGCTTCAAGCTGGGACTTAGACCAAGTATTATTCAACCTGTACCTCAAAACAATGTGCATCATCCTGAAGAGCTCGGCCTTGTTTCACAGAGGCGTCACAAGATTGCCCTTTAATTGCATGCTCACTTCCTGCATTTTGCGCACAAACTGACTACAACTAGGTGCGCACTTAAAAAACGAATTGTTCTCAAGGTCTTGGTCTGGAGCAAGGGGCTGCCAGCCACCCCCGTCTCCCCACGAGTTATCCTCCTTTGGTGGAGGACATTCACAGCACTCAGTGCCAATGTGTCTCCTTTTCATAAATTGATGCAGGGAGTGTTTTGCCGCCTGCGGAGTTTCCCCTTTCTTTTCTTTTTTAAGCTACCATAGTGCTCCTTTGATCTTGCGACTCCTTAATCTTGTGAGGTCCCAAAATAATTACATTAATTGATTTGCGAATGATAAGGGTTTGCGAGGCCTCTGATTTAAGCCCATACTTGCGAACTTTAGGTTTTTGTGTCTACATTCATTCTCTGCTTGTCTGATACACTTGTGCTCACCCCCCCTCTTCCATTTCTTCATCTGAGGGCTATGAGGAGGTCACTGGCTCCAGCTCCTGCAGCTCTTCCCTAGCCCTCTTCCTCCCCCTGCCCCTGCCCCTGAACCTGCCCATGTCCCTACCCCTGCCCCTACCCCTCCTTGTGCCCTGTGCTCCTTGATCAGCTGCATCCTCCCGCGAGCCTGAGCCTCCCAAACCGGTCTGGCATGCTCAGTGCAAATTCCCTCTCCCATTCGCTTCAGCTTGGGGAATGGTGAGACCCGTAGCTGCACGTGCACATGCCCATTCCCATCCACCTCCAACTTGAGCCATACTCGCTGCTGCTTGTCCCATTCAGCAGCTTTCTCTGCCTCTGCTGCTGCTCTGCCTGACAAGTGCAGGCGCAAGCTCACATGCACCTGATGGCTGGGCAGCTGCAAGGGCAGCAGCTAAACCCACACCACAGGCTTCTCTTTGATGAATGATGGAGCAGGCCTCTTCAACCTTGGCCTACCCACAGGCCTGGGTGGAGCAGGAGGGGTTCTGGCTGCAATGGCAGCAGCGAGCACCCTCTCACGCTTGGCAACTCTCTGAGCCAGGGTGGGGTCCTGGCGGATACAAAGCTCCCCAGGCTGCCCGTCGCCCTCTGAGCGCTTCCATTCTGTGCAACCCACACCTTTGGCCGTTTGGGGCGTGGGGGTCCATGTGGGGGGCCCGGGCGGGGCAGTGGCTGAAGTACCATACCTTGCGAGCTCTCAAAAAAAGTAACTTGTCTTACTCCTGGTGAGTTGCGAGGGGGTGCTGGAATAAATCAACTAATCTCAAGATCCCTAGGAGCACAACGGTTTTATACTACCGTGGTATGCCCTGCTTCCAGAGACCTAATGGTGGACCTGCAAGCTTGAAGGATAATAAATCCCAATGTATGCTTTACAAGGTCACAAGTAAGGTCAACCACCAGCTGCAGCCAACATGTTACGCTGATTGGTTGGTGGCTGGTCTTTGCCAGCCAAATGCAATCCATGACGTTTTAGATGAACGGCATTTTTTTGTGCCGTTGAGAAGGAAAATCAACAACAGTCTGACTAGGCAAGGCATGCAGAAAAATAAGGGGCCTCCAGAAAGAGACTGGCAAAGAGGGAGAAAAAGGAATGAAATGTTCTTTCTGAGATAAACAATTTTTGAATCAATGTAAAAGAACATGTACCTCGTTTTACACAGCAGCGCAAGAGCACATGTCACAATGTCCATTTCCACCTACGGGCTTAAGTACCTCCCAAGACAAGGGTAGAATGGAGAGTACGGGTACTTGTGGGATCATTCAAACGTGTAGCCTTGGTAGGGGCCCGAGGGGATTGGTCGGGATATCCCAAAGGGGTGGTACTTTTGGTCCTGTCTAGGATCTTGCAATTGGTTTTGAAGAGGCTTGCTTTCTTCACAGTGGTCATGATCACGAGTTTGTGCATGTGCATGTGCACACGCCCTGTGTACTAAGAACTGCATGCTCCCCATTTTAGCAGAGAAATGGATGGGCTAAAATTGAAAGCAAGGCGGCTGCAAGGTGCTGAGGGTGCAGGAGGCGAGCAAAAGGGCCCGCAGGTCTTGGATGGCTTGCAGCAAAGCATGCAACAGAGCCATGTGAGTGGATCGTGCGTATATTCGTGATGCATCTATCAGAAAATCACATGACAGTGCATTTATCTTGCATTTGATGGCCTCGATGCATTTGGTGTCCTGATTTTGGTCTCATTTTGTCCTGTAGATAGATGCCAGACATAGCATTTCACACCAGGTATGAGAAAATAATCATGGTTCTAACCAAATATTGAATTCCTCTGATTTGAAATACTCATCTGCTTATGTCGACAGTGGCAGACACATGGAGGGCCAGTTGCCTCTGCCCAAACCCAGGTCCAAACCACCACACCCACAACAGTTGGAAGTGGTGGTATTGGTAAGACCTGTGCTGCAGCAGCAAGTGGAAGAGAGCCCTGCAATGTGTGAGATGAAGTGTGCAGCACGCAGTTGCGCCTGATTCCTGGCTCACAGTGGCTTTTAAATTTTACGTGTGGAGTAGCGGAGCAGCCCAAGCATGCCTTGCCCAGTCAGACTGTTGTTAATTTTCCTCTCAACGGCACCAAAAATTGCCGTTCATCTCAAATGTTATGGATTGCATTTGGCTGGCAAAGACCAGCCACCAACCAATCAACGTAACATGTAGGCTGCAGCTGATGTTTAGCCTTACTTGTGACCTTGTAAAGCATACATTGGGATTTGTTATCCTTCAAGCTTGCAGGTCCACCATTAGGTCTCTGGAGGCAGGGCATACCACGGTAGTATACTAGCTTAAAAGGGAAAAGAAAGGGGAAACTCCGCAGGCGGCAAAACACTCCCTGCATCAATTTATGAAAAGGAGACACATTGGCACAAAGTGCTGTGAATGTCCTCCACCAAAGGAGGATAACTCGTGGGGAGACAGGGGTGGCTCTGCCTAAGGTTTCAAGTGCTATGGATCTGGCAGGACTTGTGTATCTCATCACCGCTTTCCTTAGAACAGGCACCTATCTTTAACCAAAACCTCTCTTGCATTTCACACCATTTGACGCATCATTCTTGTTTCTCAGACAGCGCCTTTTTCCTTTTATGTTGATGCCATCCTAGATTTAAATTGATAGGCTGAAGCTAAGCTGCCCTCGTTTGGCGGATACAGCTAGGTCACCTTATTTTACAAGTCAGATGAACATCATTTCAGGCTGGTAATGCTCAGCAGTCAACCAGGCCCCAAGGAAAACTAGTATTGCCATGGAATACCTGACAGTCAACAAGGCAGGTATCGGAGAGAACTATCCTCTCTCTATCTTAATGCAGTGTATCAGCCAAATGAATCATAAATTGACAAGAAAATTAAGGCATACAATAGAAGTCTCATGTATTGCACTTGTTGGTTGGCAAAGCAAGAGTGCTCGCATGTTGGTTCTCCACCCAGAATACATCCAATCAATGCCAAAAGATTTTGCAACAGTCTGGAATCAACAACTTGTTAAACAAACATAACTAACAACCAAATCATAATTAATCAGATGCATCCAATGACAAATAATGTTGAAGCGGTCCAGGGGCAGCAAAGAGGAAGCATAAAAGAGCCCACAATCAATTGGATGCATCCAATCAATGGCAAACAAACTTGGAAATAAATTAAATGAATTATAGGAGCGCAAGTACGTCCCTCCTGCATATGCAGCGTGCTTTACAAAACGCATGTGCACTCCTTGCACAAATAAACGACCAACAAAAACGAAGTCAAGAATAGGTCAGGAATGGCTCAAGGAATCAATTTACACTGCAGCAGTAAGTACTGTGAGATACGTATTAGGGTATGAAGAGTGCTTCCCAAAATGATCAGCAAACAGCAGCCACCAAATGCCACACCTGGCAGCAAAATGTGTGCATTCATTCACAGACAACGCGCGCCACAATCCACTGACTGAAGTTGGATAACACATAATGCGATCGCAGTCTTTGAGCATAATTGGTGATGTTATGGTTTGGTATAATAAGTTGAACAATCACACTGAGATGAAGCAATTAAGATTGTTCTTAGTCCACCTATATATGGTAGCAGGAACCTCAGAGAATGACTGCAACCTTGCACTTTATGGTGTAAGTTCCTTTCCGTTCAGGGCACCCATATTACATGAGGAGCCAAAGGAAAGCAGCAGTGGAGCAGAGCACAGCACAGATGCCTGCCTTTAAATCCAAAGCCCCATCAACAGCCAAATCAAAGTCCGCAAAGCTCTCACCCATGATGCGCACAATTTGCTCTTCCAAGACTGAACTGTAGGCTTCATACCAGCGCGTGCTGAGACTGCTTAAGCTGCCCTCCTCATTCCTCTCCTCTGAGGCTCTCACCCTACGAACGGCCCCGCTGAGTGCACCTTTGAAAGCTGTCATGTATGCCTGCCCAGTTGTGGCCCGTGCAACAATCCTGCCATTGGCTGCAAGAGCCTGTTGCACCCTCTGTGCATTACTCACACTGGCAGGGTAGAAGAGCACCTTCTCGATAAAGACATCGTCGCGTGAGGTACGGGACATACGCACACGACCTGCTCACAGGGTGTGGCATGCCAGGAACCAAAGGGTGGCATGTAAGTCAAAAAGCGGATTTCGCCCCTTATGTACCGCTGCACATCCTGTACATGCACTTATTCATGCATGGACAGTCAATGTAGTCGGCCCCGTTCAGCCTCACACTTTTCATGCTTAGCGGCGCGACTCCAAAAGCAAGTGGTCTGATATCCACGGACCTCATTTGGTTCTGATGCTTCATCAGGTTTGCCTCAAACGTTCGAATCATGCCGCATGCTGATTGAGTGCTGTGGTGCTCCCTAAGTGCATGCTCCCTAAGTGAATGAGTACTGCATGTACCATGCTACCAGCATGCACCCACGCAGTGTGGATGCATGTGCTCAACATGCGTTGAACAGTGCCACTTTTAGAGATGCCCTGCTTCATCCTGATTCTGGCTGGGGCCCGCTGACCTGCTCTAGAGAGGTTGGTGGCGCGCATGCTGTCAGTCAGCATCAGCCCGGCAAACGCCAGCATGGTGTCATCGTTGGACGACTGTGCTTCCAGGACCAGCTGCTTCCGCCTCGAGAGCCCATCTCCAGGGAAGCCCGCCAGCAACGCAGTCACAAACGTGGACTTCCTCTCATTTCGCATTGCAGCACTGTCTCCATCAGGGAGTGGCAGCCTGAGCACCGTCCGACTCCTGCTGGAAGTCTCCTCCCCCTCTGCAGACCCTGCATGCACACATATTCCATGTGACATGTGCAAGGCCGACAGATCTCCTTCAGCTCCTCCAGATCGTCGACACTGCACTTGTGCATATTAATTTACCCGTCACGTCCCCTTCCTTCCTCCTGCTCTGTGGTATCCCTGCAGCACCCTATCCTTGCATTTCATCCTTGCATGTTGCCCTGTACAGCATGTCCCCATCCTTGCGTGTCATTCTGAACACCATGTACCTCAGGCTCTCTGTTTCATGTATCCTGCCAGGCACGCTGCAATTTGTGCTCCTAACTCCCTCTGCTGCCGCAGTCAATGCGTCTGGTTTCTTTGAAGGACATAAATATTAATTCCTGTTAAAGACATCTTATTTTGTCTTTTGTGGGACAATTTCTGCTTTTTTCGTTCCTTTGTGGGACTCTTGAGCATTCTCCCCACCTTCAAACCAATCAGGAGAGGTCTGCTAGCTTGTCTGCCTGCAACCCTCCTGATCCTCACTGACCCCCCTTTTTCTTTTCTGGTGAAGGGGCTTTTCTTCCCAAGTGGCCCCTTTTCCTTAATTGATGTGAGGAGCTTTTTGCTGCTTGCGTAGTTTTTCTTTCTTTCTTTCTAGGACATCTAGCCTTTGCTCCATTCAAGGACACCTATGCTTGTCTGAGAACCTGCTAGGGACTGTGCTGCACCCCATCCTAGCAAGCCAGAGCGTAGGGAGCTTGAACAGCAACACACCCAGGGCACAGTAGCACATCCCAGCAAACAAGCTGCTCAGGGCAGACCAAAAATATGAGACCCTGACCTGACACAAGGGGCGTCTTACCTGCCGCTGTGGTGTTCCCAATGATGTCAAAAATTGGGTTGGTGTCAGTGATGGGAGGAGGAACCTCTGCGAGAGACATCCGCAACAGGAGTGGCATTACCTTGATTTACATGTGAGGGGGAGGCTCATAATTCACCACACTGTGGCCGAGCATGAGCACATGGCTGATAGGGGAATTCCGTGCATGAATATACCACTGGGGGGCAGGCAAGATTGATTCACAGCAGAGTGACCGTGCATCAGTGCACAGGGGGAGGAGGAAGGGGGGGGGCACTGGCAAACTAGGCATATGGCTCCATGCAAAACAAACAGAGGCTGTTGGGGCGTGGGGCACATCCATGGCCTCTTTCACCACACTAACAAAAAAATTGGATCAGGCAAAGCAATCTCCTGTGTTGCTCATCAGGCTTGTTTGCATGGCAAGCAATCCAACCTCACAACTTACCAACAATTTGTACGTCTCTTGTCTCGATCACGAGGGTGTCTTGGACTTCACCTCTCGTTTGGCCAGATGCCTGCCTGAACTGCTGGGCGTCATCAGAGGTGTCGTTTGCTAGCTCATCCTCTGTCAGTTGAATGGCTTCCCTGAGCCTGCTGCCTGCTTGCCTCTGAGGAGCTGCAGCCTGCCTCCTGATGTTCTCGTTGGCGCTCTGCGCTTCACGCCTGACATCCTCAGAGGACACGCGAGGAGGGAAGAACAGCGTCACATCCACTCCCACGTTCACATCATCTTCAGACTCATCAACACTGAAATCCACCTCACCTGCGGTCAAGGCACCCGTAATGTGCAAAAGTGCAGTCTCAGCACATCTGGACAGGCAAATGTTGACCCGCTTGCATGTGATGTGCATTTGTTTTTCATTCAATTGATCTGACCTGGGCCCGTGATCTGAATGGGCAATCGGTGTGGCTATAGCTCATGGCTTCCGGGTGCCTACCCTTGCAGGCACAGTGCGGCATCTCTTGCAGGCATACTCCATGTGGACAGGCCATATACACGCATACGCACGCACACACACACGCATACACACACACGCACGCGCGTACGCACACACTCACACACGCTCGCGTGTGGCCTAATGTGCTTACCTCGGGTGGCCATTTCTGCAGCATCAAGTGCATCTTGTAGCATTTCTTGCCCCAGGGCCCGCAGTCCTCTCTCTCCCTGGAGCAGGCTGCGACCAACACGGACAGGCCCTAGTGCACGTCCTGTCGCCACGAGCCTAGCACAAAAGATCCTCTTGATTACAACATCCACCCGCCCATCCCTCAGGAAAGCAGCATTAGGGATGGGAACTTTGTTCCTGCTCTTTGCGGCAGCCTCTTCTGGTAGGTCAGTTGAATCTGAAAAGGGGAGAAGAGGAACAAAGAAGCAGTGAGTAAGACTGTACTGCCATGAGCCCGGCTGGGCCATGTCATTCCAAACCAATTTGCGCAAAAGCCAGCAGGACAGGTAACTTTCCATGCTGTAATTTTGAACCCCAATTGGTTGATTTCATTTCTGCCAAGATCCAGCTTTCATCATGCCAGCTAATGCTGGTGCTTCACACCTCGTCACAGCAGTGAAGAAAAACAGCCCACCTTTCCAGGAGTGCAAGAGAAATTTGCAGTTTGCATGTAAGCTTTTAACCTCCACCCAGGCAGCTTTCAGCTACTCAAAAAACTCCTCACTCAACTCACGAAAAATAATTGGATATGCTTCATCACACGTCTCTCTCATCACCCCCCACCTCCTTTCCCGTGTGTTTTTGCGCATGTGTGTGCGTATGTGTGTGTATCATCAAATGGAGCAGGATGAGGCAAACTGATCAAAATACACACCTTCAGTCGTATCCGTCGGGTCAATTGGGTCCGTCGGATCACTTGGGTCCGTTGCGTCAGTTGGTTCAGTGTCAATAGGTCCTTCCACAGGAGGTGGGGGCGGTGGATATGCTGGAGGGTAGGCAGGGTCCTCTAACAAGATGCGCGTGCGAATCTTGATGAAGGCTGCATCTTCGGCTGCTTTCAAAGGTTGGAAAACATCACCTGCAAAAGCAAACGAATCAAGCGGCTGTATGTAAATAGATAACTGAGATCTCTAGACTTGGCTGAAGGCGGAAGTGGTGCGTGCTCTGACTCCCCCCACTTGTGCAAGACAGGGCATCGTGGCAAGCCTGATAGACATGCACACTGTTCTAATTTAGGACAGGACACCGCAGTCCAGGATTCCCCATAGTTCCCCATAGTTTGCTACAGAACATTACAGGCAGCAGGGGGGCAGGTTCCTATTGAGAGCAGGACAACCATGAGTGCTTACAAAGAATCGATGACCGAGCACGTCACTAAACCAAAGGCCCAGGGGCGCCCCCGCTGGCGGTATTCTGTGGCAAGTGCGGTATCCGAGACAGATCTCGTTTTTACCCGCTACTTTTATGTAGGCTACATATATGCATCTTTCATGTGAGCTCTGATGAGCAGGTGTGAGGATAGCGTTTGTATTTTGTGACAAGCGCTCAAGGAGCTCCAACCCGCTGACCAGCTGAAGGTTGCATGAGAAATTTCTCAAGCGCTTCTCATGAAGACCCCCCTCTCAGCATGCTTTGGGGCTTTTGAGACCACCAAAAGGCAAGGTTCAGTGTAAATTGACACTCATTGCAAGATCTCAAATGGAGGACCTTTCCTTTTAGGATATATCAAGGGTGTACTGATCATTCATGAATTCAATATCTTGAAAAATACTTGTAGTAAACTTCGAAGTTGTCTCTGAATTCAGAGACCCTCTCCCCAAGAGATATGGTGAAGATTTTCCATAAATTGTGTGGAGATTGGTACCACTTACCGGTGAGCGGTTTCATAAATTTGGGGACGAGCACCGGAGAATCTTCTGGATCCCCCAAAAGCATTCCATATGCATACGTATACGTACGTACAGCCCAGTCCTAGGACTCACCCTGTGGTTGCTCCAATAACGTTTCCCAAGCAGAGGCACCTGCAAAGTGCGTGGGCAGAAAAAAGACTAGCTGCTTTGAAGCTGCGGGAAGGAGGAGCCTTATCCTCGAGCTCATCAACGCTCGGGATATCGGAGCCTCCAGAGTGTTGGAGCCGAGGCGGGCACAAAGATGGATACAAAATGCAATTTTAACGGGGGCAGAAACGGGTAGATATGGCTGCCTGTGGGCTGCCTGCGGGCGAGAAGAGGCACTCATCGAAAGGGGCAGATTTGCAAAAAGGCGTTACTTGTTCTTGAGAGGTCACCCACTCTCCCCCCCCCCGCACTCGAAGCTTCAACTCAAGATGAGCTGAACCGGGTAAAGTGGCGCACCTGTGGCCACGGCCAGGAGTATGCATCCCAGGACGACGCCTGGGAAGCTTCGCCGTAAGGTCCTCGGATGGGATATCCGCATGGTTAGTAAAGGGAGCCGAAAATTTTATGAACTACAAAAATTGAAGTAGGGCTTGCCTCCAATGCCTTTTATGTTGTGTCTTTTATCCACCAACCGCCAACCGTAATACCAAACAAATTCCAATAATATTATTAATACATGATTGAACAAATCATTTAAGAAGAGGATTTGGCGAGAGTGTGGCCAGGAGCCTTTGCAATTTTATTGGTTCCGCGCTGCTGCCAAGTTTTTTTCCAACTCTTTACTTGAAGAAGATTGTGCATGCAGATATCGCTCTAGATGCCTCTTACACAAAGTGCTGGACTGCAGAGTTCATAGAGGTGTGTGAAGCAGATACGTATACCGATTGCATTAAGGCTGCAACTCCCCTTCCATTACAAGAATGTGTGGTCAATTTGCGTGATCAATTGCGAGCGGTATGGAGGGAATTGGATGGTGTAGATCCTAGGACACACGCTCAAAAACTGGCTACTCATCATCATGCTTGGATGGCCTTGCCTCTCAAACCAAGCACTGTACGGGGCCCTCCCCATTTGCTGCCTAGATACTTACGGCTGGAACTGAGTAGGCATGTACTTCGTAACATTGCTCGTTTTCGCTTGCGTGCCCGTTGAAACGGGCTGTTGGCAAATCCTCAATAGGCTTTGTGACAAACGTGACTTGCATGATGTCCAGGAGGAAGAGCATGTCCTTTCTCCATGCCCTTGCTTAGAAATGTGCTATTTGAGAAGCAGATTCGCAGAACAATTTGCTGATTTTACTGGTAGGACGTACACTGGAGACACAAGCGCTTTCTACTTTGACAACATCAGAGCTGAGGATGTGAAATTGCTTCTCTTGAAGCAGACGTACAAATCATTTCTTCTTCTTTCTGAGTCCATGGATATTTTTTGTCTACCTGGCAGTGTCCAGCAAGCCCAGCAGTCAACCCATCTGGCTGAAGGTCTAAACCTATTGTAACCTTAAGAAGATGCACAGAAAAGGTTACAAGGTTACAGCACAGATAAGCGTTGCTCTTAATGGCAGAATGGGGTGCCAGTCATTTTCCACACAACCCTTCCTCCTTTTTTCCAGGCTTCCACTGTGGAGACTCCTTGTCTACTGCACCTTGCCTGGACTGCCTTAGATTTCCTTCACAGCATCACAATAGATGTTGCCGTTCGATGTTGGAGGAGAGCGCTCCAAGCTCATCCCCCTTTTGGCGCATGGCCTAAGATGAAGTTTTGGTTGTGAGATAGTGAGAGTTAAGAAAAAGAAAATCACGAGCTCGAAAAATGTGTGCTGAAGCAAAAGCCTGTGCGTGCTGTACAACTAAGCTCGCTGAACATGCGAGCATGCACCGCCCTTACACCTGGTACACAGCAAGCAATCCACGCTTTCATGTTCCAGCAGGTAATCCTGCATGAAAAGCCTTGGCAGGTGGCTTTGCAGGGACACATCTCACCACACATATTTTATACAGCTCCCATAGCGGGGTTAACCACAAGCATCAGAGTCTTCCATGCCAAGGCCTTTTGCAAAGTACACTGACAACATAAGCCCCTCCTGGTCACGAGACAAGGGACACGGACACATGAACGCAATGCTCACGCCTTACTTCAAGGATGTAATTGGGGCACAGCAAAGCTCAAGCCCTGACAGGGCCTCTGCCGCTTCTTGTCATGGCCAATGCGGCGTCACTCCCGGCCCTTGCGCACAGCAGCACCCCCTGTGCTGTGCGCGATGGTGCACCTGCCATCAGTGCGCCACCCACACAGCGCTCCCACCCAGGATTGACATTGCGGCACTCACAACACAGCACTGGCTGTGCGCCGTCAGGTGCCCGTTCGCCACGTTGGGACCTCCGAAAAGTGCAACACACTCAAAGAGCGGAGAGTTTTCTCAGGGAAGGCATCATCATGCTCTCAGTGGGTTAAAGGCACAGCCGGCCCCCATCCCCATCCGGGCAGGGGCGTGGCGCATGGCCGGCCCGCTCAATAACTGTCTTCCTCGTCGTCATCTGACTCAGAGAATGCATGGGAAGCGCGCCTGTACCAGGAGGCCTTGTGTGATGGACGGGTGCCTGCATTGGAGGTGCGACCCTGCAGAGGGGAGGAGCAGCCACGCCGGACGAAGTGAGGTCAGATGAGTGCATGCAAGGAGATGAGATGAGCAGGGCTGGACAGAGGTGCTGCCATGTGCTGCATGTATAACGGTGAGATAAGCAGGGCTGAACACAGGTGCAGCCATGCTGTGCAGCAGGGGCGCGGCAGCACTGCATGCGCACCTGGCCGGGAGGTACGTTGGTGCCTGCAGGGCCTGAGGCTCCACCCCTTGCGTTGTAGCCGCGAGCATTGAAGGCGGAGCCTCCAAAGTTGCTGGGCCCCGAGCGTGCGCCGGCCGAGGAGTAAGAGTGCCCCGCACTCGGGCGCGTGCTGCGATAGGCGGCAGTGGGAGGTGCAGCAGTTGGGCGGGTGTGGGGTGTGAGAGCAGCAAGCGCGCTGGACGCTGTGGGGGCTCTGCTGCGGCAAGGTGGATGTGCCGCGTGCTCTGCAATGACAGGGTGGGGGGGTGGGGGTTATGTGTGCTGCTGCTGACAGGAAGATGTGGTGGAGGCTGTGGGGGCTGCTAGTGTGAGGTGGGTGCAGTGAGCGTGCTGTTACTGGGTGGGTGCGATGCCAGGTGGAAGCATTGCGAGTGCTGGTAGGAGAGGCTATTTTTTGTTTCTCAGAAGACGGCGGATTGCCAACTTAGATGAAGATGAGGGCAACATCTATGAGAAGGCATCTTTAACATTGGCGTCTGGTCTCCGCACCATTGGTGTGGGTGCTTTTTGTCCTCTTCCACGTTAACTCCATGGCTGGTGCCGCATTGCATGATCCGTGTGCAGAGAGGAACATGTCCAATCAGCACCCACATCAGCAGAGGTCTGGGATTCCTGTCTACCACAGCAGCATTCCTGCACCCAGGCACTTCACGCCCCCCCCCCTCTCTCTCTCACAGGCCGGCAAGCAATCTCAGCCCTTCTAGATGTTGAGGCTGAACTGCTCCTCCAATTGGGGGATTTCAAATCATCCTAGGGTTCATGGTGTCACATCTGGTTTGGGTTGAGATCAAACCATCCTAGGGTTTAAGGTGTCATATCTGGTCTGGGTTGAGATTGGACATCCTGAGTCTGATTCTCTGCCTCTGATGAGCCTCTGATGAGCTGGATTCAGGCTCAAGAAGCCCAATATGCAGCGTCGCACGGCCAAGAGGTTTGAGGAAGCCTATGCAGGGGCCAAGCAGCACTAGCTTACCACACCTGGTCGCCTCCACGACTAAACCCCCCTTTGACTAGGCAAGAAGTGTCAAGAACTCTGCAACCCCTTATCTTTTGCACATCCCTGCGCCACCCTGGGACCTGAAAGGTGCGTTGGGTGGCTGATGCTTTGCTCTTTAAGGCTTTGTTTGGAAGAGGGTGTGGGGGGAAAGTGTGTAGCCGGGAATCTTGATTTTGAGGAATGTCACGAAACAAAACAGGTGAGTTGCGCTAGATTTGTGTTATTACCGAATTGGTGTCACAGTCCATTTGCAGTTCGTTGGGTGGTTGATATCGGTTCTCATGACTGGATCTCTCTTTCATTCATTGTAACACTCCTCTTGGAGCCCGGAGCACTCCCCTGAGGCGCTGGTCGCCCGGCCAGGAGCCTGGCGTCCCCATGCGACACGAGCCGAGATGGGTCTGAGTAAGGATGATGCGAGCAGAGAGGCAGCGGCGCCTGTGGGATATGGATGGGTGGCAGCAGCATCATATGCCCAGGCGCAGAACTCGCTAGGATGAACAGTGGTCCTCTGTAGCGCGGTCAAAGGTTGCTCTGGAGGGGCAAGACCGCCTCTCCTCACCCACATCATCTATGGATGTAGATATCATGTTCCTGACACGCTGAATCGTTCATGACAGTGATTCAGCATGGCAGGCACCGTTCTTCACACAGTGCACCAATTCATGTCCTCTCAATTTCATAAATCGTCGTTATATTGCCCTCAACCCTAAGGGTTAAGTCGGGGTTCACGAAATCAACGGGACAGCGCAGTTGGCAAAAGCACGCCTATGTCGCAAGGGAACAAAACGCCAGAAATCAGCCAGGCCACTGATAGGCCCAATTCAAGCTCCGTCGTACCATTCTTACTTGCCCTCAAAGTTGAGGGGAAAAAGCTGGAGGAAAGCTGCAGCTGGTGGGCATTGACAACAGACCTCCCATTCTCAATTTTTTTGCCATCTATGCCCCGCACCAGCATGCTCCCCCAGGGGCCCCCACAGCAGAATTTGACACTGCAGCATAATTTGTTGACCTTAAGCAGCTGACATGGAGCTCTGGTCATTTGGAGCAACATTGGGATTTCAGCTTTTCCTGCCAAAACCGCCTCTGAGCTACACACAGCACCCCTGGGTGCCAAATTTTCACCCCAAGGTTAAACAGATTGGCGTGCTTAAAGGGGCATAGGAAGGATTGCAAAGAGCAGGATACAGTAAAAGAGACAGTTTGGGGGCGTCCGTTTATGGGGACAACTACCACTGCAGCTGCTTTGTACTACAAATGATGCAATGCCGCTCTCACCTCTGCGGCTTGCGGTAGCCGTAGCTGCTGCCGGGGAACCCAGCAAAGGGGTCATACCTGCGCAGCGTGTGCAAGTGTGCATCCACAGGCATGCGTGCATCTGGCAAGTGCTGTCGCAATGCAACGGGAGGGTTCAACAGGTGCACACACTGCAAGGAGGTGCACACACTGCAAGGAGGTGCACACACTGCAAGGAGGACACCAGGGACGGACAGACGCATTATGCCCTCAAGGAGCCCCTGGAGGCGTGCGTGAGGAGGGCATGGGAGGCAGTGCAGGGCGGGCATTGGTCTTGGCAGGCTGTATCCAAAGGGTGCGCGTGCAGCGGACATATGGCCAATACCGGCCGCGTGCAAGCACGCACACTGGCTGGCTGGCTGGCTGGCAGGCAGGGCGAGCCCGCGGCCACCAGAAGGCCCTGCTAAGCAGCATGCATGCACATGCGCTTTGCAAGGCCTGTACTGGCGCTGCATTAGGGCAACTGGTGTACCTCATGCACACTTCGTGAGGGTGTGTGGAGGCGGCAAAGCGTAGGCACCACCTTGCGCAAGGTGCAGCCGGGGCGTAAGGGCGATGCAGCCCACGCACCTCGTGTATGGGTTTGTGGAGGCAAAGCGCGTCTTTGTGGGCGGCGGGTGCTCCGCATCCAGCAGCATGTCATACCGCCTGCGCTTGGCCTTGTCCGACAGCTCCTCATGCGCCTGCGCACGAGTGCACCCCACGTCAGGACAAGCATGAAAACAACGCGCATGCTTGTGCGTGATTGGCCGTGTGGGCGCAGCATGGGGACATACATAGAACATGCATAGAACATACACAAAGAGCAACATCATGTGCCCGTGCCTGTGCGCTGTTGGCCTTACCAGGAGGCACTGAACATGCCTCCGCCCATGCCCATCTGTCAGTGTGCCTGATGCATGGGCATGCATGGCGCCTCTCAGCTACTTCGCGTGCCTGACGCGCCAGAGCGACACAAGAGCATGCACCAGCGTGCACATTCAAGGAGATGCAGTCAAGCGTGCTCATGCAGGCACACAACAATCTCACCTGGCCAATAATGTTGAACAGCCAGTTGGCCTCAGCCACTACTCGTGAGTCCACGCTTGCGCCCTGCCCCAGTATGAGGACCTGCGCGCGTACAGATACACAAAAATGCGCATGCAGGATGGGCCTGAAAGGCCTGCTGTGTGCAGCCACGCACTGCGGACAGGCAAAAAAAAAGGCATTGCGCAGCCTGGCGAGTCAAGCTGGAGGCAGGAGCATGAAACAATGAAGGCGATCCTGCACCCGCTACGGGCAGCAGCTCCCCCTCTACCCTCACACCCACATAAGGCAAAGGCTGGCCCTCCTCCCCCATACCCACCACAGGCAGCGGCTCCCCTTCCGCCCCGCTGTGGCTGCTGTCCGTGCCCAGCGGTGGCGCCAAGCAGAAGCGGCACGCGGTGGCGGCTTTGTCGGGGTGGTACTTGAGGGCGGCCTTGCGGTATGTCTTGCGCACCTACATGGCCCAGGTATGACGGAGTGTCACCAAAAACCCACCCACGCTATGCGTGCTCAAGGGATCAGCAAGGGTGTGCTTTCAAATTTCGATAGGCACGCGAGCAGGTACACAAGGAGCAGGCTTAGGGAGAGGGAGACAGGGGGGATGGCGCGCCCCAGCACGCAAGAGGTGAGGTGCGCAGTGCAGCCGTGTACCCCGCCGCCAGTTCAGCTTCATGGGCTGCACCAGTGCCGCGAATGTGTGGTGCGCCTCTGCGCGTGCTCAGTGTCGCCAGGGGGTGATGCGCGCCTCGCAGTCCTACCCCAACCACCAAAATCTACTTTTGCCCAACTTTGGTCGAGGGCTTGCACCCGCACACACAGGTGTGGCATACATGGCGACTCCCATTGATCCATTCCCCTGCAAGCACACCTGCGTGCGCGCGGGCATTTGGGCACATGGCATGCGCATGCTCATGCACACCCTTGCCTGCAGTTCAGCCACCACACGCGTACATTGCCAGGGACTCGCCCGCGCGCAGTGAGCCCAGGCTTGCATGGCCAAGCAAAGGGTCGATACCTGGAGTGCCATGGCCTTGCATGGCCAAGCAATGGGCACCAGGCGTACCAGCAAATAAACAGACACAGGCGACCGACGCAGGCGCGCACGCGCGCCCTCACCTCGTCCTCCGTGCACGTCCTGCTCAGGCCCATGATGCGGTAGTGGTCGTGCGTCTTCTGCCAGGACGCCGTGGAGCGCGCGTTGGCCACCTGGCTGGCAATGGCCTGCGTGCGCGCGCATGGGGGCCCAAGGACGTGTGCTCATGCATGTGCATTCTCGAAGGGCGTGTGCGCGGACGCGTGTGCATGTGTGCGCCACAAGGAATCGAGGGACGCACAGCGGCATGCAAGACTGCTTCTCTGGCCAGGAGCCATGGACCCCACAGCAACCAACACCTGAATGGCTAAAGGGCGTGCACACGAGGCATGCCTCTACAGCCCTTGGCATACAGTCTTGAGCGTGCAGTGGTGTGCATGCACATGCATGCATGTGCGCCATTGGGGGCAACGCGTGCGAGCACTACTCCAAACCCTCATCAACTTGGCTCGCTTGGCATGTGTTGCAGTTGCAGTTGCAACACAGCATGCGGAGTGCGAGGTCCGGGCCCTGCCTGCCAGCGGAAGCAGGTGCACAGGTCCCTGGATGACTGCGCGCGTACTTTGCTTCTGACCTGCTGGCTTGCCCGGCTGCCCAGCTGCCCGTCCACACACATACACACCACAACATTTGAATGAGCTCACTCTGCCCCAAGGCGCGCACCCTTCCCACAGCACAGCATCACCCTGGTGGCACAGCACAGACTCTGCACTCACTACACCACTAGCACCCCCATCCCTGCGTACACGCGCACACTCCTGCGTTTGCACGCGTGGGCGGCTTGAGGCTCGCGTGCGCGCACCTGGCGCTCAGACTGAGACAGCCCCTGCGCCCCGTCAGCACCCGGGCCCGTGGGGATGGCGGACAGGATGTCTGCGGCCATTTCCGACCGCCGCACCTCCTGCGCACACAGGCATGCCAGGCGCCAGGCACGGTCGTGGGGAGAGCATGAGGGGGGAGGGCCGGAGGGACGCAATAAAATCATGCTGGGGGCCGGCAAGATTGTTGTAAAAGCAT
>LKMJ01001867.1_pt1 | contig 18959 bp, 25 predicted proteins | sample 643391 | NCBI WGS metagenome assembly LKMJ01 (sample SAMN04112250, study PRJNA286221) | soda lake metagenome | biome: soda lake; feature: Kulunda Steppe; material: water; isolation source: sample PL-Br10 brine of Picturesque Lake | place: Russia: Kulunda steppe | collected 2010-07 | reverse complement strand
CAGGCCACACAGCAGGCACAGCTGCCTGGGGTTCAGGCCACACAGCAGGCACAGCTGCCTGGGGTTCAGGCCACACAGCGGGCACAGCTGCCTGGGGTTCAGGCCACACAGCAGGCACAGCTGCCTGGGGTGCAGGCCATACAGCAGGCACAGCTGGGTGGGGTTCAGGCCACACAGCAGGCACAGCTGGGTGGGGTTCAGGCCACACAGCAGGCACAGCTGGGTGGGCTTGCCTAGGAGGGGAAGGCATGCAGCCGCCAGCCAGGCTACTGGGGTGAACTGCTAGCGGGCTCGCAGAGCTTGGCGGCCAGAAAGGGACGCTCAGCCGCGGCCCTGAACTTGGCTGCGCCTCAGTGACATTGGGCGCGTCAGCCTTGTAGGCATGGTCGATGGGCCGGACGAGCCGCAGATGGAAGAGACCTGGCGCCGCACTGGGGGCACTCCCACGGCCTGCACCTGAGCTTTGGTGGGAGCGGGCGGGGCGCAGTGGGGCACACGCCACTCACGCCCAGCAGGTCGCACAGCAGACGCACGCATGTGTACCCTTAGGCTACCCTTGGGCCCAGGGAGGGGGGGGGGAAGGGGCGGAGTGCCGGGTGCATGCACACGTGGCATATGCTTGCTCGGCTGCAGAGCGTGCGCGCGAGCGCCAAACCCACAGTCCCCTAGCGGTAGCGGTGCAGGGGCTGATGCTGAACAGACAATCTCGGGGGGCCGCACCCACGCCCGGTCCTGTTAGCTTTGGCCCCTCCAGCCCCCCATCCCAGGCTCCTAGCCTTAAGGGCGCTCGTGCTCAAGAGAGCGCCGAGCTTTGCTCACAGAAGAAAGCTGCGCCGAGCTTTGCTTGCACAAGGGGTGTGGTGCCAGAGGAGGTGCTATAGCTCGCACAAACACATGGGCACGCACTGTGAAGCGCTTGCACATGATGGCACGACTGCTGGCGTGCAAGAGCTGATCCAGCACTGAATGGTGAGAAGCTCACACTTAAAGGGCTCACCTTGCCAAGGGGCAAGGCTGCCTCTTTGAACTCTACTCTGAGGGGGCTTAAGAGTCAATGGCCTTGGATGCGGTCTTAAGTCACTGCTCCCCTGAAGTGTCTGAGGCGGCCTGACCCACCGGCAAAGTCCTTTTAGACCTAAGAAAATGTGTCTGCGAAGCACATGCTTTGCGCCCAAACAAGCGCGTGCTTGCCTGAGGTCATCATGACGCTCAAGGCGCACAAACGCTACACACTCCAGAGCGTGAGCGCTGACAACAAGCCCAAATACTGTGCGCAAAGCCACAGGCACACGCACGCATGAGATGGGCATGGAGCACAGCCGCCAGCACCATGTGCCAGAGCTGAGGCCAGGGCCGCTTGCGCACATGCACAGCAAGCCCCGGCTGCACAGCAACACACCCACAGCGGCGCGCTGAGCTCACATCAAGAGCCCCCGGTGCATCTCTGTGCATCCCTGTGCATTGCTGTGCTCACATTGAGAGCCTCCGGTGCATCCCTGTGCATCCCTGCGCATTGCTGTGATCACATCGAGAGCCCTCGGTGCATCCCTGTGCATCCCTGTGCATTGCTGTGCTCACATCGAGAGCCCCCTGTGCATCCCTGTGCTCACATCGAGAGCCCCCGGTGCATCCCTGTGCATCCCTGTGTATTGCTGTGCTCACATCGAGAGCCCCCGGTACATCCCTGTGCATCCCTGTGCAATGCTGTGCTCACATCGAGAGCCCCCTGTGCATCCCCGTGCTCACATCGAGAGCCCTCGATGCATCCCTGTGCATCCCTGTGTATTGCTGTGCTCACATCGAGAGCCCCCGGTGCATCCCTGACAGGCTCCAGGGACCCTATAGGTTGCAGTCGCAGGCTGGGGCTACTCCCGCTGCCACACGGGGCAAGCTAGGGCGCAGCCTGCGCGCGCAGGATGCCATGCAGCCATGACCTCTCCGCAGGCCCTGCTGCGCGGCCGGCCCAGAGCGCGCACTTGGCGTCCCTGCACGCGCATGTGCGCAAGCACGCACACACGCACACACATGCACACATGTGCATGCCCCGGCAGCCGTCCGCGCACCAGCTGGCCTCAACCTCTGGCAACAGGGCGACCTATGAGCCACAGCAGGCACTCGCTGCCCCCCCCCCCGCACCTGCGTGAGCCCCTCTGCAGGCAGCCTGGGCAGGCCGTTGGGCACATGCCGGCTGTTGGGCAGAATTGGACGCTCCATGCTGCGGCTGCTGTCCAGGCCCCACTCACGTGAGACGTCGAACGCGGGCGAGCAGCGCACTTGGAAGGCGCTGAGGGGCAGGGGCGGAGCGACGGGGGACTGGGAGACCTCAGGCTCATCAAGCGCGAGGGAGGGGGAGCGTGGATGCGCCGCGTCTTCCTGGCTTGCGGAGCCGTTGCTTTGCGCACCTGCGCCGCAAGGGAGGTGGGCCGCAAGCAAGGGGTTGCTGCGCACTGCATGCAGCCTGGGGAAGGGAGGGGGAAGTGGGGTGGCGGCACTGGGGGCTGAGGCGCACTGCAAGACGCGGCAGGGTGGCACGGCACAACCAGGTGTGCCTCACATATGCGCTCCAGGCCTGTGCACAGGCGGATGGTCTCACCCTTGCCCATGGAGGTGCACGCACATGTGCATGCCCGCACACTCATGTGTGCTTGCGTGAACACGTGATCGTGTGCTTGCTTGCATGCGCGTGCACGTGAGTTGCACGCATGCAATTGACCACACTCACAAGCGTTCAAGGGGAAAAGGCGGGTGCATGCGAGCACTGGCGGATGTGTGTTGGGTGTCGTGTGCTACGTCCAGGGGTGCCACGGCACTCGTGTCGTGCAACCGTGCGGACCCACTGGGCTTGTCGTGGCTGCACGCGCTCACCTTTGGCTGTTTGGCGTGCGTGCTCTGTGTCATGCGGGGTGGAGGCTGCTTGAGATGCCGAAGAGGGTAAGGGGGGCATGAGGGGGGAGGCGCATCGCTCCACCGCCTCGCGCCCGTCCTCGATCATGGCTGCGGGCAGGGTGCAGGGAACTCGTTTGGTTGCTTGAATGCATGTGAGCATGTGTTTTTGTGCATGAACGAGCTAAAGCGCATGCGTGCGCGCTCCCTGGGTGTGAGGACCTACATGGAACTATGTGAGCCCAAGAGCGCACGCAAGCTCAGGACCGCGCACCCCTGCCATATGGGCCTGCCGCTGCATGCCACCACACGCAGCCAGGCTTGACGGCATGCATGCGGGCCGGCTTGAGCTGTATGCTGGGTGCATGCACCCTTTCATCTCTTCCGCAGCACTACCGCATAAGCAGGGCTTTAAGCCTGAGGGCCCACCCTTCATGACTCTTGTGCCACACTGCGCAAGCATACATGCCTTCACCATATCACCACCCACCCGCCCGCCTACCCCAGCTCATATTCCCCCTTTTGGCCTAACCTGCCTGAACCCAGCCCTGCACACATGCAGGCGTGCACACGCGCAGCCACACAGCCGCCACACACCCACCCGCCATGACCTCCAGGGCCGCGGACGTGGCTGCAGGCGATTGCAGCGCGCTGGCCGCCGCCGCCTCCGCCGTCTGCGGCGCCCACTCCAGGTCCTCTGGCCCCAGGGTCCCGCCCTCCTCGCCGCCCGCACCTGCAGCTGCCGCGGCGGCGGCAGCAGGCCTGGCGCGCGCAGCTAGGTTACCGCTGGCTGAGGCCAGGGCATTGGTGCTGCTGCTGGCGCCGAGCGCCATGCTGGCCTCGCCCATCGTGCTGGCGCGGCTGAAGGCGGGCAGCGAGCAGGAGGCCGTGTCTGCGACGTTGCTGGCGTCGGTGGTGCTGGCGAGCGCGTCTGTGGCTGTGCCGGGCCTGGTTGTGGGCGCGGCGGAACGGGCAGGGGTGGGGGGCAGGGAGTCGGGGGGCACCAGCGTGCCAGAGCCGTGAGTAGCAGACAGCGAGAGCGCGCGGTCGGGCGCGTTGCCTGAGAGCAGCACGAGCCCCGCAGGCCTGTTCACCCTTCCCAACGCAGCAACTGCTGCGTGGCCACTGGCCGCGGCCCGCTTGTCCAAGCCAGCGTCCAGCGCGCCCTGGCCAGCTACGCAAGGTGTGCGGGGCGCGCGCGAGTCTGGGCCGTTCCCCGCTGCAGCAGCGTGCGTGTAAGAGACTGCGTCCGTGGTGACTGCTGCCGCGGGCACGCCTGCGTTGCACGCCCACAGCCACGCGCCGTGCACAGCTGTGGACTGCCCTTCTGAGTGCGGAGTTGATGTGCAGCAAGGGAGCCACACGGCCGACACACCCTGTGCCGCAGATATGAGGCGCGTGCTATGTGCGGCAAGCCTTGTGAGGGGCGCAGAGCACACGCAAGCATTGACGCCAGGCCAATTGTCGCGCGTGCGCATGCTGAACAGGGAGGGGCACCGCCCCCAGCATGGCGGGATGCACCTTGCGTGAGAAGCATGTGTGCCCATCAGTGTCTCCATCAAGGTGCCTGGCCACGCTTGATGGAACCGAGTGCCCACTGCAGGCAAGATAGTCGTGCTTGCAATGCGTTGTGCGCATTGCTGCACCAGCCTGCCACCCTTCTTGCCGGTAGCCCTGCCTGTGGCTGCAGCCCTCCTCACCAGGCATGGCTGCCTCTAGGCAGCGCTGCAGATCGGCCAGTGCCGCCAGCGTGGCCTCATGCCCTGTGGCCAGCACCGTCATCTTATGCTGCAGCTCGGCGGTATCGTCTCGCAGGCGCGCATTCTCAACCTGCGTGCATGTGAGTGGCTTATTGTGGACGCACGGGTGGGGGGAAAACCATGCCATGTGGTAGAGAAGGGGCAGTGTATGTCTCTTGGGGGTGGTCCAGGATGAGGAGTGCGGGCGAGGTGCCTGTCTGCCTGCAGTGGGCTGCAGCACAAGGGAGGGGTGGCCCTGGGCTTTTCAGGTGTAGACATGGAGAAAGAGATTGCTGTGACCAAGTGTGGAGCGTGATGTCCTCAGGTGTGGTGCGTGCTGGTGGCACATGCTGCACCAGCTGTTCACGAGAGCTTGCTGACAGCTGTGGTGCACACAGCTCGGAACCTGCAAGTGCTGGCCTCCGCAAGGGCCAGCCTCTTTCAGAGACAAGAGGAAGGGATGTGGCCTTCTGCAGGCTTGCAGGGTTGAAAATCATTGAGTGAGAAATAAGAGATAAAGGCAGGAAGAGAGAGAGAGAGAGAGAGAGAGAGAGAGAGAGAGAGAGAGAGAGAGAGAGAAAGAGAGTCATTTCTAGGGAGGGAGGGGGGGAAGGGCTCTTGTCATGTTTTAATGACATAACCTTTCTGCATCGTCAGCTGTGCGCGCCCTGACATGTACACGCACGTCGCAAACAGCCCACTTTTTAGTGGCCTGGGACTAGTCCGACATCCAACTCAGATGTTAGCACACTGTTCCCCTTTTTTGCACACCACGCCGCACATGAGTAGCGCCTGGACATGCATGATCAGTGCCTGGAGATGCATGAGCAGGCCCATATGCCCCGCTCCCACAGGAGAGACCTGCCTGCGCCTGCTTGATCTCTGCGGCGGCTGCCTCTGCTTCCTGGCGGTGGGCTGTGGCTTCTGCCGCTTGGTGTTCTAGAAGGTCAGCGATCTGCGGGGGTCAGCGCGCATGGGCAGCAAAGGGGTGCGCGCAGCAGATGCCTGGTTGCACACCGTGCAGCAAGTCAGGGCAGCGCGGGTGTGGGCAGCAGTCGCAGGGGCTAAGCAGGGCGCAGCAGCAGCCGCACTGACTGGCGCCTTGCTTTGTGCCAAGGTAGGGGGTGTGAGCAGTGGAGGAGCATCATATGCTGCCAGCGCATGCACGTGCACACACATATGCGCATGCTTGCACACAGGCGAAGGCAGGCGGAGGTGCCAAGCACCGCCAGCGCACTGAACAGGGTTGAAAATCGTTGCATCAGGCAGACAGGCAGGTTGCGCCTGCATCGCACTCGTGCAGATTGCAAGGCAGGCCCCACCGCCCACGCCGGACGCACCTGCGTATTGAGCATGGCCACTTGGCTGTAATGCCTTTCGGCCATGTCTGCCTTCTCGGCCTGCGGCAGGGACCATGCAGGTGACAGTGACAGGGGTGGAGGGCGCGCCAGGAGGCAAGCGCACAGGCAGCGCCTGAGCTGCTACTCAGTGGAGCGCACGCGCTGCTGCTCAGTGGAGCACGCCAGCGCTCCGCCAGCGCTCCGCCAGCGTCCGCGCTGCTGCTCAGTGGAGCGCCTGAGCTGTTGCCCAGTGGAGCGCATGCCAGCGCTCCTCATCCAGCCCTGGTGCCGCTGCCTCTTGGCCATGGGCTGTAGGTACCAGGCGCACTTGCGCGAGGATGGATGTGAGTCGGCCCGGCATATGGCTCGGCTCTCGGTGAGGCCTTGCTGCTCAGAAACAGCAGCCGTGCACCCGAATCGTCAGTGCAGTGGATGCCAGAAAAGATGGACGAGCGAGGTTGAGCATGCGTGCGTGCAAGCATTGCAAAGCAAGGGCAAAGTTGCTACTATACACCACACACTTCCAGGACAGACATGCACCCCCCCCTTCTTCCCCTTCCTACCTCCACACACGTACACACACGCACACACCTCCAGCTCCTTGATGCGCGCCTCCAGGTTGTTCCTGTGCGCCTGCTCGTGCGCGGCGAGCTCGCGCACGCCCGCCAGCTCGCTGCTGACCTGTGCCACGCGCTGCTCGCCCTCCCGGCGCAGCGCGGCAATGGAGGCCTCGTACCGCGCCTTCTCCTCTGCCAGGGTTGCCTGTGTGGATCACGCACATGCAAGCACGCAAGCTCACCACGCGCAGCCTGCCTTGCCCTGGTGCTATGTGTCGCGCGGACAGGTCCTTGACAGCACAGGCCTGCCTTGCACTGGTGCTGTGTGTTGCGCGGATCGGTCCTTGACAGCACAGGAGTGCTACCAGAGGCAGCTGTGCCCAGGGCTAGGGCTCTGGGTCTGAGAGTTTTTGGGGGCGATTGCGGAGGTCCAGGGGGGCAGGCATCCCCCTGCAAGCCCTAACCCACTGTGATCTGCCAGCAGCCACGCAAATAGCGGGCGGTAGCACTGGTGCACGCCAGCACAGGATCTCCAGGATGTGGAGGCTTAGTGGGTAGAGGGCACGGGAGCTTGGCACTGGGGCAGTCAGGCATGCCCAAGGGAGGGGGAATCCGCGCATTTCGAGCCACTTGCACATTCAAATTTCATCGAATCATTCGCCGTTCCTTTTAAATTGGTCAAAACCCTCTAGACCAATTTGCGGCGTATTCAAAAGACCCTCCCCACAACGGGCCCTGACATAAACCTACTTTGTTCCATTCAGCACATAAGAGTGGCCCTCCCAGCTGAAGGCTTGGCCGCCTGGTGTGGCGTTCTGTGCTTGCGCAGCAGCTTGGTATGCATTCACCTACACACAGGTGCAGCCTCTTCCATTCTAGGTGGGGCGGCGCGGCTATCAGGACACAAGGATGCTTCCACACCCACACCCACACCCAAGCACGCCGCCATTTCGCCTTTCCTCCCAGCCACACCCGCCCACTCACAGCCCAGGCTCAGGTGCCCCGCGCACCTGCATGGCCTGGCCCAGCTCCTCCTCCTTGCGCGTCAGCGCGACCTCCAGATGGGAGGCGCGCTCATTCTCCGTGTCCATGCGCGTCTGCAGCTCGGCGTGCAGCAGCTTGTAGTCCACGCGCTCATTAACCTGTGCACAGCCGTGTGAGCACGCCCCCTCGTTGCAAACCGGCCGCCGAGGGCCGTAAGCTGGTGCTGGGACAAAAGGCTGACGGGCTAGCATGTGCTGATGGGGCGGGCACTGGCCGTCGCCGGGGCAGGGCTAGCAGGTATCCATGACGGCCCATGGCAATCAACACAACCAGCACACGCAAAGCTGCAGCGCTGCCGCTGGCGTGCACTGCCCATCCCTTTGTCACCGGCAGCAGCCTGCTCCATCATCAACGCACACGTACAAACAGCACAGATACACAGACAGAGACATTCGTACATACGCAACGCCCCTTACGCACCACGGGCTTGTTCTTGACGCACATGGCCCTGGAGGCGAACTGCAGCGACTGCAGGGTCTCCTCCACGTGCTCCATCACGCTCGCTACATTGACCAGGAGTGTGGTCTTGGCGTTGCCGCCCAGTGATTCCTGGGGCCCCCAAAAACAGGGAGAGACGGGGTCAACCCAGGGGCGCGGCCTGCAGGCCTGCTGTTCACGCCAAGGGGAGTGGCAGCCACAACACAGTGCGCAGGCACATATGCATGTAGGCGCGCACACTACGTGCATGGACGCAGGCATGCCCTCCTCAAGATCCCCTCCTTATGTGCAAGCACACAACAGCACACCTGCAGCAGGCGCGTGAGCTTGGAGTCCCGGAACGGTACGTGCTTCTCATCCGCAGCGCGCGCGCTGATGCACATGCCCTGCAGCGCATGGGCACAAGGTTGGATGCCATGCGCCTGCTCTCTCGCTTAAACATGCTATGGTGCATATGCACGCCTGTGCCCCCAGCCCGTTGTTGCATCATAAGGGTGCGCCGTGGGCAGCTGCAAGCACCTGTGCTGGGCTCCCCGACGGCGGGGCCGTGCAGCAGCGGCCCTGCGCCGCTTGGTTGCTTTGGTGGGGTCGGGCCCAAAAGCCGCGCACAGCCGGAAAGCGAAAGGCAAGCAGGCAGGGAGGCAGGCAAGCTGGACAGCATGGGCGAGGTACGCAGGTAAGCAGGCACGGACAACGCTTGTCCAGCGTCATCAAGGAGCAGAGGTGTGCAGCGCGGGCATGAGACGCACGTGCCGGTAAGGGGAGCCGTTCTTCCTCCCTTCCATCCTTTCCCTTACAGGAGCCACTTGACGGCAAGGCCGGAACTGCTCACGCAGGTGCACACAACGCCATGCCAGTGGCAACTGACGCAGCCGCCAAGCGGCTTCAAGACTATAAAGGTACCCCCTCCTGCACACCCAAGCCCTGCCTCAGTCACATGCCTCGCAAAGCCATGACCCCGCTGCGGCACCTGCGCCCATCATTGCGTGCACAGGCATGCACACACCAGCGTCGTGAGTGACAGGTTGATGGAGCGCGCCTCTGTGGCGCGCTGGCCCACGCTCTTGCTTTTCTTCAGCCGCTCGCTGCCCGCAAGGTCCACGAGGTACAACTTGCCCACTTTGACCTGCGGCGGCCACCCGCAAGCACCGACTCAGCACCAGCTGCTGTGCTGTTCTGGTCGCCTGGTGGCAGACAGACACCCGAGGCAGTGCTGTGCTGGTTGCCTGGTGGCAGACACCCGAGTCAGTGCTGTTCTGGTCGCCTGGTGGCAGACACCCAACTGTTCTGGTCGCCTGGTGGCAGACACCCGACTGTTCTGGTCGCCTGGTGGCAGACACCCTTGTCAGCAGGAAGAGGGCAGCACTGGCAAGAGGGCAGCGCCTACCGGCTTGGCTGTAAGTGTGGCCAGGGAGACAAAGAGGAGAAGCAGGGGCACCGGCACCAAGGGTGGGAGACAGCCTGGGCACTTTTGGAGTGCCGGGTGCAGGGCAGTGGAAGTGCACGCGCGCGCACACCAACAGACACCCCCACCCCCCCACCCCACCCACACACATTTACCTTGTGTGAGGACACGCCCTCCCGCTCTGCCCGCTTCTCGGCCTGCTTCTCAGCAGGGGTGAGGTAGCGGCGGCGCTTGACCACGGTGAGCATCACCACCGCATGGCTGCGGCTGCTGTGCGCGTTGAGGTGTGTGAACGCAAATGTCCTGCGCACATGGGGAAGGCCAAGCACTCTTAGCCAGAAAGTGCTCAGGTGCGAAGAATTCAGGACCTGATGCGCATGTGTGGATGTACACATCATGCATGCGTGTGCACAAGTGAAACTTTTCGCTTATGTGCACGGCTACTAGCGTCCAGAAGGGCATCCAGGCATACACAAAAGTAAAGTAAGCTAGCTGTCAGGCTCAGGCCAATTCCAGCTCACTCTTGTACAATTATGTGGACAAGGGCCTTTCCAGCATGTGTGCGCGCATGCGTGCATGTGATGCACGCGCACACACCTATTCTGCTCTCCCAGTGCCAAATAATGCAGGCACTCTTCCAGCGAGCTAACAGGCACCTCCTGCGCCCCAGCCACAAACACTCCATTGCCGGCATCCTCGCGTATAATCTGCAGGTGCACGCAAGTGCATGTGACTGTGCACGAGCGGACACCTTGCTGTGCTTGCCCCAGGACGGCGCATGCGCATGCTTTGCTTTGAAGCTAGCTTGTGCTGACCGGACCGGGACCTTCAAACAATATCTCCTCACAAATGGCTGACTTGGCCAACTCCAAGCAGTAACCCCTGACACACCATTGCACACCCTTGCAGGGCATCCAAAATCATTGCCTCCGGTGTTTGCTTGCCCCGCAGCGAGTGGGTCCCAAAGGAATTTGGCATAGCGTGGTGGCAACACACGGTTGCATGGAGCGGTGCACCCACATGCTCAAAGAGGGTATGGGACACGAGTCCCACATGCGCGCTGCACACTTGCACCCTGGGTCCTCTTCACAGTAGCTGCACTGCAGGGACCTTGCTCAGCAGCACACCCAGGGCCTCTGCCCACTCCTCACCAGATTGTCGCTGACAGGGTTCAGCAGGTCTTGTATGAGCTCCATGTAAATCTGGATGTACGACATGGACACGCTGTAGGTGTGGAAGGGGTCGCAGGAGGCCTGGTAGAAGATCTCTGCAGGCAAGCATAGCGAGTTGAGGCATTGCTTAGCAGCCTTCGCAGGCACCATCCCTTCTCCTCAAGCAGTGGCAGCTCCGCTTCCCACATCTGAGCAGTATCTTAAGAGGGACAAGCTGCGGGTGTGTGAGGCCCTGGCGCAGCACCCCAGCTCAGAGTGTAGTTCAACAGCTTGAAAGATAAGGCCTTGCCCACCTAACCGTCTCGCTTCTTTGCGCACTGCTCAAACCTCCTGCTGTGGGCAACTCCTCCTTCGAGTGCCACCGCTCGCCCTGACAGAGGCGTCCTGGGCACATCCATCAAAGAGAGCGCTCACGCAGAGTGTGCACGCACCTGCTGCACAGCGAGGAATCATGCCGATGGCCTGGGGCTGTATGTTGCCCAGGGTGTAGGTTTTTCCAGCACCTGAATGCAGCACGGTGCACAACAGAGCAGTGTGCCTGGACGCGGCGCATTCCCTAGTGGGCAGCTGAAGCATATGCCTGTTTCTGCACATTGGAGCTCTTGCTGACGCTATAGGGACAGATTCCATCAAGTCCGAAAGCGCGCAAATCAAAAACATAGCTTCAGCTGCACATAACTGTCATGTCATCACCACCAACACCACCATCAGCAGCAGCAGCGAAGCAGCAGCAGCAGCAGCAACTCAACAACAGAATAACCACAAAATGACACCCCCCCTACAACCACGCTGATAGCCATCACACTTATTCACTCTCCTTAGCCATCTCAAACCATAGATAACCCCTTCTGCATGAACGTGTGCGCATGCATGCACTGAAATAAGGTCTACATTGAGGTCGCAGCATAGGAGCCAGCCCATTCTGCCCTACACATCTTAATTCACCTTGCGCTCGCGCTGTTGGCTAGGTGCATGCAACTTACCCGTCTGTCCATAAGCCATGACCTGCAATACAAAGAAGAAGTAAGGTTCTAGTGAGTAGGGCTGAAACTAAAAACGTTGGAACAGCAATGAATATCAGACCATACTGCACCTACAGTGCCATTGTAGCCCTTGAGCACATCCTCCACGACGTCCCTGACACCTGAAATGTACACATCCTGCTGCGTGGCACCTGGAGGCAGCACCTGCACAGGTTGCCAGCAGGATCTCTCCCTCACAGTTTGGATTTCTAGCGAGCTGCGGCAATTTAAAGCCTAGCTTGATGGACGAGTCAGTTGCTGAGCATGTTTCTCCAGTTAGCATGCTTTGCTCGGGCTTGAATGTCATGCAACTTGTAACAGTAAATGCAACTGCACCGCACCCGGTCAAACTTGTATTCCGTGTGGGTGACTGGGGCGTCTGGCCTGTGCAGGACCAGGCTGTTGGGCTTTGAGGGATCCAACTGTAAGGGAGATGGCAACCCCTCAAGGCCTTCCTCAAGAGGTTTTATGCGCAGAATGACCTTGACCCTATCATTTGAAGCACGTTGCTCGTTGCTGCTTTCATTGTTGAGTGGAACTGTACTTCCACTGAGGCTGTCATTAGACAGTGGTGCACCACTGCCACTGTTTGAACAAATGGGAATTCGACTGGTGGAGCCGCTCACCCCTGGCGGATGAGGGGGCGGAGGCCTTGGCATTCTAATTTATCTTTAAGCGTGGTCAAACCCCTAATCCTAATCGTCACACTTGCAACAACCCAACAAGATCAGTCCTGCAACATCCTCAATAACATCCTTCAATTACAATTTTTTTTTCATTCATACGAGCTTCGTTAGTTTTAAAATGATGCATGTTACAGACACATAATGAGCAGGTCAGCAACAAACATAACAAATGTGGAATCATGGCAGGTAAGAAGAAGGTTGCTCAAAAGAACAAAGACAAGCAAGGTGATGAAGTCGGTCATGGAGCCACCAAGAAAAGCAAGGGCAAGAAATCCTCCTGGATTGGGCCTTCTCTTGACCATGAGCTGGGATTGCTGGGGCTCAGGATCAAGAGCATCACTGCTGGTGAGTGAACTGAGACTCCTACACATGTACAGCTTCACCTTGATCTGCACGCAGCTTGCACAGGAAAGCGCAGATCTTAGCACCTCGCCCTAACACTTCTCCCAGCATGCATGTGGGTGTGGGCTTGGCCGACCTTAACTGTTACAGTGCCTCACCTGTTCGAGTCTGCAGACGGCAACTGCTTCTTTCGGGCCCTGGGCGACCAAATACAGGTAGCTCGCATGCCAGCTCATGACAGGCGCATGAAGCCATGAATTGACCTCAGACGATAGGTAACAAGAGCCTTTTGCAATAGACTCATACGTCCACATGGAGACATACCCGCCCTAAGCTCCAGTTTATAAGGCAGCCTGCCATCACCGGCACCCCGGGACTATGGCTCTGTGCCAACTTCAGTGAAGTGTCTTGGCAGGTGCGGTGTCGATGAGGCGCCAAGGCACATCTGCCGTCTTGCAGGGAGCAACCTGTGCATGCATCATAGTTTGTGGAATCCTGCCAGTATTGAGTCCCTGGACGTGTGCCTTATGTTTCTCTCAGGGAAATGAGGGCATGCACGCTGATTTACGACAACAAGTTGTGAACTTCATGGTCAACAATGCCGAGGACTTTGCCCCCTTTGTGGAGGATGACGAGAGCTTTCCTACCTATATTTCGAGGATGAAGAAGGTCAGGGTAACTGTAGTGAATTGTGACTATGAGCGGCATCAGCTTTGGATAGAAATATGGAAGCAAAGAAAGGTCTTGCTAGCCAGCACTGGATGATTGTAGCTTGAGAATGTTAAAGCAATTTGTTGTGAAATCAAAGTGTGTGACGCCCTGCACCTTATTGTTAGCATGTGACATTGCCCTCACACCAGTCAATTATTTCAACATGTGCACAGGACGGAATTTGGGCTGGATATATGGAGGTGATAGCAGCAAGCCGGGCTCTGCCTGCACACCTCAACAGTAAGCCATGTTGTTCATGTTTTGCATGCACATCCAAAGAGGATGTTCGAATGCTAGCCAACACTTCCAAGGGTTCCTGAAACAGTTTACATACACAGTATGTTTGACAATGTGTGATTGAACTTGCCCTAGTTCACGGGGCGCAGTCACGCGTCTTGGCAACCCTCAGCTCTTGTTTCATGATTTTTCGTACTTATTACATTTGACAAGTTGTGATTGAACTCGCCAAAATGTGAAGGTACATTCATGTGTTTTGGCAACCCAGCCTGCTGGCACTTATTAATTGCATGTGCAGTCTATCAAGAAGGTCAACCTTGTTGGGCTGTGAGGAGCCCTGCTGATGATGCGCCTGTGCTGCACTTGTCCTACCATGACGGCATGGTGCGTTCAGGCGTAGAGAAATGAGCTGCCATTTTGCCTGGCGATCCCTCGTTTGCTGAGGGTGCGCCATTGAGGCTCTACAAGGGTACCTGATATGCAAGTGTGCACATGCAGCCTCGCGCTGCGCCTGCTGTACTGCGCCATCTGGGCAGCTAGGTGGCAGGCTGCGTCACTGAGGCAGATAAAAGCAAATCAAATAGGCCATGTTTTTTGCAATTGGAAAATCCCAGGAACAATCACACAAAAAGGCACCCTCACGAGCCTGCTGCAATAGTCACCCCAGGGACATTTTTTGCAGTGCATACTAGGCTGCATATGCACTGCCTCTTTTTTGTGCTTGTCCACATGCAGCACTACAATAGTGTCAGGAATGCAGATGACTTCCAGAAGGGACCTCCTCGGCCCATTGTTTTAAAGCCGGTGAGACAACCTCAACAAAGCCTCTGTGACCTGCTAGTGTCAGCAGTGGTTTGTGCCCTGTTGCACAAGCTTGTGCCTCTTGTGTGATCACTCCTCATCAAACAGCGTGTTGCGCTGCTTTTGGCACAGTAAGCGGAGTAAATGCACAAATGAAAGACAGCAAAGCTGAGGAAGCCACCCAAATGCGCAAACTACCGCAGGTTTCCAGCGCGTGCAGTGCTGCACCTTGCAGCAATGGTAGCGCTGAGGCCTGGGGCCCTCAAGAAGAGGCGCGTGTGCTGTCGTCCACAGCCTGTGAGCGGCCTTTATTGGTGCGTGCAGCACTGGCGGCCGTGGGTGGCAATGTGGATGCCGCCATTGAGTACGTGATTGAGCAGCTAGCCAAGGAAGATGAGGGAGGGGAAGATGGTGAGGGAGAGCCTGCAGCAGGGGATGGTCCAGCTAGGACTGGCGTTGAAGTGCAACACCACAGAGAAGAAAATCGCGAAGAAGCTCAGGAAGAAGGAAACAAGCAGCAAGGCACCAGGTCTGTGACGGGGCAGCCTGCTCAGGTCAATGCTAGTGGCGCATTTGCAAACATGGAAGTGCAACCGCGTGGCCAGACAGCTGACGGGGGCACCTTGATTCCATACAATAGAGAAAAAAGGGAGGATAAATTCTTGTTGGTGACAGGGACAATTGTTGGTAGCGCGCAAGAGGGAGGCTCCTGTTCAGAAGCAGTACAGGACTCAGGAACCCAGCAGAACTACATAGATACACAGCCTGTCTCGGATGGAGAACAGCTGCAGCAGCAGCAGCGGCAGCAGCAGCAGCAGCAGATTGGTGTGACGACCAAGAAGGACATGAAATTTGAGAAGCTAAGACGGTCAGACAAGCCACCAAATAGAAACAAGCCATGTCCATGGTGAGTGGGTGTTGCGACTGTGCGTATGTGCATGTGTGTGTTTTTGTGCGTGCGCATGCGCATTGTACGCTGAAAGACGTAAACGTTATAGAAATTTAATACTTGAATCAGCTCTTACTGATGCTGCTTGCTAAGGCTAGGCAAGGTTTAATGACATTGCATGCTAAGCGAGGACAACTAAGCAAAAGCCTGCCAGGCCTGCCTTAACAAAAAAATAGAGGGCATGTCTCTTGGTGTCGAGGTACTTGCAAGGGTGTTTGAGTGTAAGACAACAAGATTGATGGCCTTTCAAACATGAAACTTGAAACACAGAAAGCTCTATTTTAGCAACATATGAATGGTGCTCAGAGAAAACCTCATTTCAACCATGGCACTTATTTATGGAAAATGATTAACGTGTGCAGCCTTGCGTGGTGTGAACTGCCCTGTACAAACTTGATTTCTCAGCCCCTGACTGCTATGTTGTAGCGACCTAGTATTGCTGCCAATGTAGCAGTGCTGAGACAGCTTCCTTTGAAACATAAGACCATTTCTTGGGTTGCTGAAGTCTGTTGCACTTGCATGTGGTCCTGCAGCGGTTCAAAGGTCAAGTACAAGAACTGCTGCGCCCTGAGGACAAGAAAGGCAACAGAAAACGTGCAGAAAGGAGGTGTAGAAGCAACGCTTGTGACGGCCACCAAGCAGCTGGAAACCATTTACATTTGACCTACTTTTTGACTTGCTGCTTGCAAGTTATAGATTCATGCCTGTTTGAATCTTGTGCTTATTCGTGACCTGAGTGGCTTAAACATGAAAATTGAAACTAAAAATTGTATTTAGGCCCTGTCCTTAAACCCTAAACCCTAAACCTGCCTTCCCAGGGGCAGCATAGTGAAAAATGGAAGGGATGTACTTCTGGACCCCAACCAGGCTCGAAGGTTAGTTTGATTTTGTGCTTGGTATTGTATCGTCTATTAGCAAGGCTATGGTTTGCAATAGACTGCTGGATTTGGCATAAGATCAGTGAATGCATAATTCTCCAAATTTTTGAAGATTTGAAGGAGGAAAAAGAGTAACTGCACCAATCGGGAAAACCTTGCTCAGGTGAATTAAGGAAGAGGTTTATATCTGGTTACAAGAAGTCATCAATTTCCCTGCCAGTGCATCAAATGAAATAAATGTAGAAGTAAGACGAGAAGAACAAAGCTTCCAAACAAAAGCAGCTAAGTTGGAGGGCCTGCAATTAAAACCCAATACGTAGCCTACTCCTCTGAGAGGAAATGCCAGCATATGTTTGCTGCAGCTTGAATCCAAGCTACCTCATGTATCCATGATGAATCATAGATTACATGAATAAGGCCTTCAGTCTAAGAGCGCGAGTGCTAACCTTCCCAAGATCAGGAAAAACAAAAAAGGAAGTGTACAGCTGTTACGATCTAGATAAGTGACACATTAAGAGAAATAGTTTACAGGCACATTTCAGATAATTTCGGCTTAGCAGGCAGTTTGTATGCTCAATTAGATTAAACAAGAGGGCAGGAGGCCGTACTTTGTGCAACTTTTGGACGGCATGTGTCAAATCTATTAAGACTTAGAAAAACTGAATCCTGACATTGAGAGCTTTCAATTGGTATATGTATGGGTCCAATCTGGGGATGGGGGGCTCTGGGGGGGGTCTAAAAAATTACTAGGCCATTTCTAGGAAATTTTGAATAAAGCATCAGAATCCTCAGCTCGAGCCAAGTCGATTGGCACATTCATTGTGCAAATTGGATGAAGGGGGGGGGGCTGTGGGCATGCCCAAAGGTCAGAGCCACGCGCGCATGGGTGTGCTGCAGGGTGTGTGAAGCCAAAGGAGCGCCAAATCACTGCAAAATTGCAGGATAGTGCCAGCAGAAGATGCCTGTTGGAATGCTAAAGAAAGGAAAGCAATCTGTGGATTTTGTAGGCTACTTGTAGGTGCTTGGCAGGTCATGTATGCAAGAGCATCCGCATCTCAGTGTTTGCCCAATAACTCTGCAGCAAGCCAATGTTTGATTGTGACAAGTATGCAGATGTAACACTGCTGGGTGGGGCGCGACTTGAGGTGTTACAGCAGATGGATGCAGAATTTAAGATTGGTACCCTTTTATCTGGGTATACAAAACATATACGTGCACTCCTTCAAGATAGATTTACAGCCTCCTGAAAAGGGTAAAATAAAGAGTTGAGCAGCTTCCCATTTCCCATTTCCCACTGACGAATGGATAGAAAGTGACAAAATTAATTAATTATGTTTAATGCATAGCTTCATCGTCATTATATTCCTAAATATATCCTGACTGTTTGATGTGTCCCTATATGCGCAACGTTTTAAAATATATAAACTGATTTTTAAATTTTTTACCATTGTCTGGAGAGACCTACAACCACCAGGCGTCCACAAGATAAGAGTCGTGATGAGTGTTTAGCTTCACGAAAACTAGCTTGTGTAGTTTGATTGAGTGCCCCGAACAATCGGGGATGCGTGTGAGCCACAACCTTTCCAATTTGCATCGTGGGCGGTGCAGCCCACTTGCTCGCCCTCTCCGGATTCTTCAACCAGCGCATCCTCATCGGCATGGGAGCAGGCTGGTGGCGCAGTCACAGCAAGAGGACGCGGTGCGGTGCAAATGAAGGGCCACCGTCGTGTTGTAGATAAAACTCACACCCTGGCAGCAGCCTCCCTGAATCCAACCATCGCAACATGGAAGCTGCTCGTGGTTTGAATATAAAGTAGTGAGGTTCCGTGCAAGGTTGCTCCTCTATTTGCACTGATGGCTGGGAGAGTTTGGCTGAGGGTGAGCTTGCTTGCACCCCTTGTATTGCAGGCTGAGGTTGAGGTTGAGGAGTGCCTTGTCAAGTTTAGCGTCAAGACCAAGGTCCGGTTTGGCGAGATTTTGAAGGTGAGTTCAGAGGCATGTTGCTCACATGCCCCATTTGAATGATGGCGCTGCCTGTCCTGTCAGACAGCATGCATTCTCCACATTTTGTGCTCAACTGTGCGGCAACATGTTGCAGCTAGATTTTCCACTGCACTCCATCACTTTCTTGATTGATTTTGTTATTTTGCACAGTTTCCTCCAAGGCGTCCTCTCACTGGTTGCTTGCTTTGTTGTCTGTATGCCATTGCAGCTCGTGGGCAACAAACCTAATCTGGGCAGTTGGGCCGTCGATAAGGGACCCCCTTTCACCTGGACTCCAGGTACGTGTAAACCTGCAAAGCAACCTGCTGGCTTGATGGGGTGCTATGCTGGCAGGCCTAAGATGCTCTGCGTGCGTCTTCCCAAAGTGCAGGGGACGTATGGAAGTGCAAGATATCACTCCCTTGTGACCTTGAAGATATTGAGTTCAAGGTAGGTTGTGCTGCTGAGCTCAGAGCCGCTGATACTACCAGGCCGCCCCAGTGAACATCTCTACTATAACGGGTGCCCAGACTGGCGGCCGCGTTGCAGCTGCAAGCACCGCTGTAAGAAGTTCCCACTGAAGGATTTCCCTTGTGCCACAGGTGGTCATTGTTAACGAGCAGGGGGGACTGCGCTGGGAAGAAGGTCCCAACCGTAAACTCAAGGTGGGCCAGCATGCTCAGCAATCTCTGTGTGTGTGTGTGTGTGTGTGTGTGTGTGTGTGTGTGTGTGTGTGTGTGTGTGTGTGTGTGTGTGTGTGTGTGTGTGTGTG
>LKMJ01001866.1_pt1 | contig 18959 bp, 36 predicted proteins | sample 643391 | NCBI WGS metagenome assembly LKMJ01 (sample SAMN04112250, study PRJNA286221) | soda lake metagenome | biome: soda lake; feature: Kulunda Steppe; material: water; isolation source: sample PL-Br10 brine of Picturesque Lake | place: Russia: Kulunda steppe | collected 2010-07 | reverse complement strand
GGAGCTTGTGGGCGGGCGCGTGCGCGTGCAAGCGCTCTGGCGGCTGGCTGGTTGAAGTAGCTAGTTTTTCTTAGTTAGCCTGCTCTTCCTGTCTGACCTTGTCATTGCGTGCCCTTAGACTGTCCTTCCTAGTTTGTGAACTGCCTTCAAACTTCTTCCGGTTTTCAATCTTCCTATTCACCAAAACATCTGGCTTCCAGACACTACCTTTCACTTGATTTGAGCGCTTTAGTTTTGGTTTAGGGTTGCAGGCCTTTTAGGCTTCAGCTAAGCTGCCCTCGTTCGGCGGATACAGCTATGTAACCTAACCTAACCTATGGATATTTTTGAGGATTCTCTTGAAGGTTCTCTTGAAGCAGACATACAAATCATTCCATTTTCTGTCTGAGACTATGGACATTTTTGTCGGGCTGGCAGTGTCCAGCAAGCCCAGCAGTCAACCCATCTGGCTGAAGGTCTAAACCCATTGTAACTTAAGCTTGCCTGTCACACCGAGTTTATGCTGTAATACCCACAAACTTAAGCTCCGGATAGTTGAGCAGGCGGCGGGGCACCTGAGATGGGAAATCGACTATCCACTTTCGCAACCTGTGGGTTCGGGGTTCGAACCTCACTGGAGGCCAACCGGCTAAGCTGCCCTCGTTCGGCGGATACAGCCTTGAAACCTCACCTTACCTGTCACACCGAGTTTATGCTGCAGACAAAGAAACGGCATGGCAGCAGGATAGCAAGCCGTATATACCCAGTCAAACACCACAACCGACTGTGCATGCAAAGGCAGCATAAGTCTGGTACTGCACTGATCTGGCGTGACACGCCTGCCAACTAAACTTGACCGCACCTCTCAATAAAATTTATCTGATACATTCTCTGGTGCAAGGAAGAGGCATGGAAATGAATGGAACCAGTGAATCCTCCGTAATGCGGTTCAAGGTTTAGGGTATGGCTTACTAGCAGGGACCATTACCGATTTCTTACCGAGAAACTTGTTTGATAAGGAAGATCTTAAATCAGAATTGGTTCACCAATCACCAGGTCCGTGCGGTCCGCATTCCGACAACGGATCCCAAAAACAGATCCTTGCAAAGCACTTTTGGCCAGCGCTGCCAAGCACAGCAAAAACCAGCAGGATCTTGACAAAAACAATTGCAATGTCAAGGGCCCCTCCTCAGCCCTGACCTAAGTATGTTGTGGATGAGGGGTATATGCACTGGCATGTGCTTGGACGAATGGCACCACCACCTCTATGCAAGCTTGATAGAGGCCATCAGCAAACGTACAAAAGGAAGTAAGAAACAGGGCCCAACACATCGTTTTATGGCCGTTCTCACGCTAATCAAGCGGCAGTGCACCAGGACACCCAACACCAGCGCACAGGGCTTCGAAGGCCAGCCTTCCCTCATGCACCGCAAAAGCACATGGATCAAATCGTTATTCACAGGACACAAGGAAAAGAATACACACACACTCGCACACACGTGCAACGCAACACATTCCCGCGCACGTACACCACAGTCGCCACGATTGGCACGCCGCCTGCAGCTTCAATCTCCACCCGCTCAGGGCGCGCTCAATACTTGACCACGTGTCTCTACATGAGCAAGCTCAGGACTGTGCGCGCGCTCAGTATTTGTTGGTGCCGTCGCCGTCGACAATGATCTCCTTGAAGGAGGCGCCGCCAGGGATCATGGGCAGCACGTGCTCTATGTGGGGCACCATGACCTGCACGCACGAGTGGGGCACCATGACCTCCATGCTGTGTTCTATGTGGGGCACCATGACCTCTATGCTGTGTTCTATGTGGGGCATCATGACCTGCGTGCACGAGTGGGGCACCATGACCTCCTTGCTGTGTTCTATGTAGGGCATCATGATCAACGCCCACAGGGCGATTGGCCGCGGCAGGGGGGCAGCACCGATGAGGGATGCAAGTCGGGGTGGGGCTTGCTGCTCTGTTATGGGGGAGGCCACTAGAGGGTCTCGTCTGAGCACGAGTATTTGCATCACACATGTGACTGCAGCGCTTGCGTAACCGCAGCGCACGTGTGACTGCACAAGTGACCGCAGCGCAGCTCATCCCGCAGGGAGTGACGCCAGGTGGCAACACGAGCTGTTTAAGTGCCGGCTTTGCGCAAGCAGAGGATGTGCGCATCGCTCGCGTGCTGTGCTCCATCGGAGGTGTGCTGCGCACCACCACCTGATGGAAGCTGTGTGCAGTTCAGGAGGCGCAACCCACACAGCAACCTGCCGTGCGATGCAGTGCAGTGCACTTAAGTTACGCCTGTAAGTTATGCCAAAAAGCAAATCTCAGTTATGCCTTAAGAGGGGTAAGGGGTAAAGGGTAAGAGGGGTGCGTTAGTTATGCACTAAGAGTACTGCCTTGGAGTCAAGGGGGCTCTCACCTCCAGCAGGTAGGGGCCGGGCGTGTCCAGCATCTCGCGCACAGCCCCGCGCAGCTCGTCCTTGCGGATGACGCGCCGCGATGCCACGCCAAAGCTCTTGGCCATGCCCACGAAATCGGGGTAGATGTCGGCCTCGTTCTGCGAAAGCCAAGCGGCAGCATTTTTCACGAGCTTGGCCCCACACACCCTTGCGTGTGGCCATGGACCCTCTGAAACGTGTCCCCCTTCCGTTTTGCACTCCTGGCACCAAAACCTTGCACCGCCACAACGAGGCTCCTGCCCAATGAGCCTTGCCCCTGTAGGGGCCCCATGCACGGGCCCCTGCCGTGCGCTTAGGGCCCCCATTCCGCCCCAGTTGTTGCCGGTTGAAGATCTTAATTCAATTGGGTGGGGCGACCACCGAATAATAATATGGGCAATATGGGCAACCAATCATATGGGCACCTCAGTGCAGATGGCAAGCGCCACTCATTCTGTGTGCGCAGGGTCACACGTGCCCCCGCCCCTTCCCCCCCCCCCTCTAAAGCCACGTCAGGTGAGGGGTTCACGTCACCACTGGCGTCTGTCCGGTGCCCATGGCCGCTGCCATGCACTCAGGGCCTCCTCTGGCGCAGGCGTGCGTGTCCAACCCCTCCAAGCAAGTAGCAGGCCGCCCCCGGCAGAGAAGTGTGCGCTCACATGCGCGCACGGAGGTGCTCAGGATTGGGGGGCACCGTGCCTTCACGCTTGAGGTCGCTTGAAACAGTACATACATACGCAGTAGACTCGCCAAATTCCGAGCTACTTTGCCAAATAATACAATATGCAGACGGCTTCATCTGGTCCAATCTCCCAGCTTGCCACTCACCCCTGTCTCATGCCACTCAGCGTCCCTGCTGCCCAAGTAGGTGTGTGCGCGGTTAGCCTGCGCGGAGCATACATGTGTGTGCGTGTGTGCGTGTGTGTGTGTGTGCGCGCGCGTGTGTGTGTGTGTGTGTGTGTGCGCGCGCGCGCATGGCTACAGCATGGCAGAGGCTTTGAAGGATGGCCACTTTGTGAGCACCGAATTCGAGGTGAAGTTCAAGGTGCCCAAGAGGTCACATGTCATTTTCTTCGGCAACAGCATGCCAGAGGAAGGCAAGTGGAGCAGGGACAGAGTCATCCTGGTGGTCCTGGACAAGCCGGACTTCAATCACAGCCGTGTGTATGTGCACGAAGGCGAGAGGTTGAGAGGGTAAGAGAGAGTGTGGTTGCACATGTGCGACATGCACGTTCCCGCAGGAGGACATTGGCTCGACCAGACAGGCTCACACGCAAAGTTTAGCGTGCCCACAGACAAACAGGCACAAAAGGCGTCCAGACCCATGCTTGCCTGGCTGATTGTGGCTAGAGCACACACTTGGCAGAATGACAGCATCACATGTCCCCTTGCAGCGACAGCTGACACGCAAGGCACATGCATACAGACCCACACATGCCGGCAACAGTCAACTGTGGCTGGCACACACGACCGGCGGAATCACTGCATCACACACACACACTCCAATGCAGCAGGAGGTAACCGCACAAACTGGGCTCATTTGCACATCGTGGAGGGCCCCTGAGGCGCAGGTGCGCACCTTGTAGAAGCGGTCCTCCCATTGCACCACCATTGCACCACCATTGCACCACCATCGCACCACCATTGCACCACCATTGCACCACCATCGCACCACCATTGCACCACCATTGCACCACCATCGCACCACCATGCCCAGCGGTCCTCCCATCGCACCTTGTAGAAGCGGTCCTCCCATTGCACCACCATGCCCAAGTGCTGGTTGTTGAGCAGCATGATCTTCACGTCCAGCTTGTCCACAAAGATGGTGGCCAGCTCCTGCGCGGCAGCAGCACGTGAGGCACCACATGGCAGGCAACTGGTTGCAGCTGGTGTTGTTGAGCAGCACGACGACCTCCATGTCATCTGCACAAGCTTATCTGCAAAGAAGGGTGGCCAGCTCCTACGAAGCACGAAGTTTGGTGGGCATTTATGTTGGGAGGGGAGAGGCACGCATGGGAAGGGGGCATAGACACATGGAGGCAGAGCACACAGGGGCAAGGTCAGAGACAACGCGGGCCCTGCCACCCACGTAGCGCACTTAAACGAGGCCAGGTGCGCACTGTACGTCGAGCCCAACACCCTACACACTCAGTGTCGGGCCCTACACCCTTCATGTCAGGCCATGTGCAGCATGTGGCCCTACACCCTGCGCACAGTGTGTCGGGCCCTACACCCTACATGTCAGGCCATGTGCACCCTACACATTCCAAGCCAGGCCTTGTCTGTGCACAAACAAGGCCAGCCTTCACTGACTGCATAGGCCCCATGCTTGCGCAACGGTGGCCCTCGCTTCATGCGTGGCCAGGTGCAGCGCTTGATGCATGGCCAGGTGCAGCGCTCGATGCATGGCCAGGTGCAGCGCTTGATGCATGGCCAGGTGCAGGGCTTAATGCATGGCCAGGTGCAGCGCTTGATGCATGGCCAGGTGCAGCGCTTGATGCATGGCCAGGTGCAGCGCTTGATGCATGGCCAGGTGCAGGGCTTGATGCATGGCCAGGTGCAGGGCTTGGTGCATGGCCAGGTGCAGCGCTTGATGCATGGCCAAGTGCAGCGCTTGATGCATGGCCAGGTGCAGCGCTTGGTGCATGGCCAGGTGCAGCATGTGGCCACAGAATGCACAGCCCCCTGTGGACAGCTAGGCTGGAAGCCCAGGATGAGGGACGACAAGGTTAGGGACAGCACACCCACCCACCTGGCAGTTCATGAGGAACGAGCCATCTCCGTCAATGTCCACCACGGTCTTCTTTGGCCGCCCATCCTTGCCATCGAAGGCGGCTGCATGCAGGTGTGTGCCCACATATGTGCGCGCACGCTTAGGGATGGGACATGCGCGCATGTGTGAGCGCGTGCGTGTGCGAATTTGAAGCCCGACTGCTGCCTGCATAATGCAAGGGCTGGGCCACATGCCGCCCACAAAGCGGGAGGCCACAATCTGCACTACATTCCAGGCAGCCGCTGGGCTTCAGACATTTACACAAGCACGCGCGCACACACAGCACCAAGGTACAAGCACGACAGAGGCTCGGGCGGCCGTGGGGTGCCGAGCGAGCTGCCAGCCACAGCGTATGGCGGCAGAGGCGAGTGCCCTCGATGCACACCTGATTTGATATCTTGTGCTACCTTATCTTTACTCCATACCTTCTTCTTTGGCTACCTCATTCATACTCCATACCTTATTTTTACTCCAGACATGTGTTGACGACACAAAAGGTGTTTAAGAGGAATCCAAGTCGAGATGTTATGGGCACAGCTGGGAAATGCAGGCGCGGACAAGACTGCCCACTGGCACGCACAAGGACAGGCATGAATGCACGTGCAATGGCGCGCTCGTCAGCGAGCGCGCCACTCGCGATGCGCACACCCAGGCGCAAGTATGCATGGCTTGGCTACACCGGAGGAACGGCTGAGCTGCCCTCGCTTGGTGGATACAGCCATGGAACCTTAAAAAACCTTAGCTTGGCTACACTGCCGCGCGCGTGTGAGCGCTGGCCCTCTCGCACCTGCCGCGCCCAGCGCTGAGGGCAGGCCAAAGCCCATGGAGCCCAAGCCGCCGCTCGTGACCCACTGCCTGGGCTCACGGTACGGGTACCACTGCGCAGAAGTGGCGGGGGAGGGGAGCAGGCAAGCGTGGGAACACATTTCGACGGGAGTGCGCTTGAGAGCACGCCAGTGTGGTCATGCAGCGGGCGCGTCCACGCGCTTCAGAGTAGCATGCGGGGGTGCCTGCAGCATGCGGGGGCGCGGGGGCGCCTGCAGCATGCGGGGGCGCCTGCAGCAGCGGGGGCCTGTGCCAAGTTGCACAGAGGCCTCTGCTGCCAGAGGGCTCCTGCCACCTCCCCTCAGTCCCCTGGCCCGTGCCCCAGTGCTGCTGGCTCACGCCCCCCAACAAGCCACTGGAGGACTTCAGACAGCAGCACCTTGGCATGGGCCCTCCGGGGCCTCAAGAGTGCCATGCGCATGAGCGTCCGCACGAGCGGTGCTGGCCTGCACATCCTTGCTCCAGCATCGCCAGCGCCCTCCATCCACCTGCCTCCCCTCCCTGCCCCCCCTCCCTGCCCTGTCCACCCGAGCGCGCACCTGAGCAGCCCACATTTGGTGCTGCCCCACGCCGGTGCTGATGATGGCCTCGCCTTGCGTCTCCTCGCCCAGCACCTGCAGCCACAGCAGCAGGGGCCAGCTCTGCGCCCAGGTCGCGTGGCTCATGCAGCTCACGCTCACGGTCACACACATGATGCAGCAGATACTGGCCAAGCCCAGCTTGTACACCTCGTGCACGTGGAGCTCTCGAGGCACAGCAGGGGCTCGCCAGGCTCAGAGCTCGTGCACACAGGCACGCAGCTCTTGTGATGGAGGAGCCACAGCACCAGGCTGGTGGGCGTGTGCTCTGCTCTCCTCCTCGTCAAATCATAAGCGCTCGCGTTAGCCATGTACCGCACTCCCCCCCCCCCTGCTTCATCCCTCCCAGCCTCACAAGAGCTGCCGTCTGCGTTGCTCCACACCCAGTCCCGCGCTATCGCTTAAGGAGTCAAGCGCTTTTGCAAAGGAGCGCCTTGCGCTGATCGCACTGTGTCGGGGCACGACTTGCGCTCCTCCAAGCGAGGGCCCCCTGCGGCATCACTCCAAACTCAGAGCTCAGCTCAGCGCTCTGCCAACAGCGGCCCATGCTGGTTGTCAGCTTTGCTGTGCCGTGCCAACCAAGTGCAGTCAGGTTGCGAGTACCAACTTCAAGCACCAACTTCAGGCACCAACTGCTCACTTGGATGGCGTGTTGGGGCACGATGACGTCATCGCGCTCAGGGTAGCGCATGGGGAACTCCTTCTTCTTGTCCTCGATCTGCGCACGCACGCAGGCACGCACGCAGGCGAAGGCATGGCGCGTCACCACACCCAGTCACACCAGCCCTCCACGCCAAGCCACCAGGAAACCCACACCCACGCGGAACCACGCGGAAACATTTGCTCTGGACCCGGCAGCTCACTGTGTCGCTGCATGCGCACTCGCACACAGGCATTTGGCACCTTGGCTGCACCCAAAGCACGCGCGCCACGTGCATGTGCTCAATACACATGCTTGCATCGACAGTGTTCATGCCCTGCCAGCATGCAGGGCCCAGTGGCCAAGGTCGCAACCAGCGTGCAGGCGAAAGGGCAGACAGTGGCTAAGGTCGCAACCAGCGTGCAGGTGAAAGGGCAGACAGTGGCAGCGCTGGGCATGCGCCCCAGAGAGGTGCTGAAACGATTAATAGGCATCAACTAACCGACCTCTTTGGTGGTTTGGCTGAGAGGAGATGTCCTCTGGGCAGCGTGCAGGCTAGGGGATCTATGTATATATATCAAGTATATTGATATCATTTTTGATACATTAATATCATTATTAAAAATAATATATCAATATTGATAATCGAGGCCCTAACAGAGACGCGAACAGGCTTTGATGCAATTTTAGCCAGGTCCTGCAGTCCCAACAGAGTCCCACGGGTCACACCACACCTGCTCTGTGACACCGCACCACCATTCAGCATGTACACATTGCCAGATGAGCACACTGCGCACAGCCTGCAGCTGTCTTCAGTAAAAGTGGGAAAATGCACAGCAGAGGTCGAGCCTCAGCACGGCAGGCCCAGCCCAACTAGACAGCCTGCTGCATCCTTCCTAGCCTAGCACTGCGCAGGCTCAACACAAGCCAGGCGTGCGCACACACACATAAGTCCACACGCTCTCATCCTCTCCGCCAACACCATGGACACAGAATTCCACGCGTGCGCGCTCACCTCCTGGCGCCAGTCCGCAAACTGCGCCGAGATGGACTCTGCCACGCCCTCCCTGCTCAGCAGCTTGTTCAGGCCCTGCAGGGAGGCCTTCACATCTGCGCAGATGGCCACCTGAGCAATCTGCGTAGGCAAACGGCACACAGGGAGGCCGCGTTAACAGCGCTGGCATGGAGACACAGAAGGGGTGCAAGGGTGCAGCGATATGCATGCTGGTGATCCAAGGGCGTCTTTTCACAGTGCCAGATCACCAGGGGCCCTCCTGTCGTGTAAGCTGGATGGCATTTAAGGTAGGGAACCATCCATCTTCTATCACCTCTCTCTCTTAGTCTCAATATTCTTTACGGGTGGTGTGCCCTAATGGGAGATGCAACCCTCCCTGCTCGCGCACAGCTTTTTTATTCTCCACCCCGTTGCGCAGGGCCGTGTGATCCTCCTCTGCGCACACGCGTACACGAACACACTCGCGCACCTTGTTCTTGCCGATCTCGGCGGTGTCGATGTCGATGTGCACAATGGTGGCGCGCTGCGCAAACGTCTCCAGCTTGCCGGTCACGCGGTCGTCAAAGCGCACGCCCAGGGCCACCAGCAGGTCGGACTGCAGCCGGCAGCAGCACAAGACCAGAACCCCAGGTCTGCCACACAGCGCCTGGCGCACTCGCCCAGCACAGGGTCAGGGTTTAGGGCACAGGTCCAGGAACAGGGTCACAAGTCCACCAGGCACGTTCCCCTGCACTCCATCACACAGTGCCTGCCGCACTTGCTCAGCAAAGGGCCACAAGTTCATCGTGCACGTTCTCCTGCACTCCATCACTCGGTGCCTGGTGCGCTTACTGTCCGGGCGCCAACAGCCCCACGCACGCGCGCACCCGCTCACAAACCAGAACACAATCACGCATGCCTGGAGGGGCTGCACGCGTGTGCCCCCATGCGCAGAAGGTCCTGGCTCACGGCACAGCCCGCACGCCCATGCAAGCGCCTTGGCATGGCAACACGCAGGTGCTCCCACACACACGCAGCCATTGCGCCTGTTCGCACACTTTGCGCGCTTGCGCACACACCTGGTCGATGGCGTAGTTGGCGTACACGGTGCCGTGCATGCCCAGCATCTGCATCGACTGCGGGTCGTCGGTGGGGAACGAGCCGAGGCCCATGAGGGTCTGCGTGATGGGCGCCCCCACGGCGCGCGCAAACGTGCGCAGCTCCTCGCTCGCATCCAGGCAGCCACCTGCGGGGGCAGCAGCAGCAGCGGCAGCAGCAGCAGCAGCAGCAGCAGCAGCAGCAGCAGCAGCAGCAGGTGAGTTGGTCAGTCTACCCCAGCAGGTGAGTCGGTCAGTCCACCCTTGCACGATGGAGGAGGGCAGCACTGTGGAGGCGACGCTTCAGAGGAAGTGGATCACAAGCGCTTCCTTTGAGCTGAAACAGTAAACGCCGTGCGCGCACCCCCATACCCCAACAACGCTTCGTTGCAGCTCCTCCTTGCCCCTCAATGGACCCTAACTACAATGGATCTCAGGGGCGCTGCGCGCCCACGCACAGTGCAGCGCCTGCTTGGCTGCAGTGCAGCAAACCAGGCACGGCTCCCATGCGCATACACACACATTGCAAGCGTTGATTGCGAGCAATTACTGCGCATGCAAGCGATGCCATATGAATCCAAGTACGTCATAAATTCGGATGTCCGCTTATTGCACCCCACTCACCGCCGGCGTAGATCACAGGCTTTCGCGCGCTGCGCAGAGCGGTGATCACATCTTCCAGCTGGGACACCTGCACACACAGACACACGCAAAATGCACAAGGTCTGAGCATGGGCACGTGTGCAAGTGGGCACAGCACGGTGCGGAAGGTGCGGGCAAGTTATGCAGGTGCACGAGGCGTTTAGGTGGGCACGCGTGCAAATGGGCACGCGTGCGCGAGGTGAGGGTGGGCACGCATGCGCGTCTGCTTGCACAGGCAGCAAACCCTTTGCAGGGGTGTGCTCACGTGCAACACAAACTCCCTCACAGGTTGCTGAGATCATACGTGCACACTACACATCTGCACATGCGCGCGCACAGGCACTCGTACTCGCCCGTGCATACTTTGGCACACACATTGAAGCGCATCCACACACACACACACACGCGCACACACCTTGGGAGGAGGGGGCAAGCGGGAGATGTAGGCTGTGATAGACATGGGGGTGTTCCAGTCCGGCACGGCCAGCTGCTGCTGGATGTCCTTGGGGACATCGATGAGCACGGGGCCTGCAGCAGCAGGGCCATGAAAATGCTGATGAAGGCGGCAGCAGCAGCGGGGACAGCAAGCCTGCTGCAAGGCTGTTGGGTTGGGAGGGTGCTTTGGAGCCAGGGACGCACGGGCAGCAGCAGGGCCACTGGACGGGCGGGGGCTCCAGCAGCAGCGGCGGCAGCATCAGTAGCCAGACCTTAGGCATTCCAAGCTCGACAAAATCTGGCTCCTAGAATTGCCTGGACCCTGGGCCACAGTCCAAGGGGCTGCTCCAGCGGCCTGTGGCTCGTCCACCCGGCCCCCACAGTGCATCTACCCTGACACACCAGCGCGCCAGCTGGCCCGGCGCACGGGCGCAGAGGCCACCGGTGCAGGCAGCAGCAGCTCCAAAGCACGCAGCCAACACGCACCTGGCCGGCCGGAGCGCGCCAGGTAGAACGCCTCCTTCACGATGCGGGGCAGGTCCTTGACGTCCATGACCAGGTAGTTGTGCTTCGTGATGGCGCGCGTGATCTCCACGATGGGCGTCTCTTGGAACGCGTCGGTGCCGATGAAGCGGCGAGGCACCTACATGCGCGCATGTTTTTTCACAGAGCCCGTTGCTCGACAGCGCAAATCCTCGGCACGCCCCTGCTCTGCAACCTTGCAACGGCAGCACACCTGCAAGCAAAAAACTCGTAACTGAATGCGCGTGCACCAGGGTACATATGTGCACTCACGCAGACACCTCTGCCTCATCACAAGCCATGACCTTGCTTTCTCATACGTGCAAACACGCAGTCACACACGACGCACGTACACCTTGCGAACTTGGTTCAGAACATCAGCAATTCTGTAAAATAGAAAGGTACATGTACATGCAATTGCAAGGTAGGGCAAACTCCCTGTACAGGGTGTCTGAATGAGGCGGCACAAGCAGTGCGCCCACCTGGCCTGTGATGGCCACCAGGGGCACTGAGTCCATCATGGCGTCTGCCAGGCCCGTCACAAGGTTGGTAGCGCCTGGGCCAGAGGTGGCAATGCACACGCCCACACGGCCTGTGGTCTTCGCCCAGCCCTCGGCCGCAAAAATCTCACCCTGCATGGACGCCAAGCGTGTGAGGACGTGCAGGTTCTCAAGGAGGGAGGGCACACAGGGTGTGAGTCAGGGAAGCATGCAGACGCAGGCCACAGCGTCACTCAAGCAACAGCAGCGGCGGCAGCAGGTTGAACAGCCCAGTCTTGGAGCACATCTGGCCAGCCCCATGCATGTGTGCGTGCACTTGCTCCTTGGGCCTAGGTGTGGCATGAGCAGGGCATGCAAGCGAGTGTGCCTGTGCACGCGTGAGCGCTCACCTGCTCATGGCGGCACAGGTAGTTCTGGATGGTGGGTGAGCGGGTCAGAGCCTGGTGGATCTCCATTGACGCGCCGCCCGGGTAAGCGAAGACCTGTGTTCATCCGGTTGAGGCATGGCAAGCATTCAGGCATGCACGTGCCAGCTTTTACAGCTGTAGCAGGCTCCAGAGTTACTAGGCGCATACTCTAGGTAAGGTGTTGTTCTCGTGTGCTTGACTCTCATGTGACATGCTGCCCACCTGCTCCACTCCCTCGCGCTCCAGGGCCTGCACCAGGATGTCTGAGCCTTTGCGAGGATCGTTCTCATAGCGGTCCACCCAGGTGCTAGCTGCCGCGGCTGCAGGGTGAGGCAGGGGGCAGGGGAGCAACATTTAAGCATGGTGGGCAGGTAAATGGAACAGACCTCCCCTGGGGGTCCACTGCAAGCTGCCCTTCAGAGCACACTGCGCTCTCTCGCTCTATACTCACGTGGCTTGGAGACAGCAGCCTGGGCAGCCTGGCGCAGACGTTGAATCTGCAGGGGGAGAGGGGGGACCAGGCTGCACTTAGCAAGGGTGCAGAGAAAGTGGGGCCTCCAAACAAGGAAGCCGCCTGGCCGATTGGAGAAATGGACGGGAGGACGAGAACTCACCAGCCAACTCTACGGACACAGAGCCTTTTATCACACAATTGGTTATCCAACCCACCTCCTCCTGTTCGCTGGCTGAAGAACTCCGGCTGTTGGCCAGTGTGTTGGCCTTCACGCTGCTGCGCCTGCGCTCGGCACATCGCGAGAAAAGCGGACTCGCCAAATACTTTGGCAAATTGTGTGTTGGTATGTGTGCAATGTTGAAGGAGAGGCTTGCACGCGGACGAGGACAAGCACACACACAAACCTGGTTCGCGCCGGGACCGGGCTGGAAAGGGCTGGGGCCACCACCTGGACACGGACAGATGTGTGGGCACGTGGGGCAGGGTGAGCATCGGCTACCACCGAGCAGCATGGAGGGGTCAGGGCATACTCACCTTGGGGATGGTAGGGGCCCTACCCTCCGCAGCCGGGATGTGCAGCCTCCTGTGCAGCTGCATCTTGAACTACTAAATATCACCGCAATATATATACAATGCTGCACTTGCCACACAGATACTCGTCAAGTCGCCGAGCTTCTAGTTATGATATTTCTAGTGGAAAACTTTTCTTTTGAACAAAAATTCAGACCTTGCACTCCACTTCCCGCGGCTTCCCCGGCTGCAAAATAGATCGCGCTCGATATTGCTTAAATTCGCGCTCGATTTTGCTTAAATTTGATTACTTGCAGTTCTCAGAACTGGGCAGCATTATGCAGTTGCCCGTGACCGTGCTCAATGCCAATACGAAGCGGGAGCAGGGCAGGAAGGCCCAGCTCGCAAACATCATGGCAGCAAAGGTAGAGGGGGTGGATCTGGGAGTCGCCCCCAAGGAACCCAGGGCCGCTCGGCGCATTGCAGCTGTCGCAAAGCTCCCTTTGGGTGATGTCTCCCCCCGCTGCCTGCTTGCCCCCGGTCTCCTCACTCCGCCCCTGCTGTCCCCTACTCACCCAGGCGGTCGCAGACATCATCCGAACCACGCTGGGCCCTAGATCCATGCTCAAGATGCTGCTAGACCCCAATGGAGGTGAGAAGAGCTGCATTGATGTGCATCCATCCATGGCCCTTCCTTGCAGCACAGCGCAGAAAGTTTGGCTGCCCTCACTTCCAAATCACATAGCATTTGCATGCATGGAATGTCATGCATTCATGCAGTCAATCTGCTCTAACCAGGTTGCCCCTCCCCTGTTGCGTGTCTTCCTGCACGCTCACGGAGCTGTTGCCTTACATGCTGCATGCAGTCCAAGAGTGCAGAACATGCCATCCACTCATGCGTGACCTGACACTTGTAAATCCATGCTTATTTGCAGGCATTGTGCTGACTAATGACGGCCATGCCATTCTGCGAGAGATCGATGTCACCCACCCTGCGGCAAAGGTAGAGAGGAGTGGAGGGTTGGCGACAAGCCATGCGTAGCCTTTCATGGCGCTGAGCACAGGAGCCATGCAACTATTTTGTTTCACATCTTTGCGCCCTTATCACACGTACGACTGCTGTGTAGAGTACAGAAGGGAGCACAGCATTGAGCTCAACTCCCCTCAGGACACAAAACAGCATGCATGTGCTGCAGAATGCCCGTGGTTATGCAGACAGTCAGCAGGCTCACATTTCGTGCTAGATCCAGGCTTGCCTGGGGTGGATGGGGGAAGAAGGGGTGCACCTGCATGGCTGACGTGATGTCCTCCTAATGGCGCGTGCAGTCCATGATCCAATTGAGCCGGACACAAGACGAGGAAGTGGGGGATGGCACCACGTCAGTGATCATCTTAGGTGAGTGGCATGCCTGTCAGCGATCCTGCTGTTAGCCACCAAAGCAAGCTCCTACTACACCGGGGCTTATGGCTTGTCCACTGTCTCCAGGCACAAGTGGGCCAGCGCCGCTGGTGCCAGAGCATTGGGACCTGCCCCATGCACAGCCGTATGGCGAGAGCGACCAGCACGCGTGCGCAGGGTGCACCTGCTTTGACCCATCTGCACTCAGCATGCACATGCCCATGCAGTGGCAAGGTGTTGCCTTTCGCGGGTGGCGCGCTGCTGCGCACACGGTACGGGATGCCTTCCGGCATTGCGCCCACTGCTTGCTGGGCTGACTGCAGGCCTCGTGTGTGGTGCTTCAGCCTTGTTGATGACTTGCACTGTGGTGCTCCGGAACATCGTCCTGTTTGCTGGATGTGTAGGGGGTTCTCTTCGTGTGCCCTGTACATGCAGGGCCTGCATGTGTGCTTGCCAAGAAGATGCTCCCTGCCCACTCCCGCTTTCTCATGTGCACGCTTTGCTGCCGCATGGTGCCTGTGCTTGCAGCTGGCGAGCTCTTACACGTGGCTGAGCCATTCTTAGAAAAGAATCTGCACCCAACCGTCATCGTGAAAGGCTATGCCAAGGTGCGCAGGGTGGTCCCGACTCCGCAGGTAGGCAGGCTATCCGGGGGAGCTACCGCCATGAGTTGGTGCTTCACATCCAGTAGCGCCACGCTCCAGGTGCCCCACACCTTGACTGACCCCAGAAGCCTCCAAGTTACACGCTGCTCTGCGCACATGCACTGCACCTGTGAACTGGTCCAGAATCAGGGCAGAGTCTCAAATGGTACACAGAGCGATTTGCCAGAGGGTCTGAAGGACGGCATACACCAGCTCTGGGAGGGCGCGTGCGCATGCACCCGTGTGCACGTGGGTCTGTCCTTCCTTGCGTCCACTTCCCCACCAGCATGCGCAGCACACGCACGTGCATGCACCTGCAAACACGTGTGCGCAGGCCCTGACCGATGCTGTCAAGATTGTAGAGAGTGTGGCCTTCCCAATCGACACCAACAACCGGGAGCAGATGTTGAACGTCGTCAACAGTTGCGTGGCCACCAAGTTCACGCACCGGTTCGGGACGCTGATGGCGGTGAGTCGAGGGTAGTGCAGCGCACGTTTGCGCCACTGGTGAATTGAACTGGTTTGGAGCACTGATGGTGGTCAGAGGGGGCTGAGCACAGCAGCTCTGCGCTTGTTTTAGGCATGCCGGCAAGCAGTGCAGCACGCGCATGCATGGCAGGCCGTGGGCAGGCATGGCACTGGTGATATGAGGTGAGCCGGGTATGTCCTCCTCTTGTGTGAAGATGCGCCTGCTTTGCATGCGTGCAATATTCACTTGAATGCATGTATCCAGATGCCCTCCTGCGTACACGGCACACGCCTGTGCATACACCTGCACACACACAACTGCTCGTGCGCGCATTTGCAAACACACACACACACGAACACACACACACACACGCACACGCTTGTGCAGGAGCTGGCGCTGACGGCGGTACAAACAGTGGCCATGGATGTGGGGCAGGGGCAGCGCGAGATAGACATCAAGAACTACGCCAAGGTGGAGAAGATACCAGGCGGCACCATTGAGGACTGCAAAGTGCTGAAAGGTGCGGCGTACAACCCTGCAGAGCGCTGACAGGTGTCGCTGCTGGGAGCTGCGTATTTGTTTTGAGTGGCACTAGGTATGGCGTGGAGCTCAGGCCCAGGGCTTGCTTGCTTGGTGCGAAGGGACGCACCCGCGTGGGACATGGCAGGTGGCTTGACGATCCGGGCCCTGTGGCGTGCACAGGCGTGGTGCCCAACAGAGGTGGTGTTCAGTGGTGGTGACCTGTGGGCCTACTTGCAGGCGTGATGTTCAACAAGGACGTGGTGGTGCCCGGCCGCATGCGCCGCAAGGTGCACAAGCCGCGCGTGCTCCTGCTGGACTGCCCGCTGGAGTACAAGAAAGGCGAGAACCAGACGAACGTGGAGGTGACCCGGGAGGAGGACTGGTGAGTTTGGGGAGGGCGAGGGCTGGCTGGGTCCTTGGGTAGTTGGCAGGCGTTTTGGGGTTGGCAGGGTTTGGGGGAGGGCGAGGGTTGGCTTGGTCTTTGGGTGGTTGGCAGGCTTTTGGGGCTGGCTGGATTTGGGGAAGGGCGAGGGTTGACTCGGAGGGTGTGAGACTGGGGAGTGCAAGGGTCGGGCTGGGGTACAGGGGCTGAGATATAACCCTTGACCCGACCCTTTCTGGAACAGGACCCTCAACCTGTTCGTAGAACACGACCCTTGACTTTTACTGGAACACAATTCTTGACTTTTACTGGAACACGACCCTTTCAAAGGCGAGTTGGAGCTGGGACATTCTATTCTGGTGAACACAAGGGTGTGGATTGGCTCTTGGGCTGGCTCACGTTAGTTGGTTCAGGGAGGTGGAGAGTGCTAGGGTAGGTACGGGAGGGCTGGGTTAGGCTTGGCTCTAGCACAGCCCCCTTGCGCGCTGCTTTCGCGCTCTTGCCTTTGTCACACGGTTTGACGTTGATGTCCAGCGTGCATCGGTGCTTGACGGGCCAATCAGCTTCCCAACCAGTCGGCTCTAGCAGGCTCCAAACGTGTTAGCGCTGTTCTACGATGCAAAAGTGGACCAATAGCGCCATCAGCACTGCCCCACAAGTCTGTACATCAGTGCAATGTCCAGATGAGCCGTTGAGAGCTGTGGAGACAAGGGCTGGTATGTGGCCCCCCCAGGGATTCCAAGGCTGCTGGGGCTTGGGCGGACGCCGGCCAGGCATTTGCACGCATGCAGCTCGCGCGCAGCTACTTGTGTGTGGGGCTGCCCATGCATATGGCAACGCCTGGGCTGCATCTCCTGTGCATGTCTGCCAGGGCAGGGGCGTGTGCTGGCACATGAGTCATGCACGCAGGTTCTGCTTGTGGGCACGCGCAAGTGCGCACAAGACCACGCAGAATGGACACTGTTTTGCTCCTCTCAAAGAGGAAGCCGTCCAGAAGAATGTGTTGGCGATGGAAGATAATGGTATGCACACCTAGGCACTTTGATCGTGTGGTCCGCAGGGCGGCGCTGCTGAAAGCGGAGGAGGATGCGGTGCAGAAGATGTGCGAGCAGATCGCGGCCTTCAAGCCAGACCTGGTCATCACGGAAAAGGTGGGGGAGGGGAAGCGTGTGCGTGTGTCTCTCTGCGCCTGTCACAGGAAGATGAACGGTGCATGTGCACGAGGTACATGTGCGTGGTGCCATGTGTAGGTAGCCTGTGTCAGTGACCGCTTGCACGCGCACACATGGAAGGCTGGCTGGTAGGCACAGGGCGTGAGTGCATGCATTCAATAGTGTCCAGGGCAGCCAAACCCTCAGGGCGGCAGGTGCCGCGCCAGAGGTAGGGAAAGTCGTGGACATGTTTTGCTTCAGTCTGCGCGTGGAAGTGCACTCAGCACACAGTGAGTTCAGGCTGAGAGGATGGGACAAAGCGAAGGGTGTGTCAACTTTGACCTCATGGAAGAAGCAACGGGCGAGTAAAGAGTGTGTCTTTTGTTATGTCGACGCTCGCTGTTGGCCCAGGCAGCAGAGGATCGGCAGCTCACTGCATAAGCAAGGACATATGAAGCGGTCTGCGGTGCCTGGCTGCTCCAACAAGCACTGCATCGTTGGTGGAGTTGGCGTGCACACCTGAGTGCGCACAAGGAAGATATAGGGGGGGGGGTGTAGAAGAGGGACCGAAGGGAGGGGAGGGGGAGGGGAGAGCGGAGGAGGGGCTGTGCACCATGCAGCAGGGTCCGTGCTGTTTGGCTCAGGCCGGCCACATGCCATGCATGACTGCTAGGCACAAAATGTGGTTTGCAGTCAAAGGAGGGGCTCCAGGTGCTTCAGGATGGCAGAAGCATTGCGCCCCGTGTGCCCCATCCTTTTGCCGCCCCCCCACACGCGTGCCTGCAGGGCCTGAGCGACCTCGCCGCGCACTTCCTCACCAAGTCTGGCATCTCCGCCATCCGCCGCCTGCGCAAGACGGACAACAACCGCATTGCGCGTGCGTGCGGGGCTACGATCGTGCACAGGTGGGCGGATGTGCCCGCGTGCGAGCCGGCCCACCTTTGCCTGCTTGTGCAATCGCGCAGGCATGTGCTTGTGTGTGCGTGAGGAAGTTGGCATACGCCCCGTGGCGGCTGACCCAAGAGCACAGCGTCGCCGCAGCAGCGTGCAAAGCACTGCAGCAGCACAAATGTCCTTTTTGTATGGCTCGCACCACTGCAGGACGGAGGAGATCAGGGAAAGCGACATTGGCACCCAAGCTGGCCTGTTTGAGGTGCGGATGCGCATCCAGCAATGTTGTGCACACACTTGGCGCGCTTGTGCGCGCTTGCTTGCCGCGCGTGTGCCTGTGCGTGCTCATCAGCACACCCGAGCTGGCCTGCTGTAGGTGCAGATGCTTGTGCACACACGAGCATTTGCACACATTAGTGCGTGCATGCTGAGGACAGGAAAGTGTGTGCTTGTGCATCCACCTCATTGTGGACTGCAAAACGCCCTCAATGCTGCCTAGTGGTGCTGGGTGCCTGATGATGCTGATGGCTTGGTGCCTGGTTCATGCTACAGGTGGTCAAGATTGGGGACGAGTTCTTCACCTTCATTGTGGACTGCGAAACGCCCAAGGCATGCACCATCCTGCTGCGCGGCGCGTCAAAGGACATCCTAAATGAGGTGTGCAGGCACAGGAAGTTCCGAAGCTGGGGAAAGCGGGGGGGGG
>LKMJ01001865.1_pt1 | contig 18966 bp, 14 predicted proteins | sample 643391 | NCBI WGS metagenome assembly LKMJ01 (sample SAMN04112250, study PRJNA286221) | soda lake metagenome | biome: soda lake; feature: Kulunda Steppe; material: water; isolation source: sample PL-Br10 brine of Picturesque Lake | place: Russia: Kulunda steppe | collected 2010-07 | reverse complement strand
CTCGAACTCCTGGAACATGAACTCAAGCTGGTCGCGGTAGACCGCATCAATGGTATCTTTCCCTTTATGCGCAATTTCCTTGGGTTCGTCGTATGCACCTTTGACCAGCCGAACCTTGCCGGGAAGCTCCGCAAGTCGCTGGAGGTCTTTACCAGTTCGATGTAGATTTGCCTGTACACAGACCCCAACGTTTCCATCTGTCGCACGTGCGTGTTCTTCGAACGCATCGAGTGTCACATCAGTGGTCGTGTGGTCTTCCATGTCAATCCAGACAAAACAGTCCGCAGCATCGACAATCTCTGCGAGATTTTCTTCGAACGCGCCATCGATACCGAGGCCAATCTGGCTTGGTTTGACTGAGACACAGGCATCGACATCCCGCCGGCTAATTTCTTCGACAAGCGAGATGTATTCTGCAGCGTCGGCGTCGGCATCGCTGCGGTCGTCGTAATGCTCACCCAGAAGATTCAAAATACCGGAGACATCGCGGTGATTGAGCTCTGCGACGTGGTCAAGTGCTTCTTCATACGTCTCACCAGCAACAAAATTGTTCGCTATAGGTGGTATCATGGGCTCACTAGTATCGTTATCTATCTATAGACGCACCCTACCAAATATTCCGAGGGTAAACGGCTGAAATTAACATCATAACCCCAATGCTATCAGGCGAAAGTCTGCCAAACCCGACCATGGTAGGACAGGGGTTAATTACTGTTATCCAGTTTGATTGTGATAGCAGTACCAATGACACAGAATACCAAGCAGATAGACAGACGACATTTGTTGAAGGGAGCAGCCGGTGCGAGCCTCGTACTCGCGGCCGGGTGTGTATCGACAACGGACGATGATAACGGAGACGATGGCGATGATTCCGCCGCAGGGGATGACACTGGCAGTGATGATGAAGATGCCTACGAAATCGGGATGGTTGATGCGCTAACCGGCTCCATCGCAGATTTCGGTGAGCGAAACCAGCAAGGACTGGAGATTGCGCTCAACGATGTCAATTCGGTTGGTATCGATGGTCGTGAGCTGTCGGTCAACGTTCAGGACTCCGAAAGCGAAGCAAACGGCGGGGTTTCGGCAGCACGGAACCTTGTCGACCAGGAAAACGTCCCATTCCTTATCGGCTCAGTCGGTTCAGGTGTGTCGATTTCAATTTACGAGAGTGTCATTCAGGACACCGATACGGTACAGCTCAGTCAGAACTCCACTGGACTTGCGCTCAGTGATTTCCCTGACCTACTTCGGATGTCCCCGAGCGGTGTTGCACAGTCAAACGCACTCGCTGAAATCATCCTGGAGGATGGCTACGATGAAGTTGCAGTCACCTACATTAACGACGAATTCGGTGAGAGTCTCACTGATGCGTTTGTCGACGCATACGAGGGCGACGTTGTCCTTGAGCAAGCGCATGACCCCGAACAATCTGCATACTCTGGCATTCTCTCCGACATGAACGCTTCAGGCGCAGAGGCCTGGCTGTTTATTACGTACCAGGAAGAGTTCGCCACACAGGTGAACGACATGTTCTCCGGGGGCTACGAAGCACAGCTCTATGGTGCAGACTCAAACCGAGGGGATACGGTTCTTAACAACACACCAGAGGGAAGCATGGATGGCATGAAACTTGTCGAGCCATCGGCCCCAACAGACCAGGAGAACTACCAGCAATTTGCACAGAAGTTCGAGGATGAGTTCGATTCGGAGCCAACAGTCTGGTCTGCGTTTACCTACGATTGTGTCGTGACAGCGGCACTCTCAATCCTTGCGGCAGACGAGTTTACTGGCTCAGCCCTTGGCGAAGTTGTCCGGGATGTCACGCGACCAGAGGGAGAAGAAGTCTTCACTTACGAGGAAGCCCACGATATCCTCGTTGATGGTGGGACGGCTGATGACGTCGATTATCAGGGAGTCAGCGGTCCGATCGACTTCGACGAAAACGGTGACCCAACCGGGGCACTGCAGGTCTTCGAAGTCCAGGGCCACGAATACGTTCCAACCGAGTTCAGAGAAGGATAATACTGGACAATGGCCGTTACCGAGCAGTTTATCGGGCTTGTCGCTAACGGGGTCGTCTACAGTAGCATCATCGTCCTCTGTAGCATCGGACTCTCGTTAATCTACAGTATCTCCGGATTTGCGAACTTCGCACACGGTGATACGATGACCGTCGGCGCGTACGCCACGCTGGTTGCGTTCGGTGCCATTGGAGGTATCGGCTTTAGCGTGCTTAGCCTACCGTTAGGTTTCTTCCTTGCAGTGGTTATTGGCATTGCAATCACTGCGGTTGTCGCGCTGGTCACAGAGCGTATCGTCTACAAACCATTACAGATTGGCTCTCTCGGACTCCTGATTACGTCGATAGGTGTTGCGTTTATTTATCGGGCTCTTATTCAGGTTGGATTTTCGGCAGACACTTACCGCTTCGACCTGGAACCACTCCGGCCTATTGACCCGCTGCTCCAGTACGGAATTCGAGTGACAGAACATGATGTAGCGATTGTCATCTCGACAGTTGTTCTTGTCGTCGGTTTGCATATCCTCTTACAGCATACCGACCTGGGGCGGAAAATGCGAGCAACCGCGGATAACCCAGACCTGGCCAGAGCAAGCGGCATCCGAACCCGGAGGGTAGAACTGTGGACATGGACAATCGGTGCCGGACTTGCAGGTGCGGGTGGTGCATTCCTCGGTCTGTTCAACCAACTTGTGCCACGGATGGGCTTCAACGAATTACTTATCATTTTCGCAGCGGTCATCCTCGGCGGTATTGGCTCCGTCTATGGGGCCATGCTAGGTGGCCTACTTATCGGGATGATTGTCGAGATTACACCGATTCTATCTACAGTCGGTATTCCAATCGGAAGCGAGTACGGCGCGGCAATTGCTTTTGTTATCATGGTTCTGGTCTTGCTGGTTCGACCTGAAGGAATCGCTGGCCAAGCGGTCGGCGGGGAGGGTGGATGACAATGAGCCGACTTTCATCCATCCGAGAATACTGGGATGATATGACAGAAACCGAAAAGGGTGTCGCTGGTGTGGTGAGTGTTGTATCCTTCGTGCTCCTGGCTGCCATGCTTGGGGGTTTCCTCACTCCTACATACTTCCTGTTCCTGTTTGGGCTGGGTGGCATGTACGCACTCATGTCCCTTGGGCTGAACGCACAATGGGGCTTTACCGGCCTTATCAATTTCAGCGTCGCAGCCTTCTTCGGCCTCGGCGCGTACGGAGCAGCAATAATGACTGCAAGCAATTCACCGATTGCTGGTGGGTTCAATCCGATATTTGGACTTGCCCTCGCACTTGCTCTCGCCGCAGTGGTAGCAGTTGCGATTGGCATTCCAACGCTCCGACTTCGAGCGGATTATCTGGCTATTGCGACACTCGGCCTGGCTGAGGTCATCCGGATAATCATCCTTAACGAAGGTGATTACACTGCTGGGAGTCAGGGATTGCGTGGGATTCCAAGCTTTTTCGAAGGCTGGCCAATCCTCTCAACGTTCCCTGAAACCATGCCTGGACTACAGATAGAACTTATCCCGGGACAGGCAGTGGTGCTCGGGACCTCGTTCTGGCGACAGTTACTGAACGTCTCACTTATGCTGGCGTTCCTGGGAGCTGCGTTTTTCGTCCTCCGGCGCGCTCACCGTGCGCCTTGGGGTCGAGTACTTCGAACAATCCGCTCGGAGGAAGACCTCGCAAAAGCACTCGGAAAGAACACGTACTGGTACAAGATGCAGGCGTTCGTACTTGGCTCGCTTATTATGGCGCTTGCTGGCGTCTTCTACGCTCACCTCAACCTGTTTGTTAATCCAGGTGAACTTGACCCGATTACGACATTCTACGTCTGGGTTGCGGTGATGCTGGGCGGCGCTGGGTCGAACCGTGGTGCACTTCTGGGTGGGTTCGTCGTCGTTGCCATCCGTGAAGGGCCGCGGTTTATCGGTGATGTTCCGGTCCTTGCACTCGATACAGGCCCACTCCGCCTCCTGTTGATTGGGTTGCTGATTGTCCTTGTGATGCGCTATCGACCACAGGGCGTCCTGCCGCCACAGCGGGAGTTAATCTGGCCAAGTGCGATTGACGATGACAACAGAACCACTCCAAAGATGGGCGTAAGAGAAGCGAAGGCTGACGGCGAGATGCAGGGCTCGACAGATGTCTCTACTGAGCAGTCTGGGGGAGGTGATTCCGATGAGTGACCCAGAGGCGCAAGAAGATTCACCGTCTCAGAGCGGAACAGGTCGGACGGGTGCGAATCTCGATAAGGAAGATGTCGTACTCAGCGTCACCGATCTGAAAAAATCGTTTGGCGCGCTGGTCGCCACAGACCAGGCAACGTTCGAAGTTGAGCGTGGCACGATTACTGGACTCATCGGGCCAAACGGGGCCGGTAAATCGACGCTTTTCAACCTTATTTCGGGGTTCTATGAGCCTGATGCTGGAAGCGTCAGGTTGAACGGTCAGGATATCACCGGTACTGTCCCATACGACATTGTTAATCAGGGACTTATCCGGACCTTCCAGACGCCGCGGAAACTGGAGGGGATGACAGTCAGGGAAGCGATGCTCGTTGGTCCACAGAACCAACCCGGAGAATCCTTCCACAAACTGTTCACCTCACCATCGGCCGTCGGTGAAAGCGAGCGACAGAATCTCGAAGCTGTCGAGCGCATCCTTGAAGAGTTCGAGATTGACCATCTCGCCACACAACCGGCGACGGATATCTCTGGTGGGCAGATGAAACTTGTCGAACTCGCCCGTGCGATGCTCGCCGACCCTGATATCCTCCTGCTGGATGAGCCAGTGGCAGGAGTGAACCCAACGCTTGCGAATAAACTCAAGGACCAGATTCGACGTCTCAACGACCAGGGGACGACGTTCTTGCTCATCGAACACGATATGAATTTCATTATGAGTCTTGCAGACCCGATTATCGTTCTCGACCAGGGAAGCGTCCTGACTGAGGGCACACCTGACGAAGTACGCTCGGACGACCGTGTCGCTGATGCGTATCTTGGAGGTGGTGGTGGATGAGCGAAACTATCATCGACATTGAAAGTGTTGACAGTGGGTACGGTGAGGTACAGGTCCTGTTTGACCTCTCAATGGAGCTGAAACGGGATGAGATTCTGTGTCTCATCGGTCCGAATGGGGCTGGCAAGTCAACCGTTCTCAAGACGGTTTTCGGCATGCTCGCACCATGGACGGGGAGTATCACCTATCACGGGGACGAGATAGGGGGGATGGCACCCGAAGATATCGTTCGAGAAGGGATTGGCTTTGTTCCACAGACAGACAACGTCTTTGGCTCGTTGACGATTGATGAAAATCTCCGTATGGGGGGCGTTGCACGAAACGATGACCTGAAACCAGTTCTGTCGGAGTTGTACGACCGCTTTCCGTTGCTTGCGGAAAAACGGACGGAAAAAGCACGACATCTCTCTGGTGGACAGCGTCAAATTCTGGCATTGGCCCGTGCCCTTGTAATGGAGCCGGATGTACTCCTGATTGACGAGCCCTCAGCAGGGCTTGCACCCAATACAGCGGACGAGGTGTTTGCTGACGTGCAGAAAGTCAACGATATGGGAACCGCGATCATGATGGTCGAGCAAAATGCGGTCAAAGGACTCAATATCTCTGACCGTGGCTGTGTGCTCGACCAGGGCACCGTCAGATTCGAAGATAAAGCGGATGCGTTGCTGGATAACGACGAAGTGGTCCAGCTCTATCTTGGTGGATAACCAATTTCCACCATAACGGTCATTATCTGGTTCGCTGGGGGCGAACCCTGCATACCGTTATACTAAAATAATTGTTGTGACAACTCGTATTGAGAGATATTCCGACACCCACCGTACGTATCACTGATTAGCTGGGTCGAAGCCATAATCGCAGAGTTTCAACTCTCCATCAAGCAGGAAAATATCCTGTTCGGTGATGTCGACACCAATCTGTTCCAGCCCACAGTCAGTTGCTAGCCGGTTGGTAAGAGACGTAACGTCCTCTTTGTCCACCTGACTGTGCTCTGCCAGTGGCATCAAGAGCCAGTAGCCTCGAGGGTGTGCGGCAGTCACAGGAACGAGATAATCACAGCGCGTCTCCTTCCAGATGGTTGCCTCTGTGCGGTTTTGGACCCGGCCATCGCGTGAAACCCCGAACGTATCTCGAGGGTCAGGGGTGGCAAACTTCACAATGTATGAGTCATATTCCGGTTCAATAACGACGTCCTCCGGCACTGAATACACGTCACGGCCGATTCCGGAACCCAGAGCCGGCCCCTCAACGACACGTTCTCGTAATCTGGTGGCACGCGACCGCTCGCCACGTCGAAGCGCGTCATATTGAGCCTTCCCAACAGTATCGAGAGAGGTTCTGTATTCAGAATCTACAGGAGTCGATTCGTTCGTATCGCCAGCCCGCGCTGCCGACCGGATAGCTCGGAGACCGTCAAACATGAGTTACTGATGTTACAGATGAATTAAATAAATACCTACCGCACAGAGACCCGTATTCTGAGAGTTGCCGCCTTTGCATGTCTCGTTCAGGTAGTACAGAGATACGAACGGCCTCTCAGAGGAACATTCCGTTATTTCGACCGGTTGGCTAGAGTTTTAATGTGCGTCGGCTTGCAGCTATAGCAACTAATGAGCGCCGATCCGGTCGAGATATCTATCTTACATGTCGATGACCAACCGGAGTTCACAGAACTAACCGCAGAGTTTCTACAGCGTGAACACCAGCAGTTCGACATTCAGACGGCAACGAGTGCAGAGGAGGGGCTGCGTCGATTGCAGACAACGAATTTTGATTGCGTTATCTCGGATTACGATATGCCGGTGACAAACGGAATTGAATTTCTACAAGACGTTCGTGCGGAGTATCCTGACCTCCCGTTTATTCTGTTTACCGGAAAAGGGTCAGAAACGGTGGCCAGCGACGCCATATCCGCAGGAGTGACCGACTACCTACAGAAAGATTCAGGACCGGACCAGTTTGAACTGCTTGCAAACCGTATCACGAACGCTGTGGAGCAGGTTCGGACCAGTCAAAAGTTACACGAGGAACGCCAGCGCTTCCAGATTCTGTTCGACCGTCTGTCACAACCAATCGTCGAAGCCGAGTTCATCAATGGTGAGCCAATCATCCGCCAGGTGAATGCTGCGTTTGAGGACCTATTCGGCTATGATGGCGAAGAAATCAAGGGAGCGTCAGTCGATAAGTATCTTGTTCCTGATGATAAACATGCAGAGGCCGATAGAATTAACAGAAAGGTCAGGTCCGGAGACAGTATTGACTCCGAAGTTGTCACGCGACAGACGGCTGATGGAACGCGACGGTTTCTTCTTCAGAGTGCCGTCTATGATGACTGTTCCAGTGCATTTGTCGTATATACGGACATCACGGATGAAAGAGAACGACAGGAAAAACTCAGGCGTAGTCGAGATTTGCTTCGGCAAACTGAGAAACTCGCCGGTGTAGGTGGGTGGGAAGCCGACCTCGAAACCGAAGAGCTACGATGGACAGAGGAAACCTATGCAATTTATGGGGTCGACCCTGACAGTTTTGACCCGTCTGTCGAGTCTGGAATTGATTTTTATCACCCTGAGGATAGAGAGACGATTGAAAAAGCGGTAAATCAGTGTGCTGAGAACGGCGAACCGTACGATGAAGAGCTGCGACTGATTACAGAAAATGGTGACCAGAGATGGGTTCATACGACCGGTGAGCCCGTATTCGATGGGGACAAGATAGTGAAAATTTGCGGGGCTATACAGGATATCACCGAGCGAAAACAGAGAGAAAAAGACCTCCGGCGGTATGAATATTTACTCAAGTCCTCCCCAGATTTGCTCGTATTATTGAACGAGGAGATGACAGTCGAGTATCAGAGTCCACCCTCCCCGCTGTTTGATTGGGAGCCACGGGAGATAACCGGCAAAAACCCGCTCGAATTTATTCATCCTGACGACCATGACGTTGTGATTGAGCATTTTACAGCAATGGTTGAGCACCCTGAAGAGATTTCGACGCTTGAGTTTCGAACCCAGGATGCAACCGGGGAATGGCGGTGGATAGAAAGCCGTGCACAGAACTGCATCAACGAAGAAAGTATCAGCGGAATACTTACTGTCATGCGGGAAATTACGGACCGGAAGCGCCAACAGCAGCAACTCAAACAATATAGCGAAACGTTAGAACAGCTACAGGTAACAACCCGGAAGCTGCTCGAAACAACCGATGCGGAACACGCCGCGGAGCAGGTCATCGAAAGCCTCGAGCGCGTTCTGGAATACGACATTGCCGGAATCTGGATGCGTAACGAAGCGGGGACTGAGCTAGAACCCACTGTTATCTCAGAGCGTAGTACAGCCCTGGTTCCCGATATACCGACTTACACAGCAGAGGCCTCCTCCCTTTCCTGGGAAGCATATGCGAATCAGGAATTCCGATATGTCAGAGATATGGCGACCAACAAACAGCGATTTAACCCCGATACGGCTATCAGCAGTGAGGTTATCGTCCCACTCGGCGAGCACGGAATACTGAATATTGGAGCGACCGAAACCGATGCGTTCTCAGCGCAAGATAGAAATCTGATTCGTCTGTGGGGAGAGACGTTAACCGTGATACTGGAACGGATTACGCAACTGGAACTCCTTCACGAACGTGAAGAGGCACTCGTCCGTGAACGGGACCGTTTGGATGAATTTATCAGCGTTATCTCCCACGACCTCCGAAATCCACTGAATGTGGCAACCCTGCGGACGGAGTTAGCTATGCAGGAGTGTGACAGTGACCATCTGGTTCAGGTAGAGACAGCACTGACCCGGATGACCACCCTCATCGAAAACTTGCTACAACTGGCACGACAGGGGAATGCTATCGGTGAAACGGAAGTGGTTGATTTAGAAGAGATAGCGAACCAGTGTTGGCAAACGGTGGCGACTAGCGATGCAACGCTTACCATCGAACGGACTGCAAATCTGAGGGCCGATGCAAATCGGTTGGCTCAGGCGCTCGAGAATCTCTTTCGTAACAGCGTGGAACACGGTTCCACGAGCAATCGGACACAGTCCGACGACAGTGTGGAACACGGTTCCACAAGCCCTCACTCACACGCTGGCGAGGATGCTGTAGAAAACGGTAGCACGTCAGTCGACATCCGGATAGGGATTACCGAGGATGAATCTGGGTTTTACGTTGCAGATAACGGTCCGGGCATTCCAGCAGACAAACGGTCACAGCTTTTCGAAAGTACGGTTAATTCACCAGCGGATGGAACAGGATTCGGATTGTCTATTGTCAACCAGATATGTCAGGCACACGGTTGGGATGTGACTGTGGTTGAGAGTGATTCTGGGGGTGCGCAATTTGAAATACGGGGCGTCGAATTCGTCGATTGAAAATCGGATTTGTCGTCCGCTTATTTGAGGTCGAAGCGGTCGTTTCGCATCACTTTGTGCCAGGCGTCGACGAAATCTTCGACCAGTTTCTCCTCACCGTCACTGGCAGCATAGACCTGCGACAGGGCACGGAGTCGGGAGTTTGAACCGAAAATGAGGTCGACGCGAGTCCCCTCCCATTCGACGTCGCCGGTCTCGCGGTCACGGAGTTCATAGCGGTTCTCCTCGTCGGTTGGAACCCACTCGTAATCCATCGAGAGAACGGTCTCAAAGAAGTCGTTGTCCAGCGCCTCCGGTTCGTCGGTGAAGACGCCGAGTTCGGAGTCGTCGTAATTTGTGCCGATTGTCCGGAGGCCGCCAAGGAGTGCGGTTGTCTCCGGCGAATCCAGGTCGAGCAAGTCGGCTTTGTCGACGAGCATCTCCTCGGGTCCTCTGTAGGCATCCTCGGTGTAGTAGTTACGGAACCCATCGGCATCGGGTTTGAGTGCCTCGAACGATTCCACATCCGTCTGCTCCTGCGTTGCGTCCGTTCGACCTGGTTCAAATGGGACCTCGACATCGTAGCCAGCATTTGCAGCGGCCTGTTCGACGCCCGCGTTTCCAGCGAGTACGATGAGGTCAGCAAGGGAGACGCGCGTGCCATCGGACTGGGCAGCGTTGAACTCTTCCTGAACATCTTCGAGCGTCTTGAGAACGATTTCCAGTTGTTCAGGGTCGTTGACTTCCCAGTTACGCTGTGGCTCGAGACGGATACGAGCGCCGTTGACACCACCGCGTTTGTCGCTATCGCGGTAGGTTGAGGCGGCCGCCCACGCTGTTTTGACAAGCTCTGAGACCGAGAGGTCAGTTGCGAGAATCTCCTCTTTGAGATGGGCTGCCTGTTCGTCGTCGATACGTTCGAAATCGACTTCCGGGATTGGGTCCTGCCAGAGCATATCCTCGTCAGGAACTTCCGGTCCGAGGAGTCGGGACGTTGGTCCCATGTCACGATGGATTAGTTTGTACCAAGCCTTCGCGAAGGCATCCATGAACTCCTTCGGATTCTCGTTGAAGCGCTCGATGATTTCGCGGTATTCAGGGTCCCGTTTGAGGGCGATATCCGTCGTGAGCATCATGATGTCTTCCTTGTCGTCGGGATCTTCAACGCCCTCCGCTGCTTCGTCAAGTTCGCCGTTCTGTGTGGTCCACTGCCACGCGCCGCCGGGACCCTTTTCCGGCCACCATTTGTATTCCAGCAAGTTTTTGAGATAGCCCATATCCCACTGCGTCGGTGCAGTGGTCCATGGTCCTTCGATACCACTCGTAATGGTATCTTTTCCTTTTCCTGTGCCGTACTCGTTCTCCCAGCCAAGACCTTGCTGTTCGATTGGGGCGGCTTCAGGTTCAGGACCGAGGTGGTCGTCCGAAGCAGCACCGTGAACCTTTCCGAAGGTGTGACCACCGGCGATGAGGGCAACGGTCTCCTCGTCATTCATGGCCATACGGCTGAACGACTGGCGGATGTATTTTGCAGACTCAAGTGGGTCTGGCTCGCCACCCGGCCCCTCAGGGTTCACGTAAATGAGGCCCATGTGGTCTGCACCGAGTGGCCCCTGGAGGTTTCCTTCCTCGTCATGGCGTTTGTCTTCGAGCATTTCCTCTTCCGGTCCCCAGTCAACGGCCTTGTTGGGTTCGTATACGTCTTCACGTCCACCGCCAAAGCCGAACGTTTCGAAGCCCATCGACTCCATAGCGACGTTACCGGCTAGTACGAGCAAATCAGCCCAGGAAAGCTTGCGGCCATACTTCATTTTGACCGGTTCGAGGAGGCGACGTGCCCTGTCAAGATTGGCGTTGTCAGGCCAACTGTTCAGTGGTGCAAAGCGCTGCGTGCCACCCGAGGTACCGCCGCGGCCATCGGTCGTTCGGTACGTCCCGGCCTGGTGCCACGTCATCCGGATGATAAGCGGGCCATAATGACCGTAATCCGCTGGCCACCACTCCTGTGAGGTGGTCAACGCCTCTTCGATATCCGCTTTGACTTCATCGAGATCAAGTGATTCAAACGCCTCCGCATAATCAAAATCGTCATCATATGGGTCGACTGGACGGGAATTCTGGTCGAGAATCTCTACGTTCAACTGGTTCGGCCACCAGTCTTTGTTGGACATCGTCATCACAGAAATATTGCTTCTTTCGAACCTTAAGTTTGACTACATAGGGGTGAAATTTTTGCCTTCGTACAACCATTCTATCGTATTTTTGAATCACCACATTAGTGAGGGAAAAACTATTTGCGATATGACAATCGATAAACAGTGGTTCTACCGTCCTTAGATAGTATCGCGAAAACCTCTATGAGCATTTAGTTCACGATTGGGGCAGGAAACTGATCTAGCCATCAGGTGGAACAATCTTACAAGCACAGAGCGTGAGATAAGTATCAATTTAGATAACAATATCCGTCACAGTAACGTTCAGTTACTCTCGAACTGGTGGTTAACACTGAAAAGATACTTTCCGACGTAGCCGAGAGAGTTGTTCCCAGACGAATCTGTGTGCCGATAAGAATCTGGAAGCTGAACGTACGATGGCGTACCAGATAGACAGTTTTTCGATGATTTTTGGAGCACATTATTCAAATCCGCTCCTGTATGCTGGATACGAATTACAGCAGTACGGACCCACACCGTGGTACTGAGTCGACAGATGCGTACACTATCGAAGTTGGTGGCTATCCGCTTTCGATGGATACCGGCGAACCAGTTGGAGGAAACAAATGACGACCAAAGCCGAACATTTTGATATCGTTGCTGAGGTCATTGATGACGAGTATGTCGCCGTCCAGGAGGATACCTTTGCTGGGATGGCGATAAACGAGTTTCGCGAATTTCGGCCGAAAGACGGGGAAGAAACTACAATTTATTATATTTATGTTACTGACGAAGCAGGAAAGCTGAAAGGTGTGCTCTCGTTCCGGGAGTTGCTAACCGGCCTTATTATCGGGCTGATTGTCGGCGGTGTCGCACCAATCGCTGCGGTTCTCTGGCTTGGCAACCCCGATATCGGGATTGTTGTCTTCATCTCGATGGTCGCAACCTGTATCATCGCTTCAGTTGTTGGGTATCTCATCCTGTGGATAACCCACAAACTCGGCTGGGACCCTGCCGCAGCATCAGACCCGGTCATCACGACCATCAAGGATATTACTGCACTGTTAATTTACTTCACCATCGCAGCCCTGCTGGTCGCCGAACTGCAAATATAGAACCTCTCGTTTCAATGTATTTTCCGCTATTCTTTTTGCGACGAACTCGTCTCCTGTCCAGATAGTGAATCCGACGGTTGGCCATTCGATTTTTCAGGGGGAGAGTCAGCTGAGATACTGGACCCCTCAGCCGGGTGACTGGCAACTGGTTCTCTCTCGGAAATCAGGAGGACTACTTCGACCAGGAGTGCAACCACAAGTGGTCCAATAACGACCCCGAGCGGGCCGATGGTAAGGATACCACCGACAAATCCGATGAAGTAGAGACTTGCTCCTATCTTGCCAGTTTTTTCAGCTAATTTGGTCCGGATGACCGCATCGGGAAACAACGAGATAAATAACAATCCAAAGACCAACATTGCGCCGGCACGGATGGGATTTCCGACTAACAGGTCATTTGCTGCCAATATAATGACCAGCAAACTCGGCCCAAGAATCGGAATAAACTGCAGAATACCGGCAATTGCCGCAAGAGATATCGGTGCGGTGTAACCAAGCGCCCAGAAGAGGACCGCAGCGATACAGAATGTCGCAACTGCTGTCGCGGCCTGCAGAACGTACAGCGAAAAGAGCGTCGTTCGAGTGCGGTTGTGGAGTCTGACGAGGATATCATGATAGACACGAGGGACGAGTCGAAGCGCTGCTGCACGAATTGCACGGGGTTTGTACAGTAACCCATAGAGTACGATGGTAAACAGTGCAACCTGAAGCGCGATACTTGGAGCGGCAACAGCACCCCGTACGGCGATATTCTGGACGGCTGCGATTGTGCTGTTGATTAGTGGCTCCATCTGGATTTCAAAGGCAAATTCTCCGACACCGACGCCTACCGTATCAGGCAACGTGAGGAGCATTTCGATAAATTGTTCGCGGCGCTGGTAGAGGACGATGAGTAAGGGACTGACGACAAGAAGGACAGCAACAAAGGCAGTCAACGTCGCAACACCGCTCGCTGTCCTGTCGGAAAATCCTCGCCTGCCAAGCATTCGTTTGAATGGATAGAGGACATACGCCACCGTAATTGCGAAGAGCACGGTCTGTAACACCGCTCCGAGAACGAGGGTGGCAAACCCCAACAGGACAAGCAGTAACGCACCGAGGACGTATTGTCTGCGTCTGTCCATGCTGACAAGTCACAAGGTCCTGATAAAATACTTCTGGCTCTGGTCTGTTAAACTAGAGCCAATCATAATAGTCAGTATGAAGGTGCGTCATCTACGAAACGCCATATGGTTTCGGAACTAATCCTCGATATCGGACTGGGTATCTATCTCGGTATCCTTGCGGGTATTTTTCCTGCTGTTGTTGCGTTTGCACTGGGTTTTGTATTTAAGTATCTCACTGGAGTGAGTATTCCCGGGCTTGGTGTTGTCGTCCTCGCTGGAGCACTGGCTGGTATCTCCGGTGGCTTGCTCGGGTTGCTCGATGAGAACGTTGCACAGAGTGCGTCCGGGATGACTGCATTTCTGGTGGTGCTGATGCTCTCACTCTGGGCACACTCACAGGGAGACAAACTCGGCACTGCTGTTCCACGACATATGTCATTTTCCCAGTTACACCGGACCGGATTTTCGGCCGAATTTCTCGAGCGAGTAGATAGTTACGGACAGGTTCGAATCAAACCTGTCGGGACAATTGAAGATATCGATGGGTTTCCACCACTCACCGAAGAGACACGGGAAGCAATCCGCGAGAGTACCTGGAAGTTCCCTGCAGCACTCTCACGTCCCGAACTGGAGGCGAAACTGGCTGAGCGGCTGATGGCTGATTTCGGACTTTCGGAGGTTGCCGTTACCGTCAACACTGATGGACTGGCAGAAATTAGTGCTGCGCCCGAAACAGCGAGTCTCTCTCGACGCATCCCGGCTGGGATGCGGGCGGTTTCGATTGACACGCTCCTTCCCACTGGCCTCGCCGTCGGTGACCGTGTTTCGCTCACGCTCCCGGATGAGGAGTTCGTGGGGACCGTTGTCAGTGCACGAACGAAAAAATCAGACAAACCAGCGGAAAAACCACAGCCCGTGGTGGAGGAAACCATCGAACCGAAAACAGATGGTGGGACTGACGAACCGAAAGAGCGGCCTGCACGGGCACCCACCACAGATGGTGGTACTGGAAGTGTAACGGTTGCACTGCCAGAAAAAGAAGCTCGACGGATTATTCAGGAGGGATTCGCGAAGCTTACTGTTCACTCTCGAGGGAAAGGCCGCGAACATGCCATGCTTAACGTGCTGAGGCACGGCAATAACCAGCTTCAGCTTGTAACAGTGAGCAATAAGGGGACCCTTGATGGGACGAGAATAGAGGATGCAGTCGACACTGTCGAAGGGAACCTTTCAATCCTCGCAATACGACGGAAGACAGAACGGATAATTGCCCCACCTACGGCAACAAAAATCTTGTCGGGAGATGAGCTTGTTGTCGCCGGGAAGGCCGAGACAATTCGCGCCTTTCGGGAGGTGGCAGAATGAGCGGCATTGACCTCGTGTTAGCGGCAATCGAGATTCCATTCATGGCTGTCCTGTACCGACTTATTGGACTTGCGTTGCTATCGATGTTCGTTGCAGGCGCGTTTTCGTTTGTATTCCGCTGGCGAACCCGTTCGCAATTGCCAGAGGGGCCCGCACTCTTGCTCGGCCTCGGTGCAGTGACGCTGTATCTGAATACCAACATTATTCTGGTACAGTTTCTCGGAGCCGAGGGAGAGGTGTTAACCTCAAATGCCGTGGTCGTGAACCTTCTGATATTTGCTGCTAGCACTGTCACCGCAGCTGCAGGCTGGCAGCTGGGGGACCGTCTCGGACAATCGGATCGGTTTCGACCGACGTTTGAACCCAGGCTCAGCCCACTGGTTCGAGCAACCGGTCGGACGATCACTGTCGAACTCCCCGACAACATCGAGGATATCGATGGTTACGAGGCAGTTTCGAAGACACAGAAAGAAGGGTTGGCTGAAGAATCGTATACGTTCCCACGGCGGATGACGGTGGAGGCACTGAGCAGTGAGATTGCTACTCGTATACGGACGGACTATGATATTGCGCACGTAGATATCGAACTGACGGTCGAGGGGGAGATTAGTTATCTTGCAGTTGGTGGGCGGGCCACGGGTATCGGTCCAACGCTCCCACCGGAAATGACTGCGACAGCAATTACAGCGGACCCGGCATTCAGCGCAGGTCCTGGAGATACGGTGCAAATATGGAACGGCGACAAACGCGTCGGGACTGCTGAGTTGCGTGGGATTGCTGGGCAGACGGTGACCGTAGCTGGCCGGGAAACGCTCATCAGGCAACTCGAGCCGGATACGACCTATCGACTGATGACATTCCCCGCAGAGGAGCGTGTCGACAGACTGCTTGCCGGAATGCTTCGTCGCTCTGCCGAAACAATGAGCACTATCGAAGTGAGCGAAGGGTCGACGCTTGATGGGATGTGTATCGATGAACTTGGTGTACCAGTCATCGCTGTAAAAGCTATTGATGGGTCGACGGAAACAGTACCCAACCCGACACGACAGATTGCAGCCGGTGAGACGATTTCCGTGGTCGCCCACCCAACGGTGCTCCGTCGCATCGAATCCGCTGCAACTGGGGCTGGGAAATACGAACCTCCAGACGGCATACAATCAGCCCCAAAGAAAACACAACGGTTTGCTCGATTACGCCGACTGCGGTAACTGATTTTATAGTGGAATGTAGCCAATAGAATCCTGTTCTGTTCGTTACTACGGAACAGGACCGTACAAGTAACAGAGAGACACAATCGTACAGGACAGTCAATTGCGTACGGTAAGACGGTAAGGTTTTGAGGGGTGAAATGCTGAATCAGCATATGTCGTCGGACCGGTCGCGAAGTCAAGTGCTCAGTATGCGGGCAGCGGTGCTTGCGGCCTCGCTGGTTGCACTGCTCTCGCTTGGCACTGGCCTGGCCAACATTACCGTTGGCGTTACTCTCGATGGGCCGCTTGCGCCGTTCGTTCCGGATATCATTCAGCAGGCTGCTGGATTTACAGGAACCCTGACTGGTTTTGTAATGTTGATGAGTACGTGGGCACTCCGACGGCGGTTACGTGTTGGCTGGTATGCGACAATGTTGTTGCTCCCGTTAACGGCAGCACAGGGCCTGATTCAGGCGAGTATTTATTCGATGCCACTTGTGGTCCTGTCGTTAATTTCAATCCCGACGCTTGCGTTTAACCGACGGCGATTCGACAGACCGGCCGCCCTGTCGAGTACGCAAATTGCCGCACTGATTGCACTTACGGGGACGGTGGCCTACGGGACGGCAGGAACGTACGCACTTCGCGATGATTTTACTGAAGTCGAGTCGCTACTGGATGCGTTTTACTATACGATTGTGACAGCCAGTACCGTTGGCTACGGCGATTTGACGCCAATAACGCAGGAAGCCCGCGTGTTTTCGCTTTCGGTTGTCGTGCTAGGAACGGCGAGCTTTGCGGTTGCACTTGGGTCGGTGCTCGGCCCAGCAATTGAGGCACGCTTTGCCCGTGCGCTTGGAACAATGACAGATACAAACTACGACCTGCTCGAGGAACATGTTATCATCCTCGGCTTTGGCGACCTGACGGAACCGATATTAGATGAACTGAACGAGACGGAAGTCGTTGTCGTCACACAAAATAACGATGCTGTGACCTGGTGTCGGAATAGAGATATCAACGTTGTCGTGGGTGACCCCAGTGAAGAAGAACCACTGCGGTCTGCCGGTATTGGGCATGCAAAGGCAGTGATTGCAGCGACCGAAAATGATGCTGAAGATGCCTTCGCGATATTAACTGCTCGAGAACTCAATCCCGAGGCACGGATTGTTGCCGCCGCGACGGCCCGTCAAAACCTTGCGAAACTCAGACGCGCGGGAGCAGATACCGTCTTGAGCCCGGCAATGATTGGTGGACAGCTGCTGGGTCAATCCGCCCTCGGTACGCATAATCTGGAATCGATTACTGACCGGTTTGAATAAACAGGATATATACACTGGTAAGTCTCTTCTACTACCGTTTACGAACTGTGTTCGATTGGGTAGCTACTGTATACCATCATGAAACGCAGAACAGTCCTTTTTAGGTTTTCATTTATGATATTTATTCCACCATCCGATATTGTTAACACATGTGGTAACTAATCACAGTGCATGGGAACACAACGGAGTGACGCACTTGTCTCAACATATCAAAAACGGATAGGGATTCCATCAACCGCCGACGAAGCCTATGGTTACTGGGTGTTCGTCCTTGGGGTTTTGGCAGGCTTCCTCGGTATCGCGCTCGTCCTGATGAGCGAAAGCCCTGGAGAAACAGTTCGTGGGGTTGGGATTGCGCTGGCTGCATTAGGATTACTCTTACTCTTAATTGGGCCAATCATCAGGCTCCCACTCAAACGGAAAGCAACCCTGCTTTCGTATCTCGGGGCCCTGATTGGGTTGGTCGCGATAGCCTGGTTTATGATGGACTTCCTCGATGGAAACTGGGGAGCAGCATTCAACAATAACGAGGCGCTGATAATCGCCCTCTACGGACTCAGCGTCTTTACCATCGCACTGGGCAGTGTCTTCGTTCCGTTGCTCACAAGTCCGCGAGAGCAACAGATGGCAGCTGAATCCAGAGCAGCCAGTGCCGAATCCGAACGTGATGCCGCACTTGCTGAAGCAAAGGAACGGGCTGCTGAGGCGGAACAACGTGCGAAAGAAGCGGAAGAACAGGCAAAACGAGCTGACGAAGAAAGCGCTGTTGCAGCCTCTGAACGCTCCAAACGGGAAGCACTCGAACTGGAACTTGCAGCTATCGGTGCCAGTCAGTCACAGTTCGAACTCTACACTGACCGCGGTGGCAAACATCGCTGGCGACTCCGCCACCGAAATCGAAACGTCATTGCGGATAGTTCACAGGGCTACTCCTCCCGGCAGAAAGCCCAACAAGGGTTGAATGCAGTCCGGCGTGATTCGGTCGGTGCAGGTGTGGTTGACCTCAACAAGCTAGCGAGGGATATCGAAATCGAAGCTGTTGATGATGCGGTCGAAGGTGAAGCCGCTCCTGCGTTCATTATGGACGTCGAAAGCAGCGCAACCTTCGAGAGATACGAAGATAACGAGGGGAAATTCCGCTGGCGACTCGTTCACGATAACGGCAATAGTATTGCAGATAGCGCACAGGGGTACAAGAAAGAACGAAGCCGAGACGAAGCTATCGAACGGGTGAAACAGTATGTCCAGTCTGCCGAGTACATGCGAATTGACCCAACCGCCTTCGAAATCTACCGTGACCGTGCCGGGAAATATCGCTGGCGACTG
>LKMJ01001863.1_pt1 | contig 18978 bp, 14 predicted proteins | sample 643391 | NCBI WGS metagenome assembly LKMJ01 (sample SAMN04112250, study PRJNA286221) | soda lake metagenome | biome: soda lake; feature: Kulunda Steppe; material: water; isolation source: sample PL-Br10 brine of Picturesque Lake | place: Russia: Kulunda steppe | collected 2010-07 | reverse complement strand
CAGGGTGCGCAACGCCAAGTCCCAGGATTGCACGGCCGTTTGAATGGGCATCCAGTGTGGCAATTTCCTGGGCAAGCGTTGCGGGTGTCCGTGAAAAAACGTTGACGATACCTGTCGCAAGCTTGATTGTATCCGTATGGACAGCCCACCGTTCGAGTTTCCCAAACGCCGTCTTTCCCTGTCCTTCCGCTGCCCAGACACTCTCGTACCCGAGTGCTTCCGCCCGTTTGACGAGTGCTGGGTCATCACGTAGTGAAAAGAATACACCAGTACGATTGGTATTCCGCTCTTTTTGCATGCTCGCTCCTTCGGAGTTGGAATCTGTGGAGCACATTATTCGGTCACACCCTCGACAATCTCTCGGGGAGCTACTGTATGAATCTCTTCGGTCATATACAGGCTATTGCGGTCATACCTAATAAATTGCACTCGGGGAAGTAACCGATAGCATGCGCCCACATGATGACCGGTAGATTTAGGCTTCCCCCACCATAACGATGATATCATGTCTGCCCCACCAGCGCAGCAACAGCGGACTTTACAGGATGCGGACTCCGAGGTTATTTCGGCTACAGATGTAACATTTGACGTCAGCACGGATATTCTCGTAGTTGGCGGCGGCGGGACCGGACTCATCGCTGCACTGGCCGCCTGTGAGAACGAGGACCTCACAGTGACGGTGCTCGAAAAAAGCGACCGTCTCGGCGGGAATACATCGCTTTCGACAGGGATGATTCCGGCTGCAGGTACACGACTACAGGCCGAAGCAGGTATCGAGGAAACACCGGGCGATATGGCACAGGATATTCTCGAAAAGAACGACTTTGAAGCTGACGAGGAAATGGTTCGTCACCTCTGTGCTCACAGTTCTGAACTGATTCACTGGCTCGTAGATGACTGGGATATTTCGCTTCAGCTGGTAGATGATTTCAAATATCCTAAACATTCCGAGTATCGAATGCATGCGCCACCGGGACGGAACGGGGAGAAAATGGTCGAAGAACTTCACGAACGGCTGGAAGCCCAGCCAAATACGGAGATTCTTATGAATACACCCGTCACCAAATTAGTTGCCGAAGAAAACAGACCTGCTGGCGTGATTGCAGGTGCCGTTCGAGAGGAGGCCATCGCAGCAGAGCGTATTATTCTCGCCACGGATGGCTTCGCCGGCAATCGCGAGATGATTAAAGAACACTGTGAGGAAGATATCGAAAAAGCGCTCTACTACGGCTCCGATGGAAACACGGGAGATGGAATACGGTGGGGTGCATCATTTGGCGGTGAATTGGCCTGTATGGATGCCTATCAGGGTCATGCCACCGTGGTGAACGGAACTGGTGCCCTCTCGACATACGCCGTGATTATGAACGGTGGTATACTGGTTAACGAAAATGGAGAACGCTTTGGTGATGAATCAAAAGGATACTCACAGTTTGCGGTCGATGTTATCCGACAACCCGGCGGAGTCGCATACGAAATTTTTGACGAGCGAATCTTCGAGCGTCTTGAGGGTGAGTTCGATGATTTCGACCGAGCAGTCGAACTAGGTTCCTATACAAAAGCAGAGACAGTCAAAGAACTGGCATCGGAGTTAGGCTGTCATCCGGAAGAAACCGAATCGGCTGTGGAGTCGTACAACTGGGCGGTTGACGCTGGTGAACCTGACGTGGTGTGTCGAGAAGATGGGCAACATACGCTATCAGCACCGTTTTACGGGACCAAAGTCACCGGGTCGCTGTTTCACACGCAGGGTGGTCTAGTTGTCGATGAGAATGGACGAGTGCTCCGGACCGATGAGTCAGCAGTTACGGGACTGTATGCTGGTGGTGGCTGTGCAGTGGGAATAAGCGGACATGGTGCAGACGGTTACCTGTCAGGAAATGGGCTCACTACGGCAACAGGGCTTGGTCGGTTAGCGGGTTTGCATGCGCGAGATTCATTGAAGGAATGATGAGCCAATTCGAGGGATAAGTACACTCTGAGGGGCCTATTTCGATAAGATATACCACAAGCGGACGACCGTGTATAAGAATAATACAGACATACAGATGTTTGTTGATATGTACTTTTGAGGGGAAAACGTTTATTCACTACTACGTCGAAAGTCCGGTGTGAGTGAACCTATCCTGAAAGCCGATAAGATATGGAAAGTCCCCGGACCGGTAGTTGCCAACGATGACGACTGAACGCGAACTCGCAACGTTCGTTTCGGAACTCGAACTCGGTGATATCCCAGAGGATATCCGCGACAGGAGTCGGCTTGTCATCACCGACACACTGGGTGCAATCATTGGTGGCTCTCGTGACCCTGCCGTACGCGGACTTGTCCGTATGTACGCCGAACGCACAACTGGGTCAGTGACTGTGCTGGGAACGGAAGGTATCGAAACGGTCCCACATCTTGCAGCGTTCTGTAACGGTGCTGCAGGAACGGTATTGGAACTCGATGAAGGACACCGCTTTGCTGCTGGACACCCCGCTATTCACGTGTTGCCGTCACTTCTTGCTGAGGCCGAATCAGAGTATGGCAACGGAAGTGACTTTCTTACTTCGTTCGTTGCCGGGTACGAAGCAGCTGTGCGGACCGCACAAGCGGTAAAGCCGCTTCAGTCCGGATACCATCCTCATGGTGTCTGGGGTCCGGTTGGTGGTGCTGCGGCTGTCGCCCATCACCGTGGGTACGATATCGAGCAAACGCACACCGCGATGGCAATTGCTGCAAATTATGCGCAACATACACGGTTCGAAGCCGCGACGCAGGGTGCAACGGTACGGAATGGATACGCAGGAATGAGTAATCTAGCATCGCTTCTCGCGGTTGACCAGGCAGAGGCTGGTTTTACCGGATTGGCATCCGGTATCGAAGCGCATCTCAGTTTGGCGGCAGCGAATACATTCGACGCTGACGAACTCGCCGCAAATCTCGGGTCAGTCTGGGAAATCGAGCGCGGATATTTCAAGGTCCATGCTGCCTGCCGGTATACGCATGCAGTTCTGGATGCTCTCGGAGCGCTCCAGGAGGACCTAACAGTGGATGATATCGAGCAAATAACTGTTAGAACATACGAGGCTGCGGCACAGCTGGATGGAACGAGACCGAAAAACGCACTGGAAGCCAAATTCTCTATCCCCTTCGCCATTGCAACGGCGCTCGTGACGGGTGAAACTGGCCCTACTGCGTTCGATGATGATGCCATCACCCCTGAAACGAAAGCGCTCGCTGAGCGTGTTTCAGTAATCGTTGACGACGAGATAGCCGCCCGTGCACCGGAACAACGCGGTGCCCACCTCAAGATAGAATCGATGACAGAAACGAAAGAGAAAAGCGTCACTGCACCACGCGGTGGAGAATATCAACCATTCTCCGAAAAAGAGATAGAGTCAAAATTCAGGCAATTAACTGAGCCGGTGATTGGGACAGACCGAGCTGAATCACTGTGGACCAGCGCACGGGCCCTCGAAGCACCACGTGTGCTGTGTACGCTAGCCCAGCGATAGATTCAGCTGTTTTCCGAGAAGACAGTACAACCCCATCATTTCTTGATACCTGCCATCGTGGAATACATATGGACGAGTCGTTTACGCGAGTCTGGGAACAACAAGTTAACGAATTTCTCCAGCAACCGGTCCCGGATGAAATCAAGGAGTATGGCCAACGGACCGTCGCTGACGTCTGTGTCGCGACTGTTGCCGGGTCAGCAATCCCCTCGATAGCTACCGTGGCAGAAACTATGGATTGTGCGAGCGGTGAAGCCTCAGTATTGGGTAGTAACAGGCGGATTGCCCCAAATCAGGCGGCACTGCTCAACGCTGCCGCAGCGATAGCACAGGAAATAGAGGAAGGACATAACACGGGAGGACACGTCGGCGCAAGTATCGTTGCCGGTGGGCTTCCCGTCGCTGAGGCTGAAGCCATTGATGGAGAAACATTTATCGAACACTCTGTCCGGGTATACGAAATTTGTGTGCGACTAGAGCGTGCAATCTTCGCGATGAAGGACAAACTCAACGACGCAGTTCCGTGGCTCATCCGAAATCCACATTCAACGTGGACTACCGTCGGACCGGCTCTTATGGCAGCCCTCTGCCGGGGTGCAACACCCGAACAGTTACGAGAAACGTTTCGAATCGCCGCGAACCTTTCGGTCGTCTCAATGCATGACCCGTATGCGGAGGGTGCACCGGCCAGAAACTTTACTGCCGGCTTTTCCGCACAGGCCGGAGTGAGTGTTGCTCTGACGGGGATGGCCGGGTTAACAGGCTCACAGGCAGCTATCGAGGAGGTGTATGACCCATTCGAGGACGTACTGAAGGATGGCTTTGCCAGCGAATTCGAGACGCTGGGTCAGGACTGGGAAATTTCTCAGCAGTATCTGAAACCGTATCCGTCCTGTCGGTATACGCATCCACCGCTAGATGCGTTACAAGATGCACTGAATAAAGCAGAAACCACCGAAGAAAACGGAACATCGCCGATTGATCCGGACCAAATAGAGCAAATCACTGTCGAAACCTTCGGGAATGCAACGGAGATGAGCCATACCGAACCGGATACGTTGACAGGGGCAAAGTTTTCAACGCCATATGTACTCGCACGATACCTCCTCGATGGGGCAATCACCCTTGATTCCTTTACGCCCGAAAAAATAGACGAGAGTCGAGTAAAAGCAATAGCAAACCGCGTAAGCTTACGACAGAGCGAACGGTTTGAGAACACATTTCCGGAATCATGGGGTGCTGCTGTGCAGATTACCTTCGACGATGGAACGGAACTGACAGGGGAACGTGAGTACCCTCGTGGCGACTACAGAGAGCCACTATCTAATTCGGCCTATCAGGAGAGAAATCAGGAGTTATTAGCTGCTGGATTGCCATCGGAACGCGTTGAGCCAGCCATGACAGCACTGGCAGAAATGGAAATCAAACCAATTCGTTCATTGGTTTCACACCTCACACACTGTGAATGAATGATTGTTCTGGAATACAGAACAGCAGCAACAAAATTAAATATCTCAGGAATAAATATAACATATGAGAAAGGACAACACGCAAACATCGGGGAAAATAGGAGCGACAAAAAAATCGTTCGCTATCCTCGAACAGCTTGCCGAGGAGGACCGAACAGGAGTGTCGGAGCTGGCAACAGAGCTTGGGTATTCAAAAAGTACGGTTCATAACCACCTGCAGACGTTGGTGGAACTGGGGTATGTAACGGCAAACGATGGAGAGTATGGGCTGAGTGTTCGATTTCTTGGGTTAGGAGACCGGGCACGACAGCGACATGATTTATATTACGTCGCCAAGAGGGAAGTTGACGATATGGTCGACACCGTCGGTGAACGCGGACAGGTGATGGTCAGAGAGGGTGACATCGGTGTCTATATCTACCAATCCTCGGCAGACCAGGCGATTCGTACCGATTCACATATCGGAACGACAGTTGCACTTCACGCTACCGCAGTGGGGAAATCATATCTCTCTCATCTCCCGGAATCGGAACGAGCAACGTTATTGGACGAACTCGAGATGGATGAGCAGACTCCCTATACTTTGACAGACAGGAAAACCCTCGAAGCAGAGCTCGAAGAGATAGCCGAACGGGGATATGCGTTCAATGATGAAGAGCGAACAATTGGAATGCGGGCAGTGGGTGCCCCGATACTTTCAGCCGATGGTGACGTACTTGGGAGCCTCAGTGTATCGGGACCAACTACCCGAATGACTGGAAGCTGGTTTCGAGAAGAAGTGCCTGATATCGTCAAGCAAGCCGCTCAGGTAATTGGGATTAAAGCGACGTATTCGTAGGAATCAGTGGTTCATCCGTTCCAGTAAGTCGGTTATGGAAAACTGCTGTTCTATAGTACTGAATAGACGTTCATAATGTTCCAGTCAATAGGTGAACACCGGCGGTTCCGGTTACGGACCATAACAACCCTAATATTGTTATGATAATGAATGCCCAGAACTGATACCAACTCTCCCGTTCATGTAATACTCAATTTGAAACGAAAGTCGTACAGCAATGATAGCAGAATGATTAATAATTTAACATAATTATCCTGTTGAATTTTATTCCGATTTTATTATACATTCTTCACGATGGATGTTATCAAATGCATTTGGATTTGAATGTCAGAAACGGTCAGTAAATAGATTTTACTGGGTGAAGCTGGAATGTAGAGGGTTTCTACTTAGCAGTATAACGAACCAACTGGGCTAAATTCGATATTAATCGATTACAAGTGGACTACTAGCAATTTTTGGAAGCACGACTTCTATAAGAGAAAACAGAAAGCCGAAAGGCAATAGTATTAGATATAGTACCCAACTTAAGTAATATAGATTATATTTCAAGGGGCGATGAAAAAATATACGCACCACCGGAAAACACCTGGAGAAGGTACCATGGAGAGGATTCGGACGAATTAAAACTGGAACCCCTGCTGAGTATGACTACAATAGACAAAATAGGCTGTGAAACTAACTGCAAATAGTGTAACCATTGAGTATGGGTATTACCTGCTTATCGGTAACAAGTAAAACATAACAATACGATTCACTACTTCAGTAGCGTTCGTGAGACAGCGACAGTCGAATATGATGGATTCTCCCAACGAGTCAAAACCGTTGACGGCAGGTGTGATTGGCGTCGGCAGCATGGGCCGCCACCATGCCCGCATTTACAGTGAATTGATGAATGTCTCGTTAGGAGGGGTATATGATGCTGACCCCGATATCGCAGGAGCAGTCGCAACGGAGTATGGAACAAATGCGTATGACTTGGAAACGCTCCTCGAAGGCACGGATATCGTCTCAGTAGCCGTTCCGACGGACTACCACTACGAGATTGTAAAACAGTGTCTGGAGGAGGGAGTCCACGTCCTCGTTGAAAAGCCATTTGTCAGGGAGATTGAACATGGGAAGGAACTACAACGGTTAGCAGCCCAAAACGGATTAGTACTGCAGGTTGGCCATATCGAACGGTTTAATCCGGCGACCAGAGTTCTTGCAGACATCATAGCGGACCTCGATGTCGTTGCGATCGATATCGAACGTCTTGGGCCACCTGTTGACCGTGGAGGCGATGACAGCGTCGTGATGGACCTGATGATACATGATATCGATATCGTGTTGTCACTCCTTGACGCGGAGCTCAGCGGTATTACTGCGAAAGCACATAGCCAGCAGCATGCCACTGTGCAGTTCCGTCTGGGTGATACAGTAACATCACTGACTGCAAGCCGGCTGACACAGCAAAAGGTTCGACGCCTCTCTGTAACTGCCCACTCATGTCGGGTTAACGTAGATTTCATCGACCAGTCCATTGAAATACATCGCCATTCGCTCCCCGAATATATCGAAACGAACGGGGATGTGCGGTACCGTCACGAGACGGTCGTGGAACAACCAATGGTTGAAAATGGGGAACCACTCAAAGGAGAGTTAAGTTCGTTTATTGAGGCCGCTGAAAACGGGACGGAGCCAGTTGTGAGTGCGGCAGATGCAATTCAGGTACTTGAAGTGGCGCGGGAAATCGAATCTATCGCCTTCGAAGACCCACTGGAGGCTGGGTCACCATGAGCCCGGAATCTCGTGAGCGTGTGAATGAGATATCCGATGAGACACCAGGCGATACGTCCGTTTCTGATTCGGTGGCAGCGTCCCGAGCTCATTCAAACGAAAGCGGTTCTGGTACCTCCGACAGGGCAGCACTGAAAAATCATACTGAACAATCAGACGAGACGACTGAAGCCTGTCGGTTCCTTATTAGCATTCACCATCCAGCACAAGTGCATTTTTATAGATATATTATCGAAGGGTTGCGTAACAACGGCCACCTCGTTAGAGTGTGTGTCCGTGATAAAGAGATGACGGCTGAATTACTTACGGCCTTTAGGATCGAACATGACGTTCTTGCCCGCTCACAGAGTTCCCTGACGGGCACGGCACTGTCTCAGGCAAAGTACGAGTCCAAATTGTTGCGTGAAGCCTGGTTATTTCAGCCCGACGTACTGAGTTCAATCGGTGGTATCGAGATCTCACATATCGCCCCAATAGTGGGAGCTCGCTCCCTCGCGTTCATGGATACGCCCTCACAGTTAGCCTATCGGCTCACCGCACCAGGCCTCGATAAAACGTGTGTACCAGCAGCATACGAGGGGCAGGCACGTGGCGAGGTTCAACGATATAACGGCTATCACGAATTAGCCTACCTTCATCCTGAGCAGTTTACGTACCAGCCGGACCGTCTCCGAAACCATGGTATTAATCCAGAAGACCGTCTGTTTGTCGTCCGGTTGGTTGAGTGGGGTGCCTATCACGATGTCGGTCAAAAGGGATTCGACCAGGAGACAAGAGACACAATCATTTCAGAACTGGACAAACATGGTACAGTGTATATCACCAGTGAGAAACCGTTACCACCGGCACTCGCGGAATACGGGCTCGACATTCCACCACATCTCGTCCATGATTTACTTGCAGCCGCCGAACTATATGTCGGGGATTCCGGAACGATGGCCACTGAAGCAGCAGTGCTCGGAACACCTGCAATTCGAGTGAGCTCGGTTGTCGAAAATGGTGATATGAGTAACTTCGTCGAACTAGATGAGACCTATGGTCTTATCGATATCTACGCAAATGGAAAAGAGGCACTCAGCCGGGTGCGTGAGTTGCTTGATACACCGGAAACAGCCGAAATCTGGGACCGAAAGCGAGAGCGACTCCTTTCGGATAAAATCAATGTCACTGCGTTTGCTATCGAACAGTTAGAGGAATTAGGCGTTCGCTCACGCCACGAGGAGGTGTCTATCTACGCATGACGATAGAAGATACTCCACAATCCAAACAGATGACAACAAACACACAAACAGATGAATTATCGGAGGAACAGCTACTAAAGCTTCCTGAAGAGCTTATCGACCGTATCGATAACCGCATCTCACGGACTACCTTCGAAACGAGAGAAGAGTATGTAACTGAGGCGCTTGACCAGTTGCTAACACAGGTTGAAACCGATTCGGAGGTGTCGATACTTCAACCAGAGGAGTCAGCTGCAGAAACAGAAGCGGTGAAAGACCAACTTGAGTCGCTCGGATACCTGTAGCTTACAGCCGAGTTAAAAATAGGCGTCTAATACATTGCAGTATTGCGAGTATAACAATCACACCCGGTACACGTGTATCGACCAACGAAAGATATGTGGGATTTTGTGAAGCAGACAGTAATAATTGGCAACCAGGTCGCTGGCAAGCAGTCAAACAGTTATGATACGCTGCTCCTGTTACTGAGTGGCGAAGGAAAGACCTCTGTAAATGGTCTCCCGGGCCAGTTGAATCGGAGGGTAAGCAGTGAAACGTTTCATTTCGAGGATAAAAGATATAGATGAGTTATCAGGGAAGTATAACCAACTTACTTCGGACCGATAATGCCGATATCCTGCTAGCTCGAGTTGGCCTTGTGGCGTGTCTGTTACTACTGGGACTTCGACTCCTTGCAGAACAGGTGCTGTTAGTCGTGATACCCCTTGCTGGGGGAAGTGCGTGCGCTCTCTATCTTGTTACCCGACGTAGAGAAGCAAATCGGCACGAATTCATCGCGCTCCGTACAACACTCCTGGGATACCTGCCGACCGCTGTCTTTCTGACGTTGACTGCGCTGGTGGTATCGATCTATATCTCGGGTGGTCGCTCGCTCATCAGCCATCTACTGACCGGCTTCATCGGTGTTTTCCTGCTGGCACAGGTGTTATTAGTCGAAGAGAAACGGTTGAACTCGAAACTCGTCATTGCACAGCTGGTAATCGCGTCAGTGATTATTCGATTTGGGGCGTTATTCGGAACACCAGGGTTTACTGGAGTCGATATCTGGACCCACGTTTCGAATTTCATCGTGAGTATCGTCGATATGGGTTCCGTTACCGGGATTGCCGGCGATAAATACGTGATGGCACCGATTTATCACTTGTATGGAGCAGTCGGTGCAATTATTTTTGACTCACCCCGTGCTGGGGTATTTCTGTCAGTAGGGACAGTTCTCGCGCTCAGTATTTTACTCGTCTATTCCACAGCACGGCTCTTGCTTTCCGCTCGCTGGGCAGTCCTCGCTGCGATTCTGTTTACATTTTCTTCGGAGGTGCTTCAGTGGAGTATTCACCTCATCCCAACGAGCATGGGGCTCGTTTTTTTCCTTGGATTGCTCTATTCACTGACGAAACTCTACTATACTCCCGAACTGCGGTGGTTCGGACTTGTGTTTCTTTTTAGTTTAGCAGTGACATTCACCCACCAGGTTTCAACTGCGGTCATATTACTCACACTCGGGCTAGCTGCAGTGGTTGCAGTGGCAGTGCTGTACAGAGCAAATGAACCAGTAGAACGTGGCAAAAAGCGAATTGCAGCGGGCTTGACGGGTATTTTCGGGCTGACGACGACAATCACTCTTGTCTCGTGGGCGAATACGCCGTTTTCAGATGAGTTTGTTTTTCTCTGGCGAATGATTGACGTGTTTCAACGGCAGTTACTCGAAGTTGGCTTTCTGAACCTCGCCAGTGCAGATGGTGGAGGAGGCGGGGCTGGCGGGGCACCACGCGAGGGAGAGACTGGCCTCATTGGCGAACTGGTGCCGTTTATCGAGTGGTTCGGATTTGGATTGTTGCTGGCATTGACCGTCGTCGGTGGGATAGTGTTATTACGCTATTTCGAAATGCCGGAACTCAAGTTAACCTACCTTGCCGTTTTTGGGTCGATGTTTGTGGTCGTTTATGGTCTGTCACTGTTCGGGTTGCGTACCTTCATGCCAGGTCGCTGGCTGGCATTCATGCACGCACCGATGGCGATTATTGGTGCAGTGGGACTCGCCTACGTCGCAAAGAATGCACCTCGAGGAGTTCTCCTTGCTGTAGTCATTATCCTGTGTATAGGCTACCCGCTAACGATGATGACTGCGGAGAAAGCAACGCTTGACGCGCCAGCGTTTGAGGAGGAATATCCGCGATTTTCACATTCTGAATCCGAAATAAAAGCCGTCGATACGCTCGCTGAGTATCGACCGCCGGAAGTTGCACCTGTCATTGGGACTGACCACCCGTACCGAACGGTGTATGACCGCGCGGGAGGATATGAAATTCCGGACATGATAGTCGAAAACGGGCAGTCAGTGAATACACCGACAACGGTTGCCCGAGAGTACCAGCTACAGGGGCCAGCGACGGTACACCAGCAAGGTGACCCAGTTGTTCCCCGGCAAAGTAACGCCTATCTTACGCAGAGCCTCTGTGCTGATGAACCACATCACATTTACACAAGTGATACCGTGACAATTTGTACGACGTCTGATGGAGGAGAGGAGCTATGAGTGCAGGCAACGCTCCAAATGCAGATGAAGCCCAGCAAAAGCCACAATCCCTGCAGTCTACGGGCAACGGGTGGGTAGCTGACTTGCTCCTAGTCGGCATTCTGACATTGCTCACTGCCAGTCTGCTCTGGACACAGATGCTTCCACGGTATGTGGTCTGGGTTATTGCCGTCCCATTTGTCGTGTTTTACCCGGGCTACGCAATGATAGCTGCAGTGATTCCAGAGAAACCACCAACACTGCACTCGGGAGAGGTCGAACCGGAGCGCACGCCGACACGGTTATCCAGAGTCGCACTCGCTATCGTATTGAGTCCAGTTCTTCTCGGGACAGTTGCTATTCTGCTGAGCCCATGGAATGCAATAGAGCTAGAGCCATTATTGATGGGTATCACAGCGCTTACGCTAGGAGGGCTCGGAATTGCGGCGATAAGACGTCTCTTTTTGCCTCCTCATATTCGTGATGGAGTGACGATGACCGAAGTGAAAACCTGGCTGCAGCTAACCGTCCCGGCGAGTTCACTCCAAAATATATCACTGGTAATAGCAGTACTGCTGCTGGTCGGAGTGACTGCAGGGGCAGTGATGATACCTCCAGATGGTGAGGCCTATACCGAGGCCTACCTCCTTTCCGAAACGGATGGTGACTATCTTGCAACGAACCTCCCCGCGAATGTGACAGCAGGGGAGACAGAGGAGTTCCATGTCGGAATTGAAAATCACGAAAACCAGCAGACTACATACCAGCTGTTAACAGTGATTCAACAGACGGATGATAACGGTGAAGCAGGTGCACAGCAACCTGTTGATGAAGCCACAGTAACACTCTCTGATGAGGAGCAGGCAATTGAAGCGCAATCGGTAACGGTTCCTGAAACAGATGGACAACACCAGTTACAGGTACTTATTTTTGAGGATGAATTGCCAGACGAGCCGACTGCTGAGGATGCAGACTACGTCCTTCAGCTCCAGTTGACAGTCTCAGCGGACGGTGGATAATATCGATTGCAAGCGGTTCGTTTCAGTACGTGATTAGTCAACCACTGGAACGTCAGCAGCTACCTGTGAAACTGTCACAGATAGGAATCAAAATATTCCAGGGCTGTAATAACAGTATGTAATTCCTCGTCTGAAAGTTGTGGATGGACTGGAACCGAGAGCACTTCGCTCGCAGCCTTCTCCGCAACAGGTGCGTTTACCGAAAGATGTGAGTATGCAGGTTGTTTGTGAACGGGTTTTGGATAGTACACGCCGCTATCAATACCAAACTCGTCGAGGTGAGTTTTGAGTGCATCACGACGGTTCGAACGGATCGTAAACTGGTGATATGCGTGGGTTGTCCTGGGGGACTCTTTTGGTAAGGTAAACGAACAGTCACGCAACCCATCGTATAGTTCCATTGCGTTTTGCCTGCGCTCGTGTACGAAAAGCGGGAGTCGCTGGAGTTGAGTGCGGCCAATAGCTGCAGCAATGTTTGTCATTCTGAAATTGTGACCGAGTCGCTCGTGTTCGTATCGGTCGCTTCGCCCGTGGTCGATAAACTGCCGCGCTCTGGCGGCAATCTCATCATCGTCAGTTACCACCATCCCTCCTTCGCCAGTGGTCATGTTCTTTGTCGGGTAAAAGGAGAAACACCCGACATCCCCAAGAGAGCCGACAGGCTGTCCATGATATGTTGCCCCATGTGCCTGTGCTGCATCCTCTATTACAGGTATATCGTACTGTGACGCAATAGCAGTGAGTTGCTCCATTGATGCAGGCTGACCATAGAGATGGACAACAAGAAGTGCATCAACGCCCCCGTCAAGGGATTGAATTGTGGTTTCGACCGATTGAGGGTCCAGGTTGTATGTCTGGGGGTCAATATCGGCAAACACGGGCTCAGCACCAGTAAATCGGATGGCGTTGGCCGTCGCAATAAACGTAAACGGAGTCGTGAGTACCCTGTCGCCCTCACCGATACCGGCGGCTTCGAGAGCAGCATGGAGCGCAGTGGTTCCGTTCGAAGTGGCGATACCATGGGCCGAATGATTGAACGCTGCGAACTCGGATTCAAACTGCTCAACTACCTCTCCGGAGGCAAGCGAACCGGACTCCAGAACGTCCTCAACGGCAGCTTTTTCTTCCGTTCCAATGTACGGGTTGGCTATTGCGATTCGTTCCTGTGTTGTTGTTGTAGTCATAGATACACTCGTAATTATTTTCAGGGGATGTTGTTGTTCCCAGCAAGCTCTTCAGGGAGTGGCCGATGTGTTGCTGGTGTTCCGACTGCAAGGGTCTCTGGTGGGACATCTTCGGTAACAAGTGCGCCAGCAGCGACGAAAGAGCCCTCACCGAGCACGGTACCCGGTAACACTGTAGCATTTGCACCGATAGAGACGTTATCCTGTATTTCAGCTCCAGTAATGTGGCTGGTCTCGCGGATTGGGTACGGGTCGTTGGTAACGACAGCATGGGGTCCAAGGAAGACGTTATCGCCGATTACCGTCTCTGGAGGCACGTACGTCCCAGTCTGGAGGCTGACAGCGGAGCCGATAGTTACGTCACCGTCGATAACAGTTCCAGTACCGAGCAGGACATCATCACCAATATGGCTCCCCTCTCTCACCAGTACATCGTGACCGGTGGTGAATCTGTCACCGATCGTAACGTCACCGTAGATGAGTGTCCCAGAGCGTATAACAGCATCATCACCAATTCGAGTGTCATCGTCAGCGTCACCGACGCCAACCGTTGCTGAATCGGCGATTGTACAGTCGTTCCCAACCATCAGCGCAGTCATCCTATCACCGCCCAATAACCTGGCATTTACGCTGAGATATGCCTCGATAGCTATTGTTATAGAGCGAATACAGCAGAACAGACTGTGCCTGAGAGAGGTGTGTGTAACTGGTACGTTTCCAACACCCTGATATAAATACAAATCATGTGTCAGAGAAACTGTGAGTGCTAACCAGACCTACATTTACAGCGTTGCTGTCGTAGTTGTTGTCGTCATCCTGTTCTCAGGACTACTCATTGCTCCAGTGGCCACTGCTTCTAACTCAGGTATTAGCGGCACCGTTGTTGTCGGCCCTGACGAAACAGTTTCGGATATCGACGCCGTCGCTGGAACGATACACATACAGGGGACGGTAACTGGTGATGTTTCCGGGGTCGCTGGGACAGTACGTATCGATGGCACAGTCGAAGGGAACGTGGATATTGCAGCCGGGAATATGGAGGTTCGTGGTACTATCCTGGGTGACCTCTCTGTCGCATCAGGCAACGTTCAACTCTATGAGGGGTCAATCGTAGGCGGTGAGTTGATTGCCACTGCCGGGTCAGTAACGCTAAACGGACAGGTGAGTGGTCCCGCTCAGGTCGTTGCGGAATCCATCGAACTCGGTGAACAGGCATCCCTCGAAAGTTCACTTACCTACGATGGAAACCTTATCGGAAACACCGATGTGGTTGCAGGTGAGATTACGAGAGACAGAACCCTCGGTGTTGGTGAATTAAATGAGCTACAACCATTCGTGTCATGGTTCTTTGCCCTCAGCATCTTTCTATTGAATGTACTTCTGGGAGTGGTGCTACTTGGCCTGTTTCCACGATTTTCTGACGAGGTCGTTGGAGCAGTACGTACTCAGCCAGCGCGAATGGCACTCGCGGGGCTTGTGGCAGTCGTTGGGATACCAGCCGTTTTGCTCATCACAGCACTGACTGTGATTGGCCTTCCGATCACAGTTGTCGGCATATTTGCGTTTCTGTTTGTTGGATGGGCAGGGCTCCTGTATGGGCGCCTCACTGTAGGAGTATGGCTGCTTTCGTTTGTCGGTATCACAAACCGCTGGCTCGGACTATTTCTTGGTCTCGTCATTGGGGCTTTACTCTGGGAAGTACCATACCTTGGTGGCTTGACCAACTTTGTGATACTGTTACTGGGGATTGGTGGGCTGGTAGCAACGCTATTCCGTCGGCGGAGACGGATACACCGAGCCAGTGGAGACGATTACTACTAGGGGGTGTTCATCGGAGCCCAGAGAATTTACTCGTCTTATTATAAAACTACAGACCGCTTTCAGTTACTACGCTGAATGTAACTAAGCCCTTGTGGCTGCCACTGATTCTGATGGCTACGATTCATATTCACTCGCCAGAGGTGAACGGAAATACGATACGAACGGAAATTTCCCCATCCCGTTCAGTCTCTCGTTTTTTCACGGGGAATCCATTCGAAGTGTCATATGACGTGCCTGTTGACTCAGTACCTGACTCGATGCTCACGATACCAGTACTCGCACAGGTCTGCCCAGTCGCCTGGGCAAACGGTGCTTCCGTCTCTGTAGGACAAGTAGATAGTCAATTTCTTAACGGACTCAAACAGATACGAGAGACGTTCTGTGGGTTGTATGATTTCATGGAAGGTGGTGAGATTCGCGCACGTCAAGTTATCGACACCAAACTCCAGTCAGAGATAGCGACTGCTGGTGAACACCAATCAATCCATCAGCAAGGACAGAAAGACTCCGAGAGTGATAAAATAAATCTTGAGAGTAACGGGCACCCAACGGATTACAAATCGACAACCGGATTGCTGTTTACCGGCGGCGTCGATTCTACGGCTGCGTTTCTCCGTCACCGGCACGAATCGCCAACGCTGATAAGTATACGTGGCTGGACTATCAGAGGTGGTGAAACACAGGATACAAAATGGGCTCATCAACGAGAAAAAACCGAGTCATTCGCCGAGAAACACGGTGTCGAGTCAGCTTTTATAGAGTCGAACATGTTATCATGTCTCGACAGTCCGATGCTGCTCGCTCATTACAAGCGGTTCGTCGACGGTGGCTGGTACAGCTCCGTCGGTCATGGTCTTGGATTGCTCGGTCTCTGCGCACCGCTTTCGAGCGTTCTGGGTATTGAGGATATACATATTGCCGCAACACACTGGGAAGGCATCGACCTGGAATGGGGTTCACACCCTGATATCGATACACATGTGAAGTGGGCCAATACAGCCTGCCATCACGATTGTTATGACCTGACCAGACAGGAACGGCTCGATCTTATTGCCGAATTTGTCGAATCAGTGGGGAAAACCGTCGAGTTACAGACGTGTAACAGGCGTGCCGACTCCAACTGTAGCGACTGTGAGAAATGTTATCGGACAGCAATTGGATTACGATTAGCCGGTCTTGACCCGAATGAGCATGGATATACATTCGAAGACCAGGAGTACGTGCGAATCCGAAAGGCATTCGAGAGCGGCGAATGGGTACTCGGACAGGATGAACGATATATGTGGGAGGATATTCAAAACCGTGTCGCGGATGTCGAACCCCATTCCGCGTCGGAGCGTGATTTTTTCAATTGGCTCACGACGACAGACCTCAACACTATCGTAGACAACTCAAAGCCACCGTTAACGCATCGGATTTTACGGGCTGGGGCACGGAATGCCCCCGAACCGATGTATAGACGGCTCTATCCTGTGTGGGTTAAATTCACCTCTAACGGGACTCAATCGTCCAGGAAAACGGATACTGGCAAAAACCAAGTCACTGGTTCTGCGAAACGTAGTGAACCGTCACACAGGCAGTGACCCCAACAAGAAGGCCAAGCAAGACGGCAGTGGGTGTTAGCCCGTACGAAGCAGCCCCCGCCTGTGTTGCAAGGAACAAAAGAAATCCAGCAACTGCGATTCCAGAGTACGCTTTGTGCCAATCACGCTGTTTGGGTTTATCGAGGTACGGTTCGAGCTGGTCGATATTCGGTCCAAACTCGATAGTTCCACGGTTTTGTTCGAAATCGATAACGTCCGTGTCATCCATCTTGGGTAAGTGACACTGATAGAGGCCGACATAGACACGCTTGCGCTGGGCTGAGGAGATGGCTTTGACAGTGGTGTCATTCTCTATGGCCGCGATGTGTTCCGCCACTTCGCTCAAGGTCGTTTTACCCTCGTTTTCATACAGGAATCGAAGCGTCTGTCGGCGACGACTATTTTTCAGGATTTCAAATATCTGGTCCAGTGGCAAATCATACCCCAGTTCTGATTCATCCGATTCCCCAGTCTCCGATGAGTCATCGGATGAATCAGACCCATCTTCTGGTGACGTCCCCATCACACCATTTTCAACGGATGTTGGGTCGGAAGCAGGTTGCTGTGGGTGACTTTCGCTTGCCAGGTATGTTGGTGTAATTTTCTGATATCCAGTCATTGTTTTGGCACCTCTTTCCGCATTTCTTCGCGCGCAAGAGAACCATCACCAAGATGGTACACATCCTGTGGAATATCAGCATCATTGAACAGTTGACGACCATCAAGAATAAGGACGTCTTCGTCTATCTCGTCCCATCCAATTGTGTGAAACTCCTCATGAGCAGTGACGACAAGCGCTGCGTCGAGGTCGAGTGCAGGGAGTAAATCAATCGTGACGGTTTCGGCTGCAATGTTCCCGGTATCAGTACAGATAGGGTCAGCAGCGTATACCGTCGTTCCAAGGTCGCTCAAAATAGAGGCAATGGGGAACGATGGTGCTGCTCGTGTTTCATCGACACCAGCACGGTACGTGATGCCAAGTAAGGCAACGGATGCCTCGTTGAGGTCGATATCACGCTCCGCTAATTTCTGTTCGAGAACAGCGACTGTGTACGCAGGCATCCCTTCGTTGACACCCCGGGCTTCCTGTAAGAGCGGGAGTGGCTGCTCTGAATTGTTGATAACAAAGTATGGATAGTAAGGAATACAGTGGCCACCGACACCAGGCCCGGGAGAATGGATATCACAGTACGGTGTCCGACTGGCCACATCGATAGCCTCGTTTACATCGATCTGAAACTCCTCCCCAAGCCGTGCGATTTCGTTTGCTAATGCGATATTCACATCGCGGTACAGCCCCTCGAAGAGTTTCACGCATTCAGCAGTTGTGGTGTCAGAGACTGGGATGACTTCGTTCGAAGTGACTTCGTCGTACAGTACGGTAGCAGCCCGGGTACTTTCAATATCAATCCCACCCACCACTTTGGGGTACTCACCACGGATATCGGCAAGTGCTCTGCCACTTGCTGTCCGTTCTGGGCAGAATGCAAGCCCAAACTCGGTACTGTCCAGCCCACTTTCCGAGGCAAGCTGTTGGTTGAGGACGTCACGACACGTTCCAGGCGGGACAGTCGATTCAATACTCACGAGGTCTCCCTGTTTCAGGCCCGCTGCAATGTCGGATATTGCAGCGGTGAGAGCTGATAAATCGGGCACCTTTTCCTCCGTTAACAGTGTTGGAACAATAACAACGTGTACACTGGCATCGCGTGCTGCACTGACAGGCTGGTCAGTGGCAGTTAACCAGCCTTTTTCAACAGCCCGCTCAACGGCATCCGCAAGGCCCGGCTCTCCCTGAACAGGACATCGCCCGTTTGCTACTGCATCGGCCACTTCAGGGTCGATATCCACACCCGTTACATTGGTTGTCACCTCTGCAAGAACTGCTGCCAGTGGTAAGCCCATTTTTCCAAGGCCATAGACAGCTACTGGAATCTCACCGGTCGTGAGTGCATGTCGCTTTGTCGCTCCCGATACCTCCGAATCGTACAGTCGTGTTGTATATTGATGGCTGCGTTCCATGGTCTCCCCGTAAAT
>LKMJ01001862.1_pt1 | contig 18980 bp, 19 predicted proteins | sample 643391 | NCBI WGS metagenome assembly LKMJ01 (sample SAMN04112250, study PRJNA286221) | soda lake metagenome | biome: soda lake; feature: Kulunda Steppe; material: water; isolation source: sample PL-Br10 brine of Picturesque Lake | place: Russia: Kulunda steppe | collected 2010-07 | reverse complement strand
TCAAGGAGATTTACGACGACTACCCGACGACTCCCGACGGGTTCGACTCCTGGAAGGCCCGCCGCGACGACCTGATGGACGAGGTGTACGAGATTACCGGCGCAGAGCCCAAGTACTGAACCGCCGACTCTTCGTTCCGGTAGTCGGTCAGGAGTCTGGGTTTTCGCATCGAATCAGCGGGGCTCTGTCGTTCTGATATCCTCGTTTCGGGCACGAATCATCGTCTCGATAGCGATTTTCGCGCCACCGATGAGCACCGGTCCTATCAACAGCCCGATGGGGCCGAACGTGACGAGCCCCCCGAACACCCCCACGACGATGATTGCCGAGTTCAGCTCCGCGCTGTGACCGATGACGATAGGTCGCGTGTAGAAGTCTGAGATACTGACGAGTGAGCCGTACACAAACAGGATGGCAGCGAGCCCGGTGTTGGTGACGGCGAGGAGATACCCGACCAGCGGGACCCAGACGATGAACGCCCCGACGAGCGGTAACAGGGCGAGAACGAACGTCAGGACGGTGAGGAACAACACGTTGTTGAAGCCGAGCAGCCAGAAGCCGATGCCCAGCAATACCGCCTGAATGAGGCCGGCGACCACGTTTCCAATGACGGAGGCGCGCATGAGGCGGTTCAGACGGTCGTTGATGTCGTTTTGAATCTCGTCTCGAATCGGTAACATCGCCTGAATCCACAGCGAGAGACGGGGTCCGTCTCGAAGCAGAACGAACAGGACGAACACCGTGATAGTGAGCCCGATGAAGATGCCCGGAAGCCCCTGCACTACGTCGAGAATCTGCCACGCTATCATCTCGAGAGCGTCCGTAATCACCTCCTGATTCTCTTCGAACGCCTCTTCGAGGTCGACTTCGACACCCCACGAGAGGAGCGTCGTCTCCAACTCGTCGATGTCGATATCAGCCTCCTCAATCATCTCGAGAACAGCGAAGGCTTGCTGACTCAGCTCACGGACGAGATAGAGGAACGGAATGGGAATCGCGATGACAGCCACGAGAGTCAACACAAAGGCCGAAATATCTCGACGGAGGTGTCTCGACAGCCACTGCTGCGCTGGCCAGAGGATGTACGCCAGGATGACGCCGAACAACACGTACTCCAGATACGGCAGGATGACAGCTGTCGCCAGGAGGACACTCAACACCGTCAGTACGAGAACCGTCTGCTGTTCTGTGAACCACGAATTGTTCCTATCGTCTACTGACATATCGTAGACTGAAAGCCCGGGACTAAAGTCTCTATGTCGCTGTTTCACACCAGTCGACTGTACAGGAGCGGTAGTAGAGAAACTGGGGACGGCCCGGTGTAGGCTTCCTTTCTCACCTCTGGTGACGCTCGCGGACGCAGTCCGCCAGCGGTCCGACCAGCTCGTCAGAGACCGTGTAGGGGTCGCTCTCTCGCTCGATAACACTGTCAACGTACGAGTCGATACCTCCCTGTCGGTCGATTTCCTCGACCAACAGTTCGTTAACGTCCTCGCGGACGAGCGTCCGAATCTCCTCAGCGTAGCGCGTTCTGCTCTGCTGTTCGCGCTCGCCGGTGTCGTCGAGGTGGCTGCTGTGGTCTTCGAGCACGTCGAGGAGCCCCTGGACCCCTTCCCCGCGCTCGGCGACGGTCTCGACAATCTGTGGGTCCCAGCCTTGGGTGTCGGTTTCGAGCTGGAGTCCTTCGGCCCCGTCCATCGCGCCGTGGTGGCCGCCCGAGCCGGGGACACCGCCGTCGCCGTATTCGAGCATCTCACGGAGCTCCTGGACGGTGCGGTTCGCGCCGTCGAGGTCAGCCTTGTTGACGACGAACACGTCGCCGATTTCGAGGATGCCCGCCTTGAGCATCTGGACGTCGTCGCCGCTCCCCGGCGGGACGAGCACCATCACCGTGTCCGCTGTTTTGACAATGTCTATCTCGTTCTGTCCAGCGCCGACGGTCTCGATGATGACTTTGTCTTTGCCGAAGGCATCCAGAGCTTTCACTGCATCGGCGGTTGCCGTCGAAAGCCCACCCAGTGAGCCACGGGCGGACATCGACCGAAAGAACACGTCCATATCGCCGATGTTCGAGGCCATGCGGATACGGTCGCCGAGCACCGCGCCGCCGGTAAAGGGTGAGGAGGGGTCGATGGCGATGACGCCGACAGTCAGTCCGCGCTCGCGATAGGTCGCTGCCATCTTGTCCACCAGCGTCGATTTTCCGGAGCCGGGCGAGCCGGTGACGCCGATGACGTCGGCGTTGCCGGTGTGCTGGTGGAGGTCGGAGACGAGGTCGCGGTAGCCGGGCTGTCGGTCCTCGATTTTGGTGATGACGCGGGCGAGTGCGCGATGTTTCCCGGCCAGCAGTTCGTCGATGAGCTCGCTCATTCTTTCTCGGGGGCGTTCTCCCGGACGTACTCGACCATCTGCTCCATCGATGCGCCCGGACCGAACACCTCCGCGACGCCGAGTTCCTTCAACTCGTCCTCGTCGTCGTCGGGGATGATGCCGCCGACGAGGACGAGCGTATCCTCGAAGGCGTCGTACTCTTGGAGTCCCTCGATAATCTCTGGGACGAGCGTGTCGTGTGCACCCGAGAGAATCGAGATGCCGAGCACGTCGACGTCCTCCTGGACGGTTGCCTGTACGATTTCTTCGGGTGCGCGGTGGAGGCCGGAGTAGATGACCTCGAAGCCCGCGTCACGGAACGCACGCGAGATGACGTGTGCACCGCGGTCGTGACCGTCGAGCCCAACCTTGGCTACCAGACACCGTATCGTCCGCTGTTCCTGGTCTGCACTCATAACCCAACGTTCGCGCGGTTACTGTTTGGTTTTTTCGATAGGCGACCCCGCTCGTGGGCGATAGAATAAAACGACTGTCGAGTGAAGGGGGGAGTATGGCCCCACTCGATGGCACCACTGGCTCACAGACGGTTGAGTACGAGCCCGTCGGCGTCAAGCAGTTACTTGTCTCGATGAAAGACGTCTCGGAGCTGATTGTCGACCTCGCGTATTCTGCGCTGTTACACAACAGCGACGCGCTCGCAGAAGAGGTGCTGAAGCTGGAATCCCGGATGGATGTCCTGCAGATGCAAGCGCGGATGAACATGCTCATGGCCGCCCGGTCGACCACCGACGCCAAGCAGCTGGCACCGGTGCTTGGCATTATCGGCGCGGCAGAGAAAATCAGCGAAGCCGCGGGCGAGATGGCACAGGTAGTGCTCAACGAGGACGAAATCCCCGGTGCGATTAGAGCAGCGCTTCCCGAAGCGGTAGAGGTACTGGCCCGTGCGACAGTCGACGAGGGCTCGGTCTACGCGGGGCGGTCACTCGGAGAGATCGACCTTGAAACAGAGACCGGCGTACGCGTCATCGGCATCAAAGACGGCGACAACTGGATGCTGACGCCGGACCGTGATACCTCTCTCAGCGCGGACGACGTGGTCTTGCTCCGGGGCGCAGAGTTGAACCTCTCCGAGGTCTACGAGAGCGTCACCGGGGACCACTATGAGGGGCCGCCAGAGGTTGATAACCAGATTGCAGACCTCGAGCGGGCCGTCGATACGATAGTACTTATGAAGAATGTGAGCGAGCTCTCGGTCGACCTCGCGTACGCGAGCGTGCTGTTTGACGACGACGAGCTGGCCGAAGAGGTCCACGCGCTCGAAGTGGAGGTCGACGGACTTCAGGCTCGGCTGGAGGCCTGGATTCTACGCGCCGCGAGTGAGGTTGACGACCCTGTCAGACTCCGTGGACTGCTCCGGCTTGCGGGCAGCGCGGAGCTGATTAGCGATGCAGCTCTCGAAATAACCGAGGGGATTCTCCGGGACATCGACACCCACCCAGTTATCGCTGAATCCGTCCGCGAGAGCGATGTGGCTGTCCGTCGAGCGAAGATTCATTCCGGAAGTACGTACGAGGGACAGACCATCAGAGACCTCGTAGGGGAGACGCCCGGAATCTCGGTGATCGCTATCCACCGCCAGGACGACGAATGGGTGTTCTACCCGGAGGCCGACGACGGACTGAGCGTGGGGGACGTGATTCTCGTCCGTGGAACGTGGAACGCGACCGGCGAGTTGAAGGAGAAAGCCGACCCTCAGTAAGGCGGACCGATGTGACGTTTTATTCAGCGCGGTCACATGAGCACAAACGCTGAAACGCCGAGGAAGATGACCATCCCGAACACGTCAACGACGTTCGTCACGATGGGGATGGTCGTATCGTCAGGGTCGATACCGAACCGGTAGGAGACGTAGGTCGTTGCAAAGCTGAACACGATAGCGATGACGGCGATTGACATCCCGCTCACCAGCGAGATAAACAGCAGCGTCGACAGCGCGAGCGAGGAGCCGATGACGTGCCCGAGGATGAACGCGCCAAACGCCAGCGCGGTGAAGATGCTCGCCGCGAGCGCGAGGATTGCCAGAATGTTTGCCCACAGGATGGGGTCACGGGGGTTGAGCGTCGTCGTCCCGAGGTGAAAGCGCGATGTCAGCCGAGAGCTCAGAATCGCCCCGAGATTACCGCCCATGTCGACCATCGTCGGGACCATCACGGCGAGTATAGCGAAGTCAGTGAGCATCTCTTCGGCCTCCTCCAAGCGTATGCCAGCAAAGAGGACGATGACGATGAGGACGACCAGCATCGGAAACATGTTGCCGACGATGGTCTTCCACTCCCACGTTCCGAGTGAGCCCTGTGGCGTAATCATCGACGGAGCACCCCGCTCTCGCTGGCCTGCAGGTGGACAGTCACAGCATCACCCCGACGAGCCAGACCGAAAAGAGCAAGAAGAGCATTCCAAAGATGTCTCCGAGCGTGGTCACGATAGGCCCGACGAGGTTGTCGGGGTCGTAGCCGCGTTTGAACCCGGCAAAAATCAACACCAGCAGACCGAAGATGAGGACAACAGAGGTCAGCAGCCCAGCGATGAACATGATAAGGACGAACTCGACGAGCAGCGCTCGCTCCCAGCCCAGGGCGAACAGTGCGAGCCAGGTGACGACGCCGATGACGATAGAGATACCAATCCCGTTGACGAACGACGCGATGACGGCGTTGACGAGGCGGTCGTCTCGCTCGAACTGAGGTTCGATGAGGCCCTGGTGGAGACCGCTGGCAATTCGCCCTCCGAGCGCGCCGTAGACGTTTCCACGGGTCGCCAGAAAGACCGGGACCATCACGAGCAACCCGGGAAAGCGCTCGACGCTTTCGATGATACTTTCGAGAACCAGCCCAGCGAACAGCCCGCCGAGCAGTGCGACAAACAGCACGGGAAGGGACTCTCGATAGATACGCCAGAACTCCTTCCGCTTTTCCATACCGGGTCATCGGCGAGTCGTCTGTTAAAAGTATCGGGCTGGATGGGGAGGAGGGACCGGATTGCGCGTTGCTCACCACTGGAGGTAGATACTGTAGTTGAGTACTGTCGCAAACGTCACCCAGAGGAGGTAGGGGACGAGTAAGCTGGCTGCGAGCGAACTGACCCGGTCGAATACCACGATGTTCGCGACGATCGCGACCCAGAGCGCACCGATTACGACCAGCCCCAGGTCGGGACGCTGGAGACCGAAAAACACCGGTGTCCAGACGAGGTTCAGCGCGAACTGGACGACAAATACACCGAATGCGACCCTGAGCGTTCGCCCCCTACCTTGTCCTGTTTTGCCAACCTGCCAGACGAGAAACAGGGAGATGCCCATGAGCGTGAACAGGAGGGTCCAGACGATGGGAAAGAGAATCTCCGGCGGGTAGAAGGGAGGTGTTTCGAACCAACTGGTGTTGGACCCGACAAAGACAGCTGGAAGCGCGCCCAATGCGTTGACAGCCAGAACCAGGCCGACTGCGAGCAGACCGTCTCGCCATGTGAGTGGGCGAACGCGAGTGACCATGTGTAACGCTACACCGCTCGGCTATGTATCGATTGGGTGTGGCTGAGCTATCTCGGGCCGGTGTACAATCGTACAGTACAGGGGAGAGACCGAACACAGCATCCGCGAGCAAGGCGAGCGGTTCACCGCCCGAGCGGACGACGTCCGCGACTGCGGTCTTTGTTTGCGTAGATGTTTGGGACGTGAGGGCACCCGAGTCGCAAAAAGAGACGGTTACAGCACAGTTGTGGGTCGAGTCCTCAATCACGGTGAATCCAAACTCTTTAGCATTGAGTTTCTGGTGTGTTATGACAGGCGAAGAACGCTGGCAAGCTATTTTCTGTCACCCGGCCCTTCGATGCGTATGGCCGAGCAGAAGTACGTCTACACCACACACGCGACGGAGGTTCGAGGACGCAAGATGGACAACATCGAATCAGTCATCAACGAGCACGCCAGTGAGGGGTGGCGACTCAGCGAGACGCTCGAACGCGAAGGGACGACTGTCGGGCTAGTTTTCGAGCGAGAGTTGGACTGACGCGCTGGGGACGCCGTCACATTCCCATGTCCGCAGCAGATTGGGGTACAGGGAGGTCGTGAACCGAAACGCCGAGCAGCTCCGCGGCGTGGTCGAGCGCCATGTCGAAGCCGTAGTAGCGCTCGCGCTCGTCACCAGTGGCGTCACGGACTTTGAGCATCGCGTACCCGTCGATGTTCTGAGCGATGGTCGCCTCGCGGCCACCGGCAGTGAACGTCAGGACGCGCTCGGTATCGGTTTCGCTGTAGGTTGCCGTGAGTGTGCCGTCGCTGGCAATCTCATCGTTGGTCATTGTCTGTACGTTGCACTCCCTGAAGGCAAGCCTACCGGTTTTCACTGGCGACAGACCGGTCGTTGCAATCGTGTACTCGCTCAATCGTCGGTGTCCCCGATGTAGGCTACATCGACCTGTACTCCCGGTGTTCCGCTGTCGGAGAGGCTGTCGTAAGGTCTGTCGACTGGCCTGTCGTCGGGACTGTACGGCAATGTGAAGTCAAAGCGCTCGTTGCCGTTGGTATCCTTATGGGCGACGATGAGGACGGTCTGGTCGCTGTCAATCTCTCCGTACTGTAAATCGACGAATATGTCCGAGTGTGCCCCCGGTGGGAGATACTCGGTATGACCCAGTAACTCGGTGTCGCCGCTATCGAGGCTGTCCCCGTCGTAGATAGCGACGAACCCTCCCTCGGAAAGTGTGGCCGATTCGACGTACACTGAATCACCGTCACTCGTGGTGTCGAGAGCCGAAATCGATGCGACAGGGGCGCTGATGAGGAGGACTGCCACGTAGGCAATCGTGAGCATGATAGCGGCGTGTTTGGCCCCGTCCCGGAGCGACCCTTCACCGAGCTGACCCGCGATGAATCCGGCGGCAACTGCTTGAAGCAGTGCGGCGTGGAAGAACACGAGCGTGTAGGCCGCTTGGTCGACGTCGCCGAACCGGGTGAATGCGTCCGGGCTGGCACCCAGTCTGCCGAGTTGGTCATCATCGGGAAGCGCGACGTGGTCGGGAAGACTCGGAACCAGCACTTCGTTGACTGCCGCAATGATGACCAGAAAGACGAAAAAGGAGATGTAGATGACGACGAGGTATGTGAACATCTGCTGGCGTCGCTGGCGGCGGAGCTTCACTTCGGCGCGAGCCTGCTCGGAGGCGATTCGTAACACTGGTCCCATCTCGCCACTGGCGCGCATGGCATTGGTCAACAGCGTGACGACGCGCGTGATTGCGGTTGTCCGCACCCGTCGACCGAACCTGATGAGCGCGTCGTCGATGTTCGCGCCGTACTCGATATCTCGCCAGATTCGCTCTATCTCGGGCGTCAGGACACCGAGGTCACTCCCTCGAACACGATTGAACCCTTCGACGACAGACATTCCTGCCTCATTGAGGCTAGCGAGGCGTTCGAGCATCTCCGGTGTCGTGGCCTCGATGCGGTCTATTCGCCGTTTGTACACCTCTCGAACAGCGGAGTACGTTATCAGGACGAACAGGACGGACTGGATAACGATATCGTCCAGAGTACGGACGGCGATTCCATCACCCTGGAAGGCGGTCGGCACTCTAATCAGGAAGACGAGCGTCGCAATCGGGACGGTTACCCACAACAGCTTCGTCGGGTTCCAGAAGAAGACACGTAACGGGCTTTTGAGATACTCTTTGACACTACTGCTGCGGTCGTAGAGCTCTAGCATCCGGCGAGTGTCCCGTTCGCGCTCGCTGGCGAATCCACCGTCCGGTCTGTGGCTGTCCGTCGCTGTATCTGGGGCGATCGGTGTTGCCGTCGTCATCCTGTCGAGCACTTCGCCGCCGCTACGTCTTGCGATTCCGAGCTGGTCGAGTTTCTGCTGGAGAAAGACTGCAAACCCGATGTTGGCTAGCGGTATCAGCACGTAAATCATCATCTGGAGCGCCCACAGCGTGTCCGCGGTCGTCAGTCCGAAGACGAGCAGGATAGTGATAAGAAACAGGACACCGGCGACGAGGACGGTGACGTACCCTTCCGCAATGGTGGCGAGAACGTTCAACACATCCTCTTGGCGTTCCTCGGCATCCTCACGGAACCGCTCGTACTGCTCTTCGAGAAAGGCGGGCAGGTTCCGGCCGCTCTGGAGAACGCTGGTGAGGTTCTCGGAGAATGTCTTGAACTGCTCGCTGGGAGTGCGCTGGGACATCCGACGCATCGCCGTAATCATGTCGCTGCCAAACAGGTTCATCTCACGCATCGCGACCGAGAACTCCTTCGCGGGTTCGCCGTAAACCTGCCTGTTGTCCGTCAACGTCTTGAGAATGAGGGGAAACTCCATCCCGCCCCGCGAGAGGGCGAACATGAACGCGGCCGTCCGCGGAAGTCCCTCGTCGATGCTGCGTCGACGAACCTCCGCGTCGCTGGCGGGTAGCTGCCAGCGCATAAGGTACGCGAGCACGCCCACAAGCAGTCCGATAAGTGCTCCGCCACCGACCAGTATCAACCAGCGAGTTCGAGGCGCAAACTCGTGCTCCCAGTTTGCGTGAATACCGAAAGGGGCTGTCATCGTACGGGGGAGTCCAGCGAGCGCTTGCACCAGCGAGTCGAGGATAAGGAGGAGACCCGCAAGGAGATAGGCTCCGGCGATGGAGCCGGCCACAATACCGATGACGAGGTACAGATAGCTCTTCGCGGCGTAGGTTCGATAACTCGTGTCGATGAACGCGGATTCGATGCGTCGCTCTCGCTCGGGGTTTGCGGAGACGAATCGACCAAACAGCACTCTGGCAACTCTGTCGACCGTGAGGCCGACGCCCGGACTGAGCTTTCCGCCCACGTAGGTGAACACCGCGATGAATACGAACACCAGCGGGAGAAACCAGAGCGGATTCATACGTCTATGCCTCCAGTTCTGTCTCCTCGTCGATGCGCTCCATGATCTCCTCGGCGTCGGCGTAGTACTTGTTGACCATGGCGGTGAACCGCCGGTAGTCAGTCACGTCGTTATCCTGGAGGTATCTGAGGAACCGGCGCCGATTCCTGAGTTCGCTCAGTAGTTCCGACTCGCTCCAGCCCCGCTCTTCCCGGATTTCCTCGAGCAGCTCCGAGCCCTGGTCACGGAACGTGTCTGTCTGAGAGTTCCACGCGTATGCGTTCGAGTAGTCGAGTTCTCCGGTACGCTGGTCGATACCCTCTATCTCGGCGATGGTCTTCGCTCGGCGGACACGTTCGCCACCCGACCGACCGAGCACCTGCACCCACAGGAGGTCGAGCGAAGTCACCATCGGGCGGGGGACGTTGATAGGCTCGTTTTCGAGACGGTTAATGACTGTCTGGACGGAGTCGGCGTGCATCGTCGAGAACGTGGTGTGGCCGGTGTTCATCGCCTGGAACAGTGTAATTGCCTCCTCCCCACGAACTTCCCCGACGATGATGTACTCGGGCCGGTGGCGAAGCGCAGAGCGCAACAGGTCGTACATGGTGATGTCAGCATCGCCCATGCGCTCACGCGTGACCGAGGAGAGCCAGTTGTCGTGATACAGTGAGAGTTCGCGGGTGTCTTCGATGGTGATTACCTTCGAGCGCGGCGGGAGAAACATCGAGACTGCGTTCATCGACGTGGTCTTTCCGGCCGCTGTACCGCCGGCGAAAATCAACGACTTGTTGCTCTCGATGGCCAGCCACATGAACGCCAGTATCTCCTCGTCGACGGTGCCGTAGTTCATGAGGTCGATAGGCGTGAACGGCTCATCGGCGTACTTCCGGATGGTGAACGCAGACCCTTTCGGCGTGACCTCCTCGCCGAGTGCGAGTTCGATACGCGAGCCGTCGGGGAGCGTCGTCGAAACCACCGGGTCCGAAACCGAGATGTGTCGCCCCGAGCGCTGTGCGAGCTGGATGACGAAGTTCGCCAGCTCCTGGGGCTCGTAGCTCACGCTCGTCTCGATGTCGGTGTAGTCGTCGTGGTAGACGAACACCGGGAGGTCCGGCCCGTCACAGGAGATGTCCTCGATATGTGGGTCGTGCATCAGGGGGTCGAGTTGGTTGTACCCCTGGAACGACCGATGGAGGTAGTAAAACAGCCGGTAGAACAGTTCGTCGGTCGTCTGTATTCCGTACTCCTCTAACCGGGCTTCGAGTTCCTCCCGAAGCGCGGTTTCGGGATTGTCTGCGACTTCGTCGCGGTACAGGAGCGGACCGCGGACGTCCTCGAACAGTCGCTCTAGCAGCTCCTGTTCTAGTGTAGTAAGCGTCGGTTCGACGACGTAGTAGTAATGTTTGGTCTCCTCGGGGTCGTAGTTGATGGAGATGAACGAGAACGGGACATTTACCCAGTATCTGTCGATTTCCTCGAGACCTGGTAGTCCGTCGAAGGTGACCAGCGGGTCGTGACGTTTCGGGTCGTAATCGGTCAGCGTCACCGACGACCCCGTCAGCATCCTGGCAGTTCTGGAGAGCCAGCCGCGAACCCCCGACAGCGACTGTGCCCCGGTGTTCACCCCGTTCGTTCTCGACCCCAAATCGTCCCCGCCGTCTTCACTCTGTTCTGACATCGTTTGTAGCTCGGAACTGTCCGTTCGCTAATTGATACTCCCTTGCAGAGCCATCTACTTAAGTCACCCTCAACTGGAGAGTCGATACCAGTTCATCCATCAGTAGATATTCACTGCATTCCTACTGTTTCCATTTACAGTCTTGACCTTCGTGAGGTGCCTCGTGCTCACAGGAGAAACTCTCCACAGCGCCATGACACACGTGCACCAACGTCTTGTGACACGTTCGTCACAGTACCTTGTAGAACGCACGTCATAGCCCAGCGATGGGCGGACTGCTACGAGTACAAATGTATTTGCCGCTCCGCTGTTGAGGCCGTGGTATGGAGCTGGGGCTGGTGGCTGCGGTCGTCGGGCTGGGGGTAATCCATGGAGTTCTCCCCGACCACGGATGGCCTATTGCAGCCACCTACGCGCTGGGTTTCGATGCAAAATGGTTTCGCGGGACGGTGGCAGCGCTGATTCTCGGCATCGGACACCTGATTAGCTCTATCGCGCTTGTACTGGCGTACTTCTGGGTGAGCGCATTCGCCGATTTCGCCGAGGGGCCGTACATGAAACCGCTTGCTGGTGGTCTGCTCATACTGCTCGGCGTCTACGAGTACGCCAGCGGCGGCCACGCACACGACCATGGCCACAACCACGAGGATGGCGAAGAGCACAACCACGACACCGAGCACAGCCACCATCCAGACCAAGACGACCAGGACGGTGACCAACACAACACCCACGAACACAACGACAGCCACGATCACGACGACCATGGGGAATCCCACGATGACCATGGGCTGGGCCACACTCATGCCCACGGCCACACCCATGACGGTGCGGCTGGCTGGTTGGGGAAGCTGCGTTCGCTACTCCCGGGTGGTGGGGGGCATGCGCATCTCACCGAGGAACACGCCGAGCAGGGGCTCTATACGCTCGGTGTTACCGCGTTGTTGCTCGGGTTCGCTCACGAGGAGCCGGTCCAGATACTCGCCATCTGCGCGGGCACGGAGCTCTGTCTCGAACTGATGCTCATCTACTCCATCGCCGTCATCGGCGCGATTCTCGCCCCGACGCTGCTGTTAATTGCCGGCTACGAACACTACCGCGAGCGCATCGAGCGGTTCACGCCGTACCTACCGACGCTTACCGCTGTCGTCCTCGTTATCGTCGGATCGTGGTTCGTGCTCAGCGGCATCCGCTGACCTGATCGCAGTGCCCTTCTGTGATTTCCCGCACCCAAGGACGCGTGCTCCGGACCTGAAATCCAAGAAACCGACAGGGTTAAATATGCGGGCACCGAATGTGTAAGTAAGACGTAAATTAAACTTTTTTCACAAGTTTTATTGGCCAGCACCAGCTATCGATTACTCCCGGCAACAGCAGACTGGGTGCGAGAGATGGCCGATAGTACCGGCAACCGACCGATAGCGCACAGCACATCTACCAAATTAACAACACATAAATATAATGTCACGGAAGACACAATCCGGAAGTTCAGCAGACAGCATCGACACCCAGCTCTCCCTCACGGATGTCGACCGTGTTCGCGGCCGCGAAGACGTGGACGTGACCACGGAGACCGAGACTCACGAGGAGTTTGACCACTGCTGTGCGGACATCGCCGGCCAAACGGAGACGTTCGAAACTGCGGAGACTATCGAGGGGCTGGTGCTCGTCGGTGTCGAACACGAGGGGAAGGTACTCCTCGTCGATGGTCCACACGACGCGTGGACGCTACCCGGCGGCCTGATTACCGATAGTGAAGAGTGGCTCGGCGGTGCCCAGTCTGGCGCTGTCGACCAGACCGGTCTCGATGTTCGAATCGAAAAGCCGGTTCGGGTGACGCGAGTGGAAAACCACCTCGAAGAGTCTGAAAAACAAACGACGACCTACGACATCGTGCTCTCTGCTTCGCTCGGACAAACCCCGGCGGAAAACGACAGGAGCCAATACCCCGAGGTTCGCGGCGACGGGGACTGGTTCGCGTCGCCCCCCGAACCGATTGACGAAGGTGACCGGGACGCAGTCGAACAGTTCTTCGACTGACACGGTCTCCGATCATCGATTTGAGCAACCATCCGAACACACCTGAAATCGAAACGAGGACAGCACTCGACTACTCGACCGACACCACCCAACCGATGTTGAAAATCACCCCATATCCAGAGACATCCATGTCAGAGAACACAGACACCCAGTCGACAGACGCACAGATATTGAGTATTGACGCACCAGCGACAGCCCGTCCCGACGAGGAGATAGCCGTCCGAATCACCGGAGCAGAGCCGGGAGCGACAGTCTCGTTCGAGGCGGCGATGGACGACCGGTCGGGCGTCACGTGGCGCTCGGTGGCGACCTTCACCGCCGACGAGGACGGCGTGGTCGACTTCTCGTCGCAGGCTCCCGACTCGGGCAGTTACGACGAAGTCTATCCGATGGGCTGGCTCTGGTCGATGCAAGCCGACGACGAGGACCAGCTCGTCCTCGAACTGATGCACACCGAAACGACGACCGTCCGGTTGCAGGCTACGGCGAGCGGTCAGTCCGCGGCACACTGCATCGAACGCGGGTTCGAGGAAGAGCCCATCAGGAGACGGGAGGTCTCAACCGAGGAGTTTGTCGGAACGGTCTTCGAGCCCGAAGGGTCGGGACCGCACCCGGGCGTGCTGGTTCTGCACGGCTCGGGCGGACAGAGCCCTGTCTTCGAGGCGGCACTGCTCGCCTCGCAGGGCTTCTCGGCGTTCGCCCTGCAGTACATCGGTGAGGCTGAGATACTACCGGAGCAGATTGCGGAGATACCTGTCACGTACTTCGATACGGCAGCTGAGTGGTTTCGAGCGCAGGAATCGGTTGCGGGCGAGGAACTCGGAGTTGTCGGTCACTCTCGTGGGGGCGAAATCGGTCTGTGGCTAGGTGCCAATCGCGAGTGGGTCGGCCCCGTCGTCTCCTACGTCGGTAGCAGCGTCCTCTGGAACACGCCGACAGAAGCCCCGGCCTGGCTGGACGAAGACGGTGAACCGCTCCCGTTCGTCTCGGGGAAGGGGAAACCGACGCTGTGTGAGGGCCAACTCGACGAGGGAGACGACGAGACGGTAGATGCAGCGACGACCCGTGTTGAGCGTATCGACGGCCCAGTACTGTTCATCAGCGGTGAGAAGGACCCAATCTGGCCCGCGAGACGCCTTGCCGAGATTGCGATGGACCGACTCGATGAGTCCGACTTCGAGCACAGCTACGACCACCTGACCTACGACGACGCCGGCCATTTCATCACTCCTCCCTACCTCCCGAAATCCCACGACGTTTTCGGGGGATCGCCGGGAGGAATGGCGCGTGGTGACGCGGAGTCGTGGCCAGTTGTGCTCGAGTATCTCACCGACGGGTTAGAATCGACTACTACCCGCTGAGGTCGGCCATCTGACTACCGAGTTCAGCCCCACGATTAATACAGGCGAGGACGAAGACGAGCCATGGGGACGCTCAAAGCCCGGGTGCTCCAGTTGAATCGGGCTGCAGTCGTCGCGGCGGTCGTCCTCGTCGTTCTCGTGGTTTTTCTCGCGCTTCTCGGAATCATCGGTGCCGAGGCGTTTCTTCTCTTCCAGAACGCGCTCGTTGCTCTCGGTTTCGGCAGTCCTGCGGTCATCGCAGTAGCGTTCGTGTTCGTCGTGATTGTGACACTCACAGCTGGTTGTTACTACGCGTACCACCGCTTCGTCCACCTCTGAGCAGCGACAGTCTCCGAGCTTTTTATATGGATTCCGTGAGGGGTGTCGTGTATGCGCCAGATAATTTATACGCACTTTTCGAATGGTTACCAAAATATATTTGTCATATACATTTGATACCACGTAGTGATGTCTGATTCAGCATCACAGTGGGATGCAGGGGAACTGTCTGACATTGCAGAAACGATACCTAACGCAACCAAATCACTCGACACAGTCAATCCGGGCGAGCCACTTGACCAGTTGAAACCAGTAGATGAGACGCTCGCAGATGCAACAGTGATCGGTGTTGGTGAAGTCACACACGCATCGCGGACAGTGTACCAGCTCAAGCATCGCCTGTTCAGATACCTTATCGAAGAACTCGATTACCGTGTGATTGCAGTCGAGGGCAACTTCACTGCAATCCGCGCTGTCAACGAGTACATCACTGAGGGAACGGGTACCGCAACAGATGCTCTGGCGACCGAGGGCCTCCACGAGTTCTGGCAGGTTGAGGCAGTCCACGAGTTCGTCGAATGGGCACGCGAGTTTAATGCCGGTCGGGAGCCCGACGACCAGATTAGGTTTCGCGGACTGGATGTGATTCACACAAGACCGCCAGCCAACGCACTTTCATCGTATCTGCAGACAGTTGACCCCGACTTGCGTGCCGAACTTGACGAGGAATTCGAGTATCTCCTCAATACAGAGGTTTCAGGTTTCCCGTTACCAGAAGATGAACAACAACACTTTGTCGATACAGGTAAACAACTCGCATCTACACTCCAATCCCAGTTTGAAGACAATCGGGAGCAGTACATCGCTGAGAGTTCGGAATCTGCACTTGAGTGGGCAACGCGGGAAGCAATCAATATCGGCGAACGGGTAAAAATGACGGCAGTCCTAATGGATGACGACCCGTTACAGCGACTAGATATTCGGGACGAAGCGATGGCTGACAATCTGCTCTGGCTGCGCGAATACGAATCCGTCGATAAGATCGCCGTCTGGGCGCACAACGTACACGTAAATCAAAGCCAAGTCTCAGACGGAATGTGGCAGGGGATGACGCCACTCGGTGCGCACCTCACGCAACAAGATGAGATTACATATCGCGCATTGGGAGTTAGTATTGCTGGCGGTTCGTTTCTGTTTCCAACACCGAGCGAAAGCGATGACAGTCACGTCCCCACGGTATCGTACCAGACAGCCAGTATTCCCGAGCCGCCGGAGTCGTCCGTCCCCGGTGTACTCGCCCAGACTGACCACGATTATGCTATCATCGATTTCGACGCAGTACCAGACGAAGCGTCCGTTAGTGAGTGGTTTGCATCGCACCCAGCAAGACGTGATTTCGGGCAGAGCGTAGAGGTACCTATTCAACTCAAGGAGACAGATCCCCGGAACGACTTTGATGGCCTCGTTTTCGTACGAGAAGCACAGCCAATCCGACCGATCGACGAGTGACCAAGACTGACCAGTAGGATACGCATGACAGAAGCACAATCGGACTGGACTGACGAAGAACTTGACAACGTTGCACAGGCACTCCAAAACGCCAGCATTCCCTTGCAGACCACTGACCCTGACGAGTCCCTCGATGGTTTAGAAGCACTACGCGATACTCTCTCAGAACCAACGGTCATCGGAATTGGTGAAGTCACTCACGGGGCACGCCCTGTTTTCCGATGTAGAAACCGAATTGCTCGATTTCTCGCTGAAGAACTTGATTTCCAAACCTTCGCGCTCGAATTGAATTTTGGCGGCGCTCAGACACTGAATGAATACATTACCAACGGCACTGGAACACCACGAGAAGCCATTACCCGTGATGGCCTGCATATGTTTTGGCAGTGTGACGCGACCGCCGAATTCCTCGAGTGGGCTCGTACAGTTAACGAGAGCCGGGACTCTGGGAATCAGGTGCAGATTCATGGCGTCGATGTCCAGTATACAAAACCAGCTGCTGAAAATATCGCTGCCTATCTCGAACAGGTTGATACTGATCTGCGGTATGAGGTTTCGAGAGAACTCGATTATCTCAACAGGCCTTACATGGGCTTTCTTCCACCGAAAGAAGAGCCAAGTCAATTTGTCGACGCGTGTCAGAATCTCGCTTCGACACTCGAACCTGCGTTGGAAGACAATCAAGCCCGGTATATTGGGAACTCCTCCGAACAAGAATTTGAGCGAATCGTCCGGCAGGTTACCCACATCAGACAGCGAGGAGAGATGGTAAGAGTGCATCTTGACGGCGATGAACAGAAACCACCGGAACTTCGGGACAAGGCGATGGCCGAAACGGTCTCATGGTTGGTAGAGACTGAGCAAGTAGATTCGGTTGCTGTCTTGGCTCACAACATCCACGTCAATCGAAGCAGGCTTACTGACGGGATGTGGGAAGGATGTAGGCCGATGGGTGCGTTCCTCGCAGAACAACAAGGGCTGGACTATCACACAATCGGGGTAAGCATTGGAAGCGATTCGTACTCTCACGTGACGATTGATGACCCATCGAACCTCTATGATCCGTCAGTCTCATGCAAAGACATAGAGATTCCAGAACCGCCACGTGCGTCACTCCCTGCTGTTCTCTCCCGTATGGAACATGAGAGAGCTATCGTGAACTTTGACGAACTACCTGAAGGTAGTCTTGTTGACGACTGGCTCGCTTCCAAACCAAAGCGCCATCAGATGCAGACAGATGCTGACGACCCGGTGGCATTCAAACAGACAGATCCACGGAACGATTTCGACTCGCTTGTATTCATACAACATCCAACATCCGCACACCGGTTCGAATGAATCAACTGCTCAGTAGCGATATGACTGGGTTAGTCTAATTTCCACCGTGGTGTTTTGGTTTCCTCGCGGATTTCTTCTAACTGCTGAATTAACTCGTCGATTTTCTCATCAGCTTTGGAATGGTCTCCCTTTTCGGCTGCATAATGGAGATGGTTCTTGATGTTTTGCATACTTGCCCTGATTTCTTCATCAGGGGAGTACCCTTGGTGATTTGTGAGCATATGCAGTACCACCCACCAACCTGTTGGTGATGGAGTATCTTCGTCTGGATATTCATCAACGGCTGCTGGAGGTCTATCAAATTCTTCATACACTACTACAGACATGCGTGCGGCAAGACTGTGGAGACGGTGTCCTAACTCCGCAGACTGCTCCGGAACACCGATTTTATTCCATGGATGCTCAGCCCGTTCCCAGTCAGTCAGCAGCCCCTCTTTTACCAACCGCTCCCAAGTCTCGCGTTCGTGTGCGACGAGTTGTTCTGCATCGCCCTGAAAAGAGAGGCCAATGCCTCCTGTATTTCTTTGCGGATCTGTTCCCATGCGAACAAACGACATTACGTCACAAAACTGCTGCTCCGGAACTCGGGTCACTGCATCTATTACGTATTCTTCGAGGACTTCCCGTTCGCTTTCGGCATCTTCTGTATGTAATTGTATCATTTCATATTGCATATCTCAGGAGTCGTACGCTTGATAAATCAAAGTTCCTCACGAGTTCGCGTCAGCTTCAGGTAGTGTATCTTTTAGGTAATGAATTACGACCCCATGTTCAGACCAGTCCATCGTGCAAAATACGCGGCCTCTATCTTCCACGGAACGTCCTGATAGAAGTCGAAGGAGACTGTTTCACTATCTTCGGTACGAGCATCGTAGACTTGCAGTCCCTTCGTGATAACCGACTTCTCGCGGACTGGTTCTCATCTAAACCGGGATGTGACCATTTGCCGAGCAGATACCAAAACGAGCCTGCAATGTACCTCGAAACAGACCCCTGCCACGAGTTCGATGCCCTCGTGTTCATTCGTGGGGGTCAGCTGCGAGGGGAATCGATACTTGAAGAGCGGCCTTACCATAGGCACTTATCGTGTAAGTGTGTGAATCCAGTTCGCCATATCGTCTACGAGGTCTTCTGCAACGTTATCGGGTAGGAGATGGTACTCACCGGGGATTGTTTTGTTCACGCCCCAGTGGAAGGTGTGATTCAGGCCGGGATAGAAGTGAAATGTCGTTTCTTGCGCAGATAATTCTTCACGCCACACTTCGTAACTTGATTCGAATGCTGTATCGTATTGCCGACCGGTACCGATTACGAACTTTGGAAGCGACAGCTCCGTCACAGCTTTCTGGTGATTGAATGCACGAAGTTCTTCAAAGACCTCATCAGGAATCCCGTCCCTCGTATCGCTATTTAGTATCTCCGCGTGTCGTCTGACACCCTCACGCTCGGGGTCAGTTAGTATATCGATATCTAGTACTCCAAGACGGTGATCTCCTCTATTTTTACCACCTTCAGCTTTTGTCGGGGTGTCCAACAGCCCGATCCCGGTGATTTCCTCGT
>LKMJ01001861.1_pt1 | contig 18982 bp, 15 predicted proteins | sample 643391 | NCBI WGS metagenome assembly LKMJ01 (sample SAMN04112250, study PRJNA286221) | soda lake metagenome | biome: soda lake; feature: Kulunda Steppe; material: water; isolation source: sample PL-Br10 brine of Picturesque Lake | place: Russia: Kulunda steppe | collected 2010-07 | reverse complement strand
TTTTCTCTGATGTATGCCTACTCAGAAAATTTTATTCTGCCTCTTTCCCATGATGAGGTGGTCCACGGCAAAAAATCGCTGCTGGATAAAATGCCCGGGGATTACTGGCAGATGTTTGCCAATCTCAAGCTGCTGCTGGCCCATATGATTGCCCATCCTGGCAAGAATCTGCTCTTCATGGGCGGAGAATTCGGCCAGTTTATTGAATGGAATTATCGCCAGGAACTGGACTGGTTTCTGCTGGATTACCCCATGCACCGAAAGACCCGTGATTTTACCTCTGAAATCAACCGTCTTTACCTAAATAATCCTCCTCTCTGGGAACTGGATTATGAAAAGGAAGGTTTTAAGTGGATTGAACCCAATGATTACAGCCAGAGTATTTTAAGCTATATCCGTTATGACACCAACGACAATCCTCTGATTGCTGTTCTGAATTTTACCCCGGTCCCCCGGGATAGTTATCGCATTGGAGTTCCTCGTTCCGGAAACTATCAGGTTATTCTTAACAGTGACAATCCAGCTTTTGGTGGCTCAGGCTACTGTGGCAGGAAGTCCTATCAATCTGAACCCAGAGAATTTCACGGCCGACCCAATTCCCTGGACCTAACCCTGCCACCGCTGGGAGCCCTCTTTCTCAAACCGGAATAAACTGCCAGGGTTCCTGCCGGACCCCTAAAAGTTTTTCCCGGTTCTGGCAGAATAAATTTTTAATTAATTGATTTTTCACTTTTAAGTTTTATCCTGTTAATTAATAGGATTATCTCAGGTTTGAAAAACCCAGAAAGTTTTTGGAAAAGCTGCAAATCCAGACTTCAGGAGGGATAGAAATGTCAAAAAAAGAAATTGTCGCCATGCTACTGGCTGGAGGCAAGGGTACCCGGCTGGGTGTTTTAACCAAGAATATAGCCAAACCGGCCGTTCCCTTTGGGGCAGAATACCGGCTGATTGATTTTCCCTTAAGCAACTGTACCAACTCCGGCATTGATACTGTCGGCGTCCTGACACAGTATGAGCCCCTGGTGTTGAACTCCTACATCGGTAATGGTAGTTCCTGGGACTTAGACCGCCGGGATGGAGGGGTTACCGTGCTTCCCCCCTACCTGCGGGAAACAGGAGGCTCCTGGTACAAAGGCACGGCCGATGCCATTTACCAGAATATAAATTACATTGAGCTCTATGATCCTGAATACATTCTGGTTCTTTCCGGCGACCATATCTACAAGATGGACTATTCTCGCATGCTGGCTCAGCATAAACAGTGGAATTCGGAAGCCAGTATAGCTGTCCTGGAAGTCCCCTGGGAAGAAACCTACCGTTTCGGGATAATGAATACAAATGAAGAGGACCGTATCATCGAGTTCCAGGAAAAACCGGAGGAAGCTAAAAGCAACCTGGCCTCTCTGGGTATTTATATCTTTAACTGGCCGCTCCTGCGGGATTATCTGGAAAAGAATGCCCGGAATGATGATTCAGCCCATGATTTTGGTAAAAACATCATTCCGGCCATGCTGAACGATAATCGCAAGGTTTTTGCCTACACCTTTGACGGTTACTGGAAAGATGTGGGAACCATCAAAAGCTACTGGGAAACCCACATGGATCTGCTAGCTGAAAAAAGCAAAGGGTTGAACCTCTATGACCGCAGCTGGGTAATTTCCAGCGTTAACCCCAATCGTCCTCCTCAGTTCGTCAGCCGGACTGCCACCATTTCCCATTCCATGATCAATAAGGGTACCAAAATCCGGGGCAAGGTGGAGAATTCTGTGCTCTTTTTCGGGGTTGATATTGGAGAAGATGCGGTTATTAAGGATTCGGTGATTATGCCTAATGTAACCATTGAAAAGGGCGCCTATATCAACAAGACGATTATCGGCCAGAACTCGGTTGTCAAGGATAATGCCCGCATCGGTGTTGGAGAAACCGAGGAATTCGAGATTACCGTAATTGGCGAAGGCGAAACAATCTCCAACGGCAGAATCATTGAGCACGGATCTGTCATCGGTTAAATCTAAAAAAAGGGAGGTAGCAGAGATGAATAATGTAATGGGAATAATAAATAATAATCCTCAGGGAATTTCACTCAAAGAGATCACCGCTCACCGTTCCCTGGCTTCGACACCAATCGCAGCCAGACATCGGCTGATTGACTTCCCTCTATCCAACATGGTTAATTCCGGAATTAAAAATGTGGGAATCCTGCTGGAGAGCCGATTCCGCTCTTTGCTGGACCATATCGGTCCCGGCAAAGCCTGGGGACTGGACACCAAGAAGGACGGTTTGTTTTTACTGCCTCCGGCCCATATTTACGGCGACAATCAGATTTATAAGGGGGATATCGAAAATCTCTATACCAATATGGATTATCTGCATCGCTCCAGCCAGGAGTATGTGATTGTGGCCTATCCCTTTATCGTTTGCAACATAAATTATCGCAGGGCCTTTGATCATCATATTAAATCCGGGGCAGATATCACAGTTATCTATAAAGACTTAGAAACCATGCACCGGGACTCGCATTATACCACCATCAAAACCGACAGCGAGGATAAGCTGATTGACATGAAGGTTAATCCCGACACCCGTCGGGATACCAGAGTCTCCCTAAAAAGATACATTATGAAAAAAGATATTCTGCTGGATATTATTGATAACTCAGTGGCCACCGGCCAGTGGGATTTTGAAAAAAACGGCATTGCCTCCCGCTTAAGTTTTTATGATGTTCAGGGCTTTCCTGTTCACGATTATATTGCTATCATCGGTTCGGTCAGCGAGTATTACCGGCGTAATCTGGAAATGCTTCAGCCGGAAATTTTCCAGGATCTCTTTGAAGGAATCGGGCCAATTTTTACCAAACCCAAGGATGAAGCCGCCACCAAATATACCATCAATTCCCGGGTCAATAACCTTATAGCCGCCAACGGCTGCTTAATTGATGGCGAGGTAGAAAATTCCGTGCTCTTTAGGGGAGTAAAAATCCGTCAGGGAGCCCGGGTGAAAAATTCGGTAGTTATGCAGAAATCTGAGGTCAAAGAGAATGCCGTTCTAGAAAATGTCATTGTGGATAAAAATGTCCGGATTAATCCCGGCAAAGAACTTAGAGGTGACCCGGCCTTCCCTCTGATTATTGAAAAAAACTCGGTCATATAGAGCCACCCGGTTTCCTCTGTTCACCAGCGGCAGGAACCCCCGGCCGGTTAACTGCTAATAAGCACCCAAAATAAAAGAACACCAAAATAATTTCATGCCATAAGAAAACGCTTTCCCCTCCTCGGGAAAGCGCTTTTCTTCTCTAAATGCTTACTTAATAAATACTGTTATTTCTGGCAAATTCAGAAAAATATTTCTTACCTGGATAATGCTTGATTATTTCAGCTACAGCTGTTAACAATTTAAATTTCATTTCCCTTTGTTTGACCTCTTGTTTGCCCTCTTTCTACCATTTTATAGCAAAAAGCCAGAAAGCCTTAGCAGCAGTTCAATCATTGCTGTAAAGAACCATAACACTGTGGGGAGGAGCATCGACATCAGCCCGCCTGAAGCTTTGTATGGTATCTGTTCCAGCCCGCCTGTCATCCACCACCACATGATATCTTTTTTTGCCCTTTAATTTAATTTTAACCCACTCCCACCAGGCATTGTAAATTACGGTAATTTCCTTCCAGCTGTCTCCACCAGCCCAGGGCCCCAGTTTAAAAACAACAATACCCTCGGGAGACTCTAAAAAGCGCAAATACTTTCGGATATCCTCCAGATTCCGGAGGCGGAAGGCTGGATGATTTTTTCTGAGTTCAATCAAACCACGATAATAGTGGAAGGTATCTTTGTATTTGGTTTTTCTATCCCATTTCAAGGCATTTATTTCATCTCCGTCCCGGTAGGAATTATTGTGACCAAATTTGGTCCGGAGAAATTCTTCCCCGCCCTGGAGAAAGGGTACCCCCTGAGAGGTCATAATTATAGCCTGAGCCATCCGGTCCAGAAAAATCAGGGTTCTGGGAGTATCATGAGGGCAGGATTTAGCCAGTTTATCCCAGAGAGTTAAATTATCATGACAACTGACATAATTAATTATTTCCTCCGGGCTTCTGGCTAATCCCTGGAGTTGATCACTATAATTAATCTGACCCACCACTCCCTTTTTAATCTCCCGGTAAAGTTCAGAACGTCCGCTGGCAAAACCGGTTTCCTTGCCATCATTGCAGCCTTTAATGGCATTACGATAATCATCATTAAAGATGGCAATCCCTGTTCCCCGCTGCTGTCCCTTAACCATCAATCTTTCTTCCTTGAGTTGAGGGGGCAGGGCATACCAGGGTTCTCCATAAATTAGAATATTTTCGTTAATTTTCTTTAGTTCCCGCTTAATGATCAGCATCGTTTTTTTGTCAATCAGGCCCATCAGATCAAACCTGAAACCATCGAGATGATATTCCCGGGCCCAGTAGCAGACCGAATTCACTAGAAACTCCCGGACCTTTTCTTTCTCGCTGGCAATTTCGTTACCCACCCCTGAGCCATTGGCAATTTCACCTTCTGGAATTTTCCGGTAAAAATAACCGGGCGCTATCTTTTCCAGGGCTGATTTCCCGGTATAATAGGTATGATTATAAACCACATCCATAATAACCCCGATACCCAGATTATGCAGAGCCAGCACCAGCTTTTTCAGCTCGATAATCCGGGAGAAATCAGCCGGATTACTGGCATAGGAACCCTCGGGGCTGTTATAGTAAAGGGGGTCATAACCCCAGTTATAATCCTCGGGGTCGGTATCATCAACTGTAGCAAAATCAAAGACCGGCATCAGCTGAACATGGGTTACTCCCAGCTCTACCAGATGATCCAGACCGGTGCTCAAACCTGCGGCATTGCAGCTGCCTCTTTCGGTAAAGGCCAGATACTTCCCCCGATGCTGGAGGCCCGATTCAGGATGAGAGCTGAAGTCCCGAACATGAACTTCATATATTACGGCATCTACGGGGGAATCCAGCACAGGAGGGCTGTCCTCCTGCCAGCCCGGGGGGTCGGTGCACTCCAGATCCACAATCAATCCCCGCCTGCTGTTGGTAGCGACAGCCCTGGCCCAGGGATCTACAGTCAGGATTCTGGAACTGCCCCTCACAATTTCCAGCAAATAATATCTGCCATGAAGGTTCCTGGCAGTCCTGGCAAACCAGTAATTTTCGGCTGTTTCTTCCAGCTCTATTTCTTCCTGAAATTCACCTGTCTCAGAATCTGATATTTTTACTGCTGCCCGGTCAGCATTTTTAATCCAGAAATTGAAGCCTGTGCTATCCTCATTTGCCAGTATTCCCGGCTCCTGCCTGAAACAGGCTGCCGGACTCCTCGCAGCCCGTTCTCCTGTTTCCAGTACCCTCACAGTATTGAGAAAAGACCTGTCCGCCGCCAATTGATTACCTCCTTAAAAAAACATCAATAAAACAAAAATATCTATTACTATAAACTATTCGCAATTTCTTGAAAAACTCCTCTTTTTCAGCATTATCCAGCTCAACCTTTGAAAAAAACCGGTTCCCGGGAATATTTTTCTTAGAAAAAATAACTGCAGAATAATTATTATAAACAGGGTATTTATTAAAAGTTTTATTGATCTTGTCTTCTTCCTGTTTTCTTGTTTTTGCTCTTGTTGTTCTTAGTGTAAAATCTTTACAGGGTATATGTTGAAAGAGTTGGTTCTTGTTGTTCTTCTTATTGTTCTTAGTGTAAAATAGCAATAGGGCAATTGTTCTTAGTGTATTTTACTTAAGCATAATAATAGGATATAATAAATAAAATATCCGAGCAGTTTAGAATTCTGATTGAGGAGGATTACCAGCCATTATGAACTTAGATAACAAAGTTAAAGTAGCATATTTTTGTATGGAGTTCGGTCTGCATGAGGAATTTCGGATCTATTCCGGAGGTCTGGGTGTACTGGCCGGAGATACCATGAAAACCGCCCGGGACCTGGAACTTCCCGTAACCGGAATCGGGATTATGTGGAATAAAGGTTACACCCGTCAGTTGATAGATGATTACGGACGACCCTATGACAACTATGCCCCTGAAGGACAGAATTATAAACATGTCAGCGATACAGGAATTACTGTCACTGTCAGGGTCAAAGAGCAGGATGTAAAGTGCAGGGTCTGGAAGGCCGATAAATTTAACAACAGGCCAATTTATCTGCTGGACACCAACCTGGAAGAAAATCAGGATATGAAATGGATTACCGACAGATTGTATATGGGTTCCTCCGAGGAAAGAATTGCCCAGGAAATAGTCCTGGGTATTGGAGGAGTCCGGGCCCTGCGGAAGCTGGGGATAGAGGTGGATATCTATCATTTTAATGAAGGACATGCCGCGCTGGCCGGAACAGAACTGATCCGGGAGCTGATAAATCAGGGCTATGATTTTCAGGAAGCCTGGCAGAGGCTGCGAAAAAAAATTGTCTTTACCACCCATACCCCGGTAGAGGAGGGCAATGAATCCCACCCCGTTGAAAATTTAAAGGAGGTGGGAGCCTTCAACGGTTTAACACAGGAAGAAATGGAGCAGATAGGAGGTAATCCCTTCAATATGACCGTTGCCGGCCTGCGCCTGGCCTCACGGGCCAATGGAGTAGCCCGGCTGCACGGTATAACTGCCCGGGATATGTGGAAACATATCGATAACCGGGCCCCTATACTTTCAATAACCAACGGCGTTCATCACCACAGCTGGGTAGATGACAGAATGCTGGAGGTTTTATTTAATAAAAATAAAATAGCCAAGCTTCATAAAGAAAACAAGCAGAACCTGCTGGATTTTATTAATAATGAAAATGACCAGCAGCTCAATCAGGACCGCCTGTTGATAGGTTTTGCCCGTCGGGCAGCCAGTTATAAAAGGCCTGACATGGTATTCTGGCAGCTGGATCGGATCAAACACCTGCTGGAAGAACAGAAAGTTCAATTTGTCTTCTCAGGCAAGGCTCATCCCGAAGATAATGTTGGCAAGGATATCATCGCTCACATTGTCTCCATCTCCAGAAAATATCCTCAGAGTGTGGCTTTTTTGGAAGATTATAACATTAAAATTGGCCGTCTGATGACTCGGGGTTGCGATGTCTGGCTTAATAACCCCCGTCGACCCCTGGAAGCCAGCGGAACTTCCGGAATGAAAGCCGCTATGAACGGGGTGCTGAATTTCAGCACCCTGGATGGATGGTGGTCAGAAAACTGCCAGCACGGAATCAACGGCTGGCAGTTTGGCAACGGTTATGTGGGAGAGGGCCAGGATGAGCACGACCTTCATGCCCTCTATGAAGTACTGCTAAACGAGGTAGTTCCTACCTACTACGAAGACCGGCAACGCTGGCTGATGATGATGCAGTACAGCATCAAGACCACCAAGGATAGATTTTCTGCCCGGAGAATGTTGAAAAATTATTACGAAATGCTCTATCAAATCTAGGCAAACCTCCATGCTCCTCCGGAGTACAAATTTGAGATTTTAGGGCAGGGTTACCCAATCCAAGCATTTTAAAAAATGATAACACAGAAGATAAACCCTTATTTTGCCAGCATATTTTCAGCCAGCTCCTGCCTGACACCTTCTCCCTGAAAATATTCCACGATTTCCAGGGCAAAGGGCAAAGCTGTCCCCGGTCCCCGGGAGGTAATAATGTTGCCATCTCTAACCACCGGCTTTTCCTGATAATTATAGGCAGAAAATTCCTCGGCAAAGGAGGGGTAACTGGTGCAGCGAACTTTATCCAGAACCCCGGCAGCTTTCAAAACCAGGGGTGCAGCGCAGATAGCCGCTACCAGCTTTTCCTGAGCAGCAAATTCCTGAACCAGGGCCAGGATAGCTTCTTCCCGCCTGAGATTTTCTGCCCCGGGCATCCCTCCCGGAAGAACCAGGCCGTTAAAAACCCGGTGGTTAATATTTTTAAACCTCTGATCTGCCTCAATTTTTATGCCATGAGCACCCCTGACAGTAATTTCATCAAGACCGGCACAGATCACCTTCAGCTCAGCCCTTCTCAAAGTATCAATAACAGTAACTGCCTCAATCTCTTCAAAACCCCGGGCCAGCGGCACAATTACTTTAGCCATTTTCCATCTCTCCTTCCTGCAGCCGGGCTAACTGCCTGGCAAATAAGTCTAAATCCTTCTGAGTATAAAGCACAAACCGGACAATTTCAAGCTCTACTCCCCTTTCCAGATAGTCCCTGACAGTGCTCAGGGCAATCCGGGAAGCCTCTTGCCGGGGATAACCAAAGGCTCCCATCGAAATTGCGGGAAATCCCAGGCTGTCAATCTCCTTCTCAATTGCCAGGTCCAGAGCTTTCCGATAACAATCTCTTAACAGTTTCTCCTCGGGCTTATCTCTGCCGTAAACCGGTCCCAGGCAGTGAATTACATAACTGTTGGGAAGCTTATGGCCGTCGGTAATTACTGCTTCGCCAGGATTGATCGGCGCATATTTACGGCACTCCTCCGCCAGGCCCGGTCCGGCAGCTTTATGCAGAGCTCCCGCAACTCCTCCGCCTGGCATCAGTTGAGCATTGGCGGCATTTACCACCGCTTCCAGGTCATCCTGGCTGGCAATATCACCCTTAACAAGCTCCAGAGTTGTTTGACCCAGTTCAATCGCCTTCATCGGCTTCACCTCCACTTAAGTTGTTGACGTTATTAGGTTTCAAAGTGGTGATTTCTGTGCTCTCCTTAGAGAATTATTAAAACTAAAAAGGCTAAATAAGGTTTTATCAGCAAAACATCCGAATATATTTGTCAAATTACCTGCCGGGGCTTTATTCCAAGCCAGGTATTTGATATTACTATAACCCTGTTTACTGAATTAATCGACAACACCTTTACTTAATACGATAAGATGTTTCAGCAGTATCAGACGCTTAAGGCGGAATTAATCGACAACACCTTTACTTAATACTCTGATTACGGCTGGGTTAGCCTTTTCTTTAACTTTCTGGCTTCCTGACGCAGAAGAGGCTCGGGTCCTGCCAGAATTCCATCCAGAATCCTTTCCAGTTCAGAATTATCTAAACCTTCCAGCCCGATTTCCTGCAGGGCATAGAGAGCATAATAGAGCGCCCAGACCTGCTGGCTTTTTTGCAATATCTCCCGGGCTAGTTTTTGAGCCTGACTGTATCTACTGCTTGCCAGCAGTAGGGCCAGCTTGAACCGAAGAATTTTACTGCTGGTATCAGGGGAAATACTCTGAAAAAATTCCTCTTCTTTCAGGCTTGAAGCCAGGCGCGATGCCTGCCGGGGAGCAGCAGCACCTACCTTTTCTGCCAGTTTTTCAGGGTCTGTTTCTCTCCGGGGTAAAATTTCAGCCAGTGTCTCTGCTAAAAACTCCTCTTCCTGCTGCTGCCAGTAATTTTGCAGGATAGCACTGTCAGCCTCGAGTTTAAAGCTCTGCCGGGCAAAATTTCTCTTCTCCTGCTCGGACATACTCTTCAGCTTTGCTTCAATTTGGGGCCAGTGTTTTTCTCCGGCCTGACCTGCCAGCTTGACAAGCCTTTGAACCGATTCCGCTCCGGCCAGAGAACGGGAAAACCTCCTCTGCTGAAAAGTTTTTCCTCCAGCCAGCAGAAGGAGTGCCAGGTTTACCAGCAGGAGATAGAATATTCTGGTATGCCAGTAGCTCCCCGGAGCCAGAGAACGCAGCAGTTTTTCTCTTTCGAAGAAGCCGGCTCCCAGCAGATTCTCCTCATAAAGAGGATCATCAATGGGAGAGGCAAAATCAAGAGCCTGATCAATCAATTCAGCAGAAGAAGTCTCCAGACCAAGACTGGCAGCCACCTCCGCCAGTCCTCCCACCACCCGGGGGGCGGCAAAGGAGGTTCCGGTGGAGCGGTAAGGGTTTAAAGAATAGGAGCTGAACTCAGCCGGGAGATATCGGGTCACATCTCCCGAGGCTGCCAGATCAACCTCCTCACCATAGCTGGCATAAGTTTCCCGGCCCCGAGAGCCGGCTGCTGTGACAGCCAGCACCGAACTGTAACGGGCTGGATAGGCCACCTGATTATCGCCGGTATTGCCAGCAGCAGCCACCACAATAACCCCGGACTGCTGAAGTTCCTGAAATAATCTTCTTTCCTCTTCATCCTCTCCCCAGAAGGCCAGACTGATATTAACGAAAACCCGGGTTTCTTGATTACTGCGAGCATAATCCCGGACCCTTCTCAGCTGATTTTTCAGGCTCTGCCGGGAGCTTTCCCCCGGTCCCGGAACAACCTCCAGGGTATAGAGCTCCGCCGGAGCCCTTCTCTTGGTATCGGAAACTATTTCCAGCACCAGCTGGCCGTGGCCAGGCAGTGCCCTCAGGGCACGTCCGCTTCCCTCTCTCACCACCGGACTGAAACCGCTGTCCAGCACAAAAATTGTAACCGGGTTTTCTCCAGGAGAGGTTGAAAAATACAGGGCAGTCAGAATAATCAGGGAAATCATCAGTCCAGCCATTATTTTTCTCATTCTGCCACCCTCCCAATCTCAATCCAGTTTTTCATAGATCTTTTAACATTACCAAATTCTTTTTACAGTTTCCCCTCCCGCTGAGCCTGATATAGCGGGGAGAGCCGGGCCAGTCTTTCCTCATCCACCCGTTCCATTATCCTGGCTGCTGCGCTATCTGCCTGCTTAAGGATCTCTTCTTCCTCAACAGTAACCATCCGGCCCTTCCGGAATATGAAGCGACCAGCCACCATCACATCCCGCACTTCACTTCCTCTGGCCGAGTAAACCAGATTGGGCACCAGGTTACGGAGAGGATGACGAATAACGGGAGAAAGATTGATTTCCTTCAGGTCAATGGTAATTAAATCAGCAAATTTACCTGGAGTAAGGGAACCGACTTTATCTCCCAGCCCCAGGCAGCCAGCAGCTTCAATGGTAGCCAGCCGAAGGACCTTCCAGGCCGGCAGGGGCAGCGGACTCTCATTCCGGATCTTGTTAAAGAGAGCGGTCAATTTCATTTCATTAAACATATTGTTGCAGTTATTGCCCGGAGCCTGATCCGAACCCAGGGCAGCTCGATCAGCTACTTCTAAAAACTCCTGCAGGGGAGGAACCTGCCCGTCAATAATACCTATACTTCCCGAGCAGACTGTCAGGCCAGCTCCGCTCCTGGCTAAAAGCCGGGTTTCCTCCGGAGTAGCCTCAGTCAGATGTACGGCATTGAGTTTGGAGTTCAGCAGGCCCTCCCGGGCCAGCCAGGGAATGGTGCGGCTGTTATATCGCATCCTCATCTGGCGATGTTCCCGCTCTCCTTGCGCTACATGCATATGAATTCCGGTCTCCAGTTTTCCAGCCAGATCATAGATCTTTTTAAGCAGCTCTAGCGATAACATATCAGGAGCCTGAGGTCCAAGAAAAAAACTGATACGCTCTGGCAGTTCTTCTTTTTCTATCCAGGTCAGAGCCTCAGCCAGATCCTCCTCTCCCTTCCTGTGGTCAAAGGGATAGAGCTCACCCGGAATAATTTCACTGCTGCTGTCCAGTTCATTGATGGTTTTCGAAAGCAGAGCCCTGGTCCCGATTCGCCGATGCCACTTCACCATTCCCTCCAGGTTGCTGCCAAAATCAGCCAGCAGGGTTGTTCCATTCCGAACTGCTTCCATAATATTGAGGGCCGTTCCTGCCTCCCGGGCCTCCCGGTCCAGTTGGCGGGAAAAGGGCCAGAGCCCTTCCTCCATCCAGCCGCTAATATCCTGGGCCAGACCCCGCAACAGAGCTATCCCGGTATGAATATGAGCATCAATTAGGCCTGGCATCACCAGCAGATTCTTACCCTCCAGCAAGCGGTCAGCCTGATGCCCGGCCAGAATTTTCTCTGTATTACCAACAACCGCAATTTTATCACCTTTAATGCCTAGAGCAGCATCAGCTAAATAGCCTACTCCTCCATCTTCCATGGTCAGCAATTCAGTATCATAAATTATCAGATCCAGCTGCAACAAGATTCCCCCTCACTCCCGCCAAACAGATTCCAGAGTTAGATTACTACCGGGATTTTTTATCGGCTACAATCAGATAATATTTATCATTTAAAATTCGGCTGTATTCCAGCTCAAGGTCAGCTTCTCTGAGCAGGTTCTGCACGGTGTCCACTGCCAGTCGATGCTGATAATCCGGGCCTGTTTCCATTTCTTTTTTCCTCCAGTCAATTACAATCAGCCTGCCCTGATCTTTTAAAAAGTCAAGATAATACTGGATAAATTTCGGAAGGTTACTGACCTCATGCAGCAAATTTGCCATCAGCATCATATCTCCGCTGTCGGCCAGTTCACCCTGAATATTACCTTCACAAACCCCGCTATTATTTACCTGATAGAGTTTGAGGTTTTCAATTTGTTGGGCTTCAGCTCTTCCCTGTAAATCCTCCAGCATCTGGCTGGAGATATCAAAGGCATGGACTTCACCCCCAGGACCGACAATCTCAGCTGCTGGCAGGGAAAAATAACCATTGCCGCAACCCACATCCAGAAAAACTTTATCCTCTCCAAGACCGCAGGCTGTCAGTATCTTTTTGGCCGGCAGAGATTTCTTCCTGTTGTCAGAGTGCAGTTTGTCTCGCTGAGCAGGATTAAATACCTGAGTCACCTCAACCACCTCCTGATGAGTGTCTTCTCACAGTCAAGCTTTGAGTTCTTCTGACAGAACTTCATTCATGCTGCCAGTGCGATATCCTTCCAGGTCCAGGGTAATATAAGTATAACCCAGTTCTTTAAATTTCGCCACAATCTCCTCCCTTCTTTCCAGAAATAACTGCATATCCTGAGGTTTGGTTTCTATTCGGGCCGTGTGGCTATCATGATGGCGAACCCTTAGCTGCTGCAGGTCCAGTTTTCTGAGAAATTTTTCAGCCCTGTCAACCCTGAGAAGCTTATCCCGGGTGATTTTATCCCCGTAAGGAAAACGAGAGGACAGGCAGGCAAAGCTGGCTTTGTTCCAGGTCGGCAAACCCAGCTTTTCTGACAGCCTGCGAATATCATCCTTGGTCAGCTTGGCTTCCAGCAGAGGGCTTCTGATACCCAGTTCCTTAAGAGCTTTCAGCCCGGGGCGATAATCATCCAAATCATCATAGTTGGAACCATCCAGCACATATTCCAGCTCCCGCTCCCGGGCCACCTCCAGTACCGAGGTAAAAAGCTCCTTTTTGCAGTGGTAACAGCGGTCAGGGGGATTGCTGGCAAAGTCCTCACTGGCCAGCTCTTCGGTGTGGAGCAAAACCTGTTCGACTCCGATTTCATCGGCTATTTTACGGGATTCCTCCAGCTGTTCCTGGGGATAGGTCTCTGATTTGGAAGTTACTGCAACCACCTTATCGCCCAACTGGTCCCACGCTGCCTTTAAAAGCAGGGTGCTGTCCACTCCACCGGAAAAGGCTACCGCAGCGCTCTCCATCTCAGCCAAAATATTATTCAGTTTCTCATATTTTTTCTCTAAGTCAGAATCCTCAAAGACAAGGTCTATCTTGTCAGGCATTATCTTTCCTCCAGTTATCAGAATAAATTCTTCAGGTTCTAAAAATCTATAGTTTTCTGCTATTTTACTATTTAGCTTCCAGCGCTTTAATGATATCAAATATTTCCAGCAGATAAAACTCCCCGTTGCCAGACCGCTTCAATTTTCCAGTCAGGTGACATAATTACTAGATCAGCCCTTTTCCCAACTGCCAGGCTTCCGGTGCTCTCTGCCAGTCCAATCCTTTCAGCAGGGTTCAGGCTGGCCAGCCTCCAGGCTTCTGGAAGAGTCAGCTCTGTCTCCTGAAAAATTTTTTTAACTGCTTCCTTCATGGTTATGGTGCTGCCGGCCAATTGACCGGAGTCAGCCAGACGGGCTTCTCCTCCAGCAATTTCTACCTCAAGGCCGCCCAGTTCATAGAGGCCCTCCGGCATTCCGGCAGCCCTCATGGCATCTGTCACCAGAATTACCTTATCCCGGGGCTTGACCCGGGTTACCAACCGCAGAATTGCAGGATGGAGATGAATACCATCTGCTATCAGTTCCACGGTAGCCTGACAATTATCCAAAAAAGCCCCGACAGTCCCGGGCTGGCGGTGGTGCAGGCTCAGCATGCCGTTAAAGAGATGGCTGGCATGAGAAATACCCCGGCTGAAGGCCTGCTGCATGGTGTCATAATCAGCCCTGGTGTGACCGGCCGCTGCCACTATTCCCTTTTGCTGCAAAACCTCCAGTAGTTTCTCGGCCCCCGGTCTTTCCGGGGCCAGGGTAACGATTTTCAAACTCTTTCCCAGAATAGCAAGCCAGCGCTGAAATATCTCCCGGGAGAAATTTCTGATATGCTCAGGATTCTGAGCACCAGCCCTCTCCCGGTTCAAAAAGGGGCCCTCCAGATGGACTCCCAGCAGATTCGAGCTGGGATTTTCCCGGGTATATTTCCTGATACTTTGCAAAACCCGGGCAATTTTCTCCGGACCCGCTGTCAGCGGGGTAGCCAGAAAACCCGTTACCCCCTGCTGAAGCTTAAAATCCGAGATGGCAGCCAGGGCCTGCCGGCTGCCATCCATAATATCATGCCCCCGGGCACCATGAATATGAATATCTATCCAGCCCGGCCCCAGCAGGTTTCCTTTAAGATCCACCTGGCTTACCTTTCCTGTCACAACATCTCTCAATTCTGCCGGAGGCTGACCACAACCAAAATCTTTTATTTTTTCCTCTTGAATAAATAGCCAGCCCTCATCAGGATAAATATCGGGATGAATCAGTCCGGCTCTTTCAAATAATATCGGCATAACTATTTCCTTTCCTGAATTCAGTTTGTTCAAAGTCCACCACCTGCCGATTCAGAAAAAACAATTAATACCGGCAGTCTCCCTTTGCTTCCAGGATTATTCTACAAAGGAACCTCTGATTCTGATGGGATCTCCCAGGGGCTCTCCGGCCAGAAAAATAAATCTGGCCTCAGGGGAGAGAGACCTGATCTCCAGAGTGCTGCCAGCTGACAGCAGATAACCTTCATCTTCCTTAAGCTGTTCTCCTGGCTCTCCGGCCTGAATCTCTCCGGCAATAACAAAAATTATCCCCTGATGATTGTTGCTCAAGTGAACATTAAAGCAGCCTCCTTCAGCAATTTCAACATCCTGAAAAATAACATCGGCTATCAGCTCCAGATCTGCTCCGGGACCAGCAATGGTCCTGACCTTTAAACTCTCCTGCTTCTGCTCCGGGACCTCCTCGGCTGGAATCCGGTGGTAATAGGGTTCGGAATTCTTTTCCTTACGGGGGATATTTACCCAGAGCTGAATACCCCTGCTCAGATCCCCTTCGCCGGGTGACTCGGAATGAACAATCCCGCTGCCGGCATTAAAGGCCTGGACGCCGCCGGCCTGAACTTCAGCTTCATTTCCCTGGTTGTCCCTGTGCCAGAAGGAGCCCTCTAACATGTAGGTAACCGCCTCAAAGCCCCGATGTTCGTGGGGGGCAAATTCATTGGGGGGTTCTACAAAAAATTGATCCAGCAGGACAAAGGGGTCCAGACTGTCATAATTATTGGTGGGAAAAAGCCGTTTAACCTTAGCACCATCGCCTTCTGGTTTGGTGACACTCATAATTTTTTGATTTTTTTCTAACATTTAATCTCCACCTCCGTTGAAATTTAGGCCTGATTTCCTCTTATTAATCTCTCTATTAAAGAGTACTCGGTAAAATCATCCATTAACCTTAAAAATATGTCGTGATATTATCATTTATTGTTTTGCCCAGAGAGGTATAGCGATTTACTTTTAAAGTTTGACATTCTATCATCATACCTTGTTGAGCCCAAACGAAAGCAGGCTGATTTTTCAGGATAATCCCCTAATTTTGAGCTTAGTGTAAAATAGCAATAGGGCAATTGTTGAAAGAGTTTGAAAATGATCCTGGATTTTGATTTTATCATATTTTTAAGATATGATATTATAAGATAGCATAAGATAGCATTAGAAGATGGATTTTTAAGATGACCCTAGACAGGAGGGTTAAAAATGACTGAATGGCGCTTGCTGCCCTACCAGGTAAAAAATGGTTTCAATAATATGGCAGTGGATGAAGCCATACTGCAAATTCACAGCCAGGGAAAAACTCCTCCTACTCTTAGATTTTACGGCTGGAAACCTCCGGCCCTCTCCTTGGGTTATTTCCAGAGCCTGGAAGAAAAAGTTGACAGGGAAAGCTGCCGGACCCGGGGAATTGATGTGGTCCGCCGACTGACCGGTGGCCGGGCAATTCTCCACGACCAGGAGCTGACCTACAGCCTGACAGTCAGAGAAGAGCTTAATCTGCTTGATTCCTCGATAGTAAAAAGCTACAAGGAAATCAGCCAGGGCCTGGTTAAAGGCCTGAAAAAACTTGATATACCAGTCAGTCTCACACCTCGCCAGAAGGGTCAGAAGGCACCCCGGGGTGATTCAGCTGCCTGTTTTGACACTCCCTCCTGGTATGAGGTTGTTATCGGTGGGAAAAAATTAATCGGCAGCGCCCAGACCCGCAAATGGGAGACCATCCTGCAGCATGGCTCTTTGCCCCTGACTCTGGATGCCGATCTTATTTTTAATCTCTTTAAGATAGATAATGAGCGCCGGAGAAAAAGACTGAAAAGATTTTTTTTAAAACACTCCACCGGACTCTATCAGCATACGGAAAAAAAGTATTCTCCTAAGACCCTGGAAAAATATCTAGTCCAGGGGCTGTCAGATCACTTTGCTATCGAAATCCAACCCGGAAGTTTAACCGAGGAGGAGCAACAGCTGGCTGCCGAACTCAGCCGGAAGAAATACAGCCAGAAGAGCTGGAATGCCCGCAAATAATTTCTTAAATTATCTAAAATTATTGAGGTGAAAATTACTATGTCCCCCAAAAAATCCCGTTCCCGACTGCCTTCCTGGTTAAAAAACAAGGACCCGCTCCAGAAGGGCATGATAACCACCAAAAATCTGCTCAAGGGGTTAAAGTTAAATACTGTCTGTCAGGAAGCCCGCTGCCCCAATATCGGTGAATGTTATGCCAGAAAAACCGCTACTTTCATGATACTGGGAGAAAAATGCACCCGGAACTGTCAATTCTGTGCTGTTACTTCTGGAGAACCCTCACCTGTCGATCCCAGAGAACCCGATAGAATTGTGGAAGCTGTCAGCCGCCTGGGCCTCAAGCATGTGGTTATTACCTCTGTAACCAGAGACGATCTTCCCGATGGCGGTTCCCGCCAGTTTGTCAGGGGTATAGAAAGACTTAGGGATTATGACTCTGAGCTAAAGATTGAGATATTGACACCTGATTTCCAGCAGGATAGCGGGGCTCTGAACCGGATCATTGTTGCCAGACCAGATATCTTTAACCATAATATTGAAACTGTTCCCGAGCTTTATTCCCGGGTTAGACCGGAAGCCAGTTACCAGGGCTCCCTTAAGGTACTGAAAAGGGTAGCTGAGAGCCAGGCAAATATAATAACTAAATCCGGATTGATGTTGGGCCTGGGAGAAAACCGGGAACAGATCCTTCAGGTTTTCCGTGATCTGAGGGAGGTAAATTGTGATATGCTGACAATTGGACAGTATCTTCAGCCAGCCCGAGCCAACCTGCCGGTGCAGGAGTATATCAGACCGGAAACCTTTCAGCAGTACAAAGAGGAAGCCCTTGCACTGGGTTTTAAAGCCGTGGCTGCCGGCCCCCATGTGAGAAGTTCCTATCTGGCTGAAGAAATCAGCCAGGAAGTCTTCTCTCAGGGAGAAAGTTAAGCAATATTAAGTCAATTTTAAGTTTAATTAAGGGGTATCCAGCTCCGGATACCCCTGTCTGCTTTGCTTTACATAATTTTATTTACTGCTGCGAAAAAGATCCAGGAATCTATCTTCATAAAGCTGATAAACTCCCCAGCGGTCAAGCTCTTTCTTTAAAATCGAGGGCTCGGCTTCTCCACCCTTTACTTTATCAAAGAGCCTCTCTATTTCATCTCTGGCTGCAATCGGCAGCCCTTCCAGTGTCCTGGTTACCTGAACCTGACCGGACTGATTCCGGGTTAAATAACCTCTTTCCTCCATATCAGGAACATGAGATTCGCTGGCACTTTCAGCCATATATTCCTCAACAAATTTCATCAGCGACACATCCCAGAGTTCTTCCAGTCCGGAAAGAATAACAGTCAAAAATCTATCCTCCTCACTGCTCTCCTCATCAAGCTGGGCAGCGGTTTCTTCTAAGGTTTTAGCTGCCGTCCTGACGCTGTCCACCTTCTGCTGAAAGCTCATCTTATAAATTAAACTGGCCAGATCCGGCTTGCTGCTGGCAATCATCTCCAGAGCCTGGCGGGCTTCATCGCTGAAACCTTCGGCTTTCATGAGATATCCCGGCGTAATCAGCTTAGGCCTGTCCCAGGTTATCCAGCCTTCCCGGATTCTGGTTTCCGGTCCCTCCTCGGGATAAACTTCCAGATAGGCCGGTTCGGTCAGCACATAATAATGCATGCTGGTTTTTTCACTGGAGGACAGCAGCTCTTCCGGAGATTTAAATATTTTGGTCTGTTCTAGAGCACGTTTAATTTTATCTTGATCAGACATAATAATCACCTCTTATTCTGCTGAAATTCATAGTTTGGATTCTATCAGGTCTTTAAAATGTTTTATTTCTTCTTCCAGTTCGGGTTTTTCCTGCTGAATGATACTGCGCTCCAGCACCAGAGTCGCCAGCGGATCCCTGCCAGTCAGTGATTCCATCTGTTTAAAGGAACGTTCAGTCCCTGAGCCGGCATGGGTTAAAAAAAAGGCGACTTCAGGAAGAATCTCACTGTTGCCCAACAGAAAAGTCCGCAGGGCCGGAGTGATAGAGGCTGCCCAGACCGGATTCCCCAGGATAATCAGATCATAATCTTCAAGCTGATGGGGAAATTGCTCAATCACAGTAACATTGGCCGTTAAAGCATCAAAAGAGGCCTTAATCAGGGCGAAAAAACCTTTTCGATTTCTCCTGTC
>LKMJ01001860.1_pt1 | contig 18983 bp, 20 predicted proteins | sample 643391 | NCBI WGS metagenome assembly LKMJ01 (sample SAMN04112250, study PRJNA286221) | soda lake metagenome | biome: soda lake; feature: Kulunda Steppe; material: water; isolation source: sample PL-Br10 brine of Picturesque Lake | place: Russia: Kulunda steppe | collected 2010-07 | reverse complement strand
GTCAGCTTCGAGATCGAAGCCGGATCGATCGTCGGGTTGCTCGGCCCAAACGGAGCGGGCAAGACGACGCTGATCAAGTCGATTCTCGGGATGGTCATTCCAGATGCCGGAACGGTTCGGATCCACGGGATCGATGTCTACGATCGGCCACGTGAGGCGTACGCGTCCGTCGACGCAATGTTAGAGGGGGCGCGAAACGATTACTGGCGACTCACTGTCAGAGAGAATCTCCGATACTTTGCGACGATCAGCGGTGTCGACCCGGATTCGGTTCGCGATCGTCACGATCGGCTGCTGTCACAGCTTGGGCTTAGCGAGAAAGCGGACGTTCCCGTCCGCGAGCTGTCGCGCGGAATGAAACAGAAGGTATCGCTGGCGAGCGTCCTCGCTGGCGGCGCGACGGTCGTCTTTTTGGACGAGCCGACGCTGGGACTGGATATCGAAAGCTCGCGAACGCTCCAACGAGAGCTGCGACGGCTCGTCGAGGAGGAAGACCTGACGGTCATCCTCAGCAGTCACGATATGGATGTCGTCGAGACGGTGTGTGACCGCGTCATCGTTATCTCTGATGGGACGATCATCGCAGACGATACGGTCGACGCACTGCTCGATCGAACCGGCGCACACCGGATCCAGATCGCGAGCCGTGATCTCACACAGGCGATCGTATCGGACCTCCGGAATCGCTTCGAGACGCTCACCGTCGCCGAACGCAACGGTGGGCCCCGAATCGATGTGACAACTGACAGTGACGGCCTCTACGAACTGCTGGCTCACCTCCGCAGCGCGGACGTTACACTCGAACGCGTCCAGACGATCGAGCCGGATCTTGAGGACGTGTTCATGGAACTGACGACGGCCAGCAGTGATGACCCATGACAGTCCCACCACAGGACGTGGTCGGTGACCCACGGCGGGCTCGCTACTATCATCTCGCCCGGGCCGTCCTCTACCGCGAGTTTCTGCTGTTCGTTCGGTATCCTGCGGACGCGATCGGCGGAATCATCATCTCGGTGTTCTTTTTCGGCGTCCTGTTTTACGGTGGGCAGATGATCGCCGGGCAGGCACTCACCGACTCGATCGAGGGGATCATCGTCGGCTACTTCCTGTGGACGCTGTCGGTGGGTGCGTACTCCTCGATCTCGAACGATATCGGGAGCGAGGTCCAGTGGGGGACGCTCGAACGCCACGTGATGACGCCGTTCGGGTTTGCCCCCGTCGCGATGCTCAAAGGCGTCGCAAAGATCGTCCGCACGTTCATCACGTCGGCGATCATCCTCGCCGTCATGCTTCTTCTCACCGGCACGACCCTCCAGCTTCATCTCGTGACGATCGTCGTCGTTGCGACACTCAGCATCGTCTCGGTGCTCGGCCTCGGGCTTGCAGCAGGTGGCGTGACCGTCCTCTACAAACAGATCAGCAACTGGCTCAACCTGCTTCAGTTCGGCTTCATCGTACTCATCTCCGCACCGGCGTTCGATCTCGGGTGGATGGCAGTGCTTCCGCTGGCTCACGGCAGCGCACTGCTCCAGCGGGCGATGATCGACGGCACGCGACTCTGGGAGTTTGGACCGATCGAGCTCGGGCTGCTGATCGGCGTCGCCGTGGGATATCTGGCCCTCGGTTATGCCATCTTCCAGTATGCGACCCGACGGGCGCGACGACTCGGCGTGCTCGGCGATTATTGAGCGTAAAGTCAGTTTTCGACACGATCACAACCTATCGGAGCCGCGATCAATCGTCACAGCTAAAGAGGCGATCACCGCTCTCATCGGTAATCACGGGCACCAAATTATATATCCCGCCCAGTTCGTGAACAGCGATATGAGCGGGATCATCTACGCGTGGGAGACAGAAGACATTCAGGCGGTAGACGAGGGCAACTTCGGGTCGATGGTTATCGACGTTGCCGAGAATTTCTTTTCGAATATAAACAGTTACGAGCATGCAACAGTCAACTGGAAAACCGAAACCAGAGACCACGGTGTCGTTTACGAGGTTACCTCACGCCCGTTGTTCAATGCAACTACCTATCTGATCGAAATAGAGGGCGGTCGGGGTGGAGAATACGAACTGGAGCTTACACCGAACGAGCTACTGGTACGAACAGTCTCTAGCGGGTACGAAGAGGAATTAACGTATCTGGAACTCCGAGCACCGGAAGCCGCAGTAGATACAAAAAATCAGAGTATCAGTCTCAAATCGATCCCAGAACAGCTCAGAAAGCGACTTGTGAGAGCGGCACCCACCATCCGAAACGATCAGTAGTACACCATCACGATCGCCAGAACGCCGGCGTCAGCAAGACCAGCACCGGGATGATCTCGATGCGGCCGACCCACATCATGACTACCATAACGGCTCGCGTCGAGGTGGGGAAGCCGGCGTAGTTGTCCATCGGTCCAGCCATCCCAAACGCGGGGCCGATGTTGAGAAAGATCGACGCCGACGCTCCCAGTGCTTCGAACTCGGTGACAGCGGTCCCAACGCGGGCAGCGTCAATGACGACGATGATTGTCAACAGCACAAAGAGAGAAATTGCAAGCAGGACGTAGGCGTAGACGTCTCGTATCGTCTCCTCGGGGATGACCTGCTCTCCGAGTCGGAGTGGGCGGACCGCTTCCGGGTGGACCGAAGTAAACAGCGATCGGCGGAACGCTTTTAACGTCACCAGCCAGCGCAGCGACTTGATCGAACAGGTCGTCGATCCCGCCATCCCGCCGAGAAACATACAGAGAAAGAGCAGATACGTCGCGCCGGCAGACCACAGCGCGAAGTCCGTCGAGGCATACCCCGTCGTCGTAATCAGTGAGACGACGCTGAACAGGCTGTGACGGACCGTCGCCTCGACGCCCAGCGAAACATCCGGATCGAGCCAGACGATCCCCGTCACGATCGCGCCGAAGACCGCAAGCGTCCCGATGTAGAACCGAAACTCGTCGGACTCGATCGGCCGTCGAAGATCACCGTTGACGACGTAGTACAACAACACGAAGTTCGTCGCCCCGAGGATCATAAACGGCATCACGGCCCACTGGACGATCGGCGTGAACGCGCCGATGCTTTCTCCTTCCGGCGAGAAGCCGGCGGTTGCGACGCTGGTAAGCGCATGCGAGACGGCGTTGAACAGGTCCATATTCGGAGCCAGTCCAAGCAGGTGCAGCGTGTAGAACGTCGCCACCGCGAGGATGGTGAGGCCGACGTACAGTCCCCAGATAAGCCGTGCCGTCTCGGCGATATGCGGGCGAAGCTTCCGGACGTTCTGGGTCTGTGTCTCGGTTTCCATGAGCTGGGCCCCACCGACCAGCAGGTTCGACAACAGCCCGATCGCGACGATCAGGATGCCGAGTCCGCCCAGCCACTGGATGAGCTGTCGCCACAGCAAGATCGCCTGCGACTGGTTCTCGAAATCCCAGCCGCTCATCACCGTCGCCCCGGTCGTCGTGAGCCCGCTCATACTTTCGAACAGCGCATTGACCGGCCCCTCGATCGGCCCGGAAAACGCCGACTCGGGATCTGCGCCGAGGCCGACGATGGCGAACGGAATCGCCCCCACAGCGGCGACACAGAGCCACGTCAACGCGACCATCAGGAACGCCTCTCGCTGGTTCATCGACTGATCCGCCGACAGCGACTCAAGTGCAAACCCGGCCACCACCGCCACGACGATCGCGGCGAGAAACGCCAGCGGATCACTCCCTTCGATGAGACTCACCACAAGCGGCACAGCAAGTGGGACAGACAGCCACTTCAACACCGTCCCGACCAGGCTACAACTCGATCGCCAGTCGACGCGAATCCGCATTGATACAGTTCAACGTGTGGGTGGTGAAGAAATTGTCTGTTCAATGTCGATGCGTCTCAGTGACTGTTCAAAATACCCATATGCTCAGTTGCCAGCCGAACGCGTCGGCGACGACCTCGAAGCGCTTATTGATGGAACGATCTCACACGACGAGTGTGCCGATCGGGGACAGGCACGCGCCGACACAGCCGCGGATGGAGATTAAAAACGCTCCGTAGAAGGGCACAGTTTTTGTTACCACCACGGATATCAGCCCGTATGGCCAGTGGCCGGAACGCCGGACTGTTTCTTCTGTTATCGTTTCTCTGGGGGACCGCGTTCGTCGCGATCAGCGCGGGGCTGGCGTACGTCCCTCCGGTGCTGTTTGCCGGCGTTCGGTACGATATTGCCGGACTCATTATGATCGTCTACGCGGCCGTCGCGACGGAGCTGTGGCGACCTCGCTCTCGGGCCGACTGGGCGACGGTTCTGATCGGGTCGGTGCTCGTCATCGCCCTCTACAACGCGTTCTTATTCATCGGTCAACAGGGCGTAACAAGCGGCGTTGCAGCGATTCTCATCGCGATCAACCCGATACTGGCGACCGGATTTTCTCGGCTGTTGCTCCCACACGGTCGACTGACGATCGTCGGCACGATCGGGCTCCTCGTTGGGTTTCTCGGCGTGTTACTCGTCGTCGCACCAGATCCGTCGACGCTTTCGAGCAGCAGTGTCGTCGCCTCCGGGTTCGTCCTGTTCGCTGCCGTCTCTGTCGCCCTCGGGAGTGTGCTGATGCAACGAGTCGAGAGTGACATCTCGACGGAAGGCACCGTCGCATGGTCGTGCCTGCTCGGTGCAGTGCTGTTGCACGTCATGAGCGCCGGACTCCCCTCGGAGTCACTGACCGATGTCGAGGTCACACTCGGTGCGGCCGTCGCCGTCGGCTATCTCTCACTGTTTGCCAGTGCGATCGGCTATCTTATCTACTTCGATCTACTCGATCGACTCGGAGCGATCGAGATCAACCTCGTCTCGTATACGGCACCGCTGTTCGCGACGGTGTTTGGCTGGGCGCTGTTGGGCGAGACGATCACCACACGCACCGTCGTCGGGTTTGTTATTATCTGCTGTGGCTTCGTGCTCATCAAACACGACGCGTTCGCCACGAAACTCGATCGGCTTCGGCGAGCGATCGGGCAGTAACCTACTGGTATCTCGCCGCCAAAGCGCGTGTATGTCCTGCTATCTGGTGTCCGACCTCCATCTCGGCCACGAGAACGTGATTCGCTACTGCGATCGCCCGTTCGCCGACGTCGAAGATATGAATCAGACGCTGGTCACCAACTGGAACCGCGTTGTTGCACCCGACGATGAGGTGATTTTCGGCGGCGATCTGACGATTTCTGGAACGGCCGGTGACTTTCTCACGTGGACCGATCAGTTACACGGTGAGCTGATTTTCCTCCTCGGCAACCACGACGAGACCGTGTTTCGGAATCTGGACGACGTTCACGTGTTCGAACACTATCAGTTCAGCGCCGGCGGATACGAGTTTTACTGTACCCATCGACCCGAGGACATCCCCCGAAACTGGTCTGGATGGGGGATTCACGGGCATCACCACAACAACCACCTCGATCAGTTTCCGTTTATCGACCCCGATCGGCAGCGGATCAACATCTCGGTCGAACTGCTCGATTACGAACCGATCCACATCGACACGCTCATCGGATATCTCGATCGCGAACAACGGTTTGAACTGCGTCCGGAGTCCTGACCGGGTTGACGGTGAGTCGATCGGCAGTAATTGATGTCACCGATCGGGACGTACCGACTGTAGAGACCACCAATAGGATTTATTTTAACTTTTTCTGCATATGGATCTTCAGTAGTGTGTTTGTACTGGGAGTGGTGGTGGGGAGGATGAAACACATAGGTTTAAATACTAGATTTGAGCGTTTGTAAACCAATGAGAGAACTTCTCACAATGTGGCGTGACACGCGGATGATCATGTTAGTTGCAGTCGTCGCGGCTGTGTACGCGGCACTGCTCATTCCGTTTGCAGGGCTAGTCGTCATTCCGGGTATTACCGCCGTGCGCCCGGGGAACGTTATCCCGGTCATCTTCGGGATAATGTTCGGACCAGCGGCGGCCTGGGGGTCGGCGATTGGAAACCTCATCAACGACATCTTCGCGGGCACGTTCGGGCCGGGGAGCGCCTTCGGTTTCATCGGCAACTTCTTTTTCGGCTTGCTCGGCTACAAGCTGTGGGGGAACCTCGGGCCGCTTTCGAGCGGCTTCGAGCCGAACTTCCGCGAGAACGCTGGCCGCCAGCTCGTTGAGTTCGTCGCGATCGCAGTCGCCGCATCGGCAGCCTGTGCAGCGATCATCGCGTGGGGACTCGAACTGCTCGGCCTGTTCCCGTTCTCGGTTCTTGGAACGGTGATCTTCCTGAACAACGCAATCGCGACGATCGTGCTCGGTCCACCGCTGCTGTACCTGACGTACCCACGAATCAAGCAAATGGGCCTTCTCTATCCCGACTTGCTTCACGACGACGATCTGCCGACGGTCGGTCACGGCCGTGCGAAGACGGCAGCGCTCGGATTGGCCGCCGTGTCAGTCGCCTGGGTTGGCATTGGGATCGCGATCTCGCTCGGCCTTTACGAAGTCCCACTCGGTGTTGAACAGGCCGAAGTTGCCGGCCAGGGTGGGGCAATCGTCCAGATTGCCCTCGGTGCAGTCGCCTTCCTGATCGTGCTCGGGCTCACGGCGATTTCCGGTGACCGGCTCTCGGGTCTCCTCGAGTAATCCGCGCAGTTTTAGAAACCCAACGTGATTGATGATCATGAACACTGATCCGACGGAAGATGTCGCCGCAACGCTGCGAGGTGTCGTCTTTGCCTATGACCGGGGGGCCGATCTACCGGCGGCAGAGTCGTTCGTCGACACAGCGGATTACGACCCGGACGACCGCGGCGGTGCCGTGCTTCGCGGGCTCGATCTGGCTGTTGCAGCTGGCAGCTTCACCGTGGTGATGGGAGCGAGCGGCGGTGGGAAGTCGACGCTCTTGCGAACGTTCAACGGCATCATCCCGAACTTCATCACGGGCTCGTTTTCTGGTGACATCGAGGTTCTCGATCGCGACGTGACGGCCACGAGAGTTCCCGAGATGGCGGTCGACGTCGGGATGGTCTTGCAGGATTACGAGTCACAGCTATTTGGGACGAGCATCACCAGCGAGATGGCCTTCGGTCCCGAAAACCTCGCCGTCCCTGTTGAGGACATCGACCCGCGAATCGATCACGCGCTTGCGGTGGTGGGGCTCGACGAACTCGATCGACGACGACCGCCGGACGCACTCTCCGGTGGCCAGAAACAACGGCTCGTCTTCGGCGGGGTGATCGCCAACCATCCCGAGTTGCTCCTCCTTGACGAACCGACAAGCGACCTCGACCCGGCAGGAAGTCACGACACGCTCGAGGTTATCCGGTCGCTCGCCGATGCAGACGGCCTCGATGCACCAGCGGGGTGGTCTGGCCCGGAGACGATCGTCATGGTCACCCACGAGATCGAAGAAGCCTTGCTGGCCGATCGCGCGGTTCTGTTGCGCGCGGGACGCGTCTACCGACAGGGGCCAATTCGAGAGGTGTTCACCGACGTTGACGCGCTGCGAACGGCACGGGTCGCTGTCCCGCCGGTAGTCGAGGTTTTCGATCGACTGGGCTGGTCTCGCGAGGAGCTACCGCTGTACCCCGACGAGGCCGTTGCAGCCGTCCGTGAGCGCGACATAGAGTGGACGCCGCCAGCCACACGTGGCGAGTCACTGCCCGGTGTGCCCGCCAAGACGGGCCGGGAAGTCGGCGATCCGCTGTTCGAACTCGACGCGATCGTTCACGAGTATGAGACCGACCGGGAGACGGTTCGCGCGGTCGACGGCGTCGATCTCACGGTCAACGATGGCGAAGTCGTCGCGATCGTCGGCCACAATGGGAGCGGGAAGACGACTCTCGCCAAGCACATGAACGGACTTCTCGAACCGGATGCGGGGAGTGCGCGCTGGAGAGGGCGCGAGGTCACCGGGCTCTCGATGAGTGAAATCGGCCGTTCGGTTGGGTACGTCTTCCAGAACCCAGACCACCAGATCTTCGCAGATACCATCCACGAGGAGGTTGCGTTCGGCCCGAAAAACTTCGGCATAGCGGGCGAGGAACTCGAACAAGCAGTTGCTGATGCGATCGAAACCGTCGAACTCGACGGGCTGGAAGATGCAGACCCGTTCACCCTCTCGAAAGGACAGCGCCAGCGGGTCGCACTCGCGTCGATTCTCGCGACCGATCCGGATGCGATCGTCTTCGACGAGCCGACGACCGGTCTGGACGCCACCCAACGCGATCGGTTCATGGATCTCGTGGCCCGTCTCAACCGCGAGATCGGGATGACGGTGGTAATGGTTACTCACAGTATGCACACCGCTGCTCGGTACGCGCCGCGGACGGTCGTGATGGCCGATGGTCAGAAGGTGTTTGACGGTGCCACTCGCGAACTATTCGCGGATGAGTCGGTGCTCGAACGGTGGAACCTCCAGGCCCCACAGCCGGTCGCGGTCTCGAACCGGCTGGCACGAGAAACCGGGCAAGAGGACGCCCTGCCTGCGCTGTCTGTCGACGAGTGTGTCGCCGGTCTCAGTGGGCCGGACGAAACCGGGACCGCGATCGGATCTGTTTCAGACGATCCTGCGACGGAACCTGACGGCGGCATCAACGCACCTCACGGGGGTGATCGGTCATGAGTTCGTCTCCGTCTCTGTACGTCGACCGCGACACGTTCCTTCACCGATTGAACGCGCGATCGAAACTGGCGTTGGTCACCGGTCTCTTCGTACTGGCCTATGCGTTCACCGATCCCCTCTGGGTGTTCGTCCCGCTTGCGGCAGCGTTCGGTGCGCTCGTCGCCGTCGGCGGCTGGGCAAACTTCAAGCGCCTCTCGTTTATTATCGTCGCGCTGTTTCTCGTCGGGTTTGCTGTCTGGCCAGCATTTACCCATTCGGGTGGCCAGACGATCCTCTCGACGCCGCTTGGAACGCTCACTGAGCGAGAAGTACTGTTCGCACTTGGCCGGTCAGAACGGATCGCGGCGTTCATCATCGGCGGACTGCTGTTTGTGACGACGACATCGAACGAGGAACTCGTCGCCGGCATGCGATCGCTTGGGATCCCGTTTGCGTTCTGTTTCGCCGTTGGGACCGCACTGCGTCTCTTTCCGACCTTCCTTGGGTCGGCCAATACGGTCAAGCAGGCCCAGGCCGCCCGTGGCCACGAGACTGGCGGCAGCAATCCTCTCTCGTTGCTTCGAAGTTACATTCCGCTGTTGATTCCGGTGTTTATGACTGCGATCCGGAACGTACAGACCCAGGCGATGGCGCTCGAAGCACGTGGCTTCGACACCCGCGGCACTCGATCGTTTTACAACAGACAACCGTTCGAACCTGTCGACTGGCTTGTCACCGTGCTCGCGTTCATCCTCGCCGCCGTTGCGGTCTTCCTCCGCCTCCAGGGGTACGGAACCGTTTGATCTGTTCGTGACTGAGTTCCGATCGCCTGTCGACCGAGGATATTACTTGTTGCGACCACAACCAGTGTGTAGACGAGCATGCAGAGTAACCGAGCGTACATGAAACCGAGCGAGCGGGAGTTGACGCGGCTGACCGCCCACCTCAACAACGCTCCGCCACTGGTCGACGATTCTGAGAGCGATCGCTGTCTCGTCGGGTTTTTCGGCGTTGATGGGGAGCTTACGTCGGTGCGACTGCAGTCGATCGACGAGCTTGACGACGACAGCGGCCCCGGAATCGCCGTCCCAATCACCTCGCGGACGGATTCGATCGCCGATCTCGAACGCAGGTGGAACCAGTCGCTGTTGGATCGTCGTCACTGAGAAGGGGCGTCGAGCGGGCGATCGGCCGTCTGGAGCCAGAGCCAGCCAACTCCCGCAGAATCAAGGGGGCCGTCGCTGTATACAACCGGTATGTACGAGGACGTACTCATTGCAACCGACGGGAGCGACGTCGCATCGAACGCGGCCGCGTTCGGGATCTCGATCGCGCGGGCACTCGGTGGGACAGTTCACGCGCTGGCCGTCGACGAAAACGATCAGGACGAATCCCAGCACCAACAGCGCGAGGCCGACGCGGCGGCTGTCGCGACAGCGGCAGCCGATGCCGGCTGTGCTAGTGACTCGATCGTTCGACAGGGTCGCCCGGCAAATGAGATTCTGGCGTGTGCCGAGGAGACCGGGGCCGATCTGATCGTCGTTGGCACGCACGGCCGAACCGGATTCCAACAGGTGGTCTTTGGAAGCGTCGCCATCGAAGTCATCCGCGATGCACGGCGGCCGGTCTGTTCGATCGGGCCGAACGTCTCCACAATCGACGACTCGGCCCCGATAGACGACATCCTCCTCGCAACTGACGGCACGTCCGGATCGGCGGGCGCGACCGACGAAGCGCTCTCGCTTGCCCGATCGCTCGGTGCGTCGGTACAGACGCTGTACGCTGTCGACGGGGACGACGAATCAGAACTGCGCGAACACGGAGAGCAGACCACAGCAGCGATCGCACAACGGGCTGGCGATCTCGACGTGACGGGCACAGTCACCGACGGTCCGGCACACGAAGTCATCCGCAAGCACGCAGACAGCGACACGATCGATCTGCTCGTCATGGGCGCAGAGAGCATCACGACCGAGAATCAATCGACGATCGAACGGCTCGTTCTCGGGAGTGTCTCCCAGCGCGTGCTCCCGAAGGCGAGCGTTCCGGTGATGACAGTTCGAACGATCGATTCCTGAGACGGACCGATCGCGTCACCGTTCGATCTCGGCTGGGCTATCGGTCGTGAGCCACCGATCTGGGTTGTCCGGGTCGCGCAGTTCGAGCAGTCCGTCCTGACACACCACGAGTTCGTAGCGATCGGCCATATGGTGTGGTCGGTCCGATCGGCTATCGTAACTGAGCGGCTACGGTCTGGCGATCGAGCGTAACGGCCGGCTGTAGCGTGGTAGGGGGTGGTGAACGGGGCGTGCGTGTGTAGGGTTATCACGCTCGTCGGTGAGTGGGCAATCGGAACGAACAGCGATTAGTGTCGACTGCTCGTAGAGTGGAGTATGTGTGGCCGGTATACGCTGATCGTCGAGCAAGGGGACCTCGAAACACGGTTTGACGCGGAGAGTAGCCGGTCGTTTCGGCCCCGGTACAATATGGCACCGGGCCAGGAGCTCCCGGTAATCACGGGCGAGAAGCCGAACACAATCCAGCACGTCAAATGGGGGCTCGTGCCGTCGTGGGCCGACGACGACCGCGGTGGGCTGATCAACGCGCGTGCAGAGACGATCGATCAGAAGCCGGCGTTTCGAGACGCCTATGAGTCGCGTCGGTGTCTGGTGCTCGCCGACGGCTTCTACGAGTGGGTCGAGACGGCCTCGGGGAAACAGCCCTATCGGGTCGCTTTCGAAGACGATCGACCCTTTGCGATGGCGGGGCTGTGGGAACGCTGGGAGCCCGAGATGACCCAGACGGGACTCGATGCGTTCGGCGGCGGCATCGAGGGGTCGAGTGAGGATGGCCCACTGGAGACGTTTACGATCGTCACCACGGAGCCGAACGACCTGATCGCAGATCTCCATCACCGAATGGCGGTGATTCTCCCGCCCGATCGGGAACGCGAGTGGCTCTCGGCTGACGATCCGGCCGACCTGCTTGCCCCGTATCCAGCCGAGGAGATGCGGGCGTACCCCGTCTCGACAGCGGTCAACAATCCGTCAGTCGACGAGCCGTCGTTGATCGAACCGATCGAGCCGTAGACAGTACTTAAATATGGCGGATTCTCTCGTCAGTCTATCCACCAAGCTGTACGGTATCACGTCTCAATAACCACAGCAAACAGGGCGCAGTACGGTGGTTTTCGTGCTGGCGTGTCGTCTGTGCCGATCGTCACGGCTGCCAGATAGCGGTATTTTTATATAGAAGGACAAACAATGATTCGCTTGATTATGAGCCAGCGAATGCAGCAGGGACAGCCGATGATCGTGATGAGCGAGGATTCCCAGCGCGTCAAGGACAAAGACGCCCAGGATTACAACATCAGCGCCGCTCGGGCGGTTGCTGAGGCCGTTCGCTCGACACTCGGCCCGAAAGGAATGGACAAGATGCTCGTCGACTCGATGGGGTCGGTCACCATCACCAACGACGGCGTCACCATCCTCCAGGAGATGGACATCGACAACCCGACCGCCGAGATGATCATCGAGGTCGCCGAAACCCAGGAGGACGAGGCTGGCGACGGCACCACGACAGCCGTCGCGATCGCCGGCGAGCTGTTGAAAAACGCCGAAGATCTTCTCGAACAGGACATTCACCCGACGGCGATCATCAAGGGCTTCCACCTCGCCGCCGAGCAGGCCCGCAACGAGATCGACGACATCGCAACCGAAGTCGACACCGAGGACGAAGACCTGCTCCGATCGGTCGCTGAAACCTCGATGACTGGCAAGGGCACGGAGGTCAACAAGGAGTATCTCGCCGAGCTCATCGTCGAGGCAGTCCGACAGGTAACCGTCGAGAGCGACGACGGTGGGAACGTCGTCGACCTCGAGTTCCTCAACATCGAGACCCAGACTGGCCGCAGCGCCGGCGAATCCGACCTGCTCGTCGGTGGCATCGTAGACAAAGACCCGGTCCACGACAACATGCCGAGTTCGGCAGAAGACGCAGACATCCTGCTTCTCTCGGAAGCGATCGAGGTCGAAGAGGCCGACGTCGACACCGAAGTCTCGGTCACCGACCCAGATCAGCTCCAGAAGTTCCTCGATCGCGAGGAGAAACAGCTCAAAGACAAGGTCGACCGGATCGTCGACCTCGGTGCTGACGTCGTCTTCTGTCAGAAAGGTATCGACGACCTTGCCCAGCACTACCTCGCCAAAGAGGGCATTCTCGCCGTCCGGCGCGCCAAAAAGTCCGACCTCGAATTCCTCAAGGAGGTCGTCGGCGCATCGATCGTCTCCGATCTCGAAAGCGCAACCGAAGACGACCTCGGCTTCGGTGACGTGACCCGCGACGACGCAGACGACCTGTTCTACGTCGAAGGCGAGGACGCCCACGGCGTCACGCTCTTGCTCCGTGGTTCGACCGACCACGTTGTCGACGAACTCGAACGCGGCGTCAACGATGCTCTCGACGTCGTCGCCCAGACCGTCTCCGACGGCCGTGTGCTTGCCGGTGGCGGCGCGATCGAAGTCGAACTCGCCTCCCGCCTGCGTGACTTCGCCGACTCCGTCTCCGGGCGCGAACAGCTGGCTGTCGAGGCCTTCGCTGACTCACTGGAACTCGTCCCACGCGTTCTCGCCGAGAACGCTGGCCTCGACTCGATCGATATCCTCGTCGATCTGCGAGCGGCCCACGACGACGGCGATGTCACCGCTGGCCTGAACGTTTTCACTGGCAGCGTCGAGAACACCTTCGAGGCCGGTGTTGTCGAACCTGCCCACGCCAAAGAACAGGCTGTGACCTCCGCTGGTGAGGCTGCGAACCTCGTCCTCAAGATCGACGACATCATTTCCGCCGGTGATCTGTCGACCGACAAGGGTGACGACGAGGAAGGCGCACCCGGCGGCGGCATGGGTGGCGGCATGGGCGGTGGTATGGGCGGCATGATGTAGGCGCCCCTGCCGACCAGGGAGAACAACAGATACCCATTTTGACCGGCCCGAGACGATACCCACTGCTGGCAAGCCAATGATCTATCCGGCTTGCCGGTCTGTATCCGGTATGACCTACCAAACGACGATCGGCTGGTCGCTGTTTTCGTCCGGTCTTGTCACGCTCCTGTTAAAGGTGTTGCCCGGCGATTCGCTCTGGTGGGGACTCCTCTTGCTCGCCGCTGGAGCCACAGTGCTGTACGTTCGGTGGGCGTGATAGGATAGCGTTCCGTATGGCCCGATTCGCATCGCTCATTGAGTCTGTAAACGGACACCAACAGAAATCGATCAGGTGTCGTCGATGTCGAGTTCGAACTGTTCGTTTTCGCTGACGGCGTTCAACACGACGCTGGTGTTCGAGGCTTTGATATCGGGATCGGTCAACAGCTGTTTGATCTGGTCGTTCATTCCATCCGTATCTTTGAACTTGCCGATGGCGATCACGTCGTAGTCGCCGGTCACTTCGTAGACGCTGGTCATCTGCTGGTGTTCGCGGAGCGTCTCCGTGATGTCCGGAAGCGCGTTCCCCTCTACCTGAAGCTGGATGACAGCTGTCACGTCGTAGCCGATCGCGTCGTAGTCGACACGCGGGGTGTACCCCTGAATAACGCCCTGTTCTTCGAGATCAGAGAGATGATTCGAGACGGTCGTCACGGAGACGTCGAGTTCTTCAGCGAGGCTCCGGAGGCTGGCCCGACCGTCACCGAGCAGTGAATTTACTAGTTTTGCATCGAGATTTTCGTACGTCATCGGCTTTACCCTCTCACTCTACCCTTTAGAAGTTTACGAATATCCAATTCCGATCGGCCAGCGACGAATTACCAGAAACTGCGCGTCACTCAGCACGGAGATAGGCGGCTGGCAACCAGAGAAACGTGACAAGCGGAAACATTGTGCAGACGGTACCGACACGACCCCGTGGGGTTCGTTGTAGTCAGTACAATCCGCTCTCTTAGCTGGTCGTGACGTACTGGTCACCGCGGGATTCGACGTGGCCGCTGTTCTGTAACGTCCTGAGGAGACTGAGCACGGAGATCTTTTTCATACGAAGCGTCTGGCTCACGTCATCAGCCGTCGAACCGCCCGCCGTTGCGAGATAGAAGTAGACGAGTTTTGCCTGTGCCGAGTCGAGGTCAGTCGGAATCGACGCGGTTTGATCGGTCTTGAACCGCTGGAACTGGCCTATGGTCATAACTGAATACTAGCAGACCCTCCTCACAGATAAATCCCGATTCCGGTTGAGATAATAGCCCATCTAGGAGACTAATATGGGCTTTGGTACGCTGGATCACGTCATCTTACCCCACACTCTCTCGTCGATCGGCAACAACGACGTTTTGACCGTCCCGACCGAACGCATAACTCGAATGGCAGACACCCAACCGACGCCACCCACCGATCTCGATGCGGATATTCGCGCCATCCTGTTGGCACTCGGTGAGGAAGACGCCGAGACGATTCACGCCGTCGCGGCGTATACAGCTGAACTGGCCGACTGGGCGGCTGCGATGGACGATCGCGCGACCGAATCGAACGAGACTGACGGTGGAGACGCCCCAGCGACTCCGGAGGGCGTTCCCGACGATGCGACCGTCTCAGAGATCGATATTGCCGGCGTCGAATACACCTATTATCAGTGGCGCGAGGGAGATTCGATCCGATCGGAGACCGTCAAACGCTGATCACACCGATCGGTACGGCCCCAGCCGCGTTCCATCGAGCAGGTATGCCTCGCCGGTCACGCCAGCCGAGAGAATCGGGGAGAGAAACGATCGGTTGGAGACGTTGATCCACGTGCCACCGAGCAGTTCGTTAAACGCCGGGAAGACGATCACCCGCGGCGGTGTCTCCCCGTCCCACGACAGGTCGTCGTAGGCCGATCGCTCGCAAAGAGTCGGATCGAGGTGGCCGCGAAGCCACGCCCGGTCGATGCGACTGTCACCGAGTTCGTCTTCGAGTCGCACGCTCGGGTGTTCGTGGCCGAGACAGACGACCGAACACTCGAGAACTGACTGGTCGGGCCACGCGTGACCGTGACAGAGCCCGACATCGCCGATGGTGGTGCCGCCACTGTCGATGACGGTCACGTCCGAATCGAGCCACGTCTCGATCTGCCCGTCGTGGTTGCCCTTGAGTACGGTGACGTCGACCGTGGAGGAGATAGCGTCGAATAACACTTCGAGTTCGCCGCGTTCGGCACCACCGGGGTCACCGATCGAGTGCATCAGGTCGCCGAGGACGACGAGCCGCGTTGAGCCGGTCTGCTCGATGAGGTCGAGTAACCGTTCGCGCCGATCGGGGGCCCGACTGGGTACCTCGACGCCACGCTCCGCTCGGAGGGCGGCTTCGTACCCCGCGTGGTAGTCGGCGATGAGCAGGGTCTTGTTGTCGTCGATCAACGCCGTTGCAGCCGGCTGGCCCGGAACGGGCTCGATGCGGACTGGAGCCGGGCGTCCCTGTGAGCCCATACCTTAGATGGGTTTCAGCGTCTCGTCGTCGGGTTCGTAACACTGGCCACCCATCAACGCATCCTGAATCGCGTCTTCGACGGCGGCCTCCTCGACCCCGGCGTCGTCGGCGACAGTATCGACGAGCGTCGATCGATCGGCACCGTCGCCGTCGTCCAGTTCGGTCATCGTTTCGATGAGGAGTGCGTCCAGATCGATATCTTCCTCGTCCTCTGCTGTCTCGGATTCCGTCTCGGCACGCTCGGGCTCTGTATCGACAGCCGGTTCGTCGGGAGCTGGCGTCTCGTCGCTGTCTACGGTCTCTCGATCGTCTGTGAGCGTGTGGTCGTCGGCTGAGGGAACGTCGATGTCGGATTCGCCGGGCTCGTCGACATCCGTTCCAGTCGTGAACTCGGTGCCGAACTCCGACTCGATCTGCTCGCGCTCCTCGTCGTCCATCTGGTACATGCCGTCGGCGTCGAAATCGCCGAGTTCGTCGCCGCTGCTACCATCATCGACCGTGATATCATCGTCGCTGCTGCTATCGTCGCTGCTGCTATCGTCGCTGCTGCTATCGTCGCTGCTGCTATCGTCGTCGCCACTATCAGCCGTCAGTTCCTCATCACGTGACCCTTCCTCGGCTGTCTGTGTACGCTCCCCAAAGTCGCCGAGATCGTCTTCATCGGTTGTATCGGGATCATCCGCAGATGTCGGCTCGTCCGCAGACGCCGATCGATCGGCGACACCCACACTCGTCTCGGTATCTGTTGAGTCGTCGTCGGCACCTACACTCGTCTCGGTGTCTGTTGAGTCGTCGTCAGCACCCACACTCGTCTCAGTGTCCGTTGGGTCGGCGGCAGCACCCACACCCGTCTCGGTGCTCGTTGGAACTGACTCACTCGCCGTCCCGATCGCAGAGCCGGTTCCGAGGGCGCTCTCTGTCTCGCCAGCGTCTTCGACGGTGTCGTCGATCGCGCTGGGTTCGGTTGCAATCTCGGGCTGTTCGAGCGAGTCGATGTCGGCGAGTGATGCGAGCGCAGCAAACGACTGTTCGGAGTCGTGATCTCGGTCGCTCGGATCGCGATCGAACGGCGAGACCTGCTCGCGGTCGCCTGCGATGACGGCGACGGCCTCGCGCGCACACTGGCTCAGCCCGGAGAGATAGTCAGGAGTCGTTCCGTAGTGGTCCGCCGCGATCGGAACGCCAGCAGCAAGGCCGGCTTCGACGCCACGGTCTTCGAGACGCTGGGTCAGGTCCGGTCCACTCGCGTCGATCCCCATCGCTGTCGCGTAGGTTCCGATCCGATCGAGTGTTCGTTCGGCGGTGGTGAGAACCCAGCGATCGCGCGTATCGGCGTCGACGGTGGCGATGCTCTCGGGCCGGATCGAGGTGTAGACCCGATCGCTGTCGTCGGGCTGAAAGGTCCGGGCTTTGCCGGTGACAGCGACGAACGCTGGTGGTGTGAGCTGTTCGAGCGTGGCCAGCGCATCGGGCTGGTACTGGCCGGCGTAGACGACGAACGCGCCGGTTGGATCGACGACCCGTGCCCGAACCATCTCGTCGTTGACCGACGTGACCTCGGTCAGCGTCCCGACGACGAAGAGTCGGTTGAGTCGTGCGCCGGTCGGCGTGATGACGTAGTTCGGCGCGCGTTCCTCGTCGCTTTCCGTATGCGAGAGGGTCGCGTCGTCGTACTCCGCAGCGAAGAGGCGGTAGGCAATCTCGCGACTCGGAATCTCCTCGTCGCCGTTCGAGCTCATCCATCCACCTCCGCGAGGAAAGCGGCCGCACGCTCGGCCGGATCGTCCGATCGCTCCGCGAACGTTTCGGCGTCGAGATTTGCGCCGTACTCGTCGACAGAGAGGTGTCCGCGGACGCGGAACTCGCGGCCGACGATCCGTTCGTGGATGGTGTCGGCGACGACTTCCTGATCCATCGCCTCGCGGGCCTGGGCAAGAGCATCATCGAGGTCGCCGCCGTAGACAGCTTTGGTCAGTTCAGCATCCAGGACGGCGGTGACGGCACCGGTGCCGTCGTCGAGAATTGCTTTGACGCGCAGGTCGTCGATCCCGTCGACCGCGCCGTGGGTTCGACACTGGCCTTTTTCGATCACCCGATAACACTCTGGACAGCGCTGGATCAGTCCCGAGCCATCACGGACAGCAAGAACGTTCCCGACGAGTTCGACATCGTAGATGCCACCTGTTTCGACGGCCTCGCCGATCGCCATCGTCGTCGTCTCGACGCCGATTTCGATCTCACGATCGAGCGGTGTGACCGTCGAGTGTGCCGAGATGTTGACCTCGGGAACTCCACGAAACTCTCGGACGTATGCGTTCTCGATGCGAACGGTCCCGCCGGATTCGATCTCGGGGACTGGGTCCCAGTTCGTAAAGGGGAGGCGCCCGCTCTCGTCGCCGAGGACACCACTTAGAATCTCGGTCTCGCCGTCCCGGCCGTCGATGGTCCGGCGTTCGCAGTCGACGACAGCGACTTCGACCGTGACGGCTCGATCGCCGGTCCGAAGCGTTGCAAGCTGTGCGTCGCCGCCGATCTCGTAGGAGACGTCGATCGGCTCGTCGACGAACGACAGCGAGGTGCTCTCGCCGAGGTTGAGTTCGGGCTCGCCGTCCCACTCACGGATACCGGCGTTGCCGGCCGTGATCGTATCACCCGGCGAGAGGCCGAAATCCTCCCACGCGGTGTAATCGATCACGCCGCTTTCGTCTGCGAGTCGTCCTTCGACGATGACCTGATCGGTGCCTTGATACCGGATCGATCGTTTGCCTGCTGTGAGGACGACGCCCGTGACAGTCACGTTGCTCTCTTCGGGCGTGATCTCGCCGATGTCTTTGGCCGCTGGAGCCCCGCTGCTCCCGGTGTCGCCGTCGCCGTATTTCCGGCGAAGGCTCTGTTTGGCCTCATCGACTGGAACACTGTACTCCACCAGGTTCTGTAGGTCCGCTTTGACCTCCTCTTTGTCGACACCGAGGTCGG
>LKMJ01001859.1_pt1 | contig 18993 bp, 27 predicted proteins | sample 643391 | NCBI WGS metagenome assembly LKMJ01 (sample SAMN04112250, study PRJNA286221) | soda lake metagenome | biome: soda lake; feature: Kulunda Steppe; material: water; isolation source: sample PL-Br10 brine of Picturesque Lake | place: Russia: Kulunda steppe | collected 2010-07 | reverse complement strand
TTCGCACACACACACGCCCACGCGTGCACGCACGCCTGGCGCTGCATGCACCATGCAGCTGGCACGCCCTCTGTGTTCTGTCTGCCTGTCTGCCTGCCTGCCTGCCCGCCCGCCTGCCTGCCAGCCTGGTCCGGCCCAGCCCGGCTTGCCCCCGACGCAGTGAGTGGTGCATGCCTGGACCGCCAAGGGTGCGTCGCCTGTGCATTCAGCCGGGATGGCGGGTAGCGGGGGTGCCACGCCGGCCCGCCCGCCCCCAGTGGATGGGGTCTAGAGTCAGGCGTGCTCTGCGCAAGCCTGGCCTGTGGCTTGTCTAAGGCTGGGCTGCCTGTAGCTGGGCTGCCTATCATTGGCACATGGCTGGCCTGCCTGTAACCAGCCTATGGCTGGATTGCCTTTGGCTTGTCTTCATTGGGCTGCCAGCATTTGGCCTGTGGCTGCCTGCCCCTGGCTGCGCCTGGGCCTTCTCTTTGTGCACACCTTTCCTGCGTGCCGTGCTTGTGGGCAAGGGCGCGGACGTGATGCTGGGTGGAGCACCGCGGACGCACGCTTGGTTCCCTCTCACATGTCTTGCGCTTGCAGCCTTGGTCTAGGCTCAGGTCGCAGGCCTCCCACAGGCATTGACCATAGGCTCCCTGTCTGTTAGGTCACCTCGCTTTGCCTGGCCTTGCGCTCGCATCACAGCCTTGGTCTGGGTTCAATTTGTAGACTGCCTGGGCCGCAGCTAAGCTGTCCGCTTGCCGGGCAGGCCAGCTACACTGCACCACACCTTGCCTTGCTGTACGCGCACAGTGTTGGTCTGGGTCAAGATTAAGGCCTCCTAGGCTGCGACTCAGCTGTCTGCCAGATCAGTAAGCTCACCTCACCTCACCTCACCTCACCTTGCTTCGCTTTGACGTTTGAGTTCACAGCCTCGTCTGAGCTAAGGTTGCAGGCCTCCCAGACTTTGGTGAGGCTATTCCCCTTGGCAAAGAGAGCATGTAGGATGTATGTTTTCATAGATGGAACCTCAACTTGCTCTGCCATGCGTTGCCTTGCGCTCACAGGCAGTCGCGGCAGCGTACGCCTCTGTTAACCCAAGGCAGTCTCAATCTCACAAGCAGCGTGTGGAAGCCGCACCTGGGGAGCCACTGCAGCAGCAATACACGCATGCGCCTGTGCCACAGCTGCAGAGGCAGAAGCAGGAGCAGCAGCCCCTGCCGCCGCAGCAGCAGCAGGAACCGCTGCCGAGCAAGGGTGTGCAGGTGCAAGCACAGAGCCATGGGCCGCAGGCGAGCCACCCCAGCAGCAGCGGCCTGCCACGCGCACCCAGCAGCTCGTCTGAAAATGAGTCATACAGCATGGATGACGACTTCATGCAAGCCCAGGAGGAAGAGTTGCGGCAGCTACAGGAGCAGCACGCGCAGCTGGTGGCAGAGCAGCAGCAGCTGGAGGAGGAACAGCTGCAGCAGCTGCAGGACATGCGGCGCTTGTACCAGGAGGAGACCAGCAGGCTGCAGTCACCAGGGGTTGCTTGTGCGCACGGAGGGCCAGGTGCCGGAGAGGGGGGCAGCAAGGATGTCACACCAAATGATCATCAGGCGCAGGGGGGGCCCACTAGCAGCGGCAGTGGTCATGGGCCCCTGACTGAGAGCCCCCCTGCTGTGCCCATGAAATGGGGCCGGTCCTCGCTGCTGAAATGCACAGGCGCGTTGCCGCCTGCCCCAGGGCCTCTTCAGCCCCAGGACCCGCTGCCTGCTTCGCCAGCCGTTGCCCATCAGGGCAAGCATGACCCGGCCGGCGCGCCGCTAGTGCCGTCTTCCCCTCCACGCACCTGCACGAGCAGCAGGGCAAGCAGCCACGTGACCGCCAGAGCAGGGGGCGGGGCGGATGCGTCTGGCCCCATGCTACCCTTGAGCAGTGGGGGTGGCGGGGGCCGGAGGTGGGGGCGGTCAGCGCTCCTGGCTGTGTGAGTGTGTGTGTGTGTTTGTGCGTGCTTGTGTGTGTGCGTGCTCGTGTTTGTGCATCGATGTGTGAGATTCCCAATGGTGAAATCTCTTCTTTTGTTATTGCTGAGCTTGGCACCACTAGGAATGTTGGGGCTAGCTCTCAAACACCGAACATTGTGCAAGCAGTGGCCATAAATGCCTATCAAGGCTGAGGCGCATGCAATTGTTGAGGTGTGACCTGTTAGCTGAATTTCAGGCAATGCCATGCAGCCAACAAATGAACATAAAAGTTAAAAGCTAGATAGTGGCAGAATAAATTATAGCAAAGCACCCAAGGGGGAGTTATCCCATGCTCATTTTCAGCTGCATAAAGTTCTTTGTTTGTTGAAGAGTATGACTCCTGGATGCGCATGAATGTTGGTAGGAATTTTTTTTCGTGTGCAAGTTGAGGATGGCAAGTCTCTGTTCTGAACAATTGAAGAGGAGTCAAAGTTGAGATTGGAATGCTATGTACTCAGCATCTGAAGTGCATCATGCACTATGATAGGAAAAATAAAAGGAAAAGTGCGCAGGCAGTGAAGCGCTCCCCACATAGTACGTGTTTGCTACTTAGCCAAAGCAGTCTAAGTCTGTAGATTTTAGGAAGTGCATTAGCAAAATGAGCCCGCACATGATACTTACAAACAAAAAACTTCTTGCATCAAAGCAGCATTTGCAACACCCTGTCCCAACGAGTCATTCAACCTGCCGCGCTTCAACTTGAACATCATAAATGAATAGGCCACAATTGGCTTGCTAGATGCTTTCGAAGTGTCTTGCTCAATATAGTGGACAACAAATCATTCCAGCCTGTTCGTCGTGATGGGTCTATTTAAGAGCAGTGGAAAAGATCCTTGTCTAGTCAAGCCTTTTAGTTGGTTTATTGAGAAAAGCCTGGTTTAGCCGCAGCCTGTCACACTGAGCCTCTGATAGACAGCTGCAACCAAATCAGGCTCGTGAGGTGGCCATTATAAGGAGCAAGCTTTGATTTGAGATACTGGTCTAGTTAGCTATGGCCAAGCTGCCTCGTCCAAAGCAGGTACAACCATGTCACGCATGTCTAGTGTAGAAGTTCTTCAGCAACAGATATCTGAGCTTGAAGGTTCCTCTGTGTCCGCATGAGTTCATAAATGGCAAATATGTGACAAGACTTCAGGCATACAACAAAAAGCATACTCACATGATCAAGATGGGCATATCCAGAGTTTTGGTTTTAGGCTGTTCAATTGCCAAAAATCCACTTATCATTAACTCAAGTCCCTCTCCCCACACAGAGGGCCCTGATCACACATTTGCCACATGTCTCTCCCAAATACATCTTCCTCGTGATGTTATTCGCAGCGTGGCACGCTCTAGACTTTGTGCCCACACCCTACATGTCGAAATGGTGACCTGGACTCGCGGTTCCTCTCGTGCCTGTGCCCTGTGCAATACTTATGATGTACAAGATGGGCAGCATGTCCTTTTCTCCTGTATCCATTTCCATGTGGTCTCTCTCTGCAAGACTCGTGCATCTCTGTTTCCTTCCAGAGGTTCCCATGATGTGTGTAGTTCTGAGCTAACAACAACAACAATAATAATCTCTATTCTTTCCTTCATGATCTTACCGTACTTTATCATCAAGATGAGCAGGCTAGCAATTGTATTTCCTGCGAGTCGGCGGTTACTGCCAGTCGCTTAATAGTTTTACTTTACAACGACTCTCAGAGGCTGTTTTTAACCTCAAGTTGCGGTTGCAAAACCTGGTACCAGGCTTAGGCCCCTACTACTTTGCATATACTGATAGGATACAGTCTGACTATCGCTAGTATGTACGTACTAATTCATTGTTACTCCTCTTACATTGCTGCAGGAGAATCCACCAAATGGAACTACAAACAACTGTTTTAAATGAAATAAATAATTGACTGACTAGAAGAGCATGGTCTTGACCTCCCTGGCACGCTGCACAGAAGAACCTTGCGTCTTTTTACGTGATAACAGTGGGCTTGTCGCGACCCGTGAGCTGAGGTAGCTGAGACAACTCCAGCGCCAACTGCGGGTGTGAAAAGGTAATAGAGGCACATGGAAGAATTGCAGATGTGTACAAGTGTGCTTGCCTTGAATTGAACGACTACACATTGTTAGCAAGCATGCTAGACCCTTGCAGCTTGTAATGGACATAGCTAAAGAAAAATAAGTTGCAATACTGAAAATGAATTTTGTACAATAAGTCAATGACTAGCAGAGGCTTGGGCTGCAGCAAGAAAGGTCCATGCCTCATCTGAGCAATTCAGGCACATTTGTACACAGACATAACCATTTTTTTATGTATGTACACAATTTTACACAACTTCAAGCTGTAATGATTTTGCAGAGGATTAATATCAATGCTTCCTTTTTAACATCTCCATCAGAGTACTCTTACAGAGTACTCTGATATCGGAGTTCAGCGCTTGAGCAAGCAATCCACACAGTGTTTGCCAAAAATTGTTGCCAAATATTTAAAGCGGTTTAACCAACCACAACAAACACAAATGTTACATATTTATGTATGCATTCACTTACACGCACGATTGTACTCATGACACACACCCACGCAAGCAGCCCAAGCCCACACCCAGCCTCAACTCCAGTGCAAAAGCATGAAGCACATGCAGAGCAGCATGCCATGCTGTTGCAAGGCATGCCAGGGGTCTCACCTTGATGATGGGTGCCAGTGCTTTCTGTGCGTCCTCCTCGTACTTGGAGGGGTCGTTGCTGTACTGCTCAATGTACATGCGGATGGTGGCCCCCGAGGACCCCGTGCCCGACAGGCGGAAGATGATGCGCGAGCCATCTGCATGTGTGCAGGGCACAGTGCGCTTGCAGGTTGGCGCGACAGGCATCTGGGTGCAAGGGGGAGGTAATGCACATGGCATCTGCGCGTATGGCACCCGGACAGTGCTGGCACCAGAGCAGAGAGCTCAAGAACTTTTGGTCAGACGTGGACCGCATCTGTGCACCACAGAGGATGATGCAACAAGCATCCCAGAAGCCGCAAAGCATGCAGGAAGCTGCTGCATACCTCCACCCATGCCCTGCCTCCTCCGTCCCTCCCCCGTGTTCGCTAAAACATGTGGTGAGGCGCATGTGCATCCTTTAATGAAGACACAACGCAGGCCCTGTGTGGAGGCCCTGCTGCACACTCGCATCTGTGAACACAAAGTTCAGCCCCTGCTGTAGTTGCGTGCCTGTGAACCCATGGCGCAGGCCCTGCTGCATACACGCACCTGTGAACACAAAGCGCAGGCCCTGCTTGGAGGCCTTGCTGCCGTCAATGGGGTCAACGTACTCAAAGTTGTCCGCAAAGTCGAGCGTGAAGTCGCCCATCTTGGTGCCCTTCTGGGATTTGCTGACCACCTCAGCGACCTGGGCCATGACCTTGTTCGCAGCGTCTGTGGCCACTTCCTCATAGTCATAACGGCTGCAGGTGCACGCATGAGCAAGCAGGATGAGCATGGCCACGGCACAGGCACGCCCCCCGCTGTACCAGCTGTGCGGACACCAAATGGGACGGACACCAAAACACCACGCACCAACGCATGGCCATGGTGTGTGTGAGTTGAGTGGACAAAAGCCCCCTCAGATGTGGCAGCTGCACAAGCGCGTACGCGCACAGGTGCATGGATCCACCCAAGGCGTTCAACATGCACACATGAACAGGAGCAGCCCTGTCAGTGACCTTGTAGGTCTTAAGGTCTTGCTGCCTGAGCGTGATGCCAACGAACGGACAGCATTGGGGATAGAGCACACAATTGGGGATGAACACACGAACACCATCGGGGATAAAGCAATTGGGGATGAAACACACGAACACCATTGGGGATAGAGCACACAATTGGGGATGAAACACACGAACACCATTGGGGATAGAGCACACAATTGGGGATGAAACACACGAACACCATCGGGGATAGAGCACACAATTGGGGATGAAACACACGAACACCATTGGGGATAGAGCACACAACTAGAAATGGAGCACATGAACGCCATTGGGGATGGAGCAAACAGACACCATTAAGGATACCATTGGGGATATATATATATATATGAGTACACAACAGCATATATATATATACATATGAGTACACAACAGCCTGACGCTGTCGACATCCACGCTTCGATGCTCCTGAGACACACGCATTCAAGAGAATGGAGAAACAGCAGGAAGCATTCGGATGCGGGCAGGCCGCGTCCATGCGCAGACCCGCCCCGCCCGCACCTCAAGAACTAGCATAATTTAGTGTGTAGCAGTTAAAATGTGAAAAATACCAAGGAATGTCAATTGCCGCCGAAATTGTTCCAGTGTTCCAAGGCCACGTCCTAGACGCCCCCCCGCACCTGAAGAAGTTGCGGCCAAACTTGCTCCAGTGTTCCAAGGCCACGTCCTTTACGCCCACCAGCTTGCCGCCCTCCGGCACATTGGCATTCTTGGCAGCCAGGATGGACAGCCACGCCAGCACCTGTGATTACAAAAACAGCAAACGTGATTATAAAAACAGAACCTGTGATTACAAAAACAGCACAAACACAACCAACTGCTCAAGCGAGCACTTGGGGTGCTGCGTGACTTCAGGGGCGGGCCCATACCACAGCAGGCATGCCCAGGCAAAAGCAGGAGCGCCGTGCGTCCCAGCCATCGCCCTTGCTGACAAAGGCATACAGGGAGGATTACATCACCCGCATGGCCTGGTTGCTCGCAGGTTCACTGTCTGAATGTGATCCATATGGGGATGATCAGGTTTACGGTCTGAATGTGATCCATACGGTCTGATTGTGACCCATTCAGGGATGACCAGGGATCCATAGTGTGCATTGAGTCACTCAGTGTCCAGTCAGTGAGTGAGTCAGTGAGTCAGTGAGTGAGTCGGTCAGTCGGCCAGCCAGTCAGTCAGTTGGCCAGTCAGGTATTACATCATCAGTGTCGTCATTGTGCATCACTACAACCAGCATCATCAGGATGCTTTGCTTGATGGTAAGAAGAACGCAAGTCCTTTGTATTGAAAGCTTGAAGAGCATTTGAGTGCTGGTGCTATGCATGCATTACCTGAATTCCTGAAGCCTGGTATGTGCACAGGGCTGGAGGGAGGACTTTCAAGGTGGCAGGTAGAAATGTTGGAGCCGCCTTAGTGCTAGGGAAAGCACACCTATTATTTCACTTGAACAAGGGCATTTTGCACTGAAACATGGGCCAAGCAACTTCAGTAAGCGCAGCTGTGCTGTGCTAGGCTCAGCATCACAGTTTGACGGGATTAGCACTCCAAAATCTACTTTGGAGGTCCCTGATCCAAACAGAAAGAGGACCAGGCAAGCTGTGCAGTGCACGTACCGCGAAGATGCCGTCCTTCTCACGGATGTGGTCGCCACCAGTTCCGAAAGACTCCTCACCACAGATCGAGCACTTGCCTGCAATGCACACCAGGGGGTTTTCAGAATTGAGGAGCAAGATCTCACACTCGCCTGCAATGCACACCAGGGATTTTCAGAATTGAGGAACGAGATCTCACACTCGCCTGCATTGCACACCAGGGGGCACGTGAGATCAAGGAAGCTTTTGCAAAACATCTAAGAGTGGTTTGCTTACACAGCTTCCCAGTCCAGCCTCTGCCACACCTTTTAAGACTATTTGCAAGTGTTGTCTTAGATAGAAAGCTAAGCTGTACGGGCATGAAAAAGAACAAAACTTCCCCAAGGCAACTGTTAATGTGGCTTCGGCTCCAGGTGGATCCTTGGCTTGGCAGCACAACAGCGAGCAGGACCCTCCAGGTAAGCTAGTAGATTTGTGAATACTGAAATGTTCCTGATGGGTCTCCTGGCCTAAAAAAGCATCCCGCAGGCTTCAGACACATACAAGTGAAGCATGCACTGATTCAGGGACTCGTGCACCTTTTTACACTTATCTAGGCCTGGTGCCTGCGCGGTCTTGGTGGATGACAGGAAGTCCTGGGAGACAAAGAATCCCTTTTTTCGCCTAAAAGGTGTTTTGGTCATTGCTCAAAGCGGGATACAGAGTGCCGCTTGCATAGAACCGCAACCAACCCAGCAAAGTCCACCTAATTTGAGGGGCCCTTAGCCCCCAAACCCACCTATTTCCACCTACTTGGTCCATACACATTTGCGAACAACTCCTTTACTCGGTGCAGACTCAATGCCTGTCCCGGCCGCTGTGGCAGCCAGGGGAAACAAAGGCCTTCAGCATTGCGCCCAAGGGGCTTGCCTGCCATCTCGGTACCAGGTCTCTCCCCACTGAGGTATTGAATTGACCTACCTAACCTTCCAATATCCCATCCTGCGTGCCAGCCTCAGCCCACTGAGCTGACACAGTCAGGGCTATCGAATCTTAGTTCCTACTTGCTCAGCATGTGGGTTTTTTAGACACTTTGTTTTTAGACCTTAGATAGGTCCTTGTTCAGGATGTGGTAACTTTGTGCCTGTTCATGGCAGAAAAGGCTGGCTTGGCCAGGAGTAGGCCTTTGCAGGGCGTGCAGTGACTTGCAAGATCTGTAGCGCCCCTCAAAGACATGCAGCTGCACAATCCTGGTGGTACACAGCCGCCTGCTGCGGACTTGTGCGGGTGGGACACAGTCAGGGCTATCAAATCTTAGTTCCTACTTGCTCAGCATGTGGGTTTTTTAGACACTTCGTTTTTAGACCTTAGAAAGGTCCTTGTTCAGGATGTGGTAACTTTGTGCCTGTTTATGGCAGAAAAGGCTGGCTTGGCCAGGAGTAGGCCTTTGCAGGGCGTGCAGTGATTTGCAAGATCCGTAGCGCCCCTCAAAGACATGCAGCTGCACAATCCTGGTGGTACACAGCCGCCTGCTGCGGACTTGTGCGGGTGGGTGCGCGCGGCCTGCTGCAGACTAGCGCAGGAGGGTTCGCAGCCTGCAGCAGACTTGCGGGGGTGGAATCATCCAGTATGGCGTTCTCATCAGGTCAATTTATATCCCAAAAGCAGGGCAAAGGGACTCTCATCAAGGCCCTGTGCACCACACCCACATCCACATTCCACCCCCCATCGTGTGAAAGCGGCACAACCTGCCCCCCACACTGCCAGCCTGGATGCTTGCGGGTGCATTGGGCCTGGGGCATCACATCACATGCCAATCCACCCCTTTGTGCGGGCAACATACCCTCAACACGGCTGGCCTGGATGCTTGCGGGTGTGTTAACCATGGGGCACAACACGCGCACCGCACCCACAAAAGCATTTTCACGCAACGCACCCACAAAAGCATTTGCACGCAACGCACCCGCAAAAGCATTTGCACGCAACGCACCCACACAAGCATTTGCACGCAACGCTCAGCTCATGGGTGCATTACGCGTTCCATGTGCACACGGCGCACGCCTCGCTCACCGGCATCCATGAGGTTGCAGAAAAACTTCCAGCCAGTGGGGGTCTCGAAAAAGGGCAGGTTCAGGCCCTTCGCCACACGGTCCAGGGCGGCGGAGGTCGGCATGGAGCGTGCCACACCCTGCAGCATGCGTGCATGCATGCAATTACACTTAGCTGTGGGCGTAGCGTGCTTTGCCCTGCAGCATGTTTACACTTCAGCAAGCCTGCACGCATCCGCGCGCACACATACGGTGCGGGTATAGAGCTGCCCATCCACACCCATAAGTGCGCAAGCATAACAAATGGAGTGCACTCTCAAGCGCTCCGGGAGCCCTTGGCGTGATTTGTGTACGAAGCAATCTGGAGGGCGGCAAAGGACTGCCAGGGGAGCCTCCACACAACAGGCACCAAGCATGCACAATTGGCAAGGGCGGCAAAAGGGGTGGCAAGCACAGACTCTGGGGCAAAATAGAAAAGGTTGATGCCAAGCATCAAAGTCTGCACACTTGGGGCAGGACCAGCTTTCTGGGCTTGCTCCCTGCGCTGCCTCCCTGCGCTGACTCTGCGCACCTTCAGGCCACCCTTGAAGTAGGGGATGCACGCCGCGTTGGCAGCGATCATGGCCACTGAGTCAGAGGGTGTGATGAAGAAGCCGCTGCCCAGGATCATGTTGCGGTCGCCGTCACCATCGGAGGCGGCGCCAAACACGGGCGCGTTGGCGCCCCACATGATGTCCACCAGCTCCTTGGCGTACGTCAGGTTGGGGTCGGGGTGGCCGCCATTGAAGTCCGGTGACGGCACGCCGTCCTTGACAGCACTGGCGGGCGCACCCAGCTCCTGCGCGTGCATTCGCACATGCGCGCGCATGTGTGAGTGTGTTTTGTCTGCGTGTGTGCGCGTGTGTGCTTGCGTGTGCGTTTGTGTGCAAATGTGTTCGCACGCGCGAGCGTGCATACCAGGCGCCTGCTTGCCAGGCGCCAGGCAGAGCAGCACAGCAGGCCCTCCTGCACAGATCTTGGGGCGCACAGGGCAAGAGCTGAAGGCCCAGAGGCAATGTCCCACTTTTTGCATCCGCCCTCTGCTCCCACCCACAACTTTTAACATCTGCACCTGATCACACTCACGCTCTGAGCAAAGCAGGCGCGCCGCTCACCTGCACCAGGATGCGGGACGCGTATGGACCAGTGACGGCGTGCATGGCGTCGAACGTCATTTTGAAGTCCTTGCGAGCCAGGAACTTCTTGAGGGCATCGAAGTCAAACACCTCTTTCAGCGTGGCCATGTAGTCCTCCACAGGGTCCACCACCTCCAGCTCAAAGTCGCCGTACTTGGTGGCGCCGACCTGCAGGCGCAGTGGCGGGCAGGGGTCAGTGCATGCAAGTAGGTGCACACGGCCATGTCCAGTCCTCCATGGGGTCCACCACCTTCCCTACTCAGGGTCGCAGACCTGGTGAGACGCTGAAAACCATACATACACCCCGTGAGCCATGGCAAATAAACACAAGAAGAGGCAAATGTATAGCGTGCATGTGCTGTTTTCAGCAGCGAATCACGTGGCGGCACGGATGTGCAGGAAGTGGGAGTCATCCTCAAGTGCATCCTCAGGTGCACTCAATTGCGCCCCCTCGGCGCACTGCCTTATGCAGGAGCAAAGAGAGCGCTCAGCCTTTAGTGGAATTTGTGTATGTAGCGAAAGTGAGCGCGGGTTGCGCCTGGTGTGCTTGGTGAGCTGGTGCAGCAGGAACAGCAGCAGCAACATTAACAGCAACAGTCTGTCACGCACCTCCCACCATGCGAGGTCCATGATTACAGGCATCTTGCACGCTTATCTTATCCACTCACCAAAGTCTGTGCATGCCAAACACGCACACACACACACCTTGCTCAGGTCCACATCTGGCATATCTGCCATCTTCAGGGTCGCCACCTTCTGTGTTTCCCCGTAGATTTTGTCAGTGATGCTCTCTGGCGCAGGCTCGCCCCCACTGTAGTTGAACTTGATGCCAAAATCATTTTCCGGGCCTCCAGGGTTGTGGCTGGCACTCATGATGATGCCACCTGTGGGTTCAATTCATGTCGGCTCAGTCCATGTTGGTGCCAGCTATAAGTGCAGTTCATGTTGGCGCAGTCCATGGTGCAGGGACCGAACAAGAGATACAGAGGAATTCATGATAAATGATTGATTGCCGATAATGCAGTTGAGGTCATGCACCCGTCAATGCCATACTCAGGTATTGAATAAAGGTGGCCTGGTCACTGAATTCCCTGAACACAATCTTCACCTGCACGCTCAGTAATATCAATGACTCACCACTCAAGTGTCACCGCTCAAGATGTGTGCCTGAGCATGGCCAGGTGTGCAGCAGTACACGCATACAAGCGCCCCCTCCCCCCCTCCCACCCACCCGCCCTTGCCCACGCCCACACCACGCACCGTAGTGCTTCTTCCTGCGGATGAGGGCGGACATCGCAGGGGTGGCCATGATGGCATTCTGGCCCACCACCACCTTGCTGAAGCCGTTGCCTGCAGCCAGCTTGATGATGATCTGGGACGCCTCCTTGCCAAAGTAACGACCATCACCTCCCAGGCACAAAGTCTTGCCCTGGATCTCAGCGCCCAAGGCGTTGAACAGGGACTGGACCCAGTTGGCCAGGTAATTAGGCTCCATAAACACCTGCTCAACACGGAGGCCGCAATAACACGCGTTACAGAGGGGGCAACGTGCGCTTGTATGTGTACGTATATGTACATGTGTGCATGTGCATGTGCGTGTACGTGTGCGTGCGTGCGTGCATGTAGGGGTGTGTGAGCTGTGTGGGTGTGTGTGCGTGTGTGGGTGTGTTCGTGCGTGTATTGCGCGCACAAAGTCGAACATGCCATTTGCTAATGCAGAAGCATGCAGCGTAGGCACAGGATTCCTGTGCAAGCTCTCACCTTTCCTAGCCTAGTATGCAGCATGCTTGCTAATTCCTCTTGCCTCATCCGGGCCTTTCACTCCGCAATTCACACCCGACTCTACAGGCTCAACGTCAGAATTCCCACTGATGGGAGTGAAGATGAAGACCAGCACTCAGCGCAATTTGCCACAAGCTGGGCACATTGCACACTGCAAGCAGCTCCGAGGAATCCACCAGATGCCAGTTCAAGCTCACGAGGGCAGAGATCTAGGCCCAAAAATGGCCTGGGCACTGCCGGGACAGGTGCAGCCAGGCGGTCCTGCAAACATCCTGCCTGCAGTCCTACCTTAGTTTTCTTGCGCAGGCCGCTGGTGCCTGTCTTCTGCCCCTCAATGGGCTTGGTAGGGAGCTCCTTGACCTGCAAGGCGCGCACACGAACACACAATGATTCACAGCACGACTCAATACAGGGAGTCAATTCACAGCAGAAATGCCTGCTTCCATGGCAGGCTGCTGCGGGTAGTTCTCCAGGGCAAGGCAAGGCAGCACCCAGGCACAGCTGGGACAGAGAGCTCACTCTGTTTGCCTCACTCACCGCTGCCATCGTAATGGGCGCCTGCCTGGCTAGCTCCTGCTTGGCTACTCCGTGTCCGCGCTGGGGTCGCAGAGGATTGCCTAGGGCAAAGCTTTTATTTGCACTCCTGAAGAGCGGGTGAGGCGGTGAGGCGGGTGAAGCGAGTGCGCCGGGAAGAATCAAGGCGATAGCTCGTTGATGCTTTTTTGGGAGATTTTTTTGCTGCCAGTTATGTTTGCACATCGTTCCATGCGAGGGCACGGGCACATTCGGGAGCCATCTTCTCCGGGGTTCACACACGGGCGGGATCAGCATCACCCCCTCTCCCCCGCTGCACAACTCACCTGTTAGAAGCCCCAATCTGCCTCTGGCTAGCGTTAAGCATTTTGATTCGAAGCTTGTCAGGCGCACAGTTACCCAAAACTATCTTGAGCTGGGCACCCGAAAAGGTATCCGAAGAAGTGTTATTTATGAAAAATATACTTAGAGTATCATGCAGGTTGTAAGTGGCTCTCTCCATCCCTCCAGGCTCAAACCCGCAGCTCCTTCACTCCAAAGGAAAGGGGTAAGGCTCTCATTCTCAACATTGCAACATCAGTTATTCGGAAGTGCTCAGGTGATGATCCCCTGAAGCCACACTGCTGGGTCTGTGATGATCACCACACCACGTGGACCTAGGCTCTTCAAACTCTCTTGCAGGTGGCTTGGCAATCCAGCCGTGCCCTCCATGTTTCAGGTGAGACTATAGGGAGGTGTATGCAATCACATGAAGATAAAAGCCAATGCCAGGTCGTGGAAGGTCTATGTGTCAAGACCTAGTTCACATGCTACCCGCGCTTGTGCATGAGCACGTTCAAGGCTCCCACTCCTACGTAGAGCAAGCGTCTGGCTGAGGTTGGGGACCGCCATGTTGTGTACAGCAGGACATCATGCTCACAAGGACAAATTGCGAAACACCCCCAGGAGATGCAAGCCTGGGCTATCGTGCATCCCCCTAGATACTAAGCAAGAAGAGTGTCCTGGCTTATGGTCACTTCATTTTTATGACTTAGAGGTACTGGGATCACCAGGACATGCATGCAATCTGTATGAACAGCCTGCCCTTGTCACATCTTTGAGCAGGCACACTGCTCTGCTTAGGAAGAAGTCAAAGGCAGCAGCATCAGTACCAGCGGTCCTGGTCACCCTTGTGTACTGCTGCCAACGAGGATTTGAGCTCAGCTGATGTTAAAGAGCTGGCCAACTTAATCTCTGCCCAGCCCATGGATGACGAGCGTGAGTTCTATCCCTGCCCTGGCCAATGCTGCTGCTCAAGACTTATGCAGGTCAAAGCAATGTGCTGCTTGAAAGCATCTCGTGCACAATTTGATAAAATGATAAATGATGCAGCAGCTGCAAGTCGGACATGACAGGCATGGCTGGAGCTTGCCAGATGGAAAAGAGCACTGCAGTTCAGGACCCTGATTATGTACAGGACCTTACTTCAAGACCATTTTGGTCGGGGCTCCTCATACAGTGCAAGCCATTCTCCTTACCAGGATCATGCCCCTGTACTGGTCTAATGTCTCATCTTACCAGGAGCATGCCACCCTTGGCCATGGTGGCACAATCTGGGAGTAATTGTATGTGTGCCCAACCCTAGGACAGACGATGTGCATCTACACCACTTCTGGCTTTCTGCGCTGCGTGCTTACAGAAAGGGTGTCCTACAACAGGCTGGCAAATGTGCTTAGGGTCCCCCTGTCCACCATCAAGGGCATGGCTTACAAGAAGAAGGCATTTGCCAAAATCAGCCCTGATGAGCTGCGAGAAAGAATAAGCACCATTGCTCGTGTTGTGGAGGTGAGGGCCACGCGTTGTGGAGTGATGCTTGCACGATGAGTACCTACAGGCTTCTATCCACCTTCATTCTGCTTCATAATTGAGCGGCAGGCCCACGTGTAGCTACTGCAGTCTGTCTCTGGCAATGCCCTCTCGGTGCACACTTGCATAATGAAAATGTGATGCCCTTTCCGAGGAAAGGGAATTGAAATCAACAACAAGATCATAATTATTGCAGCGAGGCCATGGGATATCAGCTGAACAGCATTTAGCAGGTCATTTCGTTGTCTCTGCCTTCCGTGGAGGAGGAGATGGAGTCCATCATGTTACATTTGCACCTTTATTGGAGGACAGAAAAATGAGTGTGTCCATGTGCCCCAAACTGTGACAGGTTTCGGAAGAGCAGGCCCGTCAAATGGTTGTCATCCAGCCTGGCCTTTGTTTTGACACAGAGAAGCAAGCTGAGACACTCAAGTTCGGGATCCAGACAATTTGCTGGGAACTAGAAGCTAACAAAGAGGAGGTAGGTTTTGTAAATGGCCCACGGCCCATGGTGTTTGGGGTATTTCTGTTGCCTCTGTAGCGAAGAAAAGCAGAATGTTTGCTAATCTCTGCATGTACGGCTACTTGTGCGATATCTCAAGTGCAAATAGTGCTTCAGTTGGGCAAGAGAAGCTGCAAATGTGACAGCTTTGCGGTCACAAAATATCCGAGGAGGCAAGCAATTTTTTTTTAATGCTTGTGTACCCATATCATAAAAAATTGGCAAGCCTGCTGAGTAGGTGCATATTTTTCTTCTTCGCTTCTACTCCTGCAGGTGGTTAAGCTCATTTTAGAAAACCAGAGCGTTTTGCACGGCCGCCAGCTCCACCTGTCTGTGGCGGACATTGCAAACTTGGCCATGCTGCGCGAGCCCAAGGGGCGTGTCGTCGAGTAGCTAGAAGTTACTTTTGTTTTCTTCAAACGTTGTTTTTTCCTGAACAAAACATTTAGTTTTACTTCCATATGAAATATCCGAAATTTAAAGCGATGCCGAAGATGGGTATCCTAGAATGACGTGATGAATGGATCCTGAGGGAGTGAGTCTGTCTTGGATCATCTTTGTATGCAATGCATGTAATTATTATGAACACGCAGGCATGCAAACACACACAAGTCCACACCCACAGGCTCTCATTCAAACGTATCTGCGCGTACACGCACGCACGCACGTGCACATACACACACGAACACACGCAAACACACACGTACTCATACTCGCGCGCACATGCACACACGTACACATACTCGCGCGCACATGCACACACGTACACATACTCGCGCGCACATGCACACACGTACACATACTCGCGCGCACACACATGATGCACGCATGCGCACACATACCCAGGCGCACACTCATTCACTCGCATGCATGCACGCACACAAACATACACACACAAGCTCATCAATTTTCACAGGTTTGCAATTGAAAGCATCTGGACTTGCAGTCCAAGTTTGCGGGTGATCACACGTATCAGTTGTATCATGTACACGTCCACTCAAAGCTGCCTGAATACGCACCACCTGATGGAAAGCAAGAGCCGCTTGTACTTTGTCAAAACCAGGAAGACCTCTCCAGAGCAAGCAATCCCCACTTGTTCCTTCTAGCGTGGCCACCTATTGGTGGACAATGGCCACAGAGCCACCCATTGGTGGCCTTCGCATTGGTCAACCTCAGGAAGGGGCGGCATGGTCTACCTTGGCAATGGCCACACGATTAATTCTGGAAACGGCTGCACGATTAATCTCTGCAGGGCCCCGCGCAGGACCCCCATGCAGCGCCCACCCCTGAGGTCCTCTTTTTAGTGTTAAACTTCTTGCGAGGCGCCCTGCCATGCGGGCGCAGTGTGGCGGATGCACTGGCAGTCCTGGAGTCTGCGGCCCTGCAGCATGGCCTGCTGCCCACCCGCACGGATGTTTTTGGTGGGTGTTGTTAGGGCGATGCAGGGGGCACAGCAGGCAGCGTGCCTGCAGGTCTGCGGGGAGTGGTTGACGTAGGGCTGATGCGACAAGCGGGTCCTGCAGTTTGAAAGTGCAGAGGATGGCATTGAGTTGGGTCGGCAAAATGCGACGACTGGGAAGGAAGTCCAAGCATGTGTTGCAGCATCAGGTCCACACAGGGCGAAAGGACGAGCCCAGATCTGCATGTACCAAGTGACTGGCCATGTTCCGAAGCACTGCTGTGTGTTGGGGACGGCGAAGCTATGTCACCTCTCGCCACACGCTTGTGGGCTGAGAGACAGGCTGGTGGGTGGCCACAAGAAAAGGGTGGCAAAGGCTGGCACAGCAAGCCTGCCTGCACTAGACCAAAGGCTGGCACAGCAAGCCTGCCTGCACCAGGCCAAAGGCTGGCACAGCAAGCCTGCCTGCACCAGGCCAAAGGCTGGCACGGCAAGCCTGCCTGCACCAGGCCAGAGGCTGGCACAGCAAACCTGCCTGCACCAGGGCAAAGGCTGGCACAGCAAGCCTGCCTGCACCAGGGCAAAGGCTGGCACAGCAAGCCTGCCCGCACCGGGCCAAAGGCCACTACCAAAAGGTCGGCACAGCAAGCCAGTCCAACAGAAGCCACTTTTTGGGGGCGGCAGAGCACTCGGTTGCCTGCTTGAGGGTGCAGCTGTGTGGGGCGCTGTCGCTCGCATCAAGAAGGAGCCAAGCTGGGGTGCACACCTCCAGCAGGGGCCTTGCTGAGGTGCTGTTGCTCCTTTTGGGTAGGCACCTAGCTGGGGAGCTCCCAGCATTGATCGACAGCACCCCAGCGGGTGTCGTATGAAGCAGAAGCCTAGCTGGGGTGCTGTCGCTCCCATCCAGCAAGCGCCTAGCTGGGGTGCTTGAGCTATGGTGCTCTACAGTGCCCCTGCTGCCCTGTGCCTACACCTTGGTAGGGATGCCATGGCCAAGCAGCGACGCCAGAATATCTCCCTGGAGCTCACAGCTTCTTTCACACCCACAATGTGTGCTCCGCTGCTGGGAACCCTGCTCTCACTGCTGACCTGCTGCAGGCGATGAGCACCCATGCACGCTGGCGGAGCTTCAGCAGCGCCTCCCCCACCTGCCTCCCTCAGCCCTGCCAGGCCTGCTTGGCCAGCTCCTGGCCGCAAAGCAGCAACAGGGGCAAGCGGTGCGCTGCTTGCTCGTGCTTCTTTGAGCAGGTGTAGACTGCAAGGCGCTGCTCGGCCAGCCTCTGGCCGTAAAGCAGCGAAAGGTTTAAGGTTTTCAAGGCTGAATCCGCCGGACGAGGGCAGCTTAGCCGGTTGTGAGCCTTTTGTGAGGTTTCAAACCTGAAAAAACATATTGCGTGGGTGGGTAGACAACTTTCCATCGTAGGTGCCCCGCCGCCTGCTCGAGTATCCAGAGCAAGTAGTGATGTGCTTTTAAGCAGCGAAAGGGGCAACGTGCTGCTTTCGTTGCTTGTGGGTTCATGGCATGGGGTGAACTGCAAGGCAGTGCTCCAGCGTCGCCGAGCCTCTGGTCTCGTGGGGCTGATGCATGGGAGTAGGAAAGCTCGGCGGCTTGGACAGAATCTGGCGACGCATTCCCTCGAGAGGGAATGCCCTGAGGGGAGCAGTATATGATGCAACACTGCTTGGTGTGTGGGCATGGCCCTCTCTGGTGCGTCTCCTGTGCACACACAGCCCCGGGTCCGAGCTCGCCCAGCCCAATTTGTGTACAGGAGGCGCGGCAGGCTGCCTATGGCTCTTTGTGTTAGTCAACCGCTGAGGTAACGCTTGCTCGGGACCAAGGACTGAGCAGCAGTCCCTCAAGTCGCCTCTCTCAAAAGCGCCCTCCTGCACCACACCTTGCCCCATCTAACACATCCTCATGCGCATGTGCATCGCTTTACAGGGCCTGACCACGCTCCTTGGGGCGGGCCTCCATGCTCTGTGGCAGCCGCCTGCCCTCCTCGCGCCACCGGGCGCCAGCCAGCAGCAGCACCACCAGCAGCAAGCAGGCCTTGCGAGCCCCTGGGCTGCCCCTCCTTCAGCTGCAGAGCCAACGCCGCTTGCTGCAGTGGCAGCTGCGCCGCAGGCGGCTGTCAGGCCTGGGCCCTCTCGCCCTACCCCGCCGGCTGTCGGCAGTGCGCCAGCACTGCGCCATGCGCTGGCTCCAGCGGCGGCGGGAGTAGGCCTTTGGGCCAGGCCCGTGGGCTTGTCAACCCCGCACGTGCTCAGCTGCGGCATGCTCCTGCCGACGGCCTGCAAGCCCAAGCTGCGTCAGCTTCACAGTGGTCTGCTGGTCAATGCCATGCGCCACACACGGTGCGTCGGTGGCCTGCTGGTCAATGCCATGCGCCACACACGGTGCGTCGGTGGCCTGCTGGTCAATGCCATGCGCCA
>LKMJ01001858.1_pt1 | contig 18994 bp, 6 predicted proteins | sample 643391 | NCBI WGS metagenome assembly LKMJ01 (sample SAMN04112250, study PRJNA286221) | soda lake metagenome | biome: soda lake; feature: Kulunda Steppe; material: water; isolation source: sample PL-Br10 brine of Picturesque Lake | place: Russia: Kulunda steppe | collected 2010-07 | reverse complement strand
GTTCATTACACTTCTTCTTAGCAGTGTGGCCAGTTGCTTGTATTTGGTTAACTTCTTTAGGGATTTCAACTATGGCATTCAACTTAAACGGTTTCGTTTAGCGACGGAGACCCAATGTTTATAAAAAACATTTGCAAATCGGGTGAAATGCGAGAAGCCTAACGTCAATAAAAAGAGTAAAAAGAGTAAAGAGTGAGACTACATTAAAATAAGTAGAACCTAACTCTTTCTACGACTATGGTAATTCGCAGCCAAGTATCAAAATAGGGTATTAAACTTAATCGGTTTAATATGTTTGATAAAGGTTCAGAGACTAAGAGGTGAGCTGCCCTACCAATACGCCTCTCGACGAGCGCCCGACAACTCTTTCTTATGGATTGATTCTTTAAGAGAATCGTCATTTATGATAGGAGTTGATTATATAGTCCAATGCCCCTTCAAAGAGGGGGATAACATTGTCAACTTCAACCAATCAGTAGTTGATTCAAACGGTCGTGTATTAAACACATGGGCTGACATCATCAACCGTGCTAACTTAGGTATGGAAGTAATGCATGAAAGAAATGCACACAACTTCCCATTAGACTTAGCTTCAGTTGAAGCTCCTTCAGTAAACGGTTAATTCGTTTTTTGAGGAGTCTAAAACTCATTTTTTGAGTTTAGGATAAAATTTAATCATACAGTCTGTTAAACCCAGGCTGTATGATAATTACATTAAAAAAAAAAATACACTTTTAGATTTTTTATCAATAATTCATTTGAAAAACTCATTATGAGCCTGACTCTTGTATTACAGTTATTTTCATTACTTCTTGTTGTCTCTGCAGGGCCAATTGTTGTAATTTTATTATCTATTCGTGGTGGTAATCTTTAATGCACCACTAATAAGTTAAAAACCTTTCAATTCTCAAAGGTTCTTTAATAAACTCACCCTTTATGATTCTTTTTAAAGTGAAAAAAATTAAGCAATCTATGTCGAAGAAAATCTTCGATTTTCTTCGAGATCTCCGCGAAAATCTCTCGATTTTCGCGGATATGAAAATTGAATATCTCTATTTGGTTTTCAGACAATATTATTACAAAATACGAGCTTGGTTTTTTTCATTTTAAAAAAGTATGCGACGGCCGAAAGAAAACTCGTAGAGTTTTCTCCCGCCTAGCGCGTTTTATTCGAAAGCGCGTATATCTCGAATAAAATCTTGGATTTTATTCGAGATTCTTAAAATGAAAAATGGGTATTTGAATAATGAATAGGCAATATTGAATAATTTTCTCTTAAGGAGAAAGGAAAAATACATTGCTTGTATCTAATGGACTTTCGAGCTGAAAACTTTTATTTAAAACTTTATATTAAAAAATATTTGCAATTATTGTACCTTAAAGAAAAAGAAAGATAATTTGTTACAAAACAACCTTTCTTTTATGTAGAAAAGAATATGTTATATTCTTTATGGAATGTTTTTTTATAAATTGTTTTCTCTTTTCTCTATTATGTCTAAAAGTCAAAAAACTTTTTATTGTCACTTATAATAAACTGTGGGTTGCTAACTCAATGGTAGAGTACTCGGCTTTTAACCGATAAGTTCTGGGTTCGAGTCCCAGGTAACCCAAATTGTTTAATTTTCGGAATCTTTGATCCAATAAAAATTTAATCTAGGCGGGAGAAAACTCTACGAGTTTTCTTTCGGACGTCGGATCTGTGTTGGTATTCGTACAAAAAATGGATGATAATTGCCGACGGCCGAAGGCCTAGATATGATAATTATACGTTTTAAAATTTAAAGAATAAAAAACTAGCTAGAAGCTAATTTAAGATATGATGTTGAAACATAGTTACATATCATATATATGATATAACTTAGAAAAATATTTTCTTCTCAACTCAATTGAAAACTGAAAACTGAAAACTGAAAACTCTAACTAAAAAACAAAATACTAGATTTTAGTAGATGTAGCTACTGCGTATTTTTGTAAAATTTAAAAGACTCGTTATTATAAGAAGAATATAGAACTCAAAATCATATTTTTCTTTATCTTTAAGTGTTTATGTTATAATTAATATAATTTGTAGTTGTTTTGAAAAACAAAAAATCTTTATATAAAAGATTGATAAAGAATAATCTCGAATAAAATATTCTCTTTTTATTCGATATGTTAAAAAGTGAAAAGAATTTAACTGAGATTGAAGTTAAATAGATATAGAAAACATCTATAAAAAAAATCAAAGGTACTTTGAACTCTGATCGCGACTCTAAAAATTTTAGGTTTTAGTCTTTTTTCAAGTTCTTATCAGTTTAGAAACTCTATTTACTTGAGTTAAATATTCTTTTGTCTTAAATTTTACTTTTACTATAGTATGACTATAGCAAAAATAATATAAAGTTTGTTTATACAATTTGTTTCATTAATAAAACATAATAATCCTTTGAACATATCTAAAAAGAGATTTTTATTTAAAAATCTCTTTCTTAAGTTGATATTTACAATAAATTATGCGAAGCTTGACAGCGCTTTCCATGAAACCAGGAATAATATGATAAATAAATTGAAAATCTTTTGCATAATGCCAATTACGATTAAATGTTTATGATGAAAAATAAACTGAACGGATTTCAAAAAAGTTCTACACCGCGATTTGAAACAATTAAAAAAACAAATGTCGCCGGAAACAAAGTTTCCGGGAGAAATTCTCTTTTTTCACCATTAAAGAAAAAAAGTGTTTGTATCCAATCTAGTATAAGTGAATCTTTTTTACCTCAAATAGTTGATGCACAAAATATTTCTTCAATGTCAACGAAGAATGAAGCTTCTGCAAGTGTAGGGTCAACACCATACAGTGGTGAATTTGAATGTGAAACAGGTAATTATCATACATTTTGTCCTATTAGTTGTGTATCTTGGCTTTATCAAAAAATTGAAGATAGTTTTTTCTTAGTTATTGGGACAAAAACGTGTGGATATTTTCTTCAAAACGCTTTAGGTGTTATGATTTTTGCAGAACCACGTTATGCAATGGCTGAACTAGAAGAAAGTGATATTTCAGCTCAATTAAATGATTATAAAGAATTAAAAAGACTTTGTTTACAAATTAAACAGGATCGTAATCCAAGTGTTATTGTTTGGATTGGTACATGTACCACAGAAATTATCAAAATGGATTTAGAGGGAATGGCTCCTACATTAGAAGCAGAAATCGGTATTCCTATTGTCGTAGCTCGTGCAAATGGTCTTGACTATGCATTTACACAAGGTGAAGATACTGTTTTAGCTGCAATGGCCCAAAAATGTCCGGAACGTACTTCTCCCCAATTGGAATTTTTGGCACAATCTTCTGTAACAGAAATATTAGAGTCGTATTCTAGTACTTCAACAAACACTCAAATTGAAAAAGCATCGCCAACACCTATTTCACACAACTCTGGCGAGGAATCTTTAACGACGAAAATTCCTTCAACAAAAGAGCTTGTTTTATTTGGATCATTACCAAGTACAATTGCAAACCAATTACAATTAGAATTAAAACGTCAAGGTATTAATGTTTCTGGGTGGTTACCTTCTGCACGTTATGCAGACTTACCAGCTTTAGGTGAAAATGTATACGTTTGTGGAATTAATCCATTTTTAAGTCGTACAGCTACTTCATTAATGCGACGCCGTAAATGTAAATTAATTTCAGCTCCATTTCCTATTGGACCTGATGGTACACGTGCTTGGGTTGAAAAAATCTGTAATGTTTTTGGTGTAAAACCAGAAGGTTTAGAAGAACGTGAATCAATGATTTGGTCAAATTTAAAAGAATCAATTGAATTTATTAAAGGTAAATCTGTCTTTTTCATGGGAGATAATCTTTTAGAAATTTCATTAGCACGTTTTTTAATCAGATGTGGTATGACTGTTTATGAGATAGGAATTCCGTATATGGATAAAAGATTTCAAGCAGGTGAACTCGCTTTACTTCATAAAACGTGTATTGAAATGAAAGTACCATTTCCACGTATTGTAGAAAAGCCTGATAACTATTATCAAATTCAACGTATTAAAGAGTTAAAGCCTGATCTAGTTATCACAGGTATGGCTCATGCCAACCCGTTAGAAGCACGAGGTATCACTACTAAGTGGTCAGTAGAACTGACATTCTCACAAATCCACGGTTTCAGTTACGCTAAAGACCTGTTGGACATTATTATTAAACCAATGCGCAGAAACAAAAATCTAGAAAAAAATAATACGTTAAGTAGAACGTTTGTTGATTCATAACCTTAATTTGAAGGAGAACTATAATAAACACAAATAATTTAAACAAAAAAGAAATAGCTCTATTGGTCCATCCAATTCTGTTTTAAATAATGCACAAAAACTCTCTCTTAAAATGTTAGAGGGTGCTTATGCCTCTCATGTTCCTTCATTCCTCCAAAATTTATTTCCAAAAGAAAAATTTATGATTCCTCTCGAAAAACCTGGGGTGTATGTTTGTTATTTTCCCCACAACTCTAAAATTTATATTGGTGAAAGTAAAAATATAATCAAAGAAATCAGCCGACTAAAATATTCAAAAGAAAAGAGGCCACGTATTATTGAAGCTTTCGCAAAAAGTGGAGAAAATGTACAGGTTTACGCGTTACGTCAAGGAGAGGGATGTGCCCAGAAAGAGACACGTCTTCAAATTGAACTTGACTTTATTCGTATAGCCGGACAAAATTCATTAAATGTTGCAGGGAATCCTACAGCTAACTTAAGTACCATTGTTCACCATCCTTTAATTACTGCACCACACTTTGAACATTATACTCACCCTTGGACTCTTCATGACTTACACTACCCAAATTTACAACCTAGAACATCTGAATCTTACATTTATATTCTTGTTAACAAAAAATCAAAAAGATTTTATATTGGAGAAACTGGAAACGCACGCTTTTTTCAACGTATGAGAGAACATCGACAGCATACAGCACATCGTGCTATTTTTAAAGTTCAAGAAGAAAAATATTTTAACCCTACTGTCTATGACGAAATGGCTGAAGATTTATTATATTCGAGTAATGAGTTTCTTTATTCAATCATTGAATATACAGACAAACTTCCGCGTAGTCAAATTTTAGCACGTGAAAGTGAATTAATAACAGAAGCGTATAAAAAATATAACAGTAGACTTTATAATAAACCTTCACCTAAAATTTTAAAAGTATTAGCAGGTACGCATAGACTTGATTGTTCTGGAAGAGCTCCTAAAATACGTCCAACTACCCTAACGAATTTAAAATATCCGTGTATTGTTGATAATATTTGGTATGATACAGTAGCTGCTGCGATAAGGGGTACTGGTGTAGGCCCTGGTCCTGGAGAAAAACATATAATGTTTACTCGTTTAAAATCGACATCTTTTCCAAATTATATTTATATTAAAGAACCACGTAATAAAAAAATACCTAGTATTCCTCAAATACAAGAAAAACTTAAACTCTTTAATCAAAAATTACAGTCTTTAATAAACAATGAACCAACACCAACCTAATCTTGTTCAACTCTGTTTGACGACCCCTTTGGTTAGGCAACGAAGTTGCCGTCACCTAACCCTCCAGGACTTTTTTCTTTTTTTTAAAATTGTTTTCCGGTTTTTTCTGTTTTTCTATTCCTCATTCCAAATTGTACATTTTCATATAAAATAGAAACAAATTTTTCTTTTTTTATTCTTACGTTAAGTTATTTCACTCTTAAAATAAAAAGTATATTTTTTACATAGAATAGAAACAACATTTCTTTTTTTATTCTTACGTTAGGTTATTTTACTCTTAAAATAAAAAGGTATACTTTTTATATAGTAAAACATAAAAAAAACAAATAAAGTGTACCAACGTTAATCTTAAATAAAAGTTTAAATCTAAAAGGTTCTTTTTTGAAAAATAAATATATCTTTTTAAACCCATTTATACCTAGCTTTCAAAAAAGAACCTTTTTTTTTTTTTTCTCTTCTACAAAAAGCATGTTTTTTTTATGAATTAACAAACACGAGAGGGTTTTAAACCCGTTGTTCCTATTCAAAGTGCTACACAGCTAGCTGCCGCACAGGAATTGGTATCCAATCCTCAAAGAACACAAGGTAATGCAAATATACCTTTACCTGGCTTTGTTACAGAACCTGAATCATGTATTAGAATGAATTCTGAAAATATTCAAAATTCAACTGGATTATTTCTCTTTCAGGATTGGGGTGATTTATTTATCCCACAACCAGCTATTCTAGTTGAATCCGGTTCGTTAGGTCTTCGTGAAGAAACACGAGAGGATGGTCGTGAAAACCCGATCAATTCTAGTCGTATTTCACAACTAGTTGAACCAATTCAAAATGCTAGTCCGCATTTTGGTTTATTTACGCGTTTACCACAGGCGTTTACTGTGTTAGAACGTCAAGAGCTCCCAAGGCCGGGAGCTAATGAAGGTCTACGTAATTTATTTGATACAGCACGCCGTCTATTGTTTGGTTCAGAAGCTACTGAAACTGAAAATACGGTTATTTCATCTTCAAATACATTTACGTTACCTTCGGATTTACTAGGTTTATCTTTTGAAGGTGTTTCTCAGGGCGCAAAAGCCGAACGTCACTCTGTTATTTTATTAGAAAGACGTACGGATTATTATCTTGGGTCCGCAGCTCAACAATCGGGTAATACTGTAGAAAATTCAATTCCGTTTATTTGCAGTTATTTCGAAAATCATCATCGTTTTGAACGATGCTATGAACAACCCGATTATTTAGCGGCCGCTTTAGAGAAAGTGGTCTTACAGGATATTCGACGTTTACATTCGAACAATATAATTTATTCATCCATGAAATTTACATCTTTTAGTAAAAAAACATGGTTTGGTCCTAATGCATCAATAGCTAATAAAATTCCATTAAAGGCTATAGATACAACAACGGTTTCATATAAACCGTTAACATTAGGTCTTGCTGACTCTCCAGTGGTGAGTTCATCACTTAACGTTCTTTTTACCGCACAATTTGATAAAACGTTAGGAGTAACGTATCGTACTAACCGTATGGTATCGTGTCCTTGTGTGGAATCTCATTCTGAGATGACCACGATTCCTACAAAAGCTTTGTTGGATCGTATTGGAAAAGGTCTAGGTGAAAATAGTGTTTTTAGTCAATATCCATTAGTAGGTTTAATTCCTGTGTTTCAACGTGGGAGTATTATGCAGACCTCTAATGTTATTGAATTCCGTGGTGTTGTAAATAACAGCGGCACCGACAATTCAATAGGCGAATTTTCATAAAATAAAGGAGTTATTATTTAAATTTAATTTATCTTCTTTAAATATTGAAGGTATTTTATATTTAAATAATAGCTCCTTAAATACGGTACAAAAGAAAGGAATAATAGATAATAATCTAGACCCAACTACTTTAGCAAAACAACTTGAGGCTTATAAGAAGAGTTTTGAAAATGAATTTCCAAGTTTACTAAATGAAGATTACGTTTTTTTTGAAAGCATAATAAAAGATTATCGAGAGAATATTTTAGGCTATCGAGAAGATTTTGATCTTATAAATAAACTTTTTGAAGCTTTTTTAAAAACGGCTTTATGGAAACAAATAAGGTCAAATAATAGCTCTTCCATTTTTGATTGTGGTGTCTATGTTTTATACAATAAAAAAAGCTTTGCTTCTTATATTGGAGAATCTATAAATATAGAAAAACGTTTTCGCGAGCATATGAATGAATTGCTTTGTGAGAATCACTTTAATCGAGGATTAACTTCTTCAGTTAAAGAGTTAAAGAACACGGGCTTGACTCACTTCAGTTATTAATTTTAGACTTTGGGCCACCATTTAAAGATTTAGTTTATCGTAGAAATGCTGAAATTGACTTTATAAATACTTGGCCGGGACCTGTGTACAACATTAAAGATGTATATAAGCGGCCACGTAGTCGAGTGCGTTTTTCTTAGTAGAATTTTTCTTGAATAGATAATAATCTGTTATTAGTGTTTCTTTTTTTCCCTTTTATGTAAGTATATATACTTTGTAGTTTATACAAAAGGTTGAGTTCACATTTGCTCAAATTCATGGATTTACTAATGCTAAGATCTTTTAGAATTAGTTTCACGACCTTTACGTCGTAACAAAAATTTAGAAAACCATGAATCTTTAAGCAAAACTTTTATTGCTTAATTTTCTGTCGTGGAAGCTAAGTTTCCTCTAGCCCCCCCGTTTGCGACGAAAACGGTGGCTGTTAAACATTTTTTAAAGAAAAAATGTTAAAAAACGACTTTAGCTACGTTAATTCTAGCACTTTTAACTCTTTTAATTTAAGAACTAAAGAAAAATCTTATAAATTTTATTCTTTCGTAAAACATTTATAAGATTTTTCTTTAGTTCTCTTTTTAAACATTTCAAAAATATAAATTAATGTATCAAAAATAATAATTTGAAAAAAGAAGATATGAACAATAGAGATATATAAGAATATAAAGAGTATGAAAAATATTGTTTTATTATTAATGATTCATTAATAAATACAATAACGTTTTTAGTCTTTAAGACTAGATTAACATCTCTTTTTGTTTTGGCAACAAATCAATATTTTTTTTTAAATAAAAAAAAAAAATATTAAAACGAATAAATTAATCTTGTAAAAAATCCATTTTTTATATAGACTTAAATAGGTAACAACTGTTTTTTTTTACACAATCTTTTTTTAAAGTAGAAATTCTAGTTTTATTGTCTCTAATAACAAAGTTTATCTATATAAAAAAATTATTTTGCCAATATTTATCTCAGAAGAATAATGGAGAGATGGCTGAGTGGTCTAAAGCGGCTGATTGCTAATCCGTTGTACAATTTTTTGTACCGAGGGTTCGAATCCCTCTCTCTCCGATTAATAAAATAAAAACACGAACAAATAAAGAAATAATAAAAATGACGTAAACGAAGTTTTCTAACTCTTCGGATAAATTATTCTCGTTTTTTGCTTTTGTTTTACGTAAACTCTTTGTAAACCTAGTGAATTTAGTTTAAAGATTTTCCATTATTTTTTTATAAGATGAGGTATTACTAAAAATCGGATTAGACATTTTTAATTTGTCAACATTAAAAATAGATGAAAGACTTTTAAAAGCCATTGATAATGCTTCTCGTGGATGTAAACTTCCGTTTGTCCAAATTTCTAACACAATGATTTGTTTTGAACCAGTATTTATACACGTTTCCAAATTTGAAAAATTTTTAGGTAATGCTGAAGGAACCGTCAGTTTAGGATAAGAAGAAGGAATACCAATACCTTTATAGTGGCTATAGCCCTCAGATGTACATAAATTCATTAAAGTAGAAGATGGTATTTTAGAACCTTCTATTAAAGAATCTAAAAGTTTGTTTGTTGGGGAATTTTCACTTACTGCTTTTTTTGAAAACGAAGATTCTCTTCCAGCAGACGATAAAAAAGGATAATTAGTTTCCAAAAAGACAGATGAATCTAAAAATGAAGTTAAATCTTCAATTCCTTTGACTTTATCGTTGTAAGATTCTACAATATAATTTTCGTAGCCTTCAATAATGTAATTAACCTTAGTTACTGGATTAAACACAGCATCTATATTTAGTTGCTTCGATTTTTCGTTTATAACGTCAACTGACAAAACTTGATTAGCCTTTCTTTTTCCATTTTGCCAAAAGTTATTAAGTCTTTTTTTTTCTTCTAATTGACTTAATGGCTGTGATCTAGTTGAATCATTCTTTATTTTGGAAACCTCTAGAATTTGTTTTAATTGTTTTAATAAATGTTCACGCTTTTTTGTTATTTTCCAGAAATGAGAGTTATCTCCTAATTGTTCAAATTCTGAAGTTTTTTGTTTAGGATCTAAATTAAAGTTTTCATTTCGTTGATTTTTAGTAAGATTTACCTCATCCATCAATATATTTTCTCTTTGCGAGTCACGCCCTTGTGACGCAATATAATAATTTTTTCCTTCCATAATAACAAATTTAAGATTTAAAAAGCCATCTTCTGCTAATGTTGCAATATATTGATTTGGATCCACACATTGAATAAATGAAGGTAAACGGAGATCTTTGGCACGAATAACACCAGGACCCTTTACTTTTAAATAACCTATTAAAGGTTTAAAAAAAGTAGAACCTACTTGATCATACACTGAAGATAATCCTTTTTTTTTATAACCATGAGCGCCTTTTAATGGGTTTCTTGATTTTTTTAGAACAATTTCTTTAAAATTTAAAAGAATGTCTAAAACTGAATCTCGTACACCAGATAATGTTGAATATTCATGATATACGTTTTCAATTTTTACTGAAATAATTGCTAATCCTGTACAATCTGACAATAAAGATCGTCTTAATGCGTTGGCTACTGTTATACTTTGTCCAGAGTCAAAAGATCCTAAATAAAAACACCCATAAAAACTTCTATTTTTTTCAATTCGACATTCTTTAGCTGAAATAAACATCTAGAATTTTTTCTTTTTCTCTATTAATATTACTTTTTAATACGTTGCATATCCAATGAATTTATTTGAAAAAGGTTCCGTTATAAACTTATTTACTTCAACTGTAGGTAACGTATTTGTATGAAGCTTTTTAGTATTAGTTTTCTTTAAAAGAATATAATATACCTTTATTAAAAAGGTAAACTTATTATAAAAAGAGTTTACTTATATTCATAAGTAGTAATACAAGTTTCGTGTTCTTTATAGAAACAGGTTAAATAAAAAGAGGTTAAATAAAAAATTGGTTCTGTTGTTAGACTAACGACTATTAATTTCTAATAGAAAAATTCATCTAAAAACATAACTCGTGATCTTATTTAACTTAGTATTTCTATTTTAAAACCTTTTTAAACTATTCTTTTACTCATATATATATATATATATATATATATATAGATAATATATAATATATATTATATATTATCTGTTTTACAAAAAGGTACTATATACCTTATCTTATTGTAAAGGTAATCTTACAAGAGGTATTTTATAAAAAGTAAGATGAATTTCTATAATACTTTTATAATTATTGCCTGCTACTAGATTCGAACTAGTGAACAATCGGCTTATGAAACAGACGCTCTACCACTGAGCTAAGCAGGCTTTTTTTTATATAAAAAGTTTTTTTCTACACTTCGAAATTTATTGTAACATTTTTGTTGTACTAACACAAAATTTTAGTTTGTTGTCCACCAAGTATCTTTTTAGCTTTTTTAAGCTAAATAAGTTTTCATTTTAAAAACGTTTTGTTTTTAACGTTTATTTTTATAGTTGAGTTATCATTTAAATAATAACAAAAAAGAAACTTTCCTGCTGTCGTGCGAAGCCCTGTCGTGCGAAGCCCTGTCGTGCGAAGCCCTGTCGTGCGAAGCCCTGTCGGGCTTCGCACATAAGAGTTAGTCAGATTATTTTTGAATATTATGACTATAATTTTTTCTAATAATAAGTACTCTTAATCCTTTAAAAAACAATAATAACAAATCCTTTAAAAAACAATAATAACAAATCCTTTAAAAAAGGAGTAACTCGTTTAATCTTAATATAAAATTTAACGAGTTACTCCATAACATTCGTACTGTTAGAGAAAAAACAGGTAAACTAAGGGGGTCTATAAATGGACCCCCTTTCTTGTACTAATTCGTATCGAACTTTTCAGTTAAATGCCGTACCTTGATCGGGTACAACGGATCACCATCAAAAATTTCTTTTGACGTTGAAAAATTTAGAAAAATCCGTTTATAGAAAAATCTACGATTTTTCTCCCTTCTTTTTTTGTTTAAAATAAAATCAACCTTGCTTTACAAAATGAATTGGACAATGTTACTTTCTATATATTATTGCGATATCTAATTATAATATAAGACACGTATTGAATTGCCCAATTTTAAACTAGATAATATAGAGTACCAAAAGCAATTTAGCAATTAAAAAAGTATAAAAAACTTCATTATGTTATACCACTTTTTTCTTATTTATACAAATAATTGCCCTAAAGAGACGTTTTTTGAAAAAGTATAAATACGTCTTCTTTTCATATTAAATATGGTATAGTCATCAAAAAAAGAATCATTATTAATAAAGAGTTTAGTTGAAATGTATATTTCATTAGGACAAGAATAACATTATCTAGCTCCAGGCGCTGGATACGAGAGGTATTCTTATATTTTTTAGTTTATGTGCGAAGCCCGACAGGGCTTCGCACGTGACGGAAACTTCGTTTCCTAAACTCTTTATTAATCAAAAGAATAAAAGTTTGAATAAAACTATTAGTATTCAATTGATACAAAGTTGAGTTTTTTTGATTTTCCTTTTTCGCCGAAGACGCTTTCAGCGTAAAATTTTATCATTTCTTTGATAAACAACAGTTTTTATCTCTTTATTAATAACTCTATCTGTTAGTAATTAAATAGAGAGAAAAAGTACGAAAATTACTACTTCGTGCGTTATTATAAAAAAGACAATAATAAATTTTCTATTTAAGGCTTTTGCTTTTTGCTTTTTCCTTTTTCCTGTTTATGAATTGACATTAAATTTAGAGAAAGTTGAAATTTACAATGTTTTTTATGAGTTTGATTTTTTTCATCGCATTTAGGAACCTTCGTTTCCGTCATCTGCGACTGAAATACGAGTTAACAAAGTAAGAAGAACAAGAACAACAGTTTATTAAAGAGAATTAATATATAAGAATGTTTAACGAATTTGTGCTTAAAGAGACGAAGTTTTCCTAAAACTCAGATTTTAAGAAGAAACTGTTGTTAACGGAAACCAAGTTTTCTAACCCTTAGAAAGTATACTTTAAAAAACAAAAATGCGACGGCCGAAGGCCTAGAGCCCCGTTTTCAAATAAAACGGGAGTCTTGCAGAAACGTTGTTTCCGCGATAGGATATGTTCTTAAACAATTTAACTCGCCATTATGTTTAGTGCACTTTATTCTCCTCTCGAGACAATACAAGATTTGGAATTTTGACTACGAGTGTCTGCGGAAAAGAAAATAATAACTTTCGATGAGCGCTACGCTAAAAAGTTTTTATAGCGATAGATAGAAAGTAAATTAAATTAAGGAAAACTCATTAAACTAGTCATTTCTTTTAATGATTTCTTTTGACGAGATTGTAAAAGAGGTCTATCTTCTAATGTTTTGTTTTCGTCTTTTTTAATAATAATATCATTATTTGTATTATATCGAAACAATCCAATATCAAGACATAAAGCTTGAAGCTCACAAATTAAAACTTTAAAAGCTTCTGGAGTTCCTATTGTAAGATCTTTATTTAAGATTAGATTTGACCATAAAGTCATTCGACCAGTCAAATCATCTGATTTAACTGTTAACATTTCTAATAAGGTAAAAGCTGCACCATAACCTTCAAGAGCCCAAACCTCCATTTCACCTAAACGTTGCCCACCCTGTTTTGAACGCCCACGTAAAGGTTGTTGTGTTACAAGAGAATATGGGCCAGTAGAACGCATATGAATTTTATCATCAACCATATGAACTAATCGTAACATATACGCTTGACCGACAGTAACAGGTTGATCAAAACAATCACCACTGCGACCATCAAATAAACGTATTTTGCCAGGTGACTTTGGATTAAATAGCCATTTAAATCCAGTTTTGCAACTGGCTTCGTATAGCTTATTGAAAACAAAGCTTCGTGAAGCTTCTGCACCATAAATTTCGTCAAATGCAAAAATTTTGTAATTTTCACCCAAATATCTTCCAGCTAATCCTAATAAACATTCATAAATTTGACCAACATTCATACGTGATGGTACACCTAATGGGTTTAAAACCATATCAATAGGTGTTCCATCAGGTAAAAAAGGCATATCTTGAAGAGGTAAAATCTGTGAGACAATACCTTTATTACCATGACGTCCTGACATTTTATCCCCAACTTGGACTTTACGTTTTTCAGCTAGATAGATATGAATTGTTTCAATATTTTTAATAGACTGAGAATCATATAACTGTTCTTGTTTAAGTAGAGAGTGTTTTTCTAAAAAAATATCATTTTTATATAAATTTTTAAGTTGTTTTACACTTCTAGAATCATCAATTTGGACAAGAACCGACTTGTTTTTGTTTTGCCAGAGGTTCTTACGATTAAATTGATTTCTTTTGTGAGGTTTTTCTGCGTATTTATTTATATTAAAATATTCTGTGTTCGTAGTAAAATGAGAGGAAAATGCCTCAAAAACTCTTCGAGTTTTTGCTACGTCTGAATTCTTTGAAAAACTGGATTTTGTTGCCACGAGTGGTTGAGATAAAAAAGGCTTTAAAACAGAAGATGATTCAACGAAACTATTATTCATTTTATGTGTTTTTCTAGCCAAACGAGAAGACACAGAATGAAGTGGAATTGATTTTACATCTAAGAAACTTAAATTTGAAGAGTTCAATAAAAAAGAACGTATTTTGTTCGTAGCTGGTGCTTGTGATGATAAAGAAGTACGTTTTATTAATGTTGACAACATATATTTATTAGTACGGTTCTTCTTTTTACGACTCATTTTCAAAAGATTAGACTTTAGCTTAGACCCTAGATTTTTTTCAATCGATGTGCGATCTTCGAAAAACTCGGGACTTTTAAATTGATTTTTATTAAAACGTTCATTAGTCGGACCAGACAACGGTGACGAGTAAATTTGATTTTCGAGAGAGAGGTGCTTGCGGCTGGTTTCGCCAAAGTCACCTTGGGTGTCTTTTTGAAATGCAATAGACATTTCTTTTTTTCTTTTCTTTCTCTTTTTCATTAATATAGAATGATTATTCTGAAGAACTTTCGAGGAGTAAGAGACAGTACCAGGTTTCATGAAAATTTTTATATCAATAACCTTAGCTTTAATTCCTTTTGGAGCACGCAATGAGCTATCTCGATAAGGTAAAATTTGTTTATTTAATATGGTATATAATAATTTTTGATAAGGTGTAAAGTCTTTTTTATTTATTGGACTTATTTTACCAACTAAAATATCACCTTCTTCTACAAATGATCCTAATTTTACGATACCAAAAGCATCTAAATTTGAAAGCTCGATTGGAGAAACATCTGGAATATTACGTGTAATTTCTTCATAGCGTGGAGTACGACTTGTTAAAGAAACTTTTTGAGGCGTTAATGGCTTAGATTTTTTTGTTATAGAATTAGAAATTCCATTCGTTTCTAAAGGATTTTTACCTAAAGAAGTTTTTGCTTCAACCCCCGTTTTCGAAGAAAACGGGGGTAGAGACTCTTCTAACTTTTTTCTTCGTAATTTTTCTCGTACCAATTTTTTATCAGTTGCTTTTACAGGAGGTCTATTTTTTTGAAGATTTTCAATTTCATAACGTTCTATGTGAACCGATGTAAATAAATCATCAGTAACTAAACGTTCGCTTATTAAAATTGCATCTTCAAAATTATAGCCTTCCCATGGCATATATGCAATGAATATGTTTTGACCCAAAGATAATTCTCCTCCTACACTATTAGCACAATCTGTCAGAAAATCACCAGATTGAACCCAGTCACCTTCAACAACGGATGGTTTATGTGTTAAACACGTATCTTGATTAGAACGTACAAACGTTTCTAATCTATATTCACTTTGATTTTTTTTTAAAAGACCTACTTTTTCATTTAAAGTAGGTAAGTGTTCACCTTGTCTTGTTGGACGCAGCTGTAGTTCGTTAAATAAGTTTCTCTCAAAGTCGTTCTGGGTGCCAAACTCGGTGTTTTTTTCTAAAGCAGCAACTGGTGAAATTTTACGGACCCTAGAATCTTTTGATGAAAATAAACATAAATTGTTTTTTTTGTGCGAAGTCTGACAGCTTTTAAAATAATTTTTAGATACTATATTTAGAGAAACACGTTTACATATTAGACTACTTGTAAAGCTCTCTTTTATCGCACTAAAAAAAAGTTTTGGACGTACAAAATTTTTGTTTTTTTCAATTAAACAATTCGATATGGAAAGGTTCAAAAGACTTTTTGTGCTAAGCCCGACAGGGCTTCGCACATAATTGAGAGGGCGGGCTTCGCTTCGCACGACAACTCTATTATTTTCATTTGCAGGAGGTGCCTGCGGGGAAAAAAGAAACCATTTTTTATTCATTATAATAGAAAAAATTTTTGAAGTAAAAGGTTAATAAATTTTCAAATAAGGGAAGAAACAATCTTTATAAAATTTTTCCTCGAAGGGTTATGCTTAGATAATGGCAACTTCATTTCTGTCAGACTTTTCTCTTTCGTTAGAGTTGCCTGTCAAAAAAAAAAACAATCTGTCCCGGAAACCAAGTTTGACGGCCCCTTTTGGGGCCTAACCCTTTGGGCCGGGAGAAATCTCGCGGAAGAAAATTTAGACCCCCCCGTTTTCTTTGAAAACGAGGGGTCTCGCGGAAACAAAGTTTCCGCGATACCGTAAATTTTCTATTTTCTACGAAAACGGCGAGATTTGATTAAATGCAACTTTAAAGTTTACTCTTTAATTTAATGAAATCTATCCGCCACATTTTTTTCAAAAGGTGCCTATAAAAAAAAATTACGAGCCTCTGAGATAAAAGATAATAATTTAAGAAACAATGATTTTCTTAGCACTAACATAAGTTACTAAACCACTATATTGTGATTGAAGTACATGACCTGAGTCGCTGACAGTTCTTCCTTCGAGCCCAGTACCCACAATTGGACGTTCAGGTCTTATTAACGGAACTGCTTGTCTTTGCATATTTGAACCCATTAACGCACGATTTGCATCGTCGTGCTCCAAAAAGGGTATTAAAGAAGCAGCAATTGAAATCATTTGTAAAGGAGAAACTCCAATATATTGAACAGCCGAACGTGATATTTTTGTAAAACGTTCAGCCATACGTACAGGGATCATAGCTTTAGGTAAAAAACCTATAGTAGAAACTGATAAATCAGCTGCTGCTAATTTGATCTGTTCTTCTTCTTCAGCATTTAAATAATACATTCCTGTATTTTTTTGAACCTGGCCTTTATATACTTTATAAAAAGGACTTTCAAGAATTCCAGATGAATTAACCATAGCGTAAGTTGTCATTGAATTAACTAAGCCAGTATTTTTACCTTCAGGTGTTTCAATAGGACAAATGCGACCATAGTGTGTTGGATGAATACCTCGAATAGCTAAAGTGGCAGTATCACGTGTAACTCCACCTGGTCCCATAGAGCTTAATCTACGTTTATGAGTTAATTCAGCTAACGGATTAATTTGATCCATAAATTGCGATAATGGACTTGTACCAAAGAATTCTCTAATAGCACTATTAAATGCTTTATGATTTATAATAGATGACGATGAGGTTAATCGTTTTTTTCTTTGCAATTGTGACTTTACTATAGATGCATTTTGTAAAAAAGAGTTAACTGAAACTTCGTTGACGGAAACTTCGTTTTCTAACCCTTTGGGAGTTAAATTTTTTTGGTCAGAGTCAACGAGTACAGGCTCGCGAAGTGGTAATTGGTTTGGAACAAATGGACCTGCAGTATCAATTAGATTTAACGGTTTGTTCTTTTTTATTGGAAAAGAAGGAATTGTAGATTTGTTTGATAAATCTATAGCGCTTGTCGTGAAATGACTCTCACTATAACGCATAAATTTTTCTAGACGTACAAGACCAACACCAATTTGAATCTGAATTAATTCACCAGAAGTTCGAACTCGACGATTTTTTAAATGATCAATATCATCAATATTATAAATGCCTTTTTCTACTTTAATTAAATAATCAGTTGCATATAATACATCAAGTCCTGTTAAAGTAAGTTGATCAGAGGCAATAGTTAATCCCAACTTTTTATTAAAAGAAATGCGACCTTGCTTGCCCAAATCATAAGATCGAGGATTCATAAAACGATTATAGAACCATTGACGTCCTAACTCAGTTAAATTTGTTTTTTTTATATTTATTTTGACGGAAGCTTCGTCTCCTAACCCTTTGGGGCCTGCGGGGGTGGGGCCGTGTTTTTTTTCTTCACTTTCTGCAAGATTCACTTTTTGTGAAGATGTTGATATTTTAGATTTTGAATGTAACAGTTTATAGATTGCTTGCCAAGCTTCAGGTGGATTTTTTAGATAAGAAAAAGTTTGCTTTTTCGTTGAAGTTTTTTTGGGAGAATCTAAAGCTTGATCTGTCGATAAAGGCGTTTTATCATTTTTTTCAAAAACATCTTGTGACGAATGAAGAATATCTTTTTTTGCTCTAATAAAATCGTCGGATAATCTTATCTTTCCATTTCCATGGATTAAAGTATTGTTCATCAAAGATTCCTTTTCATTCTTTATCGGAAATTGCGAAGTCGACTCCTGGGCCGATGCAGGAAACAATTTTTCACCAAAAGTATCTCCAGTACGAGACTTGCCATTTTCACTAAAAACGGACTCTGGAAAGAGACTTGACGAAACTTTATTATCGCGAATATAATGTTCCTCAAATGAAACAGGCAAATGAGTTTCCTCAGCTGTCGTGCGAAGCCCGACAGGGCTTCGCACAGAAAGTTTTTTCTTAGGTGTTTTTTTCTTTTTAGGTTTTGTTTGATTTTTTTCTAGATTACCTAATACTTTTTGAAAATCTGGAATCGATTTTAATATAACTTTTTCGGACAAACCCATTGCTAATAAAAACCAATAAATAGGAATTTTCGGCCCTTTTTTCATTTGTGCCCATATATTTTTTTCTTTATCCATTTCAATACGTAACCAAGAACCTCTCATACAGATTAAATCACAATAGTAACGTTTGTAAGAATTTTCTGGTTGTAATGCCATTTCTTCATTTTTTGAAGTTGAGTTATTATCAACATTATTTTTTGATTTTGCTCCTTTATTGTCTTCATAATTCTCATATATTTTTTCTTGATAATAAATACCTGGACTACGTAAGATTTGATTAACAATTACACGAGCTGCTCCATTTAAAATAAAATGACCACGTTTAGTCATTAAAGGTATATTTCCAATATATACCCATTTAAGTAC
>LKMJ01001857.1_pt1 | contig 18999 bp, 20 predicted proteins | sample 643391 | NCBI WGS metagenome assembly LKMJ01 (sample SAMN04112250, study PRJNA286221) | soda lake metagenome | biome: soda lake; feature: Kulunda Steppe; material: water; isolation source: sample PL-Br10 brine of Picturesque Lake | place: Russia: Kulunda steppe | collected 2010-07 | reverse complement strand
GGGGGGGGGGGGCTCCGTGCAAGACATTGTGCTGCGGTGGATGGGACTGGCAGAAGAGGTGACGGCCAGGAAATGCTCTGGAGATGCATGTGGAAGAGGGAGGATGGGATAAGGGAGGGGGGTGGCACGCCAGGCGGGTTGAGGTCCAACCGGGATGCTCCAAGGATGCCTATGGTGTCATGCTGCCTAAGAAAGACGTGCCATGCCGCCCTCAGCTTCAAAAATGAGGCCCTTGAGCCGATGAGTCGGCAGTGAAACAGGTGGCAGAACAGAATTCTTCACTGAATGCTCTGGTTGACAAGGATGTCATGAAGCATGGGGGGTGCCAGTTGATGCTGTCACCCTTTGTATGGGGCTGCATTGTTGTGCCAATGGTGAAAAGTCACAGAAAGAAAACAGTCTGTGAATGCCAGCAAAACAGGCAAGGTGGCTCTGCCTCTATCTCTATTGATGACCTTTTTGCTACAGCTTTAAGCCAGTTGCCAGGCACCGGCTCGGGCAACCGGTGCAGGCCTATCAAGTGCCTGAGAACAAGATGTGTATGTACCTGTTATGTGCATGTGTGTCAAGTGCTACATGAAGAAGCATTCTTCTGCTATGGTTGGCCTTGTTGTCATCAATGTCCGCTGCGAGCGGTCGGCTTAGCATCAAGTAATGGCTGGGTTGGGATGAACATTGACAGTGCATTGACAAGGTTGACATGGCCCATAGATTGGCAAATCAGGCGTCCATGCGCTTAAAACGCTGAGTCTAGCCTGCCAGGAGTCACATGGCTGAGTTGTTTCTTTGCCCTTGCTCGCCTCTTGCCATTGTCTCCCAAAGCTTGCTCCTTGCTCATTTGTGTTGCTGCACTTGCTTCACGCTGCGGCGCAAGCAATAATACATGGTAGTGTGCTGCCTTTGTGCTGGACAAGCTGTGCCCCGGGCATGTGTTAAAACAATGCTGTTGTGCATCTTCTCTGTGGAAAGGGATGACATTAGTGAACTGCCCATGTTATTGGATGATGTGTAACACCTCGTCCGCAACTGCCTTTTGGGGTGTGGGTGAAGCTGGAACAAGTTATGATACCGTATCGGAAACCATGTGTATGATGTTAAAAAGCAAGGAACTTGAAAGATTTTTTTTTTAATAAGATGGTTTTTACACAATTTCTTATTCTTCTACTTTTTCTTGCAAATGTTTTAGGTAATCATTCCATGTATGTTCTTGGATATGTAATTTGTCGGCAGTCTGTGCGAGTATAAGCTCTCTGAGCGTGCACGGTCAACGCGTGAGGGACGCACTGGATATGTCCTTGCTACCACATTACAACTTTGCTGCAGCTTAATCGATTGGAAAGGTCAGGCGAGATTTACAAAATTGAGGACGAAAGCCATAGCATCTGGTTCAATCATTGCCAGCTGAATAAGGGACAATGATAGCTCACCAGAAGCGGGGGAGAACCCCCCAAAAAAACTTACTACCAGCCGGCAGGGGAAGGAAAAGGTTCAACTAAGTTAAGTTACGGAGCCGTTCCTGCCAAGCAAGGGCAGCTCGGGTGAAGGGAAAGCCAAGGGTGAAGAGGGAAGTTTACAAGGTCAGGTTCCAAGGCAGTATCCGCCGAACGAGGGCAGCTTAGACGGTTGTAGCCTCCAGTGAGGTTCGAACCCCGGACTCACAGGGGTTAGTTGCGAGGGGGGATAGTCAGCTTTCCATATCGGGTGCCCCGCCGCCTGCTCGAGTATCCGGAGCAACAGACTCTGAAGGCGCATGTGGCAAAACAAAGGTGTTCTAAACTTCACACGCCAGGGGCCTCCATAGAAAAGGATTGGCAGAAAGGGAAGAAATGGAATGAGTACTCTCAGGAGAAGTACTCTCAGAAGTACTACTTTCTTCTGAGAGAGCACACAAACCAGTCTTGGCAGTGAAGAAGAACATGCCTCATTTTGAACAGCAGCACAGAAACACTTGTCACAGTGGCCATTTCCACCGCACTAGATGGAGGATTCCACCGCGAAAGTATGTGCTCGCAAGCAAAACCTGCTCACATTCCTCATAACATCATGTTGTCACACACGGTGTGTCCGGTATTTTGCTTTTTGATATGTACCAAGTTGTAAGCAGGGAGCGGATGACATTTGCGTACAGTCTGTATGTGGTGCCACTGACCGCCAGCATGCGATAGCTGTTGGGGTCAAGCATGGGGCCCTTCTTGTGCAGCGGGGTTATTTTTTCAACTTCCCAATCAGCTGGAACCCAGGCACTCTCAAAAGACAGCAGGAAGAGCTGGGCCAGGAGGGGCAAAAGAACGTGCACCGCATCAAAACCACGACCTTCAGCCCTAGGCACGTAACGATCTGCATACTTCAGAAAAGGTGTGGCCACCATATCCAAACCAGAGGAGGAGCTATCTTTCGAGCGCTTCAAGTGCTCGGCGAGGTGAGAGCACATGGTCCCTAAATCTGCTGCAGGCATGGAGTCAGACTTTTCCATCCTGGGCCCCATTTGCAGCACATTTGTCACACTAAAATGCTCCTACCAGACGTGTGCCTCATTGGATTGAGATGCACAAAGTATGGGCATGCAATCAAAAAAGCACAAAAGTGCGCACTGCAATGGCATTACATGCTTCTTCAAGTCCAGACAACCTGGACTAGTAGCTTAAAAGGTACCACTGGTGGCCTTCTTGGCGAAATAAGCGAGGCAACCTGCCTTTATGAGACGCAACCTTACTTTAAAGGTAGGTAAAATTGCTGTATCCGCCAAAGTTGGGCAGCAATACTGAAGCCTATGACAGCCTAAGCCTTAAGCTAGGAAGTACCAATAGTACCAGAGGGGTGCATCTAAGGCCCGAAATAGGCATGCTTTCCAAGTGCTCCTGGGGCATGTACGCCATGGTTAACAAATTTCAAGCTCAGCACCGTCATGAAGCCCTATCTGCAGGCTATCCAAGGGAGGGAGTTGACTTCGTACCTTGCCAGTTATGGCGGACATGCCAGGTCAGCTGCAGATTGAACCCTACTTTTCACTCCCAAATCTCCACCAGATCTCTGATTGTACCCAATGATTTTTTTGTGTCTTGCTGTCCTTGCAAGAGAAAACATAGAAAACATCATTGCAAGAAATGGAGTGAATATCCCTTACATGAATCACGGTCCAGCATGCGGAGTAAAGGTCAAGGACGTGGCATAACTCCTCTACGCCAAGCAGCGTGCGCAGGTGCAGCTTCAGTGTTCTCACTGAGCCGTGCGGGCTTGTGGAGGAGCACCTGCAGGAACAAAGGATATGTGACTGTGCCAGAATGTGTGACTGTGCGAGAATGTGTGACTGTGCCAGTCCTGTGAGGGTCAGGAATTATGCAGTCCCCTTTCCCTGCCCCCTCACTCACTGCTGGATAGCATGCAAGGTGTCCACGAGGCCAGCCTGAAATATCTCCTGAATCGAGGCGTACTGGATATTACTTTGATATTTTTGTAGGCAAACCGATTCCCAAAATAACTAGAGTTTGCTGATTGAGGACTTAGAGAGGCATCATGATGTACTGGCAACGAGATTGAGAGCTACTGAACCTCTGTTAGGATAGTAGAGGACTGCCTGGAGGAAACTGAAACATGCAAGTGCATGGGAGGCTCAGAGCTATTTAAAACCACAATCACGCTATGGTGCATTCCCTAATCCTTGTACTATTGTTGTTATACCAGTGTTGTTACACCCTAATATCATTGAGAACGGAACAGGCAGGTATGAGGAAGTCAACCCTTCACCCCTTTGTAATTTAAGGGGTAATTGATGCTAATAAGAAAGCTATTCATGGTATCTAATACAAGAATGCCTTTCCTGGAACGTGAGCCCGGCACAAAGTCAGAGCCGTTCCCGTTCCCCTTCCCACCCCAAACGCCACCCTTCCGGTAACCTAAAGCAAATTAAAAAACTTTCTTACACTCAAAAAGGGATCCACTTTATTTGCAGGATTGGGATAGCGCCTGTCCTTGGAAATCTTTCAAGTCGCAGGACGGCACTAGATCTCGGGAGATCGATCTGCCAAGTTCCTTTTGAAGAAATGCCTTGGTCCAGACCCAGAACCCACAAGTCCAGCTCAATTAAGTAAATTCTGAATACAGACTCATAAGCGATCCAAATCAGCTTTGCCGGGGCGAAACCATTTGAGCAAATGTTCGTTTGTCAGACGAACTGTCAAACTCACTCTGGCGTTTGCTGGATGCATGTAAGAAGACATTTCCTTATAAATGGACCTAAACGTATAAAAATACTAGTTCCAGCGTTTCGAACCCTTTCTACTTTCGTACCAACGCCAATTATTCTTAAATTTCTAAATATATATAGAGGTTGCATCATTGATCATCGGGTGAGCTGATCGGTCGAATGGCTGGGGCAAGCATTGTGAGGCCTCTCCAGCTGCTAGCTATTCTCTCCCTCCACATCCTCTTTGTGGCTGTGATACATACTGGTGGGTCACACATTGAACAAGACACCGCTGGTTGTCAGAAATGCCTGCTGGCTGCTCCGAAGCTTCGGGGTCTTCAGGGAATAGGCGTGCCTGAACACAGGGCTCTTCACGAATAAGCATTTGTGAATGTTTTTGCAGGTGCACTTTTGGTGCCCTCATCGGTGGATGTGCCAGTCTTTGAATGGTGCGTGTGCGTGCAGTGCAAATGCGCAAATACGTGATTGCGGCAAATGTTCTGTGGCGGCCACTCTCACAGGAGGTTCATGTCTGTGTGCAGGTATGCCGAGGACCGTGAAGCGTCTTTGAGCGTAACGGGATCATCTCGTAACAGAATTTTGTTCAAAGGGCAGGTCTGTGTACACTGTAAATGATCACTGTGCATCGTGACTTCAGTTTGGATTTGAGATTGAATTGAGCTTATTCATCTTATTGAGATATATTTTCTTTCTGCAATGGGATGCGCAGGAGTACACAGGAGTAAAGGTTAGCCGGAGAGGGCAAAGTAGTTTGAGTTGGCCAAAGCCAAAGCTCAAGTTCAGCCTCCCGCTTGGCGAGGTAGGAACAGATTAATTCATACAAAATTTCTCCTGCCCATCTGTATGTGTGAGAGCATTGTTGCGTGTATTTTGATCATGACAGGGCAATTCATGATCCGTGAACGACGTGCAGGTCTTCTGGTATGCAGATGATGCCCCACCGGTGACCAAGTTTGGATTACAGTCTCACTACTTCGAACTTGGGGAGCGCAGCTACATGAAGGTGCCCACACGCGGGTGTTGCTGTAGTGAGAGTTTTTTTTACCGGGAGCTTTGTAAGCAGCGAGGGCTTCTATTGTTTGTAAGCTCATGCACACCATTACCCTACTTGATCGCCTGCTTGCTCTTCAGCCAGTCAGTGCCGTATTGAGCCCTTTCAGAAGAGCGCTTTCAGGGGCCAGCAGAGGGTCAAGATGCATGGCGTTTGTTCACACTTGCGGCAAATTTTTTTCCCAAAACCATTGAGCATACTCAGAATGACGTACACAGACCACAGCCGTTGGCATGTTGTTTGCTGCATTGGTGTGCTCATCGTATCATACAATGGGCAAATAAGGGTGCCAAGAACAACATGCTGTTTGCCAGGCACCCAGTTGCAGCCGTACGCTTGAGAAAACTTCGGGCATGGGTTGCCCATCAAGGCCAAGAATGCCAGACCAGGGACAATTACTTGAATGCAAGGGGTAAAGCATGTCAAATTACAAAAGGCCCCATCATGGCCAGGATATATGGCAAACTATTTGCATGGAGGTAAGAACGAGCCAAAAACTGTTTTCAACCGCCCCACCCTTCCCCTAAAGAAGCGGGCAAGCTGTCCTCCCCAATCATCCTGATCATGCACGTGAGGCCTTACATGGTCATCCTTTCAGTGCTACAAGTCTGTGAAGCATGATGGTCATCCTTCTAGTGCTGCATTTCTGTAAAGCATGATGCTCATCTTCACCTCCCCACGACTGCATGTGCACGACGCAGGATCTGCTCGGGGTCAAGGTCAGTAGCTGGCGCTTTTCATGATTTGGTAACCTTGCCTCTGCACACACCTGAACCCAGTTTGGTCAACCTTGCCAGCACAGTCAAGTTCAAGGGGTGAGCTTGGGACATGATACTTATGACTGTCACTGGCCGCCATATACGGGCCAAGATCCTGCACATTCTGTCACCGAGCATTGCCACGAGGTGCACATGCAGGTGCTCGCTGAGTCTGGCGTGCCAGTGTCAAACACGTTTCACATGGAAGTGCGGCTGAATGGCCAGTTTTTTGGCCTCTTTTCCTTTGTTGAAATGGTTGACAGGACGTTCCTCAAGGTGGGTTGTTATCTTGGATTGTGGCAAGGGTCGTGCTGCGAGAGCTGGTCCACACCAAGGTCTGCTTCAAGAGTCTTGACAAAAGCACTTCCCCCACACACAATGCACCCTCCTCCTGTGCACAAGTGGCTCTGCATCTTCTACCTTCACTCTTTCTCCTGCAGAGAGTTGGTCTGGCACCGCCTACTGGCCCGCTCTTCAAGGCAGAGCACCCTGGTGAGGACTTCACCTGCCTGCAACAGGCACCCAAATTCATCTTCCGCTTGCACTCGCGCCTTGCTCCATCTTGCCAATGCGCACGCCCCTCCCTGCAACCCTCAGAGCTTGCTGATCATTGGACCCCTCAGATCTTGCGCACGAACGCGCGCCCGTCCCTGCAACCCTCAGAGCTTGCGAATCATAGGACTCCTCAGAGTTTGCACACCAACGTGCACGCCCCTCCCTGCACCCCACAGAGCTTGCAAACTTGAGATGGGACGTGCTCGAAAAGGAGCTGCCAGACATGTACAAGCTGCGGTACCCACGCGACAGGTGTGAACTTCACTGGAGACAGCATTGTAGCAATGCGCCGACCCCAGCTTGCACGCTATTTGCATCGCACATGCACCTCTTGGGTTGGAGGCTTTTCCCAAACAATGCAATGGTGTTTGTGCTCCAGTTGATTGCCAGTGTTGCGTGCGGGGCACACGTGCAGCAAGTGGGATGATTCAAAGTCCAAGAGTAGGAACTATCGCGGGAGCTCGGAGTGGGCGGAGCTGGCAGAGTTCACCCAAGGCCTGGCAGGAGGGGGCGGTGTCCCACGCTCACAGTTTGTGCTGGAGAAGCTCGCGCTTCCGTCAATTATCAATGAGCTGGCTGCTCAGGTGCGCCTACTTCCGGGGTACGCTGGGCCTCTGGCATTTGATGAGCTGTGCCTGCCTGTTACACCTGTGCGCCTTATGCTGCTGCAGCTCCCTCACAGCAGGTGTAATCTTGTGGCTGATGCTTGAGGGAACCCTCGGCCCTCTGCCTGCAGGCTGTCATCCTCAACATGGACAGATGCACCAAAAATTACTTCATGTACCTAAACCCCAAAACGGAGCAATGGCACAGGTTTGACAAGCACGATTGTTCGCGCACCACGCGCTTTCCTTGTGCGTTAGTGCGGCAGATCCTGTACATAAATACAGGTGCAGTTCCTGTTTCAGTCTGCTGGATGGTGCTCTTCTGCGTTGTTTCAAACCAACTCAACAGGTATTACGGCAGGTGAAACTTCCCTGCACGCCTGCGTGCCCAGGATTCCGTGGGACTTGGACGGCTCCTTAGGGCAAAGCAATGGCTTGGGCGGTGTCTCTAGCGACATGTACTGTGTACTTGCCTGCGAGCAGTGGAACAGGTGAAAGCTTTATAACACACCATGCTCATCACATGAGCAGCACAACATGCAGTCACGATGCTCATCACATGTGACAGGCCCATGTGATGGGAAGGATGCTAGAGCTCAATATCAGAATGTGAACTCAACATTTAGACAGGAAACCCCTTTTACCCGTTGTTTTGCTTGCACGCATGCACACCATGTATGCGCTTGCATGTCCTTGCAGGTCTTGTGGTGTGCACGCCTCTGTGCGCAAAACCCAGCAGCATTGTGCACAGGTAGCTGCCATGTCCCCGAGAATGCCACGCAGGTAGCCATGCTCCTTTCCTTGCTCCTCCTCTGCAGTCCACTTTACTGTGACAGTGAACACACACAAGACATGCAGCGCCAGACACCTTATGGGACCGTGACCGTACCAATGAATTGGGCGACCCCCATCCAGCAGTTCTTCAGCCGCATAGGACGAAGGTGGGACTCCCACACGGCCACCTCTGATCTGTTGTGACTGCATAACAAGCACGCGCAGCCAGAGGCCAATAGGTCCTGGATGCCTGTGTTGGCCTGATTGCTACAGCACGCTGCAGCATGAGATAATGCCCCCCTGTAGCGTGCACCCTCACACTCCTGGGATACCTTGCTGGTAGAGAGCGCCTGATTGGTTTGGATCAGCTTGACTCAGTGTCAAAGCCTGTGCACACGAGCATGTGCAGCCAGGTGGGGATTGCGGCTGATTCGTTGCATGTCCTGAGTACGTAGGCCTAAGTTTGATTCAGTGAGCCTTGATGTGCCATGTCCGCCTCACACACACACACACACATGCACTTGCTCCACACATTGCATCTTTGCTCTGGATCAGGTCTCTGCTCCAGACGCCCCTGGGTGCCCTGCCCCTTCCAAAGCCACAAACGATTGACAACCTGCTGGTGAGGCGCATGGAGCACCCTCTCCTTCTTTTGTTCCAGGAATTAAAGGACCTCTTCTCAAGGCTATGACAGACTCCCTCCTTTCCTTAAGCTATCCTTTCCTTTACCTGTCCTTTTCCCTTTACATGTCCTTTCCTTTACCTGTCACCTTGAGCATTGCCAGATCCCAGCGCCAGCCGCTAAGCATGTTGAACCCCCTGGTGAAGTTTGGCGCATGGTGCAGTTTGGTGCAATTTGGCGCAGGGTGCGATTTGGTGCAGGGCGCAGTGACTTGCACATAGCCTCTGAGTTGGCGTCCCACCCTGTTGCGCACGGCGCAGGACATTCCTGGGGAGTACCCAGAGCCAAAAGGGTGGGACAACCCAGACAGAGACACCACCGGGCAATCCAGCCCTACGGGAGCACCGGGCACCTTTAACCATTTAACTGACGCAGGTGCTCGGCCTCACAAAAGGGTCTGGTTGGCCTTACAAAAGGGTCTGCTTGGCCTTACAAGAAGATTCTGCTTGGCCCCACAAAAGATTCTGCTTGGCCTCACAAAAGGGGGGGTCTGCTTGGCCCCACAAAAGGGAGGGTCTGCTTGGCCTTACAAAAAGATTCTGCTTGGCCTCACAAAAGGATCTGCTAGGCCCCACAAGAGGGTCTGCTTGGCACGCAGGGACTGCATGCTCATGCTGCTCATGCTGCTCATGCTGCACGCTCACAAGGACCGGACTGCATGGCATGCAGCGGCAGCCAGCTCAGATCATGCCACAGGTGTCACGCACGTGCTCTGTGGTCATGAGCTGCTGCCAAGCCTTGCGCATGTGGACCATGCGTCCGGTTGGATGTGTCCACATGAATCACGCGGCCATAATCCCCACGCCTCCTGCTCATAGGCAGCCAACAGCCAATCTATACACAGAGCGTGAGATCCATGGGTGATGTGGGGGGGGGAAGGCCCAGGCCTGTGTAGGACTTAGGAGCGGGCCATCATTAGGACCCGTCTACCGCTTTGCCGGCCTTCTGGCAGATAAAGTGCTGTGGTCCGTCCACTGCCAAAGTGCCAGGCAATTCTCACTCCAGGTCGCGCACAGGGCCCCCCTCCCCGATCTCACAAGGCTCACGCACAATATGAAAGCCATGTGGCAGTAACGAGGCACCACGCTAGTGTGGAGCATGCACACGTACAGCGAGGAGTCAGCCATTACCAGCGCACGTGTGCTTCATCACACAACCAGAGGTCACAGAGCAAGCATCACCTCATCTGGCGGCAGCCGCTTGCAAGGGCCGAGTCTACTTGAGCTGCAAGAGTGGTTGTCTCGTGGTATTGCAGTGCTCGATGTGCCCCTGACCCGGACTATGTACTTGCGGCGGCTGCGAACCTTAGCAGAGACCTTCCTCAGCCCAGGTGGACGCTTGGAGCAGGTGAGCGGGCAAGCCCGTGGCTCAAGCACTGCCTAAACTTGTGACGCCTTACATACATCAGCTCTAGGATGTTGGGAAGCATCCAAGTCACTTCCTTTTGTAAGGGCCTTGCCACTGCATTTCTGAACAGGTGCATACGTATGGCCTGTGCGGCTGTCTGGGGGCGCTGTGTTGGGGGCGCCTGATAGGGCAGATTGCAGGGCAAGCCTGGAGGAGCCATGCTCACCGTGTATGTAACTTGCCCTTAATCATAGTTCACCAGCCTACAACGGTACGCTCTCCCCTGTCAAACCTCGGCTCTTGGAAGCAGTGGCCTTCAGAGTCTGACCGGGCCGGGCTTGCAACATGCGCCATTGCTCCTCCCAAAGCCATTAATGCCTTCAATGCACTCTTGGCAAAGATTCAAAAGCAGCCTTTAGCCTGCCACTCAGCTCCGTTTGCAAGCTGAAGCACGTCATGTCTCCCTATGCCGGAGGCTTCCTGCAGGGCCAGCCACTGCCTGCCAGCCCTGGCAGTGGATAATCCAGGCTGCCCGCCCAGCACGGCTTGCTCTTTTGGCTCCTGTTGTGTGGGTGCAGCTTGCTCAGGAGACCTACAACACTGTCCGCGACCTTGCTGAGAAGGATGCTGAGCAGTGGGACACCGGCATCCGCGTGGAGGCAGGTTACATCCAAATCACCCAGGAGTTCATTCCAGCTCGGAGGCATCTTCTGCTCAAGTGAGCTGACTTGGCTTGACGAAGGCGCTCAGTCTTCATGACATTGTGAACATTCATGAGCACAATACACCAAGTACAAAGTTCTGACAACATGGTGGATCCATGGATATGCTAAGAGCAAAGTCGTTACTACACAGCAGACCTCCATGAGCGCGAGACTCCTACTTGGCAAGCAAGGAATCAAATGACTCTGGGCACGTCAACAGATCAGGGCCTCGAAGGACGCGCAGAGCCTAATCTGTCTCCGCTTGAAGAGAAAACAATCATTGCCCAGAAGCGTGGGAGATTGAGAGGCGCATGGACCTGCTATTGTTGCTACCTTGTCACCAAGACATTTTTGTTAGTGTTCCCCCTTCTTATCAATCAGTGGTTACGTTTGCACAGGGTAGGGGCAGGGGAGCTTGAGCAGGGAAGGAAAGGGCAGCAGATATCAATATGCCTGCATCATTCCTTCATTCTTATTTGACCACATTGTGCGCTTGTAGCGTGTACGGGCCTGAAGGGGACTACCCGCTCTTGCCAGCTTCACAGCCCTCGAATTTCAAATCTATGCTCCTCTTACGAGGAAGCAGAATACAAGTGAAGAGTGGACGTGCCGGGGATGTGGAAGGGATATTGTATGTTGAGGTACGTGTACCACCTTGTGGCTGTCACCAGGGAATCTGCCGGGCAATGCACGCGTTTTGGTATGGATCACAAACAAGCAACCTGCACATGGCAATTCTTGGCCGACATGGAATGGTTGGACTGCCCAATTTCTGTACAAACATGTTTTTCACTCCCTGGCCTGATTTGCAGGCGTGGTAGTGGTTGCTTGGTAGGCCATTTGTTATGCGCGCATGTATCAACGTTGCCTCAGTGTGTATAAATCTGTATTCATCGATAAATGATCGGGCATGGAGGTTTCAAGCTGTCCAGTCAATCATCTTTCTTGCTCTTTTTGCAAATCTTCCGCCTCCTTGACAGGTGCACAACCCATCGAAGACTGAGTCCGTGGACCTAAGTGGCTGGAAGCTTATTGCAGAGGCAGATGGAAAAGAGCACGAGCCGTTTGTGTTTGAACCAGGCACCGTTTTGCCACCTTCAGCCAGGTTATATGTAGCCGAGGATGTATACGATCTCAGATCATCAGGCCGAGTGCCAAGGGGTGTGATGGTTGTTGGACCTCTCAAGTGGTTTGGCGGGTCACACATCAACGACACCACCTTCTTCTTGCGCTAGCTTAGTTGAGCCTTCATTTCTCATTGTCTTCATTGGTCAGAGCAGTCCAGCAAGCAAACTATGCCGGGCCAATTGACAAGGCTCGAAGTTGCTTCTTTCCTGCCCTATATCCCTCCAGTCAGTTTTCTTGCTAGATGTAGAATCCTTAATCGATAGATACCTGAATTCCTGATAATTGCTCACTTTGCTTCACCAAAATCACAATCTTGAAAACACATGTGAGACTATAATGACCTCGTGGAGAACGATCAAAAAACTAACCCATATCAACTATGTGTTCCAGTAACCTGCAGAAGCCACTTAGAATATCCTAGTTGAGGCATCAGAAAAGCATTAAGGTTGCAGCTTGACGATGGGAACTGGAGGATATCTCCGGTAACAAGGTCCTTTACCAAGTGCATGATCAGACTTTCAAGAGGAGGGCCCAAAAAGCTCGGCTCAGAGGAAGAAGATGAATAGGAGGCGCGTTGGTTTGGCAGCGGCAATTTGTTATAGACTGAAGACCAGGCCATAATCCACTGGTCATACAATGAACCGGTAACTCCATTACTACTACTGCCAAGACAGTCACTGTGTTCTACCCAAGGTTCAGCCTCGCACCACGAGCTTGTGGTCTGGTCCTGTAGACAGGACATTGTGCCCCATATCATCACATTCCAACATGGCGCCATTCAGAAGTGCAGCTCAAGTAGACACAGTGGCATTTATAACAGTGCTGCTTTCCAGGCAGGATTGATGCAGGACACTCAGCTAGAATCTGCAGCTAGGAAGCAGAGTGCTTGAATAGAAGCCGTAAACGGGCTGGTCCATGCACCACTCGCTGTACATGTACAGCTATACATTTGTGATTCAGCAGGAATCAAGGCGACCGTGCACGCTTGTATACACAATTCATGTATGACAGTCATATATGACAGTCAATGTCGACATAGACCAGATTTGTGCGCAGTGTGTGTTTGTGTGTTTGTGTGTGTGCGTGCGTAGGTGTTTGCATGTTGGTGCTCACGAAGTAGATGGGTGCGCACGAAGTTGATGGGTGGGCACGTGCATATGCGAAAGTTTGAGACAACTGAGGCACAAACGAGAAAATTTTTTGACTGATTTTTGAGCCAAAAACCAGTCATGCCATTTTCGGCCAAATCTGATACTAGGGCTTTGTCGGAACGCAACGGAACGGAACCAAAGGCTGCCGGGCTAAAATTTTCAAACTTTGCGAAGTGACTTCTCTCATGTTTTATTTCCAAAATTATGGCCTGGCTTTGGAAGTGCTCCCTCCCCCTTCGGCTCCCCTGTTGCGTAGCCCCGGGTTGCTCCATAGAAGGCACGTATATATTCCCTCTGGTTTCTATGAAGCTGGGTGCAGACTAGGTACCATACGCATGGGTGTTCTTATAAAGCTGCATTCTTTTAGTGCATTGTTTAGTCAACCATTGTCTCCACGAGGGCACACTGGCACGTTATCCCGTCAAGCACCTGTATAGGGCTGATTCTTGGGGATCGGAGGCAAGCAGGGCTCTAGGTGGACTATGGTAGAGACACGCGCAGGCCTGCAAAGCCTTCTCGCGGAAATCAGTATGAATGCAAATGGGTTGGATGGCATAGCCGAACGTGCTGTGGGCTGGACGTCCTTGAAGCCTGTTGTTGCAACAGAGAGACCCGTGCTCGTGCCCTGCAGGTGCGCCCTGCTAGATGGACTTCCGCGCCCTAAACCACCAAGGCCACCTTGGCAGGCAGGGACACACAGGTGCCAGGCAGCTAGAGACCCTGGAGGACCGCTGTCGCAGCATGATGCACGCGGCCAGCGGCAGCCCCTGCATCCTCGCCCCCAGCCGCCCCACGCCGCTCTCAGCAGCCCCTCCTCCTCAACTTACCCTGGGCCGGAGCAAGCCTTTAGGCCCAGGGGCGCTGCGACCCTGCCACCCCTGGCACTTGAGAATGAAGCGCCGCAGCCTGGCGCGGTGGTGGACAGCGACACGGAGGAGGCGGCGGAGGAGCAAGTCGTGAACTACAACGAGCTGAGCGTGTTTCAGATCGTGTCTCAGAGGACGCGCTGGCTGGCCCTCTTCTGTGGGGGCCTCATCGGTACAGCCTTTGGTGCGTGCATGCCAGGCGTGCATCTGCTGTCGCCCACGCTGGCGGGTTTCGACTTTGTACCTTGTGGGACTTGATGCACTGTGGGACATTATGGAGGGCCTATATGTTGGCAGCCAGTGGGGCTTGTAGTTGGTGGGGACCCTGCGGGCGGTGCCACTGCCCCCCAGCCCAGGCCCAGAGCCCCACGGCCCCCCCGCCCTCTGTCCTCTCCTTTGTGGCTGCAGTGATTGAGAGCTTTGAGGACGTCATCGAGCAGCACGTGGCGCTGAGCTTCTTCGTCCCACTTGGTGAGGCCGCGCGCACTTGTGCAGGCACGCTCTGCGCCGGGCTGCAGGCAGCGCGGCATACAGCAGGCTGGCCGTGCGTGGGTGCTGAACAGGTCGCCTGCATGCGCGCCTCCGTCTATGCAAATGTTGGCAGGGGATGAGGGTGGGGGTGGGGTGGGTCCACCTGAGGGGAATGGGCTTCAGCACGCCTGCGCAAGTAGTAGTAATTTAGCAGCACCTGTATTACCTGCACAGAGCCGGCCCCTGGCTGTGTGGCTCCGCCGACGGCGGCAGCTTCCCATGTCTCTTCAGCGCCTCGCGTCTTTTTGCAGCGCCTCTTGTCTTTATATAGTCCCGTGCAACAAAGCCTGCAGGCTGGTGCCGGACCTGTGTCACTCGCTCAGCGGACAGTCGCGCAACACGCTCCTTGTGCTGCTTGTGTGGCTGTGCTTTCGTGCAGTCATGGGCCATGGCGGAAACACAGGCAGCCAAACTGTGAGCTCGCTCATCAGGTGGGTTACTGCTGCACGCTGCGCGTCATATGCTGGGGTGGGCTGCTGCTGCTGCGCGCGTGCCTGCGCTTGACCCCCCGCGCCCGAGGCTGCTGCCCCCTGCACAGAGTGGGCAGCAGGCGCTGCCACACGCTGCGAGGGGGCTGCATGTGCTTAGCTGTGGCTCCGCTCAGGTCCCGTGCCTCACGCGTGGCCAAGCTGGATTTCTGCTGAGGCTCTGGCGCACGGGACGCAGCGTGAGCTCGTATGGCGCCCCTCTGTTTGCACATCGCCCGCTTGCATCCCACAGAAGGCGCACAGCACAAGAGCGCACGAGGGCACCTGGCCCCTGGGTGTGTGTGCGCGCGCGCATGTGTGTGTTGTGTGTGTGTGTGCGAAAGCCCCCTGCCTTGGGGGCTGGAAATGGCATATGCCTGCACGTATGTTTCAGAGGGACTGTGCTGCACACAGCCCTGGGGCTGCAACCTCTTGCCCCAATCCCATCATCGCCACCACCGCATGCGTTGCTACGGCCGCGCGCATTGTCATGCGTGCATGCTCACGTGCGTCAGCAGCGCTTGCATGTGTGTCAGCAGCACCCACAAGTGTGTCAGCAGCATGCCCTGCCTGGCCCCCCCCACACCTGCCTGCCTCCCGCTCCTGTAGGGCACTCGCGCTGGAGCAAGTGCACTGGACAGACGTGGCGAAGGTGGTGGGCAAGGAAGCCGTGGCCGGGGGTGTGATAGGTGCGTGTCTGCTTGGCTCGGCTCTGATCAACGGCTCCATGTGAACGGGAGCAGGTGGGTCATGAGAAAGCAAGCCACTGGGTACTGCCCTGAGCACGACTGGAGTGCTGCTCAAGCACTTAGGGATGCATGGGGGAGGGGGGTGCTCATGTGCGAATGCGGCATTGCTGCAAAGATGGTGTTGCTCAAGCGCTTGGGGATGCATTGGTGTGTACGCATGCAGGCGCAAGGACGTGTGCGTTGCTGCACGCATGGTTCTGATCATTTGGGGATGCATGCTCACAAGCATTTGAGGGTGCATCCTCACGAACATTCTGTTCGTTTCAGCCCTCTTCTCTAAACAAGCAATTATTCCAGAATACGAATGCAGGTGTGCATGTGTGTGTGTGCATGTGCATGCGTGCCTTGTTGTACGCACGGCTGCTGGGCTGCCAGTACTCTCTGCTGCCACGCTGGCTTTGGTTGGGCAGGCACACTGTGGCACACCGGCGCACTATGCGCCCTCATCTCCGCGTGTCCTTGCCAGCCCAACGCCGTCCGGTGTCGCCCTCGACCACCCTTTCTCCAACCCTGCCCTGTGTTGCCCTTGACCACGCAACGTCCCATTCCGCCCTGTGTTGCTCTAGACCAGCCCCATGTCCCAGTCCGCCCAGTGTTACCCTAGACCACCCCACGTGACATGGGCCACGCCTTATTCTGCCCTGTGTTTCCCACATGCCCCTGCTGGCCCACACCCATGGGCCACAGCAACAGCCTCAGCGTGGAGGGGGACAGGCCCTCGGCTGCTGGAGCACAGGCATTCACTGGCACAGACCTGTGCTGCATGCTCGTGACAGAGCACCGCCCTTGTGTGTCTTACGACTCTCATGAGCCTCCACATATCTCAGTGTTGGCGCCTTTGCGGTGTGCCCATGCCGCAGGCACCATCCTTGGAGCAGGAGTGCTGGTGCTGGCCAATGTGTGGGACCAGATCAGTGGAGAAGTGGGGACGGTGGTGGCCATGAGCATGCCGGTGCGCATAGACAAATGTGTGGGACCAGATCAGTGGATTAGTGGGGACGGTGGTGGCCATGAGCATGCCGGTGCGCATAGACAAATGTGTGCGACCAGATCAGTGGAGGAGTGGGGACGGTGGTGGCCATGAGCTTGCCGGTGCGCATAGACAAATGTGTGGGACCAGATCAGTGGAGAAGTGGGGACGGTGGTGGCCATGAGCATGCCGGTGCGCATAAACATGGCCTTGAGTGTGCATGCGTGCCGTTGTGGCCATGAGCGCGCATGCCGAGATGACCATGAGCGCGCATGCTATGGCTGCCATGAACATGCCGGTTTGTGCAGTGGTGGCTATGAGCATTCGGCTGTGAGGGTGCCTGAGGGGCGCCTGGAGGATGCACGAGTGCGGGACGTGGACCCTGACAGCTGGCAACCTGTTTTGCCCCTCACATGCCACAACAAGAGTCATACGCGTGTACCCCCCACTGGCTCCATGCATGCAGATTGTCAGCCTGTGGAGTAACGCTGTCGCGGCCCTCATCACCCTTGCGGCGCACAAAGCCAAGTGAGTGAGGGGAGATTAGGCGGGGCGGGCTTTTCATGCTGCCAGCCTGTGCTGTTGCTGCTGTGCAACCAGGTGGAACTGCACACACTGAGGAGGGTAAGAGCGCCTGGGGAGCAAAATATTGAGTTGCATCGTGCATCGCCCTGCACATCAATATGGCGTGCCCACGCCGTGGGAAGGAGACACAGCGGCGGCTGCCGACTGGCTCACACGTCCATGTATGAGCATGTCAGGCAGTGTGGACTGCTACCGCTGCAAGCTTTTGCGTGAGCAGGTCAGGCACGGTGTGGAACACTGCCGCTTGTGTAGCATGCCCAGGCTGCAGCTCCTCTCCTGGCTCCATCTAGTCTTAAGTACTGGTACTTGCATGCACGCATATGTTGTGCAAGCCTGCGCACGGTTGCGAAAGCATGTGACTAAACTTTGACCCCCAGGTTGGACCCAACGATGACGGCTGGGCCTTTCATGGCAACTGTTGTGGACACTTCAGGCCTGGTGTTGTATTTGGTAGGTGACTCGACTCAGGAGGCTGCTCTTGTTCACGCGCGCGCACATGCGCTGCATCACTGGTAAGCCTGACAAGCTCACCTGCATGCCTAGTGTGCGTGTGCGTGTGCGTGTGGGCGTGTGTGTGCGTGTGCGTGTGCGCGTGCGCGTGCGCGTGAGTTCTGGCGTAACTATCAGGAGGGTGCGCACTGCCGTGCATATAGTGTCTGCCTGAGCAGCCTTCTCATATGCGCAGACCCAGCGTGGTCAGAGGGTTTGGTCTCTCGGCCGTGACTCACTTGTGCTCACACATTGCTCAGATTCACCTTGCCTACTACACAGCAAACACACGTCACATGCTGTGCCTGGTCCTCGTCCTGCAGGCCATTGCTCGTGCTTTCATCAAGGGCATTGAAATGCCTGATATCATGCCGGGTGATGAGGTACGTAATCCGGGGCACAGGACAGCAGGCAGCCGGTATGCGTGGGGTTCAGGAAGCGGAAATATGTATGCTTGGGAAACATCATTCATTTATCTGCCGCCAGCTGGGGACCCGTAGAACCTGGGCAAGCACAGGCTGTCCTGCATGTGCTCCAACATTCTCGTGTGCCATGTCTCCCCTTTGTCCTGCATGTGCTCCACAATTTTCTCGTGTGCCATGTCTCCCCTTTGTCATGCTTGTGTTTCACAACTTGCTCGTGTGCCGTGCGTGGAGCATGAGGCTGTGTGATGTGGTGACCATGCAAGATGAGAACCGGTGCTGTGGCATCCATTGGCTTGTCATGGTATATATCGCTTATGGGGTGTAATTGGCTTTGGCAATGTCCTCATACTTAAAAACCATCCCCACATTCATTGACCTGCAGGACGTGGCTGCTGGGCTTATAGACGTCGTAGGCCAGCTTGCAGATGTTTTGCCCCAAGCAGCTGGGTAGTGTCGGGCAGAAGCCTACAGAGAGGTTCTATATAAGCCTGGAGAGGCGTGAATTGCGAATAAGGGATCGGCTATGAGGAGAAGAATTGGTTTGCTGTTTGTTCCACATCCATCTTTTTGTTCCCCATACATGAATGGCTGAAGTATGGTGCCAGTTGGAAGTGGTATTATCAGGTGCCATTATGCAGAGCAGATAGGAGGCACTGACGCTCTTCCTTTGTTGCTGAGCCCCATTCTTGTAGGCGAGCAGATTTTGACATTTTGAAAGGAGTGTTGGTTAGTACTGTGTCATGCCAGATTAGTGTCATTGCCAAATCAGTGTCACTATCCATTTGCGGTTAGTTGGTTGGTTGATATTTGTTGTTGTGACTGGATCTCTCGCTTCGATTAATTGTAACCTTCCTCCCTGGAGCCTGGAGCACTCCTCAGAGGCGCTGGCCGCCCGGCCAGGGGCCTGGCGTCCCCATGCAACACGAGCCTGGTTGGGTCTGAGTAAGGATGAGAGCAG
>LKMJ01001855.1_pt1 | contig 19003 bp, 15 predicted proteins | sample 643391 | NCBI WGS metagenome assembly LKMJ01 (sample SAMN04112250, study PRJNA286221) | soda lake metagenome | biome: soda lake; feature: Kulunda Steppe; material: water; isolation source: sample PL-Br10 brine of Picturesque Lake | place: Russia: Kulunda steppe | collected 2010-07 | reverse complement strand
GCCGAGCAACGCGACCACGTCCGCGTTACCGAACAGTTCCGCGCCACCTTCGCGCAGGCTGTCGACCACCTCGATGTCGAGGTGGTCGGCGTGCCGGTGGGTGTAGAGGACGGCGTCGAGCGGCCCGCGCTCCGTGAGCTGGTGCCGGGCGGTGACGAAGGTCCCCGGATCGATGGCGATCCGGGCGTCGTCGGTCTCCACCACCAGGCAGGACTGGGGGAACTTCGTGATGCGCATCGGTACTCCAGCGGACGTGGGCGGGGCGGTGTGGGCCGTGGACCCGGGGCGTCACAGTAGGCTCTGTGTCCCGGGGCCGGTAGCTCAGCTGGTCAGAGCAGCGGACTCATAATCCGTCAGGCGCGGGTTCGAGCCCCGCCCGGCCCACCGCCTGGTCCGTCGGTCGGTCCGTCGGTCCGTCGGTCAGTCGGTCCACCGGTCCGCCGCTCGGTCCGCCGGTCCGCTCGCCGGTCAGCGGGAGATCGCACGCACCAGGCCGACACCTGCTGGCCCACGACCCCTGAGGAGCTCCGTGGAGTTCGCCGTCCTGCTGCTGGCATTCCTGCTCATGCTCATCGGCATGGTCGGGGTGCTGATCCCCGTGCTGCCGGGCCTCGCGGTGGTGTGGTTGGTCGGTGTGGTGACCCTGTTGTGGCAGGACCTGGACGGCGTGGGCTGGGCGGTGTCGGCCTGGCTGACCCTGCTGCTGGTGCTCGGAACGCTGGCGACGGTGTGGTTCCCAGCCCGTCGCGGCCGGCAGGCCGGTGCACCGTCCAGCAGCTTCGCGGCGGCGATCTTCGGGGCGGTGGCGGGCTTCTTCATCCTTCCGGTGCTCGGTTTCCTGATCGGCGCCCTGGCCGGCTTGTTCCTGGCTGAGCGTTCCCGGTTGGGGGAGTGGCCCGCAGCACGCGCGTCCACCCTCGACGTACTCCGCGCCTACGGCGTCGGTGTACTGGTCGAACTGCTGCTGGGCGTGGTCATGGTGGGCTCCTGGCTGGTGGCCGTGATCCTCCGCTTCGGGTGACCCACGTCAGGTATCGCTGACCTCGGGTAGCGAACTGCTGACGGCAACCCCGAGCAGCCCGAGCAGGGCAAGGGCGCCCAGGGCGACCTCGGCGCCGAAGACGGCCAGGGCCGAGGTGACGGCGCCGGTCACCAGCAACAGCACCCCGATCGCGGTGTTGGACACGGCGACGTAGTCGGTGCGCTTGTTGCCCTCTGCGAGGTCCACGACGTAGGTCTTGCGACCGATCCGTGCGCCATGGTGCGAAAGCGCCAGCAGCAGGTACGTCGCCGGGTACAGGATGGTGAGCTCGCGGGCACCGTCGATCAGCAGCGCCCCCAGGAAGGCGAGCACCAGCAGGGAGGAGGCGCCGGCGGCCAGCATCATCGCCCGCCGGGCCGAGCGGTCCGCCAGCCGCCCCCAGGCCCGGCCACCGATCAGTGCCGCGATCCCGCTGGAGATCACGAACCCACCGAGGCCCTGCAGCCCCGCACCGCCCTGCTCGGTGGCGAGGGCGACGACGAAGGGAGGGCTCAGCGCGGAGACCAGCAGCAGCGTGCGTGCCGTCACGAACCTGCGGAAGGGCGCGTCCTCGCGCAACAGGGCAACGGCCCTGGCGGTTGCTCCGGGCCCGTCGTCGGCGCCGTCATCATGTTCGCCAGGTGCCTCCTCGACCCGTGCGAACACCCCGGCCGCCAGCAGCCACGCCACGGCAGCGCCGCCGAGCAGCCACGCGAAGGTGGCGGGCTGCGCCTCCTCGCCCCCGAGCAGCCGCAGTCCCAGGCCGACGGTGATCGATGCGACACCGGCTCCGATGGTGGCGTACCCGTTGACCTGGCCCCGCGTGCCCTTGGGCAACGTGCGGCCGAGGACGTCCTTGGAGGCGATGGAGGACAGTGAACGGGCCAGGGCGAACAGCGCCAGGGCCACCAGCACCGCGACGCCGGCGGCGGCACCCTCCAGCGTGGCGGCGATGGCGGCCAGGGCGAGCACGGCGGTGGCTTGCAGCAGCGCGCCGGCGACCCACATCCACTTCCGCACCGCCATCCGTCGCACCAGGGGTGCCAGCGCCGCCTGGGGCAGCATCGACCCCGACTCCCGGATGGGCACGAGCAGGCCGGTGAAGCTCGCGGGCGCGCCGAGGGCGGCCAGCAACCAACTCAGGACGGTCTTCGCGTCAACGACCAGGTCCCCGGCCTTCTGCAGGGTCATGGCGGTGATCTGGCGGGTGGCGTTGCGCGGCACCGCCGCCGCGACCTCCGGATCGAGATCGTCGCGGCCGCGGTCGTCGTCGCTGTCGACCAGTAGCGCGTAGACGCGGTCGGCTACGGGGCTGTGCCGGCGGGTGTCACTCACCTGTCATGCTCCTGTGGACCGTTCGGGTCCCGCCCGGTACGGCGGATGTCGCGAGGCGACGCCACGACGCGACGCCACGACGCGACGCCACGACGCGACGCCACGACGCCACGACGCAACACCACGACGCAACGCCACCACCGAGCCAGCCTGCCACGTTCTCCCCCACCCGCGTGCGGTACGCCCCGGCCGGACGGACCCACGCGCGCGCCGGCACCGTGCGAGACGTCCTGCGCGCAGGTCCTCGTGAGGCCCAGCCCCACTGTCTGCAGTTGACCGCCACACCGGTACCGCCCGGCCGGGCTGCGACGTTGGAACACGCGCGTGGGCGGGGTAGCGGTTGCCAGGTGTGCGGTGTCCGTTCTCGGACCGACCATCGGCGGGTGCCGCCGTCCGGGACCGGTCGAGGCGGCTCACGGGTCGCCACGCCCGCGCAGCGCGGGCATCACCGCCGCCGCGTCGAGCGCCTTGAGGTGGGGGAGCGGGTCCACGTCCTGCTCCAGCACGTACACGCTGAGCTGCTCACGCACCAGGGCCCGCAGCTCGTCGGCATCCCAGGGCTTGGTGACGTAGTGGTCCAGTGCCGCGTCGTTGACCGCCCGGATCGTGTCCTGCTGGTCGGCCTGCCCCGTGACCAGCACCTTGCGGCTGCGGCCATGGACCTCGTCGGCGCACAGCTGCACCAGGAAGTCCACTCCCGTGGTCCCCGGCATCCGGTGGTCGGCCAGGACCAGAGCGAGCTCATCGCCGTCCCTGGCGATCTCATCGAGCACCGCCTCGGCGTCCTGCACGTCCTCCGCGGGTTCCACGCGGATCGTGCCGGCGAAGGGATCCAGGTCACGCACGAGGGCGTCACGGACCTCGGGTTCGTCCTCGAGTACCAGTACGGCGAGCTGCACGGGTTGCCTCCCGATCGATCAGGCTGCCGGTAGCCGCACGGTGGCGACCGTGTGGCCCGGCTCGGATGTCACGGTGATCTCGCCACCGTGGCTGTGGATGATGCGTTGGCTGATGGCCAGGCCCAGACCGAGCCCGTAGCGGACCCGGCCGTGCTTGGTCGTGAAGCGGGGTTCGAACAGCCGTGGGAGGACATCGTCGGGGATCCCGGGTCCGTCGTCGATCACCTCTACGAACACCTGCCCGTCCTCGCTCGAGGTCCGCACCAGCAGGTGACCCGAGCCGTCCATGGCATCCACGGCGTTGAGGACCAGGTTCGTCCACACCTGCCCCAGCGGCCCGGGGAAACCCTCGACCGCCGGCAGCTCCTCGGCATCCTCGCGGCGCAACTCGATGCCCTCGAGGCGGTGCGCGACGAGGTGGAGCGCATCGTCGAGGGTCTCGCGCACGTCGATGTCCTCCACAGCGGCGTCAGCCGGCCGGGCATAGCTGCGCAGGCTGTCCACGAGGTCGGTGACCCGTTGGGTGCCGAGCAGCAGGTTGCGTACCGCACCGCCGAGCTCCGCTGCGGTGACCAGTTCCTCGATCGCCTCCTCGTCGAGGTCGCCGGCGACCGCGGCGATCCCTTCGGGATCGTCGATCCCGGCAGCCACCAGCCGGCGAGCCGTCCGGTCATCGCCGAGGGCGGAGGCCAGTTCGCGACGCAGCTGTCGCTGCTGCGCCGTGCCCAGGGGAGCACGCCTGCGGACCGCGGAGATGGCGCTGCGCAACGCCTCGCCCTGCGGATGGCGCTCCAGCAGCCGACCGAGGTCGTCGGCGATGAAGCTGGCAGCGCGGGCCACGGCGGAGGCCGGGTTGTTCAGCTCGTGGGCGATACCCGCCGACAGCTCACCGAGGGTGGCCATGCGGGCCGACTCCACCAGCTCCAGGCGGGTGCCTTCGAGCTCCTCGAGGGTCTCGGCGAGGGCGCGGCGTTCCTCCTCGAGCTCGGCGTTGAGCTGGACCTTCTCCACCTGTAGCTGCTCGGAGCGGCGCAGACGGGTTGCCAACGCCCGGGCGGTGGCGGCCGCCATGACGGAACCGACCTCCGGTTCCACCGCCAGGGCGTGCTCGAGCTGCTCGAGGCTGATGTGGATGATCTCGGCGTCGGTGGTCGTGCGGGCGGTGAAGAACGCCCGACGCTGCTGGGTCAACGACAACAGGCCAACCACGGGCCCCGTGGAGGCGTGGTGGAGTCGTAGTTCGCCGACCTCGCTGTCGCGGTCGAGGGCAACGGAGCCGTCGAGCACGACGATGACCCCATCCACCCCGGTGCCCTGGTGGGTGAGCCGGGTGCCAGCGGGCAGCTGCAGCCGGGGGCGCGGGCCCAGCGCACGGTCGAGCGCGGCCACCAGCCGCTCGGTGAGGGCGACCTCGTCCAGCTCGAGATCCTGCAGCAGCGCGCTGGAGGGCAGCTCGATCGGGCGCCCCTCGTCGGACTCGAGGGCGGTGAGCCGTGGGTCGTCGGCGTCGCGGCCGCGCAGCCAGCGGGCCAACTGCGAGCGTGCGTGCTCCCCGAGCCACCCAGAGGTCCAGGGCACGCCGATCACCGCTGCCAGGTGGTCCTCGTCGAGGGATCGGGACAGATCCTCGTGCCGGTGCCGCTCGGTGACCAGCACCGTGCAGGCCGCCCGCGCCCGCTCGTCGGCGCCCATCGCCGTGATCCGGCTGTCGACCGCGGTCCCGTCGTCCACGATCGCCACCAGACCGAGCATGACCTCGTCGGGGAGCGCGCTCGCGCAGGCCACGGGATCGTGACCGGTGTGCACCGCTGCCAACCCTGCGAAGGCGGCGCTGAGCTCGGCCACCAGGGCATCACGCACAGGGCTGGGAGGCCCCGCGACCAGGACCGCTGTGGGCGGCAGGGGCCGTGTCACAGCAGCCCCAGCGACGTCCACCAGGTCGGCATCACGAAGGCCAGGAGTCCGAACCCGACGGCGCCGATGACCAGCCCGGTGGAGATCATCGCCGTCTGGGGGATCTCACCGGTGGCGTAGGCGATCGCGTTCGGCGGGGTGCTGATCGGCAGCGACATCGCCATGGCGCAGCCGAGCGCGACCACCACGGCGATCAGCGCGGCGTTGAGTCCGAGGCCGACCGCCAGGCTCAGCGCCAGCGGGATGAGCAGGTTGGCTGCGGCCGAGGAGGAGATCACCGTCGACATCCCGAGGCCGGCCAGGACGAGCAGCGCGATGAGCAGCGTCCCCGGCAGCAGGTCCCAGGCGATCAACTCCAACAGCCAGACGTCCATGCCCGATGCGCCGATGCCGCTGCCGAGCGCGATCCCCCCCGCCACGAGGTAGAGGACGTGCCACTGCAGGCCCTGGAGATCCTTGGGCCCCATCACCCCCGTAGCCAGCAGCAGCACCACCGGGATGAAGCCGACGGTTGAGGAGGCGAGGCCGTGCAGCGGCTCGGTGAGCCACAGCACCACCGTCGATCCGGCCACCACGCTGAACACGATGGCCGTCGGCGAGCGGTTGAACCGGACCTCGAGGTCGATCTCGAAGGGCGTGTCGGCGGCGATGAACCGGCGCGTCAGCATCCACCAGGAGCCGATCAGCACGACGATCATCAGCGGCATCGCCAGGATCATCCAGTCCAGGAAGGAGATCGTGATGCCCTGGGCGGACAGTTGTCCCAGGGCGATGGCGTTGGGTGGGGTACCCACCGGGGTGCCGATCCCCCCGACGTTGGCCGCGATCGGGATCGACAGCGCGAGCCCGGTCCGGGCCTTGCCCGCGGGCAGGGCCATCAGCACCGGCAGCAGCACCGCGAACATGGTGGCGGTCGTGGCGGTGTTGGACACGAACATCGACAACAGCGCGGTGATGAGCATCAGCCCGAGCACGGTGCGGCGAGCGCCCCCTGCGACGAAGGGACGGAGTAGCAGGGCGGCGAGGTTCTTGTCGAGGTCGTACTTCGCCGCGCCATCGGCGATCAGGAAGCCACCGAGGAACAGGATGATGACGGGGTCGGCGAGGGCGGCGAAGGTCTCCGCCGGGGTGACCACGCTCTCCTCCAGCGGCACCAGGGCTTGATCGGTGAGCAGGAGCACCTGCAGCAGGATCACCAGCAGCGCCGTGGCCACCAGGGGGATCGCCTCGGTGATCCACAGGACGATCGCGAGCAGGAAGATCGCCAGCATGCGTTGCGCGGCGGGCTCGATCCCGGGGAGATCGACCACGAGCGTGGTGACGAAGACCACCACCCCGACCAGCAGTCCGATGCTCTGGACGCGGGACAGCTCGGGCAGGCGGGTAGGCGCTTTGGTGGTCACGTGGATGATCCGCTCTCTGGACTGGTCATGGTGGCCGGCGGAGGGTCGGCAGCACGTCGTGGGCCGGAGTCTAGGAGTCAGGGGCAGGCGGGGATCCGGTGTGGGGAGTCCGGTTGGACAGGACGCCCCGCGGGCTCGCGGCGCGCTACCGTGCACGACGTGAGTGAGCGCCCGATCCTCGAACGTTCGGTGAACACCGAACGCGCCCTGACGTTGCCTCGGCCCCGTCTGCGGGGCCGTTCGCACCTGCTCGCGGCCATCGCATCGGTCCCGATCGCCATCGTGTGGACCGTGCTCGCACCGCCCGAGGCGCGGCTCGCCGTCGCGTCGTTCTCCCTCGGGATCGCAGCGATGTTCACCTGTAGCGCCCTGCTCCACCTCAAGCGGTGGGATGCGCACACCTATGAGCGGCTGTTCCGTCTCGACCACAGCGGCATCTACCTGGCCATCGGTGGCACGGGGGTGGCGGTCGCACTGCTGGGACTGAGTGGCTGGCAGTCCTGGACCCTGCTCGTGGGGATGGGCGTCGGCTGCCTGATCGGCATCATCGTCGAGTGGTTGCCCTTCGCCCCGCCGAAGGGGTTCAACAGTGCCGTCTACCTCACGCTGGGATGGATCCCGGTCGCGCTGCTGCCGTGGTTGTGGTTCAGCGCAGGCGCGGTCACGGTGCTGCTCCTGCTCGGCGGTGGGGTGCTCTACACCGTCGGGGCGACGGTGGTGGGCCTGCGACGTCCCGATCCGTGGCCGACGGTCTTCGGCTACCACGAGGTCTTCCACCTGCTGGTCATCGCAGCGGTCGTGGTCCATACGGTCATGATCGCGCGGCTGGTCGCGGCGTTGCCGGGAGGCTGATCGGTCCCCCGCGTCGCGCGGTCCAGCGCGGTGTGGGCCACGAACACCGGTGGATCATGCTGGATGGATCACGCCGGGAGGCAGTAGATGACGATGGTGGAGACGCAGATCGGTGTCGAGCGGGCCGCAGGTGTGGCCGCGCTGCGTCTCACCGGGCTCACGAAGTCGTATCCCGGACCGCCGCCGATCGATGCCATCGCCGGGGTCGACCTCGAGGTTGCCCGCGGTGAGATGTTCGGACTCCTCGGACCGAACGGCGCCGGCAAGTCCACCACCGTCGGCGTGTGCACGACCCGCATCCGGCCGACCAGCGGCGAGGTAGAGCTCCTCGGCCTCGACGTCGTGGGGGAGCCCGGTCGGGTCAAGCGCCACCTCGGTGTCGTGACGCAGGCCAACACCCTGGACCGGTCCCTGACGTTGTGGGAGAACCTGTACTACCACTGCCGCTACTTCGGGAGCCGTGCCCGCCCCGCCCGCCAACGGGCCGACGAACTCCTCGAGCGGTTCCGGCTGGCCGACCGTGCCAGCTCCTTCCCCGAGCAGATCTCCGGCGGCATGGCGCAGCGTCTGCAGGTCGCGCGGGCGATCGCCCACCGGCCGCAGCTGCTGTTCCTCGACGAGCCCACCGCCGGCCTCGATCCGCAGAGTCGCCTGGCGCTGTGGGAGCTCGTGGAGGAGCTGCGCCGCGACGGGCTCACGGTCGTGCTGACCACGCACTACATGGAAGAGGCCGATCAACTGTGCGACCGTGTGGCGATCATCGACCACGGTCAGGTGCTGGTGTGCGATACGCCGGAGGTCCTCAAGGCACGGCACGGCGCGGACGCGGTGATCGAGCTGGTGTTGGACCGGCAGCTGTCGGTGCACGTCGAAGCCGCCCTGGCCGGCATCTCAGGTGTGCACTCCGTGGAGGCCACCGAGCAAGGTGCACGGATCATGGCTGATGAACGTCAGGGGCTGCTCGCCCGTGCCGTGGAGGCCGCAGGACCGGATGGGGTGCGCGACGCGTCCTCGTCGGGATCGACCCTTGAAGCGGTCTTCATCAACCTGACCGGGAGGGACCTGCGTGAGTGAGACCCTACTGACCGGCTCGGAGCCGTCCTCCCTGCGCGCCCAGGTACAGGCCATCAACGGGTTGATGCTGCGTGACCTGCGTGTGCTGCGCCGCGAGGCGGCTGCGTTCCTCACCCGCACCGTGATGCAACCGCTGCTGTTCGTGTTCGTCTTCGCCTTCCTGTTCCCCCGGATCGGGCAGGGGGTAGGCGGCGGTGGTGGTGCGGACTTCGCGACCATCCTGGTGCCCGGCCTCGTGGCGGTTGCGGTGATCTTCCAGGGCATCATCGCCGTTGCCCTGCCGTTGTCCACGGAGTTCGGCGGTACCAAGGAGATCGAGGACCGGATCATGGCGCCCGTTCCCGTCACGACGGTGGCGGTGGAGAAGATCCTGTTCGGGGCGATCCAGAGCGTCGCGGCGGGACTGCTGGTGCTGCCGATGGTGGCGGTGATCCCGGCGACGCCGGTCGAGCTCGAGGTGACCAGCGTGCCCCTGCTGGTGGCGGTGGTCCTGACCTCCGCGCTGCTGTCAGGTGCCCTTGGTCTGGCGCTCGGGACCTACGTGAGCCCGCGGCAGATCGGACTGATGTTCTCCGTGGTGGTGCTGCCCCTGACCTTCCTCGGAGCGGTCTACTACCCGTGGACCGCGCTGGACGCCGTGCCGTGGCTGCAGTGGCTGGTGTTGTTGAACCCTTTGGTCTACGTCAGCGAGGGGCTCCGGGCCGCCATGACCCCGTCGATCGAGACCATGTCACCGGTGATCGTGCTGCTGGCCCTGGTGGCGTCCACGATCCTGCTGGCTGCAGCGGGCCTGCATGGCTTCCTTCGGCGGACCGTCGGCTGAGACGTCGCGGCACCCGGCAGGCCTGCGCGTGGGGCTCAACCACCGGGCGCTCCACCACGTCGCCAGGCCCCAGGCGATGGTGATGGCCGGAAGGTCGAGCACGGGGCCGGTCGCGAGCATCGTGAGCCAGGAGGGCCGTTGGCTCACCTCGGTGAGAAGCAGCAGCATGATCAACCCTCCCACGCCATCACCGCCGGCCAGGCGGCCGAGGTCTGGCCGTTCGTCGTCTCAGGGAGCCCTGGGCTGGGGAGCCCTGGGCTAGGGAGCCCTGCACGGCTCCCTCCTGAGCAACGACGCTACGCAGGGGGTGTGACACCCGAGGCAGGTGGAGGTGCCGCTGCGCCTGCCGTTGGCGCGACCGTGAGACACCGGCCCGTGGCACCCGTGACGCGGGGGGCGGCCAGGACGGCGTCGACCTCGGTGCGGTCCAGGGCGTAGGCAGTGGTCGGCCGGTCGGGGCTGACGGCGAACACCACGCCGACGACGCGGCCTTGCGCGTCGATCACCGGAGCCCCGGAGTCGCCCTGACGGAGCGCGGCGGCCAGGAACAGGATCTCCCGCTCGGTCTCCTCGATCCCGTGGATGTCGCGCCCGAGCGCCGTGCGGCGCTGCTGCACGCGGACCGCCGCGATCCGTGGATCGGGTTGGCCGCCCGGGTAACCGATGACAGCCCCCTCATCGCCTGCCTGCGCCGTTGCCAGGGCAAGCGGTGATTGACCGAGGTCCTCCACCTCGATCAGTGCGAGGTCGCGGACCGGGTCGAAGGCGACGACCCGCCCGGCACGCACCGCTCCGTCCGGCCGGCGGACGTCCACCCGGTCGGAGCCCGCCACCACATGGGCGTTGGTCAGCACGGTCCCCGCGGCGATGGTCACGCCGGAGCCGTCGTAGCGGGCGCTGCACCCGCGGGCGGACACCCGCACGGTGGAGGCCTGCGCTGCTGCGAGCACCTCGGGCGGGACCGCGAGGTCGTCGGGTGGTGGCCCCGCGGTGGGAGCAGGACCCAGCTCGGCGATGATGTCGGGGAAGCGTGGATCCGCGACCAGCGCCCGGATGGTGTCGCCCAGGTCGGGTGGCGCGGGTGCGTGTTCGGCCAGCAGGCGTGCGCTCTGCGAGGTGACCGCCTGCTCGCCGAGCGGGCCCGGCAGTGTCGCTGCCAGCGGGAGGGCGAGCCAGGCGGCGACGGTGACCAGTCCGATGCCGAGGGCAGCACCTGCCGCCTTGTCCAGACCGCGCAGCGGCGTCGCCGCAACCCTGCGACCCAGCGAACCTCCGATCCTCCCGAACAGGGCCGCGGTCAGCGCGATGGTTGCGGCGAGCACCAGTACGGCGGAGAGGAATCGGAGCTCGGCGCCCGCATCCTCCAACCCTCGCAGGGCGAAGGGCACCGTCCACAGCGCGATGCCGAACCCGAGGACCGCTCCGATCCAGACCGACGCGCGGGCCAGGAGCCCGACCCGCCAGCCCGAGAGGGCTGCGGCCGCGACCAGCAGCAGAAGGACGAGGTCGAGCAGCGTCACGGGGTCAGGTTCCATCGACAACCGGCCCGGCTGCACTGCAGCCGGGCCAGGACGGTCGGGGAGGGTGGTTCTGCTCGGCGGTCAGTTCGAGAAGGCGCGGCGCCGCTCTTCGCGCTGCAGGTAGTCGCTGAGGCGACTGTGCAGCTTGGCCGCGGACAACTCCGCCTGTGGGTGGTGCCCATCCCGACGCGCGATCCACAGGGAGCGCAGATCGCCTTCCCAGGTCGCGGTCTCGTCGACATCGATGGTCCAGCCGGGGAACTCCTCGTGGAGCCAGGACAGAGCGTTATCGGTGGTCGAGGTCGACTCGGCCACCGCGGTATCGGTCGCGTGCGTGGTGTCGGACACGGTCGCCTCCGGGGTGGGAGCGGGTGCTGCGGGAGCATCGGGGTGGGCAGGTACGTGGCGCTCGCGGCCGCGGTAGCAGGCCGGTGGAGCCGTTCGTGGGAGGAACATGCGCGCCATCGGCCGACCGAGGTGCTCTTCCTTCCTGTCGGCCACACGCACGGTTCGATACCACTGCCTCCAAGGATGCACCCGCAGGGGTTGCGATGTCTACGACCTGCGGCATGTCGACGCAGGAAGGTGGCGACCCGCCCGCGGTGACCACGGGCGTCGAAGCTCTACGCTGCGTCCGATGTCCTGCCCTTCCGGTGGAGGTTGCGTGTTCAGGCGAGTCCAGCTGACGTTCGTTCCTGGTGGACCTGTGCCTGCAGCGGGAACCTTCGCCCTGTGGGATGCAGGATCGCTGACCGCGGAGGTGACGTCGGCGTCGGAGGATGACGCCGGCGCCGTGGTGACCGACGACCTCGAGGCGGCTGCGGCCGGGCTCGGTCTCCCCGCGGGCGACGCCGGCAACCTCGCCACCTTCCGTGTGCGCGAGGCGCGCGCGGAAGCGGTCACGGTGCCAGCCCGGCGCCTCAGCATCCTGCCGACGGTACGTGCCCTCGCAGCGATGCCGCCCGGTGCCGATCACGCGGCCTGGGCGCGTCCAAGCGACGCGGTGCTGTCCTGGAGCGTCGCCGCCAAGCTGGCCCTGGAGCTGGTCTCGGCCGGCCGTCTGGTGCCGGGGGTGCAGCTCACCGACACGCCAGGCGAAGTGCGGGCGGTGTGGCGGGCGGTGGCACACGCGGATGAGCGCCCCCAGTCCCTGGCCCGCGTCATGCCGCTGGCCGCCGTGGCGGTCCTCGGCCCCGATGGCGCGCCGTCCGCGGCGACGGAGTTGGTCGCGTCCTTCCTCGACGCTGTTGCTGATGCCGTGGCCCGTGAGGGACGGCGTCCGGAGATCGATCCACGTCGTCGCGGCCCGCGACGGTCGTGGGCGCAGATGTGGGCCGCGGCCCTGACGGGTAGCGACCCGACGGTCGCCCACCTCAGGATCGCCGCAGAGGATCTGGAGCAGGATGTCAGTTCCTGGTCCGCGCCCGTGCTCGGTGGTGCCCGCCGTTCCGGTGCCCGCCTGGCGATCCACCTCGAAGCCCCGCCTGCTGCGCCGGCCACCTCCGGTGCTGACTCGCCTGCTGCGCCGGCCACCTCCGGTGCTGCCCCGGTGTCAGGCGCCGTGCCGATGGCAGCGGAGCGTCCGTGGCAGCTGCGGTTGGCGCTGGCAGCGACCGACGATCCCGAACTGCAGCTCACCGCGGCGCAGGTGTGGGCCCGGGGGAGCCGGCGACTGGAGCTCGGTGGTCGGCCCATCGACGACCCCGAGGCGGCCCTGATCCGTGGTATCGCCACGGCCTCGCGACTGTTCCCGCCCATCGACCGAGCCCTGGACGAGCCGGCGCCGACCGAGGTGCAGCTCGACCCGGGTGAGGCTGCGGGTCTGCTCGGCGAGGCCCAGGCCGCCCTCACCGCGGCGGGGGTCGTCGTGCGCCTGCCTGCGGAGCTCGCCGACGCTGAGGGGCGCAAGCTGCGGTTGCGCGCCCGGATCGGGAGCACGGCCCCGGCTGCGCTGCGCACGGGAGTGGATGACGGGCTGGGTGCCGCGGCACTGACCGACCTGCACTTCGAGGCCGCGCTCGGTGATGACGTGTTGAGTGCGGAGGAGTTCTCCCAGTTGGTCGGCGCGCAGGCTCCCCTGGTGCGCTGGCGGGGGCGCTGGGTCCACATCGACCGCACCGAGGTCGACCGCATCGCCGCCCTCGCCGGCGGATCGGCGTCGCTGGCGCTGACCGAGGCCCTGGCGGCGGCCCTCTCCGGTCAGCATCACGTCGAGGGCGTGGGCCCCGTCGAGGCCGTGGCTGACGGCGCCGTCGCGGAACTGATCGAACGCCTGCGCCACGCGGATACGCCGGCGGCAGCCCACATCGTCGGCATCGAGGGACAGCTGCGGCCGTATCAGGAGCGCGGTGTGGCCTGGTTGCAGCGGCTCAGCGAACTGGGGATGGGCGGCGTGCTGGCGGACCAGATGGGGCTCGGCAAGACGCTCCAGGCCATCGCACTGGTGACATCCCGCGCCCAGGACCGTCCCCACCTGGTGGTCTGTCCGACCTCGGTCGTCGGCAACTGGGAGCGCGAGATCGCCCGCTTCGCCCCGGACGTCCAGGTGATCCGCCACCACGGGACCCAGCGTCCCGTCACCGCACGCGCCTTCCGGCCGGGCACCGTGACCGTGACCTCCTACGCACTCCTGCGTCGCGATATCGGCATGCTCGAGGACGTGTCGTGGGATGTGGTCGTCTTCGACGAGGCCCAGCAGATCAAGAACCCGGCCTCCAAGGGGGCACGGGCGGCGCGGGCGCTCACGGCGCGGTCACGTGTCGCGATGACGGGCACCCCCCTCGAGAACCGCCTGTCCGAGCTGTGGTCGATCGTCGACGTGACCAACCCGAGCCTGCTCGGCACCCAACGGACCTTCAACGAGCGCTTCGCCGTCCCCGTGGAGCGCTGGCACGACGATGCGGTGGCGGCGCGGCTGCGCCGGTTGATCGCGCCCTTCGTGCTGCGGCGCCGCAAGGACGACCCCGAGGTCGAGGTGGATCTGCCGCCCAAGCAGGAGGTCACGGTCTCCTGCTCCCTGACCCGCGAGCAGGCCTCGCTCTACCAGGCGACCGTGGAGCGGGCCTTCGGCACCGACGGCATCGGTGGGACGGCCTTCGAACGCCGCGGACGCATCCTGGCGCTGCTGACCGCGCTGAAGCAGATCTGCAACCATCCGCGCCAGTACCTGCGGGACGACGGCGGGCTGACCTCACGCAGCGGCAAGCTGGCGCGCGCCACCGAGATCCTCGGGGAGATCGTGGACGCCGGCGAGCGGGCACTGGTGTTCACCCAGTTCCGTGAGATGGGTGAGTTGCTCGTCACCCATCTCGGCGCCCGCCTCGATCTCCCTGAGGTCCCCTTCCTCCACGGCGGGGTCTCCCTGGCCGGTCGGGACGAGATGGTCCACCGGTTCCAGACCGACCCTGATGCGCCACCGATCCTGCTGGTCTCCTTGCGGGCCGGCGGTACCGGCCTCAACCTCACCCGCGCGAGCCATGTGCTGCACTTCGACCGCTGGTGGAACCCGGCGGTGGAGGATCAAGCCACCGACCGGGCCCATCGGATCGGGCAGACACAGCGGGTCACGGTGCACCGCCTGGTCACCGCCGGAACCCTCGAGGAGCGCATCGCAGCGCTGCTCGAGCGCAAGCGGGCGCTGGCCGACGCGGTGGTGGGCAGCGGTGAGGCGTGGGTCACTGAACTCGACGATGACGAGCTGCGGGAGCTGGTGGCCCTCTCCGCCGACCACCTCGACGATGCCGACGGCCTCGACGAGGTGGAGAGCAACGGTGCAGGTGACCGTCCGGCTCCCACGCAGCGTCCGCGCCTGGTGGCGTTGCCAGGCGGTGCATCATGAGCGCATCCGGCGTCACCACCGAGGTGCGCCACTGGTGGGGCGAGCGCCTGCTGGGCCTGCTCGACGACGCCGGAGCGGGCGTTGCCCGTCATGTCCAGCGCGGGCAGGCCCTTGCGCGCCGTGGCGCGGTCGAGGAACTGCTCATCGGGGAGGGCAGGGTCACGGCGACGGTGTCGGAGGATCGCGTGCGCCCCTACCGCGTGACCATCGACTGGCCCGCCGCCGACGCGCAGGGTTGGGAGCGTGCCCGGACGCTGCTGGCCGGGTCGCTGCGCCCCGTCGCCGCGCTGCTCGAGGGTGTGGTGACCGAGCACCTCGCCGTCGCCCTGGACGAGGCCGGCATCGCCCTGGTGCCCGCCATCGATCAGCTCGAGCCGAGCTGTTCCTGCCCGGAGCGCGTGTCATGGTGCCGACACGCTGCGGCGGTCCACGTCCTCACCAGCGTGCAGATCGACCGCGACTCGGCCCTGTTGCTCCGGCTCGCCGGTCGCAGCCGCGAGGATCTGCTCACCGACCTGCGCCGTAGCGAGGCATCCTCCGACGTCGTCCGCACCGGGGTCGACCTCACCGCCGACCCCGTGCGTGCACAGGGCGACCTCGGTGCGATCCCCCTCCAACCCGCGTTGTCCGATGATCCCTCGGCGCTGCTGCGCCAACTCGGTGACCCTCCGGGTGTCGACGATCCGGAGCCGCTGCTGCTGCTCGTCGAACGCAGCGCTGCTGCTGCGTGGCGCCTGGCAGCCGGCGACGGTGCCGAGGTCGCCGACGAGGAGGCACTGCTCGCCGAGTTGCGGGCGCAGCGGGTAGCGACGGCCAGCTCGCTGGCAGCGGCGTTGGGACGCTCGGACGTCGCGGTGTCGTCATCACTGGACGAGCTGTTCGCACGCGGTGAGGTGCTGCGGACCGGCGCAGGGGATCGCACCCGCTACCGGGCCGCGTCCAACTGATCCGCGTCGCCGTGTGTCGTGTGCGCTGGGCCCGGGGCCGGCGCCCACCCGCCCTCGGGGGTCCTCGCGAGCCAGGCCGTGGGGACGTCCACCAGACGTGCCCGCAGGTACTCGCCGAGCCCCTTGGCCTGGGGGTCGGGGCGCACCGCGGAGGCGACCCCCTCGCCGAGCAGTCCCCGGACGACGATGTTGACCGCCGAGAGGTTCGCCAGCAGGTACACCTCGATGTCGAGCGCCGCGGCCTCGGGTAGCAACCGGCGTACGGCGTCGGGTGTCCCCGCCACCTCGACGAGCCAACCCAGCTGGCCTGGGTCACGCACCCACAGCCCGACGTTCGCATCGCCGCCCTTGTCACCGGAACGCGCCCCTGCCAGTACCCCCAGCGGGACACGGGCACGGGGTCCGTCGGGAACCGGCGGGAGCGCCCGCTCCTGCACCTGCGGTGGCTCCCCGTCCTGCCGGGCCACCGGCGCGTCCGCGGTGGTGGCGGTGGGTCGCGAGGCGGTCACCGCAGCATCGATGTCGATCCGCTCACCGTCGGGCAGCATCACCTCCTCGGTGACCACATCAGCGTCGACCAGTCCCGGCCAGTAGCGACCGAAGGGTTCCGCATCGCTCGGTGGTGCGGTGAGGGTGAAACCGGGGTAGCTGGCCAGACCGATCGCGACACAGGCATCGCCGAAGGCGCGGCGCGCGACGGGGTCCGGGGTGGTGTGCTCCACGGTCACGGTGAGGGTCGCGACCGCCTGGGCGTTGGTGGGTGCGTCCGCGGTGTCGCTGCGCACCAGGTCGAAGTGGACACGTTGGATGGCCTCCAGATCCACGCGATGGGCCAGTTGACGGCGCACCAGCGCCGCCTTCTCCTCGATGTCGAGCCCGGTGAGGAGGAAGGTGGCGCGGTTGCGGAACCCGCCGAGGGTGTTGATGGCCACCTTGCGGGTCGGCGGGGGTGCCTCGCCGACGACGTGGCTGATGCCGACGCGGTCCGGGCCGTGCTGGGTGAGCCGGATGCTGTCGAGCCGGGCCACGGCGTCCGGACCGAGGTAGCGGGGCCCCTCGACCTCGTAGAGCAGCTGGGCCGTCACCGTTCCGATGCTGACCTGTCCGCCGGTACCCGGGTGCTTGGTGATCACGGCGCTGCCGTCCGCGGCCAGCTCCGCGATGGGGAAGCCGACGTGCTCGAGGCCGGGGATCTCGGTGAAGAAGGGGTAGTTGCCCCCCGTTGCCTGGGCACCGCACTCGATCACGTGGCCGGCGACCATCGCGCTGGCGATCCGGTCGTAGGCATCGGCGTGCCATCCGAAGTGCCACAGCGCCGGTCCCACGGTCAAGCTCGCATCGGTGACCCGTCCCGTGACGACGATGTCGGCACCACCGGTCAGTGCCGCCGCGATCCCCCGGCCACCGAGGTAGGCGTTGGCAGTGATCGGTGGGGCTCCGAGCGCGGCGAGGGGGCTGGCGTCCCGGGCATGAACGGGCGCTCGCCCCGACGCCGACAGCTCCTCGAGCCGCGGCAGGAGGTCGTCGCCGGTCACGGTCGCGATGCGGGGGTGGCGCCCCAGCTGCTCGCCGAGCTCCCGTAGGGCGGATGCCAGCCCGTTCGGGTGCAGGCCCCCCGCATTGACCACGATGCGGATGTCGCGGTCGAGGCAGGGGAGCAGGAGCTCGCGCGCCTGGCGCAGGAAGGAGCGGGCGTAGCCGGCATCGGGATGCTTCTGCCGGGTACGCCACAGGATCAGCATCGTGAGCTCGGCGAGGTAGTCGCCCGTGAGCACGTCGAGGGGGCCACCCTCCACCAGCTCCTGCATCGCCTCAGGTCGGTCCCCGTAGAAGCCTGACCCGTTGCCGATCCGCAACGGTTGCCGGTCGCTGCCGCTGCTGTCCATGCCATCCTCCCACGCGGCTGCACACGCGCCGCACCTGCGTCGGGGACGGTAGCGGCAGCGGAACGGATCGCGGGAATCCGTTTCGTTCCGATGCAGTCGTCGGGACTACCGTGCGGTGTGCAGCTCCGACGGCGGCGCCGTGGGGGCTGCCCGGCGGTGGTGGCTGGGAGGCCGTGGTGGCTCGCCGTCGCCGATGGTTGCCCGGCCGTGTTACGTGCTGGGCCGTGGTGGCTGCTAGACCGTGGTGACCGCCACGCCGTCGTGCGGGCAGCCGGTCGACACGCACTGATCGAGGAGGGGCCGCATGGACACCGCATCGTGGTTCTCACTGACCGGGAAACACGCGCTCGTGACCGGTGGCTCGCGCGGTATCGGTGAGATGATCGCCCGGGCCTACGTGGCAGCTGGTGCGCAGGTGTTGATCGCCTCGCGTGACGGATCGGCGTGCGAGGCGTTGGCGGACGAGCTCGGCGACAGCTGTCGTGCAGTGGTCGCCGATCTGTCCACGCCGCAGGGTGTGGAGGAGCTGGCAGCGGCGACGGCGACCTGGACCGACCACCTCGACGTGCTGGTCAACAACGCGGGTGCGACCTGGGGTGCCCGGCTCGGTGAGTACCCCGCCGAGGGCTTCGACAAGGTCATGGACCTCAACGTGCGCGCCGTCTTCCTGCTGACCCAGGCGTTGCTCCCCCAACTGCGGGCTGCGGCCAGTGTGGCGGATCCCGCGCGTGTGCTGATGATCGGCTCCGTGGATGGGCTGTCCGTCCCGGTGTTCGACAGCTTCGCCTACTCGGCCTCCAAGGCAGCCGTCCATCAGCTCAGCACCCACCTCGCAGCAGCGCTCGCACCCGAGCACGTCACCGTCAACGCCCTGGCGCCGGGGCTGTTCCCGTCCAAGATGACCGCCTTCCTGTTCGCGGATGAGGAAGCGGTGACCGCACGGATCCCCCTGGGCCGGCCCGGTCGACTGGAGGACATCGGCGGCATGGCGATCGCGCTGGCGTCACGGGCAGGCAGCTACGTCACGGGTACCGTGCTGCCCATCGATGGTGGGTATGCGACCCTGCGGTGAGCGGTCGTGGTCACCGTACGTTCGGGCGGTCAAGTCGACGTGAGGTGTGGTCGATAGAGCGAACATCGGCTCTCTTGAGCAACGTTGGCAACACCAACCTCTTTTGGGTACAACACGCACTTATGGTGCGGAAACGGATGTGGTGGCGTGCGTGACTGAGTCTATCGAGGGGGTGCGTCACCGGAGCCGTCGTGTGCACTCCGTGCTGCTCGCGCTCGCGGTGCTGCTCCCGGTCCTCGTGGTGACACCTGTGCCGCCCTCCGGCTCTGCCCAGGAGCGCTCCAGCGACCAGGTCCAGCGCGACCTCGCGGAAGCACAGCGTGAGCGCGACGGCGTCGCAGACGAACTCGAGGGACTGCAACAGCAGCTCGACGGTGCGGAGGAGGAGTTGGCTGCCATCGGCGCCCAACTCGAGGATG
>LKMJ01001854.1_pt1 | contig 19003 bp, 32 predicted proteins | sample 643391 | NCBI WGS metagenome assembly LKMJ01 (sample SAMN04112250, study PRJNA286221) | soda lake metagenome | biome: soda lake; feature: Kulunda Steppe; material: water; isolation source: sample PL-Br10 brine of Picturesque Lake | place: Russia: Kulunda steppe | collected 2010-07 | reverse complement strand
TTAAATTCTGGTAGTAGGTGTAGTAGCTGGTATCAGTTTGAGCGTTGCCTAGTTTGTGGACCTTATGCATGTGTGCTTGTAGCGCGTCGCGTTTGTTGGGGAGGTAGCGCATATGGGGTTGGTAAGGCATCTGGAACACTTATCCTTTTATTAGGCAAATATGTTACTAGTATTGCGTCTGGACTTGTAGTGTCTTTGGACTATCCATCCTCGCAACCTGTGGGTTCGGGGGTTTGAACCTCACTAGAGGCGCACAACCGGCTAAGCTGCCCTCGTTCGGCGGATACAGCCTTGAAAACCTTAAACCTAGTAGTGTCTTTGCGTAGTAGGAAAGAGGCGAGGGGAAAGCCATTGAATGATAATCCTATTGGTAGATCCTCTAGGGGGCTGTAAGTTTCCTCATGCCAAGCAGTCAAACCTGTCAGGGTGGGAGTCTGCTGCATGCAGATTAGCCTAAAGACATAACCACAACATTTTTAGACATAAAGAGCATGATGGGGTTTATGTGGACTGGCTGCCTCGGAGGAATGCAGGAAGAGGGCCTGGTATCACTAGAAAGCCTGTTGGGCTATCTGCCAGAAAGACCCAGTCAGCCGGGGGTCAAAGGAAACCAGATTTACAAATTTTTAGATTAAAGTAAGCTTCAATTTCCTGAAGTAAGTTCTCTAGACTTGTCCTTGTTGCCGCTGATCTTTATCTTGTTGAAGATCCTTCTGCTGATCTGTTCGTTGGGATACAGCATGCTTCACTCCGGGGGATGGCATTGCGGCTGTCAGATTTGTCTGCGTGCCAACAAATCTGTACCTGCAGTGAATGATAAGCATTTGCAAGCAACAGTCAGTAGTAGTGTGGTAATGACCTTTTCTGTGAACAATCTAGGCTGAAGGCTTCAGATGGTGATCGAAGCTGGTTTTCGAGCTCAAACCCTTAAGCATCGCAATGAGAGTCAGAAAATTGTTTGGACATGTCTACACGTCACAGGCGTTCTTCAAGGCTTACCAACTTCCAGCACCTTGCCTGAGATTCCCTCTGAAATTCGGCCTGTTGCCTTCCCAGAGAATGCCAAGAATGGGTTATCAATCACAACTCCCACTGTTTTGTTATCCAACTGTCATCAGGATTGTGCATAGATTGAGAACAGGGATGTACAGGCACTTCTGTAAACACTGAGGGGTCCGGAAGTACCTTCTCCACTTTTATTAAAAGTTTGAGGGGGGCCCAGAGTTGAATTTTCTCAGATTAACGGTTTGGCCCTTTTAAAATATCGCCCTTTTAAAACATTGGGTTAGTAAGAGCGAGGTGGCAAAGATGCTAGGCTGAAGGAACTTGATGCCCTCCCTTACTTGTACTTGTTTTCTTTTTTCACACCATTCACAAGCTACAAACTTCATCGTCTCTGCAAGAATACTGTGTGTGGACTTATACCCCAAGGGGCATAAAATTTGACTGTCCTAGCCATTGTTTTGTTTGTTAACTGTTGGGCTGCTTCCTTGTTTAGCCCAATGGAAATTTGGGTTTCGCTTCTTTACTTCCTCTCAAGGATTAAAAAACACATAAGTGACATTGTTTCATGTATTTATTTTATAAGGAATTCCATGTCAAGCAGACCATTTCTAGCAAGTTTGCTCACAGATCCTGCAACTCTTTAACCCGGCTGTCTGGCTCAGCCATACGTGCATCCTTCATTCCCCCCACTGCCTCTTCACCAAAGCGAGGAAGGGTCAACATCCTCCTTATATTTGTCACACATCCATGCCACATCATCACTTTCCTCTTCCACAATATCTTTACCATAATCTAAGTCAGGCTCATCACTATCGTCAACACCATCATTCAAGTGCTTCATCTCAAAGGTATGTACCCTTTTATATAAGATGCGCACATTCAAATCACCCCTTTTCTCTACAGGCACCGCTGTGAAAACTTACCGCAGATTCCACATCAATGGAATCCAATACTACACCTAAATTAGCAACTGCACGACAATGACGAAGTGTCGTGATTTTCAGGCGGCTTGTCAAGCAATTCTTGACAATGCAGTGCATGCTAAATCCATGCTCAACAGGTGCAGTTTGCACAGGCAAGACGAAAATAGCATCAAACAATTTAAACGTCATGGGGAAAGGTCCAGCAGTACAATCACAGCGCAGTAAAGCACAAATTTCCAAAGGGTAAAATGTTTTGGACATGTTTACTGCCAATGACATCAACATTGTTTCATTGGCAGTAAATTCCACTAGGATGTTTGTTTAATAAAAAGCCACCATTATCTTTTCTAGCAAAATGCTTGAGAAGTGCTTGACAACCATCCCAAACCTCCATAGCTGGACCTCATCCTGGTCATCCTCTCCCTGCTCCTGCTGCTGCTACTGCTGCTGCTGCTGCTGGTGGTGGCGGTACTCAGGAGGGATAGGAGTCCATGGAGCTCCACCAGGTGTTGCTGCTGGCAGATTTTGGGGGGCTGGTGGGCCAGGTTGATGCAGCTGTACCCCTAGGACATCAGGGTGGGGAGGCAGCGCTACCCCAGGTGGACGAGGTGGGGAAGGGGATTATGCCAGGTCTGCAACATCACTGGGAGTGCCTGCTTGCCCCAAGCAGTCAATAAGCTCTTGCCTGGACTGGCCTTCAGGCAGCCTCTCAACCCATTCGCGTGAAATTGGAACAGGATTCGCTTCTGGAACTTATGCTGGTGGTGCTGCTGCTACTGGTGCTGCTCAGGCTTGCCTCCCAGGACCGTTGAGAAGAGTCTGTGAGCGTGCAGAGCACGCCAAACTCCCAGAACCCATGCAACAAGCACACAAAAGCACACAGAAGACCCAAGCATCAACCAAGAACACTCTCAACCATTATACACCAACATCTCTCACTCACACTAGCTCTCAAGAGGAGTACTGAGCTGCTCAGGTAGGGATGGAGCACCCCTCCCCCTCCCTCTTCCTCTGCCTCTCCCTCTGCCTTCCTTCATCACTGTTGCTGGTTTGGATTTCCGGACGGGTAAACCCAGGGGTACCCGGGACTATTAAAAATTCAATTAGTAATGCCCCCCCGGAATTTGGCTGGGGGGCCCGGAAGCCCACCGGCAGAATTTTAACAGTATTCCAGATGGGATTTTTAAACTTAACGGTTCCTTCCCGGTTTGCACTTCCCTGTTTGAGAACCAGAATGGCCACGGAATGCTGTGTCACATTGCTATGCTACTTGGGGTAGCTCAACAAAGTATAAGGCTTGAATGGAACCCAACTAAGGCTTATATGGTGAAAAATAGTCTTAGAGAGGCCTTCCCAACAGCCTTACAATTGAGAATATGATTTTTAGGATAAACCATGATATTTTCAACAATCTGCAAAAGCCTCTTTGTGGACATAGTCAGGACCCATGCACACAATGCTTACTCATTCCTAAACTCTACCCCACTATTCAAGGTCTCCTAAACTTGAACCCATAGCATAAATGGTACACACATACCCCTCCAAAACACTCCACATTTTGCTGAGGAGATCTGGTGGTCCTTGCAAATTGAATTGCTGTAGCAAAGCACAACTCCTTAAGTCTTTATAAGACGATGCAGCATCACAGGCAGATTCAACACAGAGGGCAAAATGGGGATTAGACTCTTGAGATGCAGCTCACAGTCCAGCAAAATCAGAGATCCCTCCTGGAAGAGGGGAGGAAGCCTCAATCAACAATTCACTCCTTTCCTCAATTTGACACTTCTACGAATCTCTGCTGTACACCTGGTGGAGGAGACTCATGGCTCTTTGGGGCTATGTGTCTCCTTTCCTTAATTGATGTGGGGAGTGGTTTCACTGCCTACGTAATTTTCCATGGTAATTTTCTTTTTCTTTACCTGGACAGAAGCAATGGGATGGATGAAATGACAGGGCCGTAACGCGCCATGTTATCGTAAAGCTCATACAAGGGTACAGCCACTAGCCTTGTGTTCCCAGGAACCTGCGGTGTGTGCAAGGAAGTTACGCGGGGGTAGTGTCTGAGGGCAAAATAAGAAAAAGGTGCAAAAATTCGTGCAGCGTGGTGCTGACAGCTTATGTGGTTTGCCTCTTGGCATGCATTCCATGAAGGCATGCATTCCCTTGGGTATGCAGGGTAGGACAAGGGACTGATCAGACGGCACAATACCTTGGCTGAAGGGTTGAGCTGGTGCCATATTAGACTTGCAGCTTTTACAGGGTGCATGTAAAAGATTGCAACTCCTGGCGAAACCCATGGTCATGCCCCTTACAGCAGAACTTTGCAGATGGAGATCATACTGTACTTACGAACGCTCCTGTTTGCATGCACGTACCGCGAACATGCCTTTGTCTGCAAGTGGAACTACAAACAGCTTCTTGCACTCCTTGGGCTTTGTGACGTGTGTGGGTAGGTACGGATAAAAGAGAGTGTCGAAGTACGGCCTCCAGAACATCCCTGAAGTAAATTTGAGGGCAGGCAAGCAAGAGTTGAGGGCAGGACCAGAGCAGAGAATTCAGGTAGAGCAACAATATGCCCTCCGTGATGGTCATGTTAACAGGGTAGTTGAACAGGAAAATGGCCGTTTTCCCATCTAAAATCAACCAGCGACACTGCTATATCAGCGCCAGCACAGTCAGTTACACCAGGATCCATATTCATGAGGTAGGCCGAGGCAACATACATATCATGTGTGTTGCCAATAAGTTTGTCCAACACAGGCGTTTGGTGCTTGTTAAGCTCCTAGAGAAGCAGCACCCCAGACACTAGTATTGGGGGGGAAAGCTGCAGCAGCTCTCGAAATGCAACAGCATGGAGGGTGCTCCATTGATCATGAGCCTATACCATGATGCAGCACCGTGATAACTTGTGATTGGGCGCTGACTCTACCTGCACATTCCCCAATATCCCATGGAGACTGGAGCGCTGGGTTGGTGGGTGATAAATGGTTGGTCAGCTTGCGCTTCAGTCCCTCAAATTCTGTGAGCAACACAGCGCCTTGGTGCACTAGGTAGTTGTGTGAGCGGACCGTCTTTAGAGTGGATGAGCATTCCTTGCCACTGTGCTTTGACCTGTGAGCCAGACTTCTAGACAACTACCAACACACCACAACATGCTCTGAGCAGGTAATTACACGCAGGCCGCACACTTCTGACTTCAGGACTGAGGCTAAGCGGAAGGTTGCTTACCGAAGAGATGCTTCCCTCTTCTTCTTGGTTCAACAAGGAAACATGGCAAGCCCGACTTACCCTCCTCTCCAGGCCTTAGCCTGCCACCTGGAAGCTTGAAAAACGTCTGCCCCATTTGCATGAGCAGCACGTGAGGATGGTTGTGCTCCTGCACAAGCAATATCCCCTCCACCGAGCGACGCATGCCTTCTCGTTCATAGCTGCATTAAAAAAGCAGGTCCAAGACGGGATATTTCACATTCCTGTTTCTGGCTTCTTCTGCTGCATGGCGATCAATCTACAGAAAACTAAGGATGATAGGGCAAGAGCGCTTCACCTGTCCAGAGTGGATGCATCTGGAAGGCATGCTGCAATCAAGCATTAATTGATTGATGAGTTTGAAGGCAATGCACGCAAACAAGGCCGCAGGTGATTTTTGCCTTCAAAGCAGCACAAGAGCAAGGGCTCATGGGCGGACTGCGGACATGCATGCTCCGTATTGCCTTTAATGCGCATGCTCACTTATTTCTTAAACGTTGTAGCTTTGCATCCAAGCCTTTTTCTTCCCTCTCCTTCTTGCGCTCCTGGAAGGGAGGAGGACAAGGTGACCGGTTAAAATTATTCATTTGTCTCCTTGTTCTCTACTGGCTGGAAGCATGGAACAGGGTAGTGCATGCATGTTGCAATTTGATTGCACACCTTTGTGCCAAAACTGTAGGAGCTCAATGGGTAAAGCACGAAAGTAGTCTGCATTTTCCTTCAATTTAATCAGACGATAACCGAGATGAATACATTATATATCTACTCACATGCGCAGCAGGTCTTCTCGGCTTGTTTTTCCATTTTATGTTGATTTATGTGCCCACTTATATGACTTGATTTGAGCCAGTACAGCAGAAATGCAGGGGCCGGCTGTGTGTTCTCCGGAATTTGTGTCTGTGGGCGTTAACCGTTGCGTGCATGCTTTGAGCTGGAGTGAGGATGGCACTGTAGCCTACGGGGCACATCATATGGCAGTCCTTTACGAACCTAAGGTGCGGCTTCAGATGCCTGCGCTGTGCTGACCAGTCACCCCCTTCGCGCTGATGGGGCTTGGGGCTTCTTCTTGGACTCCTCTCTATATCTCAGGATGCACAGGTCTGGGCCACAATTGTGGGGCACACGGGCATGGTTGGCTGCGTGCAGTGGGTTAGCAGACAAGGTGCGCGCCAGCTGCCAGCTCGCACATGGCTGGAGTTGGTAGTGTTCATACTGACAGGAACATCAGCAAGACTTGTTTCTTTAATTTCTTCCCAATGATAGGCAGACGCTTCACAACTGCGTCCTCAAGCCATCTGCATGTCCCAATTGTTTTGTGTTGGATACCGCAACAACCTCTTCTCGATAGCTGTGTCTGTGCTTAGTGTGTTTGATAAAGTAGCCCACTTCATATGCTTTCCTTTCCCCAAAGTCATCTAAGCCAGGCTTGCCTAGCAACTTTGTTATCTTCTCCTCTTTGCAGTGGTGCCTGGCATGCCAGTGGGAAGCGAGCTGCTCATAACAGGCAGCGCCGATCTGAGTATACGTGTATGGGCTGTAGGCCGAGGGGGCAAGGGTGTACAGCCTTGGGCTCACCTCGCCACTCTGCAGGTGTGAAAGTGCGAGTGTGCGCTGTAAGCTGTCCTTGTGCAATGCACTCTCATCTTGCCAGCTCCTCTCCAGGCTCTGACACTGTTGTCTATCTCTGCCTCTCTGGCAGCTTTAGGTAGGCTTGAACACATGTTATGCCTCTCCTCCTTGTCACGGTTATTTGTTAAGCAGACAGCCACTCGTGACAAATCTGTCCTAATACAATTTCTATTTTATAAGCTGCAGCCATTAGGCCTCATGACTGTGTTATCCTTAGATTTGGCTTGTGCCGCCAGATCTCTGTGTATGTGTGCATGTGATGCGAATGTTTCCTGCGTGTGCCTCCTGGGAAGTTGCGGGGACTCTACCAGTCCCTCGCCTTCTTAAATCGTTCTGACATGCAAGAAAAGCACTACCTCAAAAGCTGGTTCCAGGGTATTTGGACAGGTTGTGAGAGGCCTACCATCTTTTCTGGGCCGGGAGCACCACAATGTTCTTCGCGTTTGCAGGGTCATAAAGGTCCGGTGACCGATGTGGCCATCCAACAACTCCACCCTAGCGAGCAGCACCTGGGCGCAACAGGGAGCTCCCCCAAGGAAAACCCGCCCTTTCTACTTGTATCCACGGCAGGTGATTCAGAGGTGCGTGGTGGTCTAATGGGCACGCTTGCGGGCAGCCCCTTGGAAGTCTTGCAGGTGTACAGTCAAGGTGCTCCTTGTCAGCATTGGAGCATCCCCTCACCAGTCACCGCCGTGTGCACCTTACAATTGACAGCAAACGACCTCCAATTTGCTGGGATGTTTGAGCTCAGGAGCTGGGCGGCCCCAACTCCACCTGTCCCATCAAGCCACCCCAGGCGTGGGAATGAAACAGGGCCCTGCACAAAGTTCTGCAATGTCAGGTGCTCAGGAGTTGCCCACCTGTGCCTGCTTGCCTGCATGCCCTCTTGCAGGTACATGTCTGGCGGTGTGACCCGCATGCCCCCGGCATCAACAGCTGCCAAGCAGAGAGTGGCTGCCCAGGGCAGCAGCAGCAGCAGCAGCAGCAGCACCAGCAGCACCCAGCCATGCACTACTATGGCCAGGCAGCATGGTCATTGGAGCAGACGCTGCCATATGGCACCCAGATCCAACATGCTCTGGCCCTCACCCACTTACCCTACGACCCGGCCTGGTAGGTTGTGAGGGCTTTTCCCAACCTCTAGCAGAGCACCCACCCACGCCATGACCCTGCCTGTGAGGCCGCGTAAAGCTGCGTCTGTGCAGATTTGCATGAACCACCATGCGCCTGGGTCACTGCCACTGCCATATCTGACACGCCTCCTGGGTCCGAGTTCATGCGCGGCGCATGCCTCCTGGTCCCAAAGCTTTTCAGCCTACCTCGTCGCTGTTAGCCCCTGAGATGCACAGGAAGCGTGTGAACAAGGTTTTTGGTCGGCGATGCGTGCGTACTGGAAGTGCGTGAGCAGTAGTGTGTCGGCGGTGCGTGAATGTCTCTTGCGCGCATTGCTTCTGTCACACATACAGCAAGCGCTGAAGATGGAAAGCAGGGCCCCCTTGGCTCTGCAGCATTGCTTGCAACCATTTTGCAGGTTCCATCCAGCATCTTACGGTGTTGCACATCATGATATGATCTCACACATCACGACCTTCTATTTTCTGGTTTTTTTAGGGATGTCAGACCCTGACGGCTTTTGACTAAGCTGTTCTTTGACAGCGGGTGCAGCTACGCAACCTTGACCGGTTTCATCCTGCTGATTGTGCCAATTTGCTGGGTTTGCACAGAGTCTGTGAATGCCATTCCTTGCCCTGAGGCGCCAAGGCGTGTGCGCTTCCCCACGCCCGTTTCAGTGCAGCATGCCTGCTTTCAAATCAGTAGGTGCAAGGCATATTTACGAGGATCCTGCTTGCCACTGGTTGTACGGACGCCCACATCCGCTGCCTGTCCAGCAGAGCACAGCACATCCACCGCTTGTCCAGCAGAGCACAGCACAGCGCAGCACGCCAGATTTTAGAACTGTGATTTACGTGCTGCACGTGCAGGCTTCTACTTGCCACGGGTGGTACTGACACGCGCATCCACCTGCATGTGCGCCCCCCTGGAGGGCGTTTCCAGGCTGCCATCAAGCTACAAGGTGACCAGCGCCACCAAGCCAGGTCTTGTGCAGGCTCAGCAATCCAGGCTGCCGTTAGGCAGGTCTCTGTCGAGGGCAATTCGCTTGTCACACAGAGGCATACATCCAACTGGGCTCAAACACAGTCTTGTGCACTAGATGTTCAAAGCCTGCATTGCTGTCCAGTACAGAATCCAGTGTGGCGTCCACAGCCCACCTTGCAGAATAGGCCTGCCATTCCTGTCATGTGCACAAGTCTTCCTTGAGCTGCCCGCGTAAATTCCCTGCGCAAACCCGCAAGTCCAAAAGCTCCGCCTCTAACTGGACGCAGCTTGTCTCCCTCAGCTTTGTCAAGAACATGCTGTGCAAGTCAATGTTTTGATCCATGATATCATGCGCGAAACGACTGAGCTTCAACTAACCAGGCAGTAACACCCTGGTGAAGACTAGGGAAGGCCAGGATCCCGAGATTGGCTGCTGAATAAGTGTACCATGAACATTATGTAACAGCATTATACATGCAATTATGTGAGCAGCAAGAAACTCATGGAAGACTTTCAAATGGTGCCTTGCATTGCATCGCAGGTGCAAACGCATTCCTAGGTATGCAATGCAGACCCTGACAAGCTCTTTTTGTCCCCTCCCTCCGTCTTGGCAGGTCACGAAAACTGGGTGCGCTCGCTCGCTTTCAAACATGTGTGGGCCCATAGGAATGCCGCTACCTCTGGGCAAGACGGCCGCGACCTGCATGTGCTCCTAGCAAGCGCGTCTCAAGACAGGTGAGGCCTGCTCCTTGATGCCGCACATGCTCCTCATTAGCATGCGTCAAGGCAGGTGAGGCTTGCTCCTTGATGCCGCGCGTGCTTCTCACAAGCACGTGTCAAGACAGGTAAGGGCTGGCTTGACGCTCCTCTGGTCTGCCACTAAGAACAGGGCATGTAAAAAAGCAGGGCATGCTGCTTCGTGCTTGCTGCCGGTTGTCTGGTCTGTACTGGCAGAGTTATTCATGGAGACATATGGCAGGGTTCGGAGCTTTCATTGCTTGCTGATTCATCAATGAGTGTGGGTGCTTAAAGGCTGGGCGCTTAAAGGAGAGGAAGCCCTGTCAGCACTATTTTTGGTTTTGGATGACTTGGGGCTCCCGTTAGCAAGGTGCAGAGAATCTGTTGGTCTGCAGCGAGTTCTTAGATATGACGGCACTTGTAAGTTGCCAGTGCTTAGCGCAGCCAGCCTTGCACATCCCTGCTCCGATTATGCCGGTAATTTATATGCAAATATCTGGCCCACAGCAATTTCACAAGTAACTGCGACGTTGCAGGAGTGCTTTGCATGGCCTGTCAGTGCAGCTGTGCGCAGTGCTCTTTTGTCAAGACCAAGCAACTTGCTACAACTGCTCAAGCCAATTGACAGCGCACCTTATGCCCTCCTGGGCACACTTGGCATGGCCTCAAGACTGCGACCCGCTGCTGCTGCTGCTGCTAATTGCACCGTGCTGCTGCCCCTTGCACAGGTACGCCCGCATCTGGCGCATCCACGTGGAGGGCATGTCGCAAGTGTCTGCCTCCCCTGCCGCCGCTTCCGAGTCTTTGCCATCACTGCAAGATGAGATACTGCGCTATGCACCGCGCCCCACTTGGCGAGCAGGAAATAGCACGTAAGTGGATGCTATGCAGGGGGTGGTATGCAAGCAGTGCTGCGCGCTTATGCACGTGTATCTGAACTGCGTCCCTGAGGAAATTCTACGTCAGCAGGGAGTGAGTGGCACGCGAGTGGATGCTGTGCGCTTCAGGCGCGTGCACCTCAGGTTCAGGGCCAAGCAGCACCTGCACTGCCTGGAGATGCTCATGAATGGCTGCCCACATTCCTGTGCGTGCAAATCTTAGCGTGAGCCCCTGTGCCGCGGCGCTGCCTCATGCTACTTAACTGCAGGAGCCTGGGCGCCAACGCGTGTCTCTGAATGCTCATCTGCATCTGTGCAATCTGCATCTTTGCAATCCAGAACGCGTGTCCCTAGATGCTCATCTGCATCTGTGAAATCCAGAACGCGTGTCCCTGGACGCTCGTCTGCATCTGTGCAATCTGCATCTATGCAATGCAGAACGCGTGTCCCTGGATGCTCATCTGCATCTGTGCAATCCAGAACGCGTTTCTCTGGATGCTCATCTGCATCTGTGCAATCCAGGCTCCTGCAGGACTGTGCCCCTTAATGCCGCCATGATGCTTTTTCTCAAATAGATGCATGGAGGTGTCCAGGCAGGACATGTTTCAAGTGCAGGCGTGCACATGCAACGTAATGGCAGGGGGGGGCACTGTATGCCCACATGCAACATAACTGTATGTCCACATGCAACATAACTGTATGTCAACATGCAACATAACTGTATGTCAACATAACTGTATGTGCACATGCAACATAACTGTATGTCCACATGCAACATAACTGTATGTGCACATGCAACATAACTGTATGTCCACATGCAACATAACTGTATGTCAACATAACTGTATGTGCACATGCAACATAATGGCAGGGGGGGGCACTGAATGCCCAGGGTATGCAGACCTGTGCCTGCGCCACAAGCTGCTCCACTGTTGACTTGCAGGCGCTGCTGATTGGCCTCAAGGACTGGATGCACTCCGAATGCTGGCAGCCCAGTTGCAAGGGCAATTCTGTGCTCACATGCACCTGCGCCTGTGCCACGTGCAGCTACACAGCTGGCTTGGAGGCCCTGCTGATTGGCCATGAAGACTGGGTACACTCCGTATGCTGGCAGCCCAGCCATTGCACGCCGTCAGCAGGGCATGACTGCAAGGGCAGGGCTGCACACGCTTGGGGAGAGGTGGCAGAGGAGCGTGGTGCTGCACGCCTACTGACCGCGTCCATGGACAGGACAATGGTGCTGTGGAAGCACGAGGTGCGTGTCTGTGCGCTGCACAGAGGCTGTAAGTGCGTGCACAGAATGATGCCGCTGTGGAAGCACGAGGTACGTGTCTGTGCGCTGCGCAGAGGCTGCAAGTGCGTGCACAGGATGAGGCTGCTGTGGAAGCACGAGGTATGTGGCTGTGCGCTGCGCAGAGGCTGCAAGTGCGTGCACAGGATGAGGCTGCTGTTGAAGCACGAGGTGCGTGGCTGTGCGCTGCGCAGAGGCTGCAAGTGCGTGCACAGGATAAGGCTGCTGTGGAAGCATGAGGTGCGTGGCTGTGCGCTGCGCAGAGGCTGCAAGTGCGTGAATAGGATGAGGCTGCTGTGGAAGCATGAGGTGTGTGGCTGAGCGCTGCGCAGAGGCTCCAAGTGCGTGAATAGGATGAGGCTGCTGTGGAAGCATGAGGTGCGTGGCTGTGCGCTTCGCACGGGCGGTGTACACGTGCACAAGAGGAGGGTGCTGTGGAAGCACAAAGTGCGTGGCTGTGTGCTGTGCAGAGGCCACATGAGCGTAGAAGGGACCATGCTGCCGCTTTATGCTGTGACAGCTTGGTTGGATACCACGGCCTGTGGCAGCACGGTGTGGGGGTGGGATGTACCTGCCATGCCGTGCTGCACCTGCAGGTGCGCAGCGGCCTATGGATGAATGTCGCCAGCCTGGGCGACGCGGGCACCTCTTGCCTGGGCTACTTTGGGGGCTCCTTCAGTCCTGACAGCTCCCACATCGTGGCGCACGGCTTCACAGGTACAGGCCGTGCGCGCGCACCTGGGCCGCTGCGCTCGCCCACGCGCGCAAGGCTTCACAGATGCAGGCTGCGCATGCGTGGGCCAGCGTGCGCATGCGCAGGCTCCTGCGCGCGCCTGGGCTGCCATGCATGCTTGCCCAGCCTGCTTTGGCAGCTCCTACAGCCAAGACAGCTCGCGCGCAGCGGCAAAGGCACCCTCTTGGGTATGGGCTGTGCGCTCAGGCTTGTTCCCCAGGCAGGGGGCTCAACACTGTGTCCCTGGTGGCAACTGGCAGGGGGCTCAACACTGTGTCCCTGGTGGCAACTGGCAATGGTGGCTTAACACTGTGTCCCTGGTGGCAACTGGCAGGGGGCTCAACACTGTGTTCCTGGTGGCAACTGGCAATGGTGGCTCAACACTGTGTCCCTGGTGGCAACAGGCAGGGGGCTCAACACTGTGTCCCTGGTGGCAACACTGTGTCCCTGGTGGCAACTGTGTCCCTGGTGGCAACACTGTGTCCCTGGTGGCAACTGGCAATGGTGGCACAGGACATGGGGGCTGTCTGTGCGTGGGCAGGCTCGAGGGTGTGCGTGTGTCTGGTTTGTGGGGCAGGCATGGGTGTGCACAAGGGCGTGCATGTGTTGGTTTGTGGGGCAGGCATGGGTGTGCACAAGGGTGTGCATGTGTTGGTTTGTGGGGCAGGCATGGGTGAACACAAGGGTGTGTGTATGTGGTTTGTGGGCTGGGCATGGGCGTACACAAGGGTGTGTATGTATGTGGTATGTGGGCTGGGCATGGGCGTACACAAGGGTGTGTGTGTATGTGGTTTGTGGGCTGGGCATGGGCGTACACAAGGGTGTGTTTATTTGTGGGGTGCGTTTGAGGGTGTGGGCCTGGGGCAACGACGCAAGCTTGAAGCTGCAAAGCCATCCCCTGCGCACGAGTTCCCCTGCAGGCTCTCCTTGGTGGCACGCATGTCTTGCAACTCTTTGGTGGCACGTTTGTCCAGCAACTCTTTGGTGGCACGCATGTCCATGAATTCTTTGGTGGCGCGTATGTCTAGCAACTCTCTGGTGGCGCGCACGTCCAGCAACTCTTTGGTGGCGCGCATGTCTAGCAACTCTTTGGTGGCGCGCATGTCCAGCAACTCTTCGCATGTCCAGGAGCTCTTTGGTGGCGCGCATGTCTAGCAACTCTTTGGTGGCGCGCATGTCCAGCAACTCTTCGCATGTCCAGGAACTCTTTGGTGGCGCGCATGTCTAGCAACTCTATGGTGGCGCGCATGTCCAGCAGCTCTCTGGTGGCGCGCACGTCCAGCAACTCTTTGGTGGCGCGCATGTCTAGCAACTCCTTGGTGGCACGCACGTCCAGCAACTCTTCGCATGTCCAGGAATTCTTTGGTGGCGCGCATGTCTAGCAACTTTCTGGTGGCCCGCACGTTCAGCAACTCTTTGGTGGCGCGCATGTCTAGTAACTCTTTGGTGGCGCACATGTCCAGGAACTCTTCGGTGGCGCGCACGTCCAACAACTCTTTGGTGGCGCGCATGTCTAGCAACTCTTTGGTGGCACACATGTCCAGCAACTCTTTGGTGGCACGCATGTCCAGCAACTCTTTGGTGGTGTCCAGCAACTTTTTGGTGGCACGCATGTCCAGCAAGGTCGTAGGGTGTGGTGCCTACTGGCACCACACCCTACGACCTTGAATCAAAATACCGGAGCCCACACAGGGCTCTGTTGCGGACAGGCGCGTGTTGGTGTTGGCGTCTGGTGGTGATTGCTCAGCTCGCCAAGCCCCGCCACCATCTGCCTTGCCTGTCCTTGCAGGGGCCCTGCACCTTTGGAAGCGCATCAGCCCCTGCCAAGATGCGGCCCTCTCTGGCAGCAACGGCTCCCAGCAGCAGCAGCAGCAGCATAGCCTGGCTCGTGTACATACGTGGGTGCCATGCCGTGCGCAAGGCGGCCACTTCCGCAGGTGCGCGCGCCTCACACTGCCTGGTTGTTGCCGCTTCTGTGGGCGTGGGCCGCCTCTTCAGGTGCCCGCATCCGCACCACTGGGTGTGCTGCAAAACGAAAAGCTCTTGTAATGGGAGCAACCTACAAGGGGAGTGACTGTAGCTGCACACACACACACACAGCTGCAGGTGTACAAGCGCACTGTGCTGCTTGAGGGCAAGATGCACACCGCTGTGTGGGAACATGAATCACAAAGCGTATTGCTGCTTGCTCAAAACATGTGACAATACACATCCCTATCAATTGGCAAGTGTGATATCTAAGATGGAGCTCCTTCTTCCACAGGGCAAGCAGCTCCCCTCCCCCACTCCCACACTCCTTCCATCCGCAGCATATTTGACCTGTGTGCTGGGACCTTGGCTGATCATGTGCGCTGCAGTGTCACAGACTTGTGCTGGGGCGTAGACGGCACGTGCGTGGCCAGCGCAAGCTGCGACCAGACCGCCCGCATTTTTGCTGCCGTGCCTTCTGGACAGACAGGCCAAGGTGGGTACACAGGGCTTAGGTTACACAGCGCAGGGGTAACGCAGGGCTCGGCGCACACAGGGCTTCTGGGTGCCGCTCACCACCCATCCTGCCTGCTTGCTTGCCTGCTTGCTTGCTTGCACCAGCACATCTTTTTGCATCTGTGTGTGCATGCAAGCGCGGGCGTCCTGAGGGAGTGCACAGGGGTAACTGCACCCATGTGTGGCCACTTATAGATGGTCCTGGCTGGCTGCTGGTGTTGCAGATGAGTGCTGGGAACCGCGTATGAGTTGTCTTTTTCCAAGGGACTTGCAAGCCCTGGTGTCGACATGACCAGCGGAGACAGTCAGGACCACCTGCGTGAGCATGTGATTTTGTGTGCACGCTTTTGCATGCGGGTACGTGCATGCACACAAGCACGCACCTGTGTGCTGTAGATAACACCAGCACGCAGGTGAAAGAAGCACTGGGGCAGTGCATGGTATGCAATGCGCTCATGCGCCGCTTGCCACCTTTCTGAGTGCAGGGAGCATCGCCGCAGGAGGCAGGTCCCACTGGTGTGAGGTCGCGCGGCCTCAAGTGCACGGCCACGACTTTTCGTGCATTGCCTTTGTGCCCTTCAAAGCCACCACCACCGACGCGAGCCCTGGCACAGCGGATGGTTGCGGAAACAATGGTAGCGGGGCCCACCGCTCCCTGGTGTATGTCAGCGGGTCTGAGGAGAAGGTGCTACGCGTGTTTGAAGCAACGCAGGTACGCGTGTTGAGAGCGTTTGTTTTGGGGTGGCAAAGCATGAGCGTGTCAGGTGCACCGTTGTTGTTATTGATGCAAGCGGAGCGGTGCGGGTGAGCACAGCTCAGGAGCATTGCAGGTTCACAGAGTTCTGTACTAGACATGCACCCGCAAAAATGGCGGCTGGGGCCAGCGTGCATGTCCTGCTGGCTTCAGCACGGGCTGTAGTATCGTGCGCTTGGAGCAAAGAGCGCTCATGAGGAAGTGCACAAGGTTTGATGCATTGGGTTATCTTTAGGTCTGGCCCACATGCTTGGTTGGCCAGGCGGGCTTCCTTACACGGCTTAAGCCCTGAGCACTGCACCTGCCCTCACGTCCCTCATACGTCCCATACCCTCTGCCACCTGTGCTCCCCCCACCCCTGCGCCCCCTAATCCTGCTTGCTGCCTGCTCCTGCCCCTGCAGGCTTTCCTGCACACCCTGGCACTGCTGAGGGGGCAGGCTAGCTCTGCAGCAGCTTCCGGTGGCCTGAGCGGCGGCCGTGCCTTTGGCGCGTCCGTCTCTGCGCTGGGCCTCACTAACAAGGCTATGTACGGAGGCTCTGAGGGCCGTGAGGTGGCCAGCATGGAGAGCAAGGCCACAGGTGAACGGGAGGGTGTCAGAGTGAGGGCGCAGAGCAAGGTTTGAAGAGAGAGATGGGGGGCTTATGCAATCAGCACGGGCCAAATGGGCTGCTAAGAAGCGGAGTTGGCACCATCAGGCAGGCAGGCAGGCTTTAATGCAGCCAGTGTGGGTGGCGCAGCGCCACCAGGAAGAGGTGGCTGGTGCAGAGCGTGCGCAAGGGCTTTGAAGAGGAAGGCTCTGTCTTCCAGATCAATTGCTCCCCACCTCCACAGGCCCTTAAACAATCCTTACCCTGACATCAGCCTCAGTCTGATGCGATGGAGTTGAGGGGAAGGGAAACATATGTTTGAGGAGCCTGCATCGAAACTCGTCACCACAGGCCCCCCAACCGTGCTTAATGCCTGTCTGAAGGAATCCCAGGCGGCAGCCTGTGGTGATGAAGGGATGGCCGTAATGATGAAAGGAAATCCATAACGCGCTTGAGTGAGCAGGAATGGTACCCCGCACAGTACCTACCCATGTCATCCCTTTTCAAAGGCATGCCAAACACAGGCATGGCGACATTCCCAGCACGAGCTTGCGCCTTACCTTCTGCCTGCCATTCTTCAACCCCCACTGCCTGGTCCTGCTGCACGTGCTGGCCAGGAAATTCATGCGCTTGAGCCTGACCTTGTGCCAAAGGCAAATCAGGTGTTGGCTTGGATGGCTCTTATTGGATGCGACGATATGTGTCCATAGTCATCCCATGTCTAACTCCTCTGGGACTTTGTGCCAAAGGCAAAGCAGATGTCGGCTCGGATGGCTCTGGTTGGATGTGAAGATGTGAAGATATGTGTCATAGTCACCCCAAGTCTTACTCTTCTGGGACCTTGTGCCAAAGGCAAAGCAGGTGTTGGCTCGGATGGCTCTGGTTGGATGTGACGATATGTGTCCTTAGTCATCCAATGACTAACTCCTCTGGCACTTTGTGCCAAACGCAATGCAGGCGTTGGCTTGGGCGGCTACACGGATGGGCCTGACTTTGTGCCAAATGCAATGCCAGGGGTGGTGCAAGAGCCGCCCCTGGAGGAGCACCTGGCGCAGGTGGGTCCAAAAGTCCAGCCAGGTTGTATTAGGCGTGGGCAGAGGGGTCTTTGTGTTAGGCGTGGGGAGCAGGGCCAAGGGTGCCCGCGTCGAAAGTGCCCGAGCACGCATCCAAAGCGCTCATGTATCCATGTTTGCGCAAGGATGGCCGTTGCCTATGCGTCAAAAGTGCCCGAGCACGCATCCAAAGCGCTCATGTATCCATGTTTGCGCAAGGATGGCCGTTGCCTATGCGTCGAAAGTGCCTGAGCACTCATCCAAAGCGCTCATGTATCCATGTTTGCGCAAGGATGGCCGTTGCCTATGCGTCGAAAGTGCCCGAGCACGCATCCAAAATGCTCATGTATCCATGTTTGCGCAAGGATGGCCGTTGCCTATGCGTCGAAAGTGCCCGAGCACGCATCCAGAGTGCTCATGTATCCATGTTTGCGCAAGGATGGCCGTTGCCTATGGTTGCCCTGTGGGCCACAATCCAATTCCAGCGCATAAGGCTTGCTTGTGCTCAAAGTCAATTGGAGTGCACTAGAGCAGCGGAACAGACATGCTCAGGCCCGCTTAAGTGCTTGCACTAGAGTGGCGCATCAGGCTCACTTGGGCGCACTCAAGCAGCACACCAGACTTGCTTGAGCGCACTCAAGCAACGCACCAGACTGGCGTGAGCGCACTCAAGCAGCACCACGGGCTCACTGGAGCCCACTAGAGCGCTCTTAAGCGGCACACCAGGCTCGCTTGAGCGGACTCAAGTGCGCTCAGGTGGCGCATCAGGCTGACTTGAGACTGGCCAGTGAGGAGGTGAAAGAGGCAAGCATGTAAGCGGCAAAGGCTCCAGCATGCATAGGATGGATGGTTACTGAGATGAGAAGCTTGCCCAACCAAGGGCTGCGGTGAACATCCCTACCTCATGATTTAGGCCTTGGAGAGTGCCTGATTGTGGCACAGAGCCCAGGTGTTGGTTGGAAATGAGCTTGCTTGGCTGGAAAGGAGCACTTGATGGAACCCCTGCGCATGTCTTGATGCACCGCCATGCATGGCGTGCAGGATGAGGTGCCTATGCACCCTTCTTACAAGCTCCTGCAAAAAAAACACACACGCGCGTGCTTGCCGCGCAGAACACGCTGTGGCCGGAGGCGCGCAAGTTGTACGGGCACGGAGACAACCTATACTGCGTGTCACCCTCCCCTGACGGCGCACTCATTGCGTCAGCATGCGTCGCTAAGTCGGCAACGGCTGCGCTCATCTGGGTGTGGGACACAAAAGACTGGAAGGGCGTCGCGCAGCTGGCGGTAAGATTGAAGTGGTGCACAATTAAGGCAGGAAGTGCCTTGAACGGCTGCTGGTGATACAGCTTGAAGGTGTGGTATGAAGGGGTGGACGTTTTTAAGAGTGAAAAAGGGTGCCGTGCTGCTGGAGGCGAGGCTGTGCGGCCCTCAGTAGTGCTTACCAGCCTTACATACAGCACTTCCTTGCACCAGAGTGCCTTACATACAGAGCACTTCCTTGCACCAGAGTGCCTTACATACAGAGCACTTCCTTGCACCAGAGTGCCTTACATACAGAGCACTTCCTTGCACCAGAGTGCCT
>LKMJ01001853.1_pt1 | contig 19004 bp, 28 predicted proteins | sample 643391 | NCBI WGS metagenome assembly LKMJ01 (sample SAMN04112250, study PRJNA286221) | soda lake metagenome | biome: soda lake; feature: Kulunda Steppe; material: water; isolation source: sample PL-Br10 brine of Picturesque Lake | place: Russia: Kulunda steppe | collected 2010-07 | reverse complement strand
GTGTGTGTGTGTGTGTGTGTGTGTGTGTGTGTGTGTGTGTGTGTGTGTGTGTGTGTGTGTGTGTGTGTGTGTGTGTGTGTGTGTGTGTGTGTGTGTACACGCTTGTACGCATGCGTGCATGCTTGAGTGCGTGGACGCACACATGTGTGTGTACACAGATTTTTATAGAAATATTCATGCACATGCTTGGGGGCAGGGCACGGTGCGTGCTTGTGTCTTGGAAGGTCTTCGTCCTGACATGCTCAAGGCGACATCACCCTGCCCTGGGGAATGCCACAGCCATCAATCTTGTTGTGCTTTGATTCATACAAATCTTCACGGTTGCTCCATCTGCCCGTTCGGGCAAGTCAGAATGGAACTCACCCGTGATGATGATGGTTCCGGGCACTGCGTTCCACCCCATTTCCTTCTTTTTCAAACTCTTTAATTTATGAAGCTTTCGATGGACTAACTTACTTACAACATGAAAGTTTGAGAGGGAGAGATGAAAAGTGCTTGTTTCACCACCTCATTACCATATGACCAGCTAAGGGCTCCTCAGTTTGAGAGTCATGCCCTTGATACAAGGTGGGCAATTGGGAAGCAGTGGTTGTACCTAGCCCTGCTGCTTACTGACAGACTTGCCCCCTCCCAACTTACAGGCTTGTGCAGGGAAGCTGGAGTTGGCAATTATGTTGCAGCAATGGCGGCGCCAGCAGCGGCAGCAGCAGCAGCAGCAGCAGCAGGAACAACTTGAAAGAAGCCAGAAGAGGAGCTGGCAGCCAGCATGTAAAAGGACATGAAAAGACCAAGGCAGGGGTACTGGCCAGCAATGGAGAGGGAGGCGAGGCTTTTGTGCCAACCCTTTTCCTGGGGGACCTGTTTACGCCATGCAACAGTCTGGGCCTGTTCCGCGATCATGTGAGTGAAAACATTCCTTGGTTGATACACTTGTTAAAGCAAGGTATTGATGGCGGAAGGAAGATTGCCCAAGGCAGCCTGAGGCAGCGTCTCAGAGTGGAATCATGAAAATCCGGAAATCCCAGATTCCTCCGTCTGGCGCCTGGTTTTGAGAGACAACAGCGGCCCCATGACTTTGTGGTCACCATGCATGTGGACGCAGGAGGATTTGGACACCTTGTTTGTTGCATCTCCTGCCCAAGCCCCCAACCAAAAGCACAGCGTCAAGCGGCTGCGCAGCAAGCACCTGTCAAGCAAGCCCCCGTCTCAAGAGCAGCCGCAGCAGCAGCAGCAGCCCCTTGCTTTGGACCAGTCTGCCCAGCTTGCCCTGCGCATGGCCACGCCAATAGATGGGCGCTGCTTGTTCTTCGTGTCGAACCAATCCGCTGAGGTCATCCGCCAGGCGCAGGTCCTGGAAAGGTGGGCGCACATGTGACTGTGTGTGTTGGTGCGTAGGAATGAGGGGCTGTGTAAATATGGGCTGTGCGTGTGCACATCTGTGGAACTTCTGCAGACAAGCGGCTCCTGTGCGGCACCCTCACCCCCGCCATGCCGCCCCTTGTGCAAGCAGGTACGAGCACATCATGGCGAAACGCGCCCAGGTACAGGCGGCGCAAGCCCCCCTCTTCCCGAGCCCCTCAGATGTGAAGGACTGGGTGTCAGGCCTGGGCGCATGGCTGCAGCCTGGCTCAGGCCCCCAGCCGCCCATGCTGTACCCACCCCCGTCGCAGCAGCCAGCACCACCGCCGCCCCACAACGCGGCCCCCGCTGACAGCAGCAGCAGCAGCAGCAGCAGCAGAACGCCCCCTGCAAGCGGCACAGGCAGCAGCAGTGCTGAGCCGGCCACCCCCCCCTCCCACCCACATCGAGCGGGCCTAGTGAAGCAGCCTGGGGGCTCCCCGCCCTCGCCGCAGCCGCCGTCGCCCGTCTTGCCCGCGCCTGGTAGCTCCACGCCTGGCGGCGCGTTCTCTTTCATGGGCTGGCTGTCCACCCCAGCGTCTGCGCTGTCCCGCGTGCTGGAGCAGGTACACATTCATGGAGCGGGTGCGCCACGCAACCCTTGTCCAGCCTGCCCTCCTGCCAATCCGTGAGGTTAGCCTGCCCTCCTGTCAGCCAGTGAGGTGGCGGCCCTTGTCCGGCCTGCCTGCCCTCCTGTAGGCCTGGTGAGGTGGCCGCCACCTCTGCACTTGCTAGGTGGCCTGCACGGGCCTTGCGTGCATGCACTCTGCTTCTCTGGGAATGCCCGCGGAGGGCATGGGCCGCGTGCCTGGCCTGCACGTGGCGTGCATGTGTACTTGCAGGCCAATCCCAGCCTGCCCACTACCTGCTTGTGGAGGGCTGCCTCCGTGAAGGAGTACAGCGGGTGTGGCAGGACGCACAGCAGCGCGCGGTCACACACACACACACACACACACACACACACACACACACGCACAGGATGCACAGCAGCGCGCAGTCCAGCCAGGCTGCGCTGTGCCGTCTTATTGTCCAGGCGCCGATCACTCTTCGCTCTCATGCAAGCATGCCTGTACCCTTGCGCCAACCGCTTCTGCATGCAAGCGAGGGCACCTGCACATCCTTCGCCGGCGCTTGCAGGACCTTGGGAAGCTCGAGGAGGAGGCTGTGATTGCAGAGGCGCAGCACTTGATGTTGGGCGATGGAGGCAACCCGCCACTTGGGTCAGCCCTGGTGTCGTTTGTCAGGCGCTTCCCGCTGGAGGTGCGTGCGCTTGCCAAGGGCAGGCTTGCACAGGGGTGGGTCATGGCGCGCGCGCACAGGGGTGGGTTACGACACGCGTGCATACCGGTGGGTCAGGACTCAGGACACAGGCTTGCCAAGTGCGGGCGCCCATGGGATTCGTGCGGCAGACCTGATGCATACATGTGGGCGGGTCATGACCCAAGCATGCTCTGTGCGCGCAACTGTGGGACGTGCTTGGCAGGCTGCTTCCTGGACTTGCACCCTGCCTGGCCGCAGCAGCGTCTGCTGATGGGCAGGAAGAACCAGGAGTGTCAAGCGCAGCCTGGGGTGCTGAGCCACAGACAAAGGGCGTGCGTGCCGCCCTGCACAGACTAGTCTACTCATGCATGCTGTGCCCGTGCAATGCGCTGCCCTGACCGCTCCGCTCACGGCACTGAGTTTGCCTGCCTAGTGAACGGGCCGGCCTGGCCGCTCTGCCCACAGCATCCAGCTTCCAGGTCCCTTGTTAACGAGCCAGCCTGTCCACAAACACGCCATGGCTCTGTGCTTGAGCAGAGGGCAACAGCAGCAAGCCACGCCTGGGCTCCGCAAGGCCTGCTGACACTGGAAGTCTGCAGCTGCATGTGCTCACTGAGCCGTGCCTCTTCTCTGCTGCCATCTGTCTGTGATCAAGGCAATAACATAGGACATGTTGCTCAGCCACTGGCCATCCTCTGCTGCCATTGGTCTGTGATTAAGGCAACAACATAGGACATGTTGTTCCGTCGCTGGCCATCCTCTGCTGCACGGCATCCCCTTGCGTGCGTGCGCACACTTCCACATCGGTTAACACTCTCACGTGCACATGCGCTTCTGCAGCTCCATTTGGGCACACGCGCACGCGCATGCTCACGCGCGGGACTCACTGGCGCATGCGTGCAGGCTGCGTTCAGGGTCATGAGCCACCGTCCCCAACACTTTGACCTCGTGGTCACCGGCACAGACGCGCGCCTGGCCAAGGCGGCGGTGGGCAAGCAGGCCATGCTGGACCTGCATGCGGGCACAGATGACAAGTGGCTGTTCAAGGTGCGCTGCATGTGTGTGGGTGCGCGTGCGTGTACACATAGGATGGCAGGTGGCAGTCCGAGGTGTGCCCTGTGCGTGTGCACTTGCGCGTGCGTGTGTGTGCATGTGTGTGCAGGCATGTACACGTGCCCACATGCATGCACATGCACTGAGGATGGCCAGCAGCTGCTGAATGCATTCCTCAGGCAATTCAGCCCTGGGTGTGGGTGGCAGGTGCTGTGAAGGTGCTCTTTCAGGCCGCAGCCAAGGCGGCTGCACTCTTGTACTGGGAGTCAGATGCGCTATGGGTATCTGGGTATCTGGGTATCTGATGGAGGCCGGCGCTCCAGTGAGAAGATGTGTTTGATCACATCCAATCAAGCATTGCTGTTTCGGAAGACTTAGCCAGGTTTCCTTGAACCTGGTGGGGCCTGGGGGGATGCTCGGGTGACCTGGCGGAAGACAACATCTCCCAGCAGGGACATCTCTCAGAGTGGGTTTTTTGGCTAGGCTCCATATCCAACAGAGCAACAAGCAGGCAGCTTGGGAGGGGCGTGTGAGGCTGTCATGGCTTGCACTTTGCACTATCTCCAAGCAGGAGCACACACGCCACCCACTCAAGCTGCTGAAACGAAATGCTATCTGCGGCGCAGATCAAGGATGACGCGAGCTTTGAGGGATCGGAGTCAGACGAGGACATGGTAAGCGGCTCGGACAGGCCGGACCTGTGGCAGCACATCAGCGCCTCGCAGGCCTTGGACAGAATTGGGGGCCATGTGTTCAGCGTCGCTACGTTCCTTCTTTTTGAGCTTGGCAAGCAGATGGGCGCCAAGCTCAAAAAGCAGGAACGCCTCAGCACAGGCGCGCATGCACGCGCACCGCCACGTGCGCCTCCCCCCTTGCTGACTGACGTGAGGGAGTTGCTACACAGGAGCCAATCGTGTGCTTCGCAGGCCGTGGGCTCCCGCACCCCCATTTTCACCATCCCCGGTGTCCGTCTGGCTCTGAAGCTGCAAGGTGGCAGCCCCGTGCACCTCAGCCCCACCTTCCTGTCCATCACGCAGCTGCACACCTTCGCGCAGGTGCGTTGCTGTGTGCCGTGCACCACATCAACCCCATCCATGTGCGTGTTGGGCTGTGGCCATGCGCAAGGATTGAGCAGGCTGTGCGCTAGGTCACACACACACACATGTTGAGGCTCTACACTAGGTCACACACGCACATGTTGAGGCTGTGCACTCGGTCACACACGCACGTGTTGAGGCCGGCTTGTGAGGACCAAAGGGGGGGGCAGGTAGCTGTGTCTGTGTGGCTTGACTCGGCACGCACAGGCTTAAGCAGCTTCTTCAAGTGTTTGCACTTATCTCGCCAAGGTTGCCAAGAAAGCTACGGCTCATGAGGCTGTAACCTGCAGCTCAAGCATCTCAAAGCGAACATTCCTGGTTTACATCATCTTGCATCATCGAACACCATCTTGCATCACGTAATGAGGCCAGGCGTGCCACATGCCACAGCTTAGCTCCTGTGGGGCCTCTAACTACCTGTTGGCCTGGCGCTAGAGCCTTCTTTAGGCACTGGTTTTGTTCTGATACCTTGTCAGAGCCACTTGGACACGGCTCACTTGGTACAGGTGATTGGCCCGTTTCTGGACTGGTGATATCAGGGATAGAGCATTTGCCTGATTTGGGTTTACTAGGGTTGGGTCATTCGGTCATTTCTTTAAAAAGCGCGAATTATTAGATATAAAGCGAAATTCGCGAATTATTTTGTCAGGTGAAATCAACGTCACATAGAAACAAGCGTCATGGCATGCCATACAACTCGTCGTGACAATTTGGTTGCTTTTTCATTCAGTTTTGGGGATTGGCCCAGGAGGGCCCTCTCCCTGGCAGTTTCACCCAGTTTAGGTCCCTGTCCCTCTGTTTATGCACGTTCTACTCAACCTGACTGCATGAAAAGCTGCAGCAAGAAGGAGAATGGCAGGATGGAGCACTTTTGCTGGATGATGCATGATCATGTGTGATGCATCGCAAAGGTTGGGAGGCAGCCTGGATTGCCTGGAAACGACAGTGAAACGAAAATCAAATTTTGTAAACCATGGCACCCACTTAAGATCTCAACTTTCCCGGGGTCAATGAGGCAGAAAAGGGGATAAATTGGTCGAAATGGGTGTGAGGCCTGTAAATTTTGCGAATGCCGCTTTTAAAAAGCGCCGAATGACTCGATCGAACGTTCGCCTGTGAGCTTCAAGAGCAGGCGGAGGAGGGGGAGGCATTAATCCTCCCCCCCCACCCCCTGATTCCAGAAATATAGATTTAAAAACAATTCTCAAGACGTGTTTGTTAACGTGGGGCAACTATAAGGTGCAAAACGGAGCAAAACAGGGTCCGTTGGGGTCTTATAAATCGCAATACTGTTTTACAGTTCGGCAAATGATTCAGTAAAATTCGAATTCTCGGATGATTCGAAATGCGCAAATGCTCCATCCCTGGGTGATAAAATGTTGAAGCAGGTCATCGTGTCAATAGGCAATCTTGGCTGGAGAGCCCCCAGTGGGGAATCCCCGGTCGCGGCGATCTGTGCACCTATGGGTGAGGTCACCCCGACCTTTAGGTGCCTTGCTTGCCAGCCATGGCGCCCCTGACCGCGCCCCTGGATGAGATTTGTGCAAGTTTTGTAAGTGGTGGTGATTTGTTCTCATGGGCGGCCACAGTTGCGTTATGTTCCGACCCGTGCTTGCACGAAGCCGGTCCGCTCCTGCAGTGCCCGCGTGCAGGGGCCCCCCCGCAGTTGCACGGCCAGGGGCCCCCGCGTTGCATGCGACTGGCACCCCAAACGGCAATGACGTGCGGGGGATGGGGGGGCCGCTGGTGCTGGCGGGTGAGGGCGTGGTCAAGGGGCTGTGTGCATATGCAAGCACACAAAGACGTGCATCCGGCAAAGCGCTGTGCTTGCATCCGCGCGCAACCCCTTCCCCTTCGCCCTCCCCCGCCCCCCGGGTGTGCCTGATTCGTTTTTTGTCCTGGACCTGATGAATGGCGGAGACACTTTTGTGCCTAGCCAGGGTACTTGCAGCCAGTATCCTGTGTGGTGACCATCTAGAATTTCTGCAACCCACCCCCAAAAGTTGCAGCAAACGTCCAGGACGTGTAAGTGTGTGCATGTGTGTGCTAAATGCTGCAGCCCATCCCCAAAGCCACATGCAGTCAGCATCGTGGGGGGCGGATGTGACCCTCCGGCTCTGCTGCCCATCCCAATATTGCCCTGCAGACCGCTAAGGCGCTGGCGGGGCGCATGTGGCTCAGCAGCCGTGCCTCCCAGCGGGAGCAGCTACGCGACCGCGTGGAGGCCGTGTGTGTTGCCCTGGCAGGTGCGCTCCTCACGCTGCGGCGCACGCGGCTGTGCCAGCGTACCTGGCTCATCCTCGAGAAAGATGTGGGCTTGGTGCAACGACCCCAGCACGTGTGCTCTTGGAGTGGCCGTGGTGCAGTGGTCTTGCTCGGCAGGCAAGAGCCGCCTTGGTGCCTGCCCACGCCTGCCACTGATGCTCATCCTGCTGTGCTGCAAAAGCACTGTGATCCTCAGAGCGTGCAGCAGCGTCGAAGCGGTGCTGCAGCCTTGGAGTGGCCGCTCAGTCAAACTATCTGTACTGCGTGCTGCCTTGCTTTCCTTACATGCGCATACACACGATGACAGGTGACGTGCGGCCATGGAACTTGCCCCTTTTATGCGGTGCCACCAGTCCTGCCCCATGGTATGCGCATGTGCACATGCACCCACTCCCTGTGACCCTTGTGCATTCTGAGGAGATGTGTATGCATGCATGCACACGCGCCCACCACGTCTTTGCACATGTTCGCGTGCACTCTAAACCCAAGGAGCAATGCACTCCCTCACCCATGTGCTCCCGCACCCCCGCGTGCCCACCCGTTCCCACGCACATGCAGGCAACGGCACGTTGGCCAGCGGCGTGTCTGGCTCGGGCAAGGCAAGAGGGGGCAGCGGCCCCGATGAGGACGAGGATGAGGAAGGGTGAGGGTTGCTGTCGGCGTTTGCTGTCGCCACACCTGCTGCCTTACCTGCTGCTTGCCTAGCCTGACCGCCTGCCTTGTGGCACAGGTATGCTTGACCGGCGCTTGCGCCTGCAAGGGGCGGGGTTACCTGGCCCATGTGCGCCCATGTGCGCCCATGAAGTCAAGCTTTGCCCTTGGCAAAGCAAGGATGGTGTGAGCAACCAGGATCTGCATGGCCGAGCACCATTCTTGCTCCCAACAGCCTCCCCCTACTTCATCACCCAGCCACCACCTTCCGTGCGTGCCCTTGCTGTTCCCTTGCCAAGGTTTGGAGACCCGCCTGAGGCGAAGCAGCTGCTGGCAGAGCTGGGTGAGGGCAGGGGAGGGGGTGCCCTGGCCCCCGCCCTCCCCCCTGCTACAGGCCTTATGGGGGCCTTGAATGCAGTAGCAGTGGGCGCGATCGCCTGCGTCGGCCAGGCAGCCACCACGTTGGCAGATGGGATGGACCGGCTGCTGCTGGCAAGCCCTCTAGGTGAGAGCACGCAGGCGGCTGCGGCGCTAGGTGAGAGCACGCAGGCAGCCCGCTGCTCGCTTGAGCAGAATTGCAGCAAGCGCGGAAAGGGTATGTGATGGCGTGGGGAAGCGGCCACTCTGTGCACCAATGCGCACGTTTTGCAGCCGCACGCGACCTTGCCTACAGCCTCCCTGAGCACTGCTCTCGTTGTGCCTGGGAATATTTGACCTTGCACTAGGGCGGGCCCTGCAACTGCCCCCCTTGCTGCGCAGTACCTGACGCACCCGAGGTTCCCCATTCGGGACTAGGGCTCCTCATCGCCCTTATGCTTCCCCATTCCCCCTGCAGGGAATGCTGCCTGCGGAGTGCCCAAGCACCTGGCCGTACGTGTGGGCTACCTGGAAGACACGGTGGCAGAGCTGGCCGCCGAGAACCAAAAGCAGAGCCTCTGGCTGCAGGCTGCAGCGCACGCGCAGTCGCAGTCGCAGTTGCAAGCCTTAGAAGGGCAGGGGGGGAGTGCTGCGGCCGCAGCTGGCTGCGATAAGCAGGGCAGTGGTACACATGGCCCCGGTGCCCCTGCCCCTGCCCCTGCCCCCTCAGCTGCTGCTGCTGCTGCTGCCTTGCCTGGCGAAAGCCGGTCAAGGGCAGACCAGCCGCAGCAGTCATCGCATGCTGCCAGGACGCCAAGCCAGGGGGAGCACCAGCCGCAGCCCTCGCTTCCCCCGCCTCTGCCGCCACTGCCGCACCAGCATCAGCAGCACCAGCCCAAGGCAGCCCCCTCACTGCCACCCCCCAGCCAGCAGCCCTTAGAGTCCCAGGCTGGTCTGGGCTTGGTCCTTCAGGTGCGTGGCTTTGCTCTAGTTGTGCATCGCTAGCGTTGCCTTGCCGCCTTGGACATGCTCTGCACCGCACACGCATGCAGCCTCACCTTTCTCACGCCTGACGTGTCCATGTTCGTGTCAGCCTCCTGCCCCTTCCCTTGCATCAGTGCGAACACCAAGACTTTCAGCTCATAGTAGCTGTCAAGGACCCCTCCAGGTCTAATGAAGCGCTCCCCAGGTACCACACAGCACTCCCCGGGCCCTACACAACATTCCCCAGGTCCCACACAGCACTCCCAAGGCCCCACAAAGCACTGCCCAGGCCCCATAAAGCACTCCCAAGGCCCCACACAGCACTGCCCAGGCCCCATAAAGCACTCCCAAGGCCCCACAAAGCATTCCCCAGGCCCCACAAGGCTCATGCACGGAGCAGACGCTTGTCTCATATGGCTGTGCCTGCCAGGCTCTGTGGGCTGTCTTGCACAACACCGCGGCAGGCGACGGCAAGCTGGCAGCCCTCCTTGCAAGCAACTGGCTCGGCACAAGTAGGTTAAGTTCATTGGGCTGTGAACACAGCCTTCACTGCTGTGCCTGTCAGTCAGCGATGAGCGGAGCAGACGGCCGACTGGCCCCACCTTGCTGTTTTTTCCAAGGCCTCGGCACTTCCGTCCAAAGGCCCCATTCTAGAGGGATTCACCCTCTGTAAAAACACCAATCCCCCATATGCTGGAAGGGTCTGCTGGGTTCTCCTATCCCCACACCTTGAGTGCTTCAGCCATTTGTTCGTAAAGACTGCAGTTCAACTTTGTGTTTCAAGATCTTCTACAAGGCTCCTGCATTGCTACCCTTGACAGATGATCTGGCCAAGAGCCTGCACATGCGCAGCCACCCTCAGCGCGTTGGTGCCCCTCTTGTTTTGTCCTCCCTTCGCAGCCAAGATCAGCGCATCCAAGCAAGGTCAGGTGTCGGCAATGCTGGCGGTTCAAATCAAGTCCCAGGTCGCCCCAGCTGCTCCTCCCCCCTTCCCCCCTCCTTCTGCATCCCTTGATCCTACAGCTACCCTAAGCTCGCCTCCTTCATCACCAACAACAACAGCACCCACCTCGCCTGCCTCGCCACCCCCTGCAACAGCACCCCCCGCCCCCGCTCCTGCGGCTGCCAAGCCCGCCTTTGCCAACAGCAGCTCTCCAGCAGGCACAGGGTCCCCCAAGCAGCAATCCGCGCCTCAAGTTCCAGGCACGCAGCAAGCCGGCACGGAAGATGGGGCAGCACCCACCAGGGGCAGCAAGCCACCTTTGCCGGACGAGGCTGCCCGGGCTGAGTGCGCGCCTGCGGGTGCTGGTGCGCATGACTTTGAGCCCAAGGGCGGGAGCTTGGATGAGCACGCGCGCGCCCTGGCAAGCAGCTCCAGGAGCGCTCAGCACAGCCACAACAGGGCCCAGGCTCGGAAGGCCCACCCCTACGCCCCAAGGGCTTTGCCGACATTGCAGACACACAAGTTTGAGGTAGGCTTCTGCCATATGCATGCTGGGACTGCCAAGCAAGGCAAGGTCCACACCAGTGCTCCCAGATTCAATGCACAACTGCGGACATGCGCCGCTGCTATGACGGCCCGCAGTGCCAACTGCGGTGGCACGTACTAAATGTGTCCACTGTGACATTGAGTTGTCGCGGATGCGCGCGGCTCACTAGCCTGCACGCTGTCTCTCTGCACGCTTGCTCAGTCCCCATGCTGCCTCTTTGCACAATCACAAGTCCCCACGCTGTCTCTTTGCGCATAGCTCACAAGCCTGCATGCTGCCTCTTTGCACGTTTTGATGCCTCCCATGTAGCCACTTGTTCACAGCCACTTCGCGCCTATGGTCCCCCATGCAGGTGGGTGTGCACATAGATCTGAACGATGCCCTCGGGAGCGACTGGGATGATTCGGCCAGTGAGGATTTCAAGGAAGACAAGCCTGAGAAGGGGGGTGAGAAGGGGGGGAAGGTGCGGGCCTGTGAGGACGCAGATGAACGAGGGCCAGCATCCACCTCGCAGCGTCTTGAAGGGAGGAGCAGTGGCGATGCAGCACAAGCAAACATCGCGCAAGGGTCACCCCTGCAACAAGAGGACCTAAGCCAGCCCGCTGCCAGCCCCCCTGCTGCAGAGGGGTCCAGCAGAAAAAAGCCTTGCCAGCCGAGCATCACTGGGAAAGAGGCCGCTTTCCAGGTGAGATTGTGGTCACTCCCCTCTTGCACTTGTGTGTATCTGTTCAAGTGGGGTTGGGGGTCAGGGGCGGTGACAGTCAGAAGACAAGGCAGGGAATTTGCAAGAGGGTATCAGTATGCAACCGCTCAGCAGTAGGGTGGCTGATTCTCAGCCTCTACACAGTCCGTGCACAAACTGTGGACCATGCCCAGTTGGTACGAGGGGTATGCAAATTTTTTGTTCAGTTTGCTTTCACACACACACATGCACACGCACACGGACACACATGGACAGACAAACAATGCGCACACCTGAATTGATGGAAATGTTTGACCAGGCTGCATACAGAATGACCAATACTGCTCTTTATATTTTGTAGGGACTCCTGTTGATGAGCGATCTGGGCCTGCAAAAAGATGAAGATGAGCAGCCTTGGAGAGCACCCCCCTTGGCTTTTGCAAATTTAGGGGCCATACTGAAGGTGCGTGCGCAACGACCTTAAAAGTTGTGAGATTGGCTGGCCACTGCAAGCAGAGGGGGCGGACATATCTGCACAACTTGAGCAGATCAGAGGATAGATTTTTATCGTGCTCTTGTCTGCTGTATCAATGCGGCAAGGCTGCTGCTTAATGGGGCAAAGATGATGATGAAGCGCTGGAGGATAGTCTGAGGTAGGGTGGGGCCCTCAATCTCCGTTCCAGAGGATTATTTAAGCGCTTGAATCAGATGCGCTGGGGAAAGGCAGAGCAAGATCAGGCAGTGAGCAGGCAGCCGGCAGTCTGCAAACATGCGGAACAAGTTTGGACTTTGCTAAAGCGATCACCAAGCTACTTCGTTTGGTAGTTCTTGTGCTCGGCTGGCAGGTGGGCCATGGGCTTGAGGCTGTTTGGCAGGTGCCAAATACATGCCTTAGGTCACAATTTTCTTGCGCAATGTCCTTGCAACTGAGACAAGAGAGCTGGAGCTTAGGCACCTAAAGAAATGCCTGCCATTAACTTTGTTCACAGGAGGCCGAGAGGAACAGGCTGAGAGCCACCAATGACATCCCGAGAGATTAGCTTGCAGTGTGGCCTAATTGAATCTGCATTTAACGCTCTCTTTTTATCATCGGGTTAAAGATGTAGGTGTAAATCCAACTCGCAGGTCCTTTTCACCTGTTTTTTACCTGTTTAGTACGCACAATTAAATGATGTTAAAATCCACCTAATAAACACCAGGAGTTGTTTTGAAGATAGGTGGAGCAAGGATGGCTCACCCTCCTCCCGCACAGCCCGGCCCTCAGTTCAGCAGCCTCCAAAAGAGTGACCGACTGCACACGAATGGTCAGTTGCCTGTAACCTTGCATGGGGGCACCTGGAAATCAGGCTGGGCATGCCAGCTGCCTGTTCTTGAGCCCTGAGCATCAGCAGCACAAAGAGGACCCGCGGCTCACCGAACCCCTTCACGGTTGATATGCTTTTGTGACCCGACCAATTGCGTGTGCATTGCGTGGGCATGGAGGCGTTGCCTGGGCTGACCTTGCCTTCGTTCCTTGCTGGCTTCCTGCCGCATCCACAGCCACGGTCCAGGATTTCCTGGACGTCTATGAAGTTGGAGAGACTGTTGGTGTGGGAGGTGAGTGGTGCCTTGATCCACTTGCCAGCAGCCTGGGAAGGCCCAGGACGGATGCTCTGCTGGCACTGTCTGTGGTCTATGCATGCCCAGAGTCGTCCGTCTACCCGGCGACCATTGAACACCCTCTCACACGGGGGGCCCTTCGCTTACTACCTGCCTGCTCTCGCATTGCAGGCTTCGCGGTCGTGAAGAAGGGCCGTGACAAGAGGACAGGCGAGCCGGTGGCCATCAAGGTGTGGAAACCATGCCGTTTCATCAGATGAGCCAGCCTGAATGACCTTTCCTCCTCAACCACCTTTCCCCCTTGATCACTTCCACCCCCTGTCTCTATCCCCAGGTGGTAGACAAGTCTAGATACTCTGCCGGTGACAACAGCTTAGAAAGGGAGATCCAGGTTTTGCTGCAGGTAAGTCATGCATGCTTGCGCACATGCTTAGGCACATGCAAGCGTGTTCGCGTGCTCGTAAAGGTATTGACGTGCCAGGCAACACACACTTGCACTCGCTTAAACTCACTTGCATTTTCGCACACCTGCACATGCATGCATGCCTGCTCACTCAAGTAGCAGTTAAAGCAAAGCCATTCATGTGCAAATCTGAATGCCTGTACCCTGTGATTCGTAAATTCCGCACGGGATGCTTGCCTGTACAGGTGGACCACCCAAATTGTATCAAGCTTGAAAATGTGTACATCACGCCGCGAAAGGTGTACTTGGTGACAGAGCTGGTTACTGGCGGCGAGCTGTTGGACAGGTGTGATCAGCAGAGCATAAAATGTCTGTGGCAGTTAAGAGCAAATCAAAGCATGCACCCCCCCCCCAAATGGCACAGTTGTCTGGAAGTTGATCAGGAATTCACAGGAGCCCCACTGGACCATTGAGATCCAGCAGTTGGATACAAAGATTGAGCTGGTTATCTGGAATGAGCTGTACAAGGGTGGATCCACACTTGACAAAATATTTGTATTGACACAAGGAAATAGATTGTACAGTTTTTTTTGCTGGTGGAGGGTGGCTGGGCCCAGGTGGCTCCTTTTCCTCAATCGATGTAGGGAGTGTTTTGTTTTCACTGCCTGCCCTAGGTTTAAGGTTTCAAGGCTGTATCCGCCGAACGAGGGCAGCTTAGCCGGTTGTGAGCCTCCAGTGAGGATCAAACCCCGAACCCACAGATTGCGGGGGTGGACAGCCGACTACCCATCGCAGGTGCCCCGCCACCTGCTCAAGTGTCCGGAGTGCTTTTTTTTGCCTGCCTAGCTTGTCCTTCCTCTGTAAAAGCTTGTCTCAAGCGCATTGGCAAAACTTAGCATGGGAAAATACACAATCGACATTTCATCTCTGCCTTATGTCTATTTTGGTTCTGGACACAGGGTGACTGAGAAGGGAAACTACTCCGAAGAGGACTCTCGCAGGCTTATCAAGCAGATCCTGAATGGTGTGGCATACTTGCACTCACATGGTGGGTGCCTCTTGTCTGTTACAAGTGTGCTTGTCTGATTGCAGCATCGCGCAGACTGCCACTGAAGTGCTTGTCAGTATCTGCCCTCAACTTTCTCAGGGCTTTGCTTGCACATGGGCATCCAAATCGCCAGTCAAATGCGCAGAGAGTTATGTCTGCATGGCTTGACCAGCTATGAGGCAGCTTAGTTGCAGTGTGCAGCACCAGGAACCAAGCTGCTTCCAGCACGCAAAACACAGTGTTGGAATTAGTCACTGCTTGTTCATGCCTGTGCTGACCCCTGGGCTACGTAGGGGCGCCGTTACGCATGGCCTATCCGATGCTTGGGGTTGGCTTGTCTAACCAAGACCGCGCTCTCTGAAAGAAGAAGGTCTGCTCAGGGAGCCGCACAGCATTGCATGAGGGAGCGGCACAGCGTTGCCCTTGTGCACCTGAACGTGGAGGTACAGGCAGCCGAACGAGTCAGGCAGGTGCTTCTTGCGCCCTTTGTGCCTGCAGGTATTGTGCACCGGGACCTGAAGCTAGAGAACATGATCTTGGAGAATGAGCGCGACGACTCGCCCGTGAAGATCGCTGACTTTGTGAGTAGGCGTTGCAGGATGCAAGCGTGCCTGGTGGGGTGGGGGTGGGGGGCATAAGTGGCCTCTGGTGCTGGAAGCGCGGTCTTCTGGGCACCCAGCACCGGTGGGTGCTTGCAGGTGTGCAGTTTCGTGACATGCTAACTTGTGTCAAGGGAGGCACATTGTGTTCACAATGTGCCTTCCTTGACGCATTGTGACCTAGCCCCTTGGGGTATTTTGGTGACCTAGCCTCTTTAAGTATTGGTGACCCGTGGGAATGACCCGTGAGAAGTGGGTGACAGAGGTGCATCACGCTGTGCCACCCTTGACGCAATGCCAGGATGCTACACAAATGTGCTTGCACTGTCGGGCATCCTGCTCTCGATTGGCCCACTTTGATGTGAATGTCCATTGGGTGTGGCTGTGTTCAACTGGAAGCCTGGTCCTGGTGACAACACAGCTGCTGAGGCTCCTTTGGCGCATCATTAGCAAATAGCTTTGCAGTCCCTCCTGCCACAAAGTATGCACAGATGTGCCCTCAAACAGGTCCTCTAGGCGCAGGAGCGACGGCCATGCGCAGCGCGTGCTGTGCGCTGCACCATGGCACACGCCTGCGCCCGCTAGCGGTTCCTCACATACCCTCTTGCGCAGTGCCCTTGGAGCTCCAAGCCCTGCCTGCCTATCCTCACAGTCGCCTGCCTGCCCGACGCTTGCGCGTGCAGGGCCTCTCAAAGTTCTTCTCCCCTGAAACCGTGCTGTCCACCATGTGCGGATCCCCACAGTGAGTCGGTGCCCCCCACAACTCTGCAAGCGCTCCTAGTCCTGCACGGAATGGTCATCAAGTACTGCTGCTGCTCTGCTCCTGTGCGTGCACCAGTACATGCCCCTGCACAGAACACTCTGCACCTGCAGCATGCGCAGCCAGGGCTGACTGGCAAGGGCTGTGCCTCGCCCGTGCCAAGCTGCCCCACTGCTGCCGTGCCTGTGCCGAGCCGCCTCACCCCTTTGGCTGTTGCCTATGTGCAGGAAAGTAGCATACCTGCATCTGTTGCTTATGTGCATGTAAACAACATACCTGCACCTGTGCTTGCAGGTACGTTGCCCCAGAGGTGTTGGGTGTAGGCGACGGCATCAAGGAGTACTCCCCTGCAGTGGACATGTGGAGCATCGGTGTCATCCTCTTCATTCTGTTGTCGGGCTACTCCCCATTTGGTGAGCGAGCACGGCACTCCTCTGGCGAGTGCGCCGGCCTCCAGGCCGCGGGCCCGTCCCAGGCATGCACACTTGCAGCCAGCTCCCCGTCAACCTCACTCCTGTTGAGGCATGGTGTACATGAATTGTGTGCGGCAAGCGCTGGCTCGTCCTCCTTCTCATTTGCCGGATCGTTGCCGGATGGAGTGCTGCGCAGTGCACGTCCACTCCTGCCCAGACATGGAGGCTCCAAGGGATGCATGGAGCAGCTGGTATTGCTAGCTGGTCTGAGCTAGCTGCGCAGCTGCGCGTTTTGTTTGCCCTGGGGCACGTAATTGCCGCTGCAGCACACAGGCAGGCCCTAGTCCTGCAGCCCTAACGCCATAGTGGATGCATGCAGCCCCCCGCATGATGCTCTCCCCTGCTTACAGACGATGACAATGACGCCGTGCTCTTTGAGAAGATCAAGAAAGGCAACTACGACGCTGATGACCCAATCTGGGAGCATATCTCCATCGGCGCCAAGGATGCAGTGGCCCGTCTGCTCACGGTAAGAGCAGAGGGACTCCTGCCTGCCCCAGGCGGTCCGCCTGTGCGCTGGCCAGGCCTCGCGGCCCTTGCTTGCGTGAAGGACCCCCCTGTCTGTGCTCACTGCTGTGCTCACTGCAAATCCACTCATCTCTGGGTGCAGTCGGGATTGCTTTGCCAGGCTGACAGTGAGAGGCTCCTCCCCCCTCTGGGCCACTTCAAGGGTCCCCCTCTCTGCGCAAGGGGGGAGGGTCCCCCTGCCTGCAGTTGTACTCGGCACAGGTCTGAGCCAGGGGAAAGCATGTGGAGGCATGCCTGCTTGCTTGAGAGACTGCTGGTGCCCGCAGGGGTGCTGGGCGGGTCCTAAGCATTCCCAAATCTGGCTTGGTGGCCGGTGCGCCTGGCAGGGTCAGGGGTTGTGCGATACGCACGCGCCCCAGCTCGTTCTTACAAATGGGTGCGTGTTTTGGGCAAGAACTGGGCGCGCACGCAAGCGGACCATTCCTTCAGTGAGAGCCACTGAAGGGTTTCCCACTGGCAAAGGCTGGGCCAGGCTTTGCATCTTTGAGCTGAGGAAGTCAGAGGATAGAGGGGCCAGGATGTCATGGAAACTGTGAACGCCCTCAGGGGCCTGCACTGATCATGCGCCCCCATCACCCGCACCCTGTCACCCGCACCCTCAGGTTGATACACGCAAAAGGCTGACCGCCGCCCAAGCACTGGCTCACCCATGGATTGACAAAGGCATCCGGACACCTGGACAGCAGGTTGCAGCAGCGGCAGGTGCGCACTGGGTGGAGGGGGGTGGAGGGGGGGAGGGAGCGGCTGATGGCCAGGTTGATCTTGGGTCTGGTCCCTATAATGACACATTCACGTTATCTAGCCAAGTGAAAATATTTGCTTGAGGGGGAGTAAGGGCTACGTTCGGCGCGACGTGCAGGGTCCGGGCTTGATAAATAAATTGTGTAGGCACCTCTGTTTATAGCAATTGTTCTGGTGAGTCGGGAGCCGATGGTGTGGGGCATTGCAAGAGGGGTGCATGGTCAGTAGTCTTTTCCGCGCACCATATGTCCGTCTGATCAAGGCAAGCTCTGCTCTTGCAACATGGTGCGCGCCCAGTGGCCATGATGCCCATATCACAAGTTCGGATGACACCATCTCACAGACATTCACACCCCAGTTCTTCTGTATCAATCCTGCTCAATACCAAATTGATGTGCTGTGTTGCAGGCGCACCCCTTAAAGGGGCAGCAAATGGTAGTGGAAGCATGCCTGCCAAAGGCAGTCAACATGTAGCCTCGGGAGTAAAGGATGAAGGTGGAGATGTAAGTGCCTATTTGTAAAAGCAAGTCTGGGGCGCGATCTTTAGGACATTTTTAATGACCATATTTTTGTACCAACTATCAATGACCTTGACCCGAGGACAGTCCAAGATTCATCAAAGGGGAGATCTGCAACCGCTTCTGCAGACATTTTGTGAAAAACCACAGGCACATGTAACTCCTCTTGCTCTGCGGCAATGGACAAGTTTTCAGACACCATTGTTGTCTTTTTCATCATTTGCACTTGGTCGCACTGTCATGTTTGTAATACTGTTGCTTGAGCTGAGGGCCTGTCTGCTGTGTCACCTCTTTGTACGTTGAGATGGCTTGTGCAAGCCAGATCATGGCAGCGTGCATGATATGAAAGGTCAATACCTCACCTTATTAGGGAGATGAGTCGTGGAAACGATACAATTTAAGGGCGAGGTGAGGAAGGATTTACATAGCTGCACCTGCAGAGCAAGGCAATTTAGTTGCAACCTGAAATAAAATGGAAGGACTCCAATTTAATTGGAGTATAATAGCAGGGTTGACCTTGTTGGTGTCTAATGTAATAAGGTTGATGGTAGGGTCAGTTACAAGGGTTTTCGAGGGTGTACAAGAACAGGCCTTCATTCAAGAAGTGCATTTGCGAGCCTGCTCATAAGGTTAAGGTTTCAAGGCTGTATCCGCCAAAGGAGGGGCTGCTCATGTGAAGCTGTAAGTGCATGGAGGTGTCAAGCCGAGAGACTGCTGCACACCTAACAGACTCATGGCATGTCCATAAGTGGTATTTGAGCAAAAGTGGTGTGTGGACTGACTGCGGACAGCAACACTGGAAAAGAAAAGAAAAGAGTACGCTAACAAGGTAACCCCTGTTTGCGTGAATTAAGGAAGAAGTTTACATCTGGTGCAAGCACCAGGCAAACCTCCACCATCAAACGAGGAAGAAGCTCATTAGTGTGGGTCGGGAGGGTTCTGAAAAGAGCCATATGATCTTTCCTTAATGTTTTTTCAACCTCCTACTTGTATTTATGATCTTTGTTGCGTATTGAATAGAATGAGTGTTTAGATCAAGAGTAAGTTTTCTTACTCTACACCGGTCTAGGCCAAGCTTACTGAGGGGTAGATCAGTAT
>LKMJ01001852.1_pt1 | contig 19005 bp, 18 predicted proteins | sample 643391 | NCBI WGS metagenome assembly LKMJ01 (sample SAMN04112250, study PRJNA286221) | soda lake metagenome | biome: soda lake; feature: Kulunda Steppe; material: water; isolation source: sample PL-Br10 brine of Picturesque Lake | place: Russia: Kulunda steppe | collected 2010-07 | reverse complement strand
GTTCGCGGTACCCATGCTCATCGACACAGTCGTCGGAACGGTCAACGAGAACAACCCCGTCCTCGACGAGATCCAGGAACACGGGCTCTCCCGCGAACAGCTCGAAGCGATCTTCACCCGCGAGATCACCAACTGGGGCGAGCTTTACGACACCGACGTCGACGAGGAAATCACCGTTTACGGTCGCTCGGACGCCTCCGCGGCATACATGCAGTGGGGCGACTTCCTCGGCGGCGAGGACCACGCCCACACCGAAAACGAGATGGAAGAATGGGCCGATGGCAACCACGACGGCGATCAGCGCGTCGCGCAGGCAATCGGTGACGACGAGTCGGCCATCTCGCTGAACAACATCAACTACGTTTACGATCTCGAAAGCGGCGAACTCGAGGGCGATATCCGGCCCGTCCCGATCGATCTCGACGGCGACGGCACCCTCTCCGAGGAGGAGGATTTCTACGACACGCGTGAGGAGTTCCTCGCCGCCGTCGAGGATGGGATCTACCCAGCGCCGCCAGCGCGGGAGATGTTCCTCTCCTCTGACGGTGCGTTCGAGGACGAGGCCCACGAGTTCGTCGAGTGGGTTCTCACCGAGGGCCAGCAGTACGTCTCCGACAACGGCTACGTCCCCCTTGAAGAGGATCGACTCGACGAAGCACAGACGAACCTCGCCGAGGGACCGTGATCCGGAATGGCCGAATCGACTGACACTCCCCGACTCGGACGGCGACTCCGCATCGAGCGGGTCAGCGAGCTCTGGCTCCGGGTTGCGGGCTACTTTGCGATCGCGCTGTTCGTTCTGATCGTCTTCACGCTGGTCCATCGCTCCCTGCCGCTGCTCTCGGAGTACTCCGTCGTGCAGATGCTGACCTCGACGGACTGGGACCCCTCCCAGAACAGCTTCGGGTTCCTTCCCGCGATCGTTGGCACGGTCTACGTCGCCGTCCTCTCGATGCTCATGGGAACGCCGATCGCGATCCTGACGGCGATCTACATCGCCGAGTACGCCGAGGGACGCACGAAGACCCTCGTCTCCTCGTTTATCGACGTGCTCGCGGCAATCCCGAGCGTGATCTTCGGCCTCGTTGCGCTGGTCGTCGTGGTGCCGCTCGTCGGTGACTATCTCGCGCCACTCTTCGGGTCCAGTGCGACTGGCCTGGGCATACTCACTGTCAGTCTCGTGATGGCGATCGTCGTCACGCCCTTTATGATCTCGCTGTCGGTCGAGTCGCTGGAAGCGCTTCCTGACGAACTCAGAGAAACGTCGCTCGGCGTCGGCGCGACCAAGTGGGAGACGATCCGGTCGGTACTCTTGCGTGCCGCAGGCCCCGGGATCTTCTCCGCAGTCCTGCTCGGTTTCGGCCGCGTTTTCGGCGCGACGATCGTTCCGGCGATGCTAATCGGCGGGCAGACACAGATGCCCGACTCGCTGTTCGCAACGGGCCAGACCCTGCCGTCACTGATCGTCAGCGACTTCGGCGAGCTGATGTCGATCCCGATCACCCAGTCGGCACTGATCTTCGTCGGCCTGATGCTCGTCGTCGTCGTCTGGCTGTTCAACTTCGGCGCAATGTTGCTCCAGCGGCGACTTCGACGGAGGTGGCAGTACTGATGGACCGCTACGCGAAACAGCGTGCGTTCGGCGTGCTCGCCAGAGCCGCTGCCGGACTCGTCGTCTTCGTCATGGTGGTCGTAATCGGTGTGACGATCTTCCGCGGCGGTCGCGTCCTGCTTGCCGATCCCTCGATCGTGATCTCCCCGCCCGGATCGCGCTACGAGCTCGAAGGGACGGGCGGGTTCTTCCACGCCGTCCTCGGCAGCGCGTTCATCGTCGGTCCGGCGACCGTCGCTTCGATGGTCCTCGCGATCTCGACCGCGACCTACCTCCAGAGCGATTACTCCAGCGAGCGGTTCTCGGACGCGGTGAACATGTTCCTGAACGTTCTCTGGGCGACGCCGCCGATCGTCTACGGTGTGTTCGTCCTGACGATCGTCATCGCGGTCGGTGCCCGGACGAGCCTGTTTTTCGGCATCATCGCGATCGCCGTCTTCCAGTACCCGATCATGACCCGGTACATCGACGAGGCGCTCCGGTCGGCCCCTGACACCGTTCGGGAGTCGACCTACGGGCTCGGAGCAACACGGTTCGAGACCGCAACGATGACTGCCCGCGCGGCCCTGCCCGGAATCGTCGCGGGCATCATCATGGGGTTTGCCCGCGGGATCGGCGACGCGGCGACGGTCCTCTTTACCGCCGGTCGCAGCACCAACATGCCCAGTGGGCTCTTCGAGCCGGCGACGACGCTACCGGTTCTGATCTTCGACAACTCGATGTCGTTCAACGAGGAGGTACAGGCCCACGCATACGCGGCGTCGTTCGTCCTGATCGTTGTCGTGCTTGGCCTGATCGTCGTTTCTCGGCTACTCGCAGGGCGCTTCGCTCAGTACGTACCCGGAGGGAGACACGCATGACACGACAACCAGCGATTCGAACGGAGAACCTGTCAGTAACGTACACCGGAAACGAGGACGTCGAAGCCGTCACGGGCGTCGACATCACGTTCCCGGAGAACCAGCTAACCGCGATCATCGGCCCGTCGGGCTGTGGGAAGTCGACACTGCTGAAGTCGCTCAACCGGCTCCACGAGATTCAGCCCAACGTCGAGATCGAGGGCGACGTGGTGCTCGGCGAGTCGTCGATCTACGACACCGACGATCCGGCCCCGGAGATCCGCCGCCGGATCGGTTACGTCCCACAGACGCCGACACCGCTTCCGCTCTCGATCTACGAGAACGTGGCCTACGGCGTTCGCCTCCACGGCGAGTACGAGTCGAGCGAGGAGCTCGACGGGATCGTCGAGACGTACCTGAAGAAAGTGAATCTCTGGGACGAGGTTCACGACCGTCTGGATACCCCTGCGGCGTCGCTCTCGACGGGCCAGATCCAGCGGCTCTGTCTCGCCCGCTCGCTCGCGGTGGAACCCGAGGTCCTGCTCTGTGACGAGGTGACCTCGGCGCTCGATCCGATCTCCGCCGAACGCGTCGAGGAGACGCTCATGGATCTGAAAGACGAGTACACGTTCATTATGGTGACTCACAGTATGAACCAGGCCAGGCGGCTCGCCGACGACGTCGTCTTCCTGTATCTCGGCGAGGTCGTCGAGCGCGGCGATGTCGAGTCGTTCTTCCAGGACCCCACCCACGAGCGGACGAAACAGTTCATCGGTGGCCACACTGCAGGCCGCGGGACGGATGACGAAGCAGATGGGGCCGAGGACGCTACGGACGGGGCGGATTCGGACGTTGACGGCGATACGACCAGATCACCTGCGATGGTTGAAAAGTAGCGCCCCCGATTCGCATCCCGAAAATACTGGGAAACGCAACAGGTAACCGGATCGCTTCCGTACGTCTCCCCGTGTCTTCGACGCGACGCGAACGGCTCCTGCTCGCGGCGGTCATCTACGTCGTCTTGCTCGCGCAGGTACTACTGTATCCTGGCCTCGGCGAGCTCGTTGCGACGCTCGGTGCGACGACCGACTTGCAGCCACGCATGTGGTTTCTCGGTGCCGAGTTCGCCGCGTTCATCGTCTTTGTCGGCGTCTGGGGGGTAATCAGCGATACAACTGGTCGGCGGGTTCCGTGGATCGTTCTCGGCGCGCTTGGGGGTGCGCTCGGCTACGGCCTGCTTGCGATCCTTCCACGGCTCTCGCTTGCCACCTTTGAGATAGTCCTCTTGTTGCGTGTCCTGCAGGGGGCCGCGACCATCGGTGCATTCTCGCTTGCGATTACGATGCTGATGGATCTCGATGGAGGTCACGGCCGCAACATGGGTGCCGCAGGGATCGCTATCGGTCTTGGAACCGCCATGGGCGCGCCGATCGGCGGCCAGCTCGCGGAACTCTCCCCCCTTGCGCCGCTGTACGCGGCCGCCGTCCTGCTGGCATTCGTCGGCGTACTCGTCTCGTTCGTCGAGGATCGTGCACCCCAGGGGCGACGAAGCACGCGCGAGGCGCTGGCTACGATCCGGCGGACGCCGACGCTATCGATTCCCTACGCGTTCGGAATGATCGATCGAATGACGGCGGGCTTTTTCGCGCTCGTCGGCGTCGCGTACTTCGAGGCGACCTTCGATCTCTCGCCCGGTGAGAGCGGGATCATGCTTGCGCTGTTTTTCGCCCCCTTCGCCCTGCTTCAGTATCCGCTCGGCGCGCTCTCGGACCGGATCGGTCGGACGGTACCGATCGTCGTCGGCTCCTCGCTGTACGGGCTCGGGATCGTTGCCATCGGGCACGCCGGGACGGTCGAACTCGCCGGCGCTGGCATGGTCCTTATCGGCGTTCTCGGCGCACTGCTCGCACCGGCGACGATGGCGCTCGTTACCGATGTTGCCACCGACATCGACCGCGGTACGGCGATGGCTGGGTTCAACTTGTTCGGCAGTGTCGGGTTCCTCGCGGGCTTTCTGGTTGGCGGCGCTATCGCGGACGTCTACAGCTATCCACTGGCGTTTCTCGTTGTCGGTGGACTAGAAATACTGATCGCGCTCGTCACGCTGCCGGCCTTTCTCAGACTTGGGATCGGCGACGTATCGGCGTCTTCGGCTAGCCCGTCGGAGTAGCCAGAGGGCGTGGGTCGTCACCTTCAGCAGTTGTCGTATTGACCGTCATTACCGGAACTGGCGCGGTTCTGACCACTTTGTCGGCAACGCTCCCGACGATCGCACGCCTGAGTCCACCACGTCCGGCGGTTCCCATGACGATCGCATCGATCGGCTCGGTGCTTGCGTATTCGACGATCTCATCGGCCGGGGTGCCGGTTCGGACGGCTACGATGGCATCGAGGCCGCGATCCTGTGCGTCTTTCCGCAGTGTCAGGGCACGATTGCTCGCCCGCTCGTGGAGCCGTTCGCGGATCTCTGCGGTGTCATCGCCCTGTGCGATCCCGGCCCACACACTATCGTCCGCAACCGAGAGAACGTGGATCGACGCGTTGCACTGCGCTGCGAGATCGAACGCCCGTTCGGCGGCGGCTTCGGCCGGGTCGCTGCCGTCTGTCGGCACCAGATATGTCTCGAAGCTCATAGCTAGACCGATCCGGAATGTCTGTATAGCTGTTTCGTCCGTTCTCACGTTTGGATACTCGACCCTGTTCCATATATCGATATTTGGTTTACGTGTCGGTCGAAGACAGCAAACCGGATCAGTCGGACTACGATCAGGCGTCGCTTCGCGCGCCAAGCGTCACCGACACTGACTGCTCAACGCCGTCCCGAACTACCGTCATCGAAATCGTCTCGTCCGGACTCGTTTCCAGTGCCAGGTGCGACGAGAACGCGTTTTCGTCCGGGATCTCGGTGCCGTCGATACCGGTTACGACGTCTCCTTCGGGACTTTCGGGGCTCGCGTTCGTCTCTAGCTGTCCATCGGCTGGGCCCCCTGACTCGACGCCTGTTATCAACACACCACGGGCAGCTTCGAGGTCGTTCGCATCAGCAACTTCGGGGGTGACCGGTGTGAACTGAACGCCGAGATACGAATGATCGTACTCTCCGGTTTCGATCAGCGACGGGACGACACGGCGAGCTAGCGCAGCGGAGATTGCAAACCCGATGTTGTCACCCCCACCGGCGAAGATCACGCCCTCGACACCGCCGTCGAGATTGACCAGCGGTCCACCGCTGTTGCCCGGATTTACGGCAGCGTCAGTCTGGATGGCATCGGGGATGTTGAACTCCGTCGGGCTCGGTAGCGAGCGCTCGACACCGCTGACGATACCACGCGAGACCGAGGCATCGAGTCCCAGCGGATTACCGATCGCGACGACCTCCTGACCGACGGCCGCATCCGTCTCCGACAGCGAGAGCGGCGTTGCCGATTCCGGTATGTCCTCGACGTCGAGCACCGCGAGATCGCTGTGTGGGTCCGTTCCGACGATCTCTGCCGAGCGCCACTGGCCCCCCTCGAACTGGATGTCGATCTCGTCGGCTCCGGCCACGACGTGGTCGTTGGTGACAAGATGCTCGTCATCGTACACGAACCCGGTGCCCTCTCCCTGACCGAACTCCGAGCCGGTCACCTGAACGAGGACGACAGAGTCGATTACCGTCTCGTACACCGCCGTGTAGGCGTTTTCATCGCCCTTCTCTACCTGGGGAGCGGTCGCAGTCTCCTCCCCGTCGTCTCCGGGTTCCGGCGTACCCACACAGCCTGCGATCCCGCCGACGAGGGCCGCACCTGTCGCCGACAGGACGCGTCGCCGTGTCGTTTCCCTGTCCGTCATATTCGTGGTCTAGGCCGCCGAGCGGATATATGAATCGCCGAGGGCTCGGTTCCGATGCCGAAAGATCACTACTTGCGGCGTTTCGGCCAGTTTTTGTGTCCGACCCGCCTTTGACCCAGTATGACAGAGTTCGACCCAGAGAAGTTCGAGGACAAGTACGTCCACTACTTTCCCGAACTCCAGCGCGCATACAAGAACGCCTTCGAGACGATGAACGACGCGTACGACTCCGAACTGATCCATGCTATCGACCAGCAGGTGCTCAACGAGAGCGAGCCCTTCTACGATGACGGCGAGTTCCGGATCGAGCTCCCGGAGAACCCGACCGAGCGCGTAACGGCCATCGTCGTCGACGAGGACAAACTGGAGCGGACTCTCGAGATCTATCTCGACGAGATCGAGGCGGAGCTCGAACGCGTGTTCGGAGTGAGTGAGTAGGTCTCTGGGGCCGACTCCAAAGGTCTAAGGACGCTGGCTACGTACGGAGCGACATGAGCACCGAGACGACCGAGGGAGACGACCTAGAAGAGCGCGTAGCGAATTTCCTGCGTCGGAACTTCCCGCAGATCCAGATGCACGGCGGCAGCGCGGCGATTCAGGATATCGACCGCGAGACTGGCGAGGTCCATATCCAGCTCGGCGGCGCATGTAGCGGCTGTGGTATCTCCCCGATGACGATCCAGGCGATCAAGAGCCGGATGGTAAAGGAGATCCCCGAGATCGAGAAAGTCCACGCCGGAACCGGCGATGCCGGTGGACACGGCGGCGGTGGCGGTATGAGCCCCTCGTTCCCCGGCGAATCCAGCGGTGACAGCGACTCCGACGAAGGTCCACAAGCACCCTTCTAGGTTACTTTTTGTCGGTGTTTTCCCGTTCCCAGGCCCTGATCAGTGCCGTCAGCGTTCGGTTCACCGGCACGTCGATTCCGTGGACTTCCGCGCGTTCGAGGACGGCTCCGTTGATCGCTTCGATCTCCGTGCGCCGACCGGCGAGCACGTCCTGATACATCGAGGACTGGTTTCTCGCGGTCGCGTCGATTACCGCATCAATCCTCGATAGGACGGTGTGGCTGGACAGATCGGCCCCCTCTGCTCTGGCGACGTGTGCCGTCTCAACTGCGGCAGTACGGGATATCTCGCTGGCTGATCCCTCGCCAAGCACCCCATTTCGAACGCGTGAGAGTGCTGTAACGGGGTTGATACCCGCATTGACCGCCAGCTTCTCCCAGAGCTTCCGGGACATATCCGGCACCGCGTTGGCCTCGATGTCTGCCGCTGTGAACGCCTCGGCCACGTCCTTTGCGACGGACGAAACACCACCGTCACGCGGACCAAGCGTTAGCTCTCCATGTCCGGTACAGTCGACGTGTCCGGGGCTATCGAGCCGAGCGCCGTACGTCGCCGTCCCGGCCAGCACGGGACAGTCGAGATGCTTGCTCAGGGTTTCCTCGTTTCCAATCCCGTTCTGTAGGGACAGTGCGACGTCGAACTCCCCGGTAGCGAGCGTCCGGGCGGCATCCTCGGTATCGAAGCTCTTTACAGTGACGACGACGAGATCCGCCGCCAGTCCTGCTCCGTCCGTCGTTGCCTCGGGGGCCACGGTTCGGTCGAACGTGCCAGTGATAGAGAGCCCCTCGGATCGGATTGTGGAGACGTGGGGGTCACGACCGACGAGTGTTACTCGATGTTCGCTGGCGAGAAGCCCTCCCAGCAGACTCCCCAGACTTCCCGCTCCGAACACGACGATTTCCATACCCGACGTGAGCACCACGCGGCGAAAAAGCTAATCTTCCGTCCAGTAGTACAGCTCCTCGCCACCGGCGCCGCAGGCCGGACACTCGTCTGGCATATCCTCGATCTGTCCCATCTCGCCACATTGCCAGCACCGCCACATTAGGTTCTTTTCGCCGTAGCTCTGTCCCGAGCGAAGACGATCGACGGATTCGGCCTCGGCATCCGCATCGAGCCGGACGTAAAACCCACTATCGTCGAATCCGCGAACGATGCCGAGCTTCGTTCCGTCGTCGTTGTACACTGACGTGCCCAGCGAGACATCCGATGTCGTTTGCTGGCTCATATGGTAGCGTACGACATGATCGGATATAAACGTCGCATAGCACGAAATGGTGTTTTCGAGCAACTGATACGAGTGGATGGGGGTCATCGGAACCAGTGTATAAATCACATACAGCTATACTGAATCACTATCCGGTCACTTGCCCCTGTTGGCCACGGGCGATTCAGCCGGAGCGGACATTTCACTCCGGTGCACGCAGGAAGAGTCCGGCGACACCGGCGGTGAGCGCCAGCGCCCCGCCGATCAGGAACGCCGCGTCCCACCCGACGACGCCGACCAGCCACCCCACCACGCCGCCACCGAAGACGCCACCCCAGAGCTTCCCCGAGTACACCAGCGAGTAGTTCGTCGAGGAGTGTCTGGGTCCGTAGTAATCTCCCACGAGGCTGGGAAACAGTGAGAACTGTGAGCTCCAGAAGAACACGGCGACGGCGACCGTGAGTACGTACCCGACGCCGCTGTCGAGCCCCGCGAAGAGAACGATACCAATCGTACCGACGCCACATGCCAGAAACGAGAGTGCCGTAACGCGTTCGCGCTCGAATCGATCGGAGAGCGCACCGACGACCAGGCGACCTCCCCCCGAGGCGATCGGCAGTACAGTGGCGGCGACGGTTGCGACGCCAGCTGTGAGCCCGGCCTGTTCCGCATAGAGAATACTCCGGGCGGTGATCATCAATCCGGCTGCGCTCACCGCAACGAACATGAAGTACATCACCCAGAACTGCCAGGTGCGGACCATCTCTCGCCAGGAGTACTGCCCCCCGTTGTCAGTCGTTGGCCCGTTCCCCCCATCGGCAGCCCGCTCGTCCGTTGACTCGTGCCAACCGATGGGAGGGTCTCTGAGGACGACGGTTCCCACGACGATTCCGACCGCAATGAGCACGCCCATGCTCCAGAGGCCGGTTGCAAGCGCATCCACGTCGACCATGTAGCGAACGAACGGGACGAACGCGGCGCTGCCAGCCGCGAAGGCCATCGTCCCGATCCCGGTTGTCAGCCCACGCCGGTCCGGGAACCACTTGACAGCGGTGTTGACGGCGACGGTGTAGACCATCCCAACGCCGACCGCGCCGATCCCGTAGGCGGCGTACACCTGCCAGAGCTCGTTCGCGAACGCGAGCGCGATGTATCCGCCACCAGCGAGAAATCCTGCGGCGAGCGTCACCGCCTGTGGACCGTACCGATCCCGCCACCATCCGGCGGGAAACTGGATCATCGACATCACGACAACGTACAGTGTAAAAACGAAGCCCAGCGCCGAGAGCGAGGCGTCCAGCTCGGCCGCGAGCGGCCCCTCTAGCGACGACCACACGTACTGATACGGGCTTACCAGGGCCATCATGACCGCGGCGGCGGCGATCTGCCACCATCGCGAGTAGCCAAGCAGTGACTTCGCTCGCTCGTCGGCAGTGTTCACGTGCCAACGAGAGACGAGCGTGGTAAAAAAACGTCCTATAACGACTCAAAACTCCGAGAGCTCGGACTGGGACTCCGCGCTCGGACGGTCCCCCTCGTCGACGTCACCGGCGGCCCGCGATCGACGCCCCGAGAGGCTTGCCCGGCGTCTGATCTCCGGATCCTCCAGCGCTTCCTCCGCTCGGTCGACCAGCTCCGCGAAGATCGCTCTGGTCTCCTCGCGGCGACGCTCGAACTCGACGACTGGATGAGGGTAGTCCTCGCCGATCCGGACGTCACACTCACGCTGGACCGACAGGGGCGTCTTCTCGGGCCGGTCGAGATGTTCGGCTGGGAGGTCGGCCAGTTCTGGTACGTATTTTCTGATGAACTCCCCGTCGGGATCGTTCTCCCGGACCTGCTTTCGCGGGTTGTAGATCCGCAGCGGGTGGACGCCGACCAGCCCAGACTGCATCTGCCACTGCTGGTAGTTGATCGCTGCGTCCGCGTCGATCAGGTGCCGGTAGAACCAGTCCGCACCGATCTTCCACCAGCACTGCAGGATGTACGTATAAAACGTCGCACACATCGCCCGCATCCGGAAGTTGAGCCAGCCGGTCGCTTCGAGGGCACGCATGCTCGCGTCGACGAGTGGAAATCCGGTCCTGCCCTCCTTCCACGCATCGACGAGGTCGGGATCGTGTCGGCTCCGGAACAGGCCCCGGAACACCGGGTTGATCGCCCGATCGGTCGCAGCGGGCCAGTCAGCCAGTTTCTGTGAGAAGTGGCGGTTCCAGAAGAGTCGTTCGACGAACAGCTCGCGTCCCCGGCCCTCACGACCATGCTCGGTGACGTAGCTGTAGGCTTCCCGCGGCGAGAGACAGCCAAGCGCGAGATACGGCGAGAGATGGCTCGTTCGCTCCTCGGCAGCGGCAGGCGGCGAGATGCCGCCGACGTATTCGTCGAGGCGCTCGGTGAACGTTTCCAGCCGCTGGCGGGCGGCCCGCCAGCCGCCGGTCGGGACACCTCGTTTACTCGGCTCGACGCCGTACCGCCGCTCGATCTCGTCGGTCGTCACTGCGGCGTCGAGCGTGCCGAACTCCGTGTCGGGTATCGTCAGCGGCTCTTGCTCGAAGTACGCCTCCGCCTGTGCCTGCCAGTCGTAGGCTCTGCGAGGGCGCTCGGACCAGTCGATCCCGTCGTCGGCGATCGGCGTCACTTCCTCACGCTCGAACAGCCGCCTGTCGCGTTCGTGGCCGTACCGCCCGGTAACGCTCCTGTTGACGTAAACCCTGTCGACGTCCAGCGCCGGCAGTACGGTGGCCGGATCACCGTGGACGGTGGCGAGTTGCCCGCCGTGCTCGCGGTAGCCCTCGCCGAGGGCGTCGATCGACTCGTGGAGAAAGCGGATCCTGCTGTCACAGGCAATCCCGTCGTAGAAGGTCGGGTCGAAGACGAACACCGGCACTGGCTGTCCATCCGCGGCCGCCCGAACGAGCGCAGGGCTATCTCGCAGGCGCAGATCGTCGCGGTGCCACACGGCGATTCGGTCTCCCATCGACGGTGGTTAGGAACCGACCGTGAAAGGTGTTTATTCGGTCCAGTCCTGGAAGGACGTGTCGCTCCTGTACCAGTGTTCGATCAGCACCGCCACGACGATCACTGCCGGGAGGAGCCCGAGCGTGTACAGTCCCATCACGAACAGGACGGCAAAGAGCAGGGTCGTCGCCCCCACCTGTACGCCTATGGTCTGGTCGCCGAACCAGTCGACAAAGCGCCCGAGTACCGACATACTCAGTTGGTTGGACGCGGTGGGTATAATACGTTGGCTTCCCGCGAGGGAGCACCACCGTCCATTACATGAAGTCCGCGATCCCGCTCTGTTTGTTGGTATCGTCCTCGAAGATACTCTTCAGTTTCATTTCTAGCACTTCGAGGCGCTGTTTCGTGTAATCGCGTGCGCCGAACTCGTCGGCGACAGTGATGGCAGTCTGCATGTACTTGTTGACCGATCCCTCGTGGACGGTGAGGTTCACTCTACCGCCACACTCTCGACACTCGCGAGTCAGTGGCATCCGGCGATACTTCTCGCCGCAGTCCAGACAGCGCGTCTCCTGACGGGAGAATGCCCGCAGGTTCCCGATCAGGTCCGGCAGGAAGTGATACTCGATCACCCGCTCGGCGACGTCTGTCTCGTCGACCGCCCGGAGCTTTCGGGAGAGCTCCAGCTGGGCATCCATCTTGTCCATCATCGAGCCGAGCGTCTTGTACGCCGACAGATCCGGCCCGAGGGCGATGTCCGTGGTATCGTGGGTGTGCCCGAAGTCGGTGTACTCCCGGTCGGTCCCCAGCGTCGCCTCGGCGATCTCGATGTCGACGTCTTCGGGGTCGGCCAGCTCCCGGGTCGCCTCGTAGAACTCCAGCGGGTACTCGTCGACGACATCGATGTTGTGGGCCTCGTCGTCGATCTCGGCGGGATCGATCCGGGAGGACATGACCAGCGGGGCGTCCATTTTTCCGCCGCGCTGATCGGGGAGATACGTCTGGCTGAAGTTCAACAGGCCGTCGAGGAGGAGCATGACACAGTCCTCGTCCCCGTCACACTGACCAGACAGTAATCCATTCGCTTCAAGAGTGTTCGTTTCTTCAACTGTCAGACAGTAGGTGTATTCTACGTTGGATTCGATTATTTCGACATCCTCGACGGTCTCGATATTCGTTTGACCTCCGTCTGTAGAAACTGTCTCTTTCGGTGATGTTGGATCACCTGCTCCCGCGGAACGCGTCGGGATGGAGTCCCCAACCTCGATCTGGCTGGCTTCCACTCGCTGTACGCCGTCCTGCCATCGAAGCATCATGTGGTCCGGTGTGACCCGGATCCGCTTCCCGCTGGCAGTCTCGATCCGTATCAGGTGGTTCGGCGACGGATGTTTCGAAATCGTCGTGATCCGCTGATCCGTCGACTTACCGTCTTCGTCCATCGACGGAACGTACAGTGTCTGGTCGAGGTCTTTGATCAGTGTCCCGACGTCATCGGTTCTCGGCTCTTCAAGGCGTTCCTCGACGAACCGCTCGATATCGACTTGGTCCCACTCTCCGCCGGGGGTGCGATACGTAATTTCCGTCTCCGGATGGAAGCAGTTTCGCCGCTTTGCCGCGTGGAAGAACGGATGCGCGTAGCCCACGGCTGCGCTCGTAAAGCCGATCACGCGCCCGACTGTCGCCGCGCTGGTGTGGGGGGCCATCCCGAAGACGAGCTCGCCGACCAGTTCCTCGCGGTCCTCGACCTCGTAGTAGGGATCGAGCCCGTAGTACTGCTCCAGCAGGTCGTCGACGAAGTCCGCGGTCTTGAGCATGTGCTCGGCCGCGCCATCGGAGAGGACGACGTCCTGGACTTTTAGCTCGACGAGCTGGTCGGCGTGTTCGAGCGGCTCGCCGTGGATGTCCTCGTGGTAGCCAAGCGACTGGAGCTGATCGACCGTGACGTCCAGTTCGCTGGCCCTGACTGCGGTGATCGGCAGGTCGGTCATGTCGTACCGAACCGTGCCGTCCTTGAATGAGGAGACGCCGTGTTTCGCGCGGAAGATTCCCTTCTCCATCGGCTCGGGCGTCTTGTTCTTGGAGGACAGCCCCTTGACACCTTTGAGCATCTCGAAGGCGTTCTCGCGCTCGCCGACCGATTCGAGCGCGTTGCGGTACTCCGCGTGGACGTCGACGATCCGCGTCTCGACGCTGGTTCCCTCGACCTCGCAGTGATCACAGAATACCCTGCCGGACTCGTCGGGGGACAGTCGCGTCTCGCAGTCCGGACACTCGTAGTGTGGCTCCGTGTGGCCGTCACAGTCCGGACAGCGGGTTTTGAACGTGTGCCCGCCGCAGTCCGTGCATTCCCGGCGGCCGACCTCGACTTCGACCTCGCCCGGCGTGTCGGTCATCGAGTCGGCGTGTTTGGCCGCGGCGGAGACGTCACGCTGTGAGCCACCTGCCTCGCCGATCGGAAAGAGCGTGTGGACGGCGGGGCTCAGGTCGCGGGACTCGGACTTTTCGGGACGGCCCATCCGGTTGCCGACGCGGGTCGGCGAGCGCTCCCGGATCGAGAAGGGGGCGACCTCGTTGACCGCCTCGACGGCGTTGGGCCACGACCGAGCGTCGGCGGACAGCTCGTCCCACGTCCGCGTGAGGTCCTCGCCATCGACTTCGAAGCCAAGCGAGCGCACGAACGGACGCCAGACGGGGATCCGCAGCGTCGTGTCGGTCTGGGTGTGTTCGAGCAGGAGCGCCTCGACGGCCTCCCGAACGGTCTCCGAGCGCGGCAGGACGAGCACGTCGAGGATCGACGGCTCGACGCTCTTGTGTTCGATCGTGGGAACGTCCACGTCGACCGTCCCATCCTCGACCGCCGAGACAAGCGCCTCGAACTCGTCGACGTCGATGTCGTGCCAGAGACAGGTGTAGTTCGGGTGGAGTGGCGCGTCGTACTCCGTGGCCCAGTCGAGCGCCTCCTCCGGGTCGGGGTCCGCGAGGTCGACGCTCGGATCGTCCTGCATCGCCTGGACGTCCGCGCCGGCCGCCTCGAACTCCTTGACCCACCACTCGACGGTGTAGCCCGCGGGCACCAGCGGGTGGTTGTTCTCGACGAACTCGCCGTAGTTGACCAGATACTCGCCGATGTCGAGGACTTTCTCGACGCCGTTTCTGATCTCGATGGCCTCCGCCGGATCGTCGATCTGGCGGACCTCGCCGTTGGCCAGCCGGACCGTCGGCCCCTCGATGGTGTCGACCGGGACGACGCCTGCCGCTTTCCCCGGCAGCTCGGTCTTGATCTGGGTGCCGGTCGCGAGGAAATCGTCGACCAGATGCATCGTTGCGGGATGGACACCAGCGGTCGCGTTACCGTGGTTCCGGGCACGACCGTAGTGGAGCCGGAACCCGCCAGCCTCGCTGGGATGCGAGAAGACGGGACGCCCGGCGATCAGATCGCGCAAAAACTTCTTGTTCGGTTCGGCCCGCGGCGGTCCCTCGGGCTTGACCGGTTCGTCGGTGGCGTCGTCAGCGTCCGCCTCCTCGTCATCGGCATCCTCGCTGTCGCCGTCGTCGCCGTCTCCGTCGGCTTCCGCCTCGCCATCCCCGATCGTGCCGTCCATCAGATCGTCGAGCCAGGGCCAGTCGACCTCGTCGAGGTTGCGTGTGTACCGCTTGATCTTCGGCGCTTTCAGTGCGATCCCCTCCGCCAGAACGAGACACATTCCTCCGCGGGGGCTGTTGGTATCGATCCGCTCGAGATCCCGAAAGCCCGAGACCTCCTCGTCGCCCGTCGCCTCGCCGTCGAGCATGATCGGGCAGTTCCGGGTGATGAACTTCGTCTCCTTGTCCTTCGGCGAGTACTGCAGGCCGGTCTCCTTGTCGTAGAGGCCGACCTCCTCGGCGTAGCGCTCGACCTCGTCGTCGCGCGGTTTGAACTCGTCGACATCGAGCAGGGACCGGGCGTAGTCGGCGACCAGCACGGAGAGCGCCTGTGCGGTCCCGCCCGCAGAACGGATCGGTCCGGCGTAGTAGACTGCGACGAACTCGGTGCCGTCGTCGTTCTCGTTGATCTCGACGCGGTCGATCCCCTCGATCGGTGCCGCGACGACGCCCTCGGTCAGCAGGGCGACCGCGGTCCGGACCGCCCCCTCGATCTTGCCGTCACGGGACTCGTAGTCGCCGACCCGTCCCTCGACGAAGTCGGTCACGAGTTCGAGTGCGGCCTCCTCGCGGCTCATCTCCCCTTCGAGCTCGCGCACGCGCTCGGCCACGCCGTCGATGCCGAGGATGTTCTCGACGCGGTCGGCCATGTCCCGCGCGATCGGGATCTCGACCTCCGGCTTCGGATCGCCGCCACGGGTTTTCGCCTCGCTGGCAATGTCCATCGCGACGTCGAGTTCGGCTTCCAGTCGCCCGAAGTACTCCTCGTCTTCCTCCCGCATCTATAACCAGAGATCCAGATCGGTGCGTTCGTCGTGTTCTCGAACCAGTGATTCCTCGAAGGTCCGCATGTACACCTCGCCCGCCCAGACCGTCGCGGCATCCAGATGTCCGGCGAGCGCCTCGCCGCTCGGCCGCGAGAGGACGGCGTGGGTGTGGGCGAACCGCTCACCGTCGAGCAAGGAGACGTTGCCGACACAGCCTGCGACCTCAAGCGGTTCGTCGAAGGAGACGGGCTCGTACTCGGTTGTCTCCTGATCGTAGAACCACACCTCCGCGTCCTGTATGGCTCCAAGCGCCGTGAACCACGCCGCGTCGGCGTCGACCTCGCTTGCGAGGGATTCGATCTCCTCGCGCCAGTCCGCGCCGTGGTCCAGGCTCGCGAGGTACTCGCCCGTCGTCGTGACCTCCCGATAGTTCATAGCCAAAGGGCCGTTCCCCACGAACAAAAACCTGCGTGTTGGCGTTCAGGTTGTTGCGACCCCACCGGGTTAGCGCCACTGCCTCAGGCGTGCGCCAAGTCGCCCGATCCGGGTCGTCGCCCACCCGAACGCACGCCGGATCGGATCGAGGAGCGCGGGTGGAAACCAGCGCGTCCACCTGATGAACGTCGCCACGATCCCGACAGGATATCGTGCCCGTGGCGAGCGGTCGGTCGCGGCGGCGACGATCGTCTCGGCTACCTGTTCGGGCGAGAGCGCGAGCGGCCCGCCGTCCAGTGCCCAGCCGTCCTCCAGGGCTGCGTACGTCTCCGCATAGCTCTCGTGGCGCTCGCGCCGGGAGAGGTCTGCCCGGGCCCGCTTACCAAAGGGTGTCTCGACCCACGGCGGCTCGACGAGCACGACGTCGATCCCGGTTCCGCGCAGTTCAAGCCGAAGCGAGTCCGACAGCGCCTCAATCGCGGCCTTTCCTGCCGCGTAGCTGCCCAGCCCCTGATAGGCGGCCAGCCCGAGCACGCTGGAGACGTTGACGATGGTCCCCGATCCCTGCTCGCGCATCGCGGGCAGCACCTCCCTGATCAGCCGGTGTGGCCCGTGGACGAGCACGTCGAACTCTGCTTTTGTCTCATCGACCGGCACTTCCTCGACCGCCCCCGGTACGGCGTAGCCCGCGTTGTTGACCAGCACGTCGAGCCGGCCTGTCTCCGCAAGCACGTCCGCAACGACTGCCCGACACTGTTCGTCGTCGGTGACGTCCAGCTCGCGCGTCCGACAGCGTGCCCGGATCTCCTCGGACAACGGCGTCTCGACGTCCGTCGCGTACACCGCCCAGCCCTCCTCGGCGAACGCGAGCGCTGTCGCCGCGCCGATCCCCGAGCCAGCGCCGGTGAGCAGAACAACAGGGCTGTCCCCTTCGGCGTCAATCTCCCCAGCCGATGTTGAATCGGACACGAGTTCGAGTTGTTTCGTCCCCGACGTAATCGTTTCGAGACCCATCGTATTCGACAGCGGGATTCAAAAGCGTTGGTCGAGAACAACGACCAATGACCGACGACGCGCCCCACGAGATCGATGACACGCCGACGATCGCCTGCTCGCGCTGTGACCGAGAGTGGGATCTCGCGTACGAACTCGACGAGATGGGGCTTGGCAACCAGGCTGTCGAGCAGTTCGCCCTCGATCACATGCGTCATACGGGTCACTTCCCGGACGACGTCGCGACGTGGCGGGCGAACTGTCGACAGTGTCCAGCAAGCGAGGAGCAACTGGCCGAACACGGCGTGCGCCGCTGGGCCGAGTTGCACGCCCGGCACACGCGTCATGACGTCGAAATTCGGGGTGGCGATGACAAACAGAGCGTTGTTTCGCCGTCCGAGTAGGTGTTGGTTCACGCGACCCGATCTGTAATTAATGGTTATTCATTAAAGTCTCTGCGTGCGTATTCTCGGACACAATGGCATCTCAGGAGATCCACGACGAACTCCATGTTGACCAGTACACACTCGGGCTCGTGGGGCCCGATCAGGAGTGGGCCGGAACGGTCGCCGACGGCGGTACGATCTCGACCTACACCCCGCCGGCGTGCTGGGGGCCGATGATCACGCCCGGCTTCCGCGGGGGCCACGAGGTCACCCGGCCGATCCGGGTCGAGAACGCCGAAGTCGGCGACGCCATCGCGCTCCACATTCGCGATATCGAAGTCACTAGCGTCGCGACGAGCACGGGATCAATGCGGGAACGTGAGGAGGCGTTCGGCAGCGATCCGTTCGTTGACCACCGCTGTCCCGAGTGTGGCACAGAGTGGCCGGACAGCGTCGTCGAGGGGACCGGTGAGGACGCTATTCGGTGTGCGGAGTGTGGCGCGAACGCCTCCGCCTTTGGCTTCGAGTTCGGCTACACCGTCGCGTTCGACGAGGACCGGACCGTCGGGATCACCGTCGACGAAGCGGGCGCACACGACCTCGCCGAACGGGCCGAGGAAGCGATGGACATCCCCGAGAACTCCCGCCAGCATCCCATCCTGCTTTACGAACCCTCGGAGATCCCGGGGACACTCGGTCGACTCCGGCCGTTCATCGGCAACGTCGGCACGACGCCGCCGATCGAACTCCCGGACTCGCACAACGCCGGGGACTTCGGCCAGTTCCTCATCGGCGCGGAGCACGACTGGGGGCTCGACGACGAGAGCGACCTCGATGCACGGACGGACGGGCACATGGACGTTCCCGAGGTCCGGGCGGGCGCGACGCTGATCTGCCCGGTAAAAATCGACGGCGGCGGCGTCTACGTCGGTGACCTCCACGCGAACCAGGGCGATGGTGAACTCTCCCTGCACACGACCGACGTGAGCGGCCGCACCGAGATTGATGTCGAGGTGATCAAGGACGCCGGGATCGACGGCCCGATCCTCCTGCCCAACGAGGAGGATCTCCCCTTTATCAGTCGGCCCTATACCGACGAGGAGCTGGCTGCGGGTCGCGAACTCGCCGACGAATACGAGACCGACCTCACCGAGGGGATGGGCCCGATCCAGGTGATCGGCAGCGGCGCGACAATAAACGACGCGACCGAGAACGCGTTCGACCGTGCAGGAACGCTACTGGACATGAGCGAAGGGGAAGTCCGCTCGCGGTGTACGTTCACTGGCGGCGTCCAGATCGGCCGGCTTCCTGGCGTCGTCCAGCTGGACATGCTCGCCCCGCTCGATCGGCTCGAAGAGCGCGGACTCGATGGGATCGTCCGCGAGCAGTACGGTCTGGACTGACTGTCACAGCACGTCAGATACATACCAGTACGCACGTTACGCCCGTCCATGACCGAGAATTCGGTGCAGTGCTGGCTCGTC